>OODA01000244.1_pt1 | contig 41336 bp, 31 predicted proteins | sample 1671341 | NCBI WGS metagenome assembly OODA01 (sample SAMN06348147, study PRJEB24527) | human gut metagenome | biome: human gut; feature: ankylosing spondylitis patient; material: feces | host: Homo sapiens | place: China | collected 2015-10 | reverse complement strand
CGGCGATCATGGCGAAGATGCCGCAGAAGATGCCGATGAGGATGACCCAGCCCAGGTCCACGCCCAGCATGGTCGCCACCAGCACAGGGCCCGGCGTGGGGGGAATGAACGCATGACCGACCGCCAGACCGGCCAGCAGGGGGATGACGTAGTACAGAACGGAGCGCTTGGTGCGCTTTGCCAGCGAGAACGCCAGCGGGATGAGGATGATCAGACCGGCATCGAAGAAGACCGGCATGGCCACCACCAGACCGGTGATGCCCAGTGCCCACGCGGCTTTTTCGTCGCCGAACTTCCGTACCATGGTCACGGCCAGCGTCTGTGCTCCGCCGGATTCTTCCAGAATGGCACCGAACATGGAGCCAAGGCCCACCAGAAGGGCAATGCCTTTCAGGGTATTGCCGATGCCCTCATTGACCGAGCCAACGATGTCGGACAGGGGCATCCCGGCCATCAGGCCGATGCCAACGGCACCCACCAGAATGGAGATCATGGCGTGGACTTTGAATTTGATGATGAGAATGAGCAACAGGATCAGGCCTGCTACGGCAGCAAATACCAGCCGTGCCGCATCGGGAGTCGCAACTGCTGTCATAATAGTTCCTCCATTTTTGATTTTTGGTTGCACTTATCCAAGCCGTCCGGAAAAACGCACCGAACAGTTTCCTTTTTGTTGTTTCTTCGGCGTGTTTTACTCCATGTAAGCGCCCTTCATGGGGCTGACGGCATGTTGGGAGTAGAGCTTCAGCAGGCCCTTGGTGTACTTGGGAGCCTTGGGCTTCCAGTTGGCGCGGCGCTCGGCGAGGATGGCGTCCATCTCTTCGGGGGTCTTCGGCTCGCCCTTCACGCCCACGATGGCCAGCTTGCGGTTGTGGACGTCGATCTGGATCAGGTCATCCGGCTCCACCAGTGCGATAGGCCCGCCAACGGCGGCTTCCGGACTGACATGGCCGATGACCGGGCCGCGGCTTGCGCCGGAGAAGCGGCCGTCGGTGATGAGGGCCACGCTGGAAGCCAGCTTCGGGTCGGCGCAGATGGCTTCGCCCGTGTAGAACATCTCCGGCATACCGCTGCCGCGGGGGCCTTCGTAGCGGATGAAGATGGCGTCGCCGGGCTTCACCTCACCGTGCAGAACAGCGGAGATGCACTCCTCCTCACTGTCGTAGGGCTTTGCGCGCAGGGTGGCTTCAAACATGTTCTTGGGGCAGGCGGTGTGCTTGATGACGCAGCCTTCCGGAGCCAGATTGCCCTTCAGGATGGCGATGCTGCCGTCGGTGCCCTTGGCGTTGTCGAAGCTGTGGATGATGTCCTCGCGGCTGACCGGGCGGGCAAAACCGGCGGTCTTTTCGGCCAGGATGGCGTCGCAGTGCTGGTAGAAGCCGTTCTTTTTCAGCTCCTCCAGATTCTCGCCCAGCGTCTTGCCGGTGACGGTCATCACGTCCAGATGCAGCATGGACTTGATCTCCTCCATCACGCGGGGCACGCCGCCTGCGTAGTAGAAGTACTGTGCAGGCCAGTCGCCGGAGGGACGGATGTTCAGCAGGTAGTGCGCACCCCGGTGCATCCGGTCGAAGGTGTCGGCATCGATCTCGATGCCGAACTCATGCGCGACGGCGGGCAGGTGCATGGTCGCGTTGGTGGAGCCGGAGATGGCAGCGTGGACCATGATGGCGTTCTCAAAGCTCTTCTTTGTCACGATGTCCTTGGCGGTGATGCCCTTCCTGACCAGCTCCATCAGCTGCTTGCCGGCGTCGTAGGCGGCCTGCTTCAGCTCCGGAGCGGTGGCGGGCATCAGGGCGGTGCCTGGCAGCATCAGACCCAGCGCCTCGGCCATGACCTGCATGGTGGAGGCGGTGCCCATGAAGGAACAGGCACCGCAGCTGGGGCAGGCGTTGTGCTTGTAGTAGTCCAGCTGGCTGTTGGGGATGACGCCGGTCTTTTCCCAGGCGTCAAACTTGCCGATCTGCTCCAGCGTCAGCAGCTCGTTGATGGCGCAGGCCGGGTCGTTGACCACATACTCTTTCGGCAGGGTGTGAGCCTCCATGACGCCGCCGGTGACGACGATGGCGCTCATGTCCTTCAGGCGGCCGATGCTCATCAGCATGGCGGGCACGGACTTGTCACAGCTGGCGATGAACACGCCGCCGTCGTAGACGCTGGCGTTGGCCTGTGCTTCCACCAGATTCACGATGGCGTCCCGGTGGGGCAGCGAGTAGTTGATGCCGTCATGACCCTGTGCGATGCCATCGCACATATCGGTGGCAAAATAGCGGGCAGCCTTGCCGCCGTTCTCGTTGACCGCCTGCACGGCCTCTCTGACGAATTGATCCAGATGAGCGCTGCCAGGGTGGCTGTCGCCGAAGGTGCTCTCCACCAGGATCTGGGGCTTGGAAAGGTCCTCGACCTTCCAGCCCATCCCCATCTTCAGCGGGTCATTTTCAGGTGCCAGTGTGCGGACTTCCTGTGAACGAAGTTCCATAATCCTTACCTCCAAATATTGCTTGCTTTCGTCCTTTTTTCCGTAAGGCCTTTTGTGATTTCATTGTAAATCTACAGACATCTTTTTGCAAGTTGTTCCATATACGTCCTACTATTTGCGCAAAAAATCTGGGATACATCATGCACTCTGCCCAATTTCGGGCGACTTTTTCATAAAATTCACCCTCACAGCCGGGTTTTGCAAACTGCCGGAGCAAAAAGTCATCAGACGACTTTGGATATAAAAATACCCTGCACGGTATTTCGCCGTGCAGGGCCGATATCATTTGAGAAATCCCGCCATTCCAACGGTCCCATCATCGGGATCTTCGCCGTCGTAGATCTTCTTGATATAGGTGCGGTTGAAGTTCAGGTGCATCACCATGGCCGACTTTGCCCCGATGGGGTCGTGCCTGGCGATGGCCTCCGCGATCATCCGGTGGGTCATGATGGTCTCGTCGATGAGCTTTTTGTGGGTAACGTTCACGAACATCATCACCGCCGTATCAATGATGGGGATCAGCTGCCCCACCACCAGATTCTTGCTGCTCTCGGCAATGCAGGTGTGGAAGGCGATGTCGTCTTCAATGTAGCGGTCGCCATTGTGGATCTTGGTCTCGACCCGCTCGCACAGCCGCCGCAGCCGCTCAATGTCCTCGTCGGTCGCGTTCTGGGCCGCTATCTCTGCGATGCCCGGTTCCAGCAGCAGCCGCAGGTTGACCAGATCAAAAGCCAGTGCATTCTTATCCTGCACACTGCGCAGATTCAGCGGGTCCGAAAGCCCCTTCACCGTCGTGACCACATAAGTGCCGGAGCCTTGCCGCACCTCCACGATGCCCTTGCTGGACAGCAGCTTGACCGCCTCCCGGATGGTGCTGCGCCCCACCCGGAACTTTTCCGCCAGCGCAAACTCGTTGGGCAGTTTTGCCCCCGGCTCCAGCGGGGTATCCAGAATATAATGGTAGATCTGGTCTTCGACCTGCTCAGCCAGCAGCTTGTTTTTTAAGTGTGAAAATTCGCTCATGGCTTCCTCCCCTTTTGTACCGCCTATGGGTCAGGGCCTCCCACTTTCGGCCCTTTCCATTGCAGCCACCGCAGCCTTCCGGGCCTTTTTGCAGCGGTACATCTCCCGGTCGGCCTGGTTTTTCACGGCCAGCAGGTCCTCCCCCGAAATGGGTGCCGACCCCAGGGACACTTTGGGCAGACAATGCACGACCTCACGCCGCAGTGCCAGCCAACGCTCAAATTCCTGCGCGCACCAGGCCTCCCGGTCTGCCTTTTCCAGCAGCACACAGAACTCGTCGCCGCCGATGCGGTAACAGTAGCCGCAGTGGGCATAGGCTTTTTTGATGCAGTGGGCGATCTCGGCCAGGCAGACGTCTCCCTGTAAGTGGCCGTAGCGGTCGTTGACCTGCTTGAAGTCGTCCACATCGAACACCACCAGCACCCCGCCGCTGCGGCGCATCTCTGCGGTGCGGTTCAGGTAGCTGTCCTGGTTCAGCAGCCCGGTGAGGGCATCCAGCTGGTTCCACATCTCACTGCAATAAATAAAGTACAGCACCGACAGCAGGGTAACGCACAGCCATGTAACGTGAAGGCTCGGCAGAGCCACCTGAATGGTGGTCTCGATGGTCAGAAAGAGCATCAGGGGGTAGATCAGCACCCGGCTGCGGTTCTGAAACTCCCGCGCCGTGACGATGGTGGACGCCGAAAGGTACACGATGGCCGCAAGGTACATCAGGATGTAAATGCAAAAGTAAGGCCCGCGGGAATAGACGTTGTCTTCGCTGACGGAGAACACCAGCCCGGCGGGGATGGACAGGGCAAGGAACAGCAGGTAGCACCCCTCGCAGCACACGGCCGCCCGGAACCAGAAGTTCACCATTTTCTTCCGGTCCATGACGTATACCAGGCAGAGGGACACCGCCGGGGAGAGGCCGAACCCCAGATAGTTGGACAGGATGTTCAGCCAGCGGTAGCCCGCCGGTGCGCCATCCACCGCCAGCGTCACAACCTCCAGCACCGAGATCCCCGCAATCAGCGCAAAGGCCAGAAAAAATCCCCGTTTTTGCTTTTTGTTCAGAGATTCGCTGAACTTTGTGAGGATGCACATGAAGCTCAGCACAAAAAGGTCAATGGCCGTCAAGACATAAAAATAACCGTTCATTGTAAGACATTTCACCTTTGGATTTCTGTAATCAAGGCACGTATATGCTATTTTAGTATATCACGTTGCAGTGTCTTTCTCAACCAGACCCCGCGTTCTTTCACATTTTCGCGGCCAAAGGCCCCGGAATGCTTCATCGGCGGCTTTGCTTCCGTTGCTCCTGCCGGGACAGGGCACAGACCACCTCAATATGTTCGCTGTTCGGGAACATATCGACCGGGGTGAACCCCTCGGCCCGGTAGCCTTTTTTCGTCAGAAGGGCCAGGTCACGGGCCATGGTCTCCGGGTTGCAGCTGACGTAGACCACCCGTCTGGGGGCCATGCGGACGACGCTCTCGATGAACTGGGGCGTCGAGCCTTCGCGAGGCGGGTCCATGAAGATGACGTCGGCCCGCTCCCCGGCGGCAGCGGCTTCGCAGATCCAGGCCGTGGCGTCGGCGGCAAAGAACCGGGCGTTTTTGACGCCATTGTGCTTTGCGTTTCCGATGGCGTCGCGCACCGCGTCCCGGTTGAGCTCCACGCCCACCACCTGCTTTGCCCGGTCGGCGGCGGTCAGGCCGATGGTGCCGATGCCGCAGTAGGCATCCAGCACGACCTCTCTGCCGGTCAGCTGGGCGGCCTCCACGGCCAGACCGTAGAGCACCGCCGTCTGCACCGGGTTCACCTGATAGAAGCTGCGGGGGCTGAGCGCGTAGGTCTTGCCGCAGAGTTCATCCAGAATGAACCCCTTGCCGTAGAGCACCTTTTCCAGCTCGCCCAGCACGACGCTGGTGCGGCGGGGGTTGTAGTTCTGCACGATGGTCGTCACGGGGACCTGCCGCTTTTCGGCCTCTGCCAGCAGGGCGCGGACAAAGTTCTTTGCGCCGGGCAGAATGGGCTGGGCCGTGACCAGCACCACCATCACCTGCCCGGTGGCGGCACCCCGGCGCAGCAGGCAGTGGCGGAGCAGGCCGGTGCCCTGGTCTTCCCGGAAAGGCTGATACCGGCAGGCCGCTGCCGCTGCGCGGACGGCTTCCAGCACGGTATCCAGCACCTCGTCTTCCAGCAGGCAGCGCTCCACCGGCAGCACCTTATGGGTCCCGGCGGCATAGATGCCGGACACGAGTTTTCCACCCTGCCCGGCGGCAAAGGTCGAGATCACCTTATTCCGATAGTGGTATGGCGTCTCCATCCCCCGGATGGGGTGCACCGGGCCGTATCTGCCCAGCAGGGCGCGGACTTTTTCCTCTTTCTGCTTCAGCTGGTCTGCATAGGGCAGTTCCAGCAGCGGGCAGCCGCCGCAGTTCTTTGCGCGATTTTTACAGTTCATTTTACTCTCCTTTATCTCTGCTCCCGTTGCCCAATCAGCGGAGCCCTGTCGTTCCTCATTTACAAAAGCCTTTTCACCCAGCACAACTTGACCGGCCTGCCAATGGCTCTCCCTTCGGGAGAGCTGGCACGCGAAGCGTGACTGAGAGGGCTCACCCATATGGGTCATACAGATCGTATTCTTCGGCCTCGGCGTGCTTTTCTTCCAGCACGGCCATCGCCTGTTCCAGCTGGCTCTGGGAGCAGCCGCTCTCGCTGACAAGGGCGCGGACGGCCTCGGCCAGGTCGCCGCCAAAGACGGTATCCAGCCGCTGGCGCATGGTCCAGACGCCGTAGGCGCGTTTCGTGAGGGTGGGCGTGTAGGTGTTTCGGTTCTGCTCTTTGCCGCTCTTCACCCAGCCCTTGTCTTCCAGCCGGTAGAGAAAATTCAGCACGGTGGCCGGCCGCCAGCCTTTTGCGGCCAGCTTCTCTCCGATGTCCCGCCGGGAGGCGGGCTGTTTGCAGCTCCACACGGCCAGAAGCACCTGTTCTTCCGCCGCCGAAAGCGGTCTCAGACGGTCCGGGATGCCATACATTGCAGGGTTCGCCCTCCTTTTTTATTTTACATTTGTCTTTGTTTATTCGATTTTACCGAAAAGCCCCGCGTTTTTCAAGGGCAGGATTTTGGCTGCTCTGCCCTGTTTTGCGGTCTATTTTACATTCGTCTCTGTTTCTGTATTTGTATCAAATACATTTGTGCGTTCCGTGCTTTCAGTGCGCGGTCAGGTGAGCATCTTTGTGCAAAGATGCTCTTGTTTTCGCACCCTCAAAACCATTATACTACGGACAAAACCAGAGCACAATGCCGCCGGAGGTTCAGACGGCGCGGAATCAGGAAAGGGAGAGTCGCATTATGGCACGAGTTTACAATTTCAGCGCAGGCCCCAGCATGCTGCCCGAAAAGGTCCTGAAGCAGGCCCAGGCCGAACTGCTTGAATACGGCAGCAGCGGCCAGAGCGTGATGGAGATGAGCCACCGCAGCAAGTGGTTCGATGCCATCATCACCGAGACCGAGGCCTCGCTGCGCCGGGTGATGAACATCCCCGACAACTACAAGGTCGGCTTCTTCCAGGGCGGTGCGACCCAGCAGTTCGCCATGGTGCCGCTGAACTTCATGACCACCGGCAAGGCCGACTACCTTGTCACCGGCAACTTCTCGAATCTGGCCGCCAAGGAAGCCGCCAAGTTCGGTGAAGCCAACATCGTGGCCTCCAGCAAGGACAAAAACTTCACCTACATCCCGGATGTGAACGCCATCGCCTACGACAAGGATGCCAGCTACATCCACATCTGCCAGAACAACACCATCTTCGGCACCCAGTACGTCGAGGTCCCGCAGGTGGAGGGCATCCCGCTGGTGGCGGACATGAGCTCGATGATCCTTTCCAAGCCCGTGGACGTGACGAAGTACGGCTGCATCTACTTCGGTGTGCAGAAGAACGTTGCCCCCGCCGGCATGGCCATCGCCATCGTCCGGGACGACCTGCTGGGCCACGCCGCTGACACCGTGCCCACCATGATGAACTACACCACCCTGCTGGCCAAGGACAGCATGTACAACACGCCCCCCTGCTGGTGCATCTACATGACCGGTCTGGTGCTCAAGTATCTGGAAAACGACATCGGCGGTCTGGCCAACATGCAGAAGATCAACGAAGCCAAGGCCAAGGTGCTGTACGATTACCTCGATGGGCAGGACTTCTTCACCAACCCTGTCGAGCATCGCTACCGCAGCACGATGAACGTCACCTTCACCAGCCCCAACGCCGATCTGGACAAAAAGTTCTGCGCCGAGGCTGCACAGGCAGGCTTCGTCAACCTGAAGGGCCACCGCCTCGTCGGCGGAATGCGCGCCTCCATCTACAACGCCATGCCCACCGAGGGCGTTGACAAGCTGGTCGATTTCATGGAGCAGTTCCGGAAGGAGAATGCGTAATGTTTACCATCAAAACCTTGAACGCCATCAGCCCGGTGGGCCTGGCGAAGCTGAACAAAAACCTTTTTGACGTCTCGGTGGGTGCCGACGCGCCGGACGGGATCCTCGTCCGCAGCGCCGACCTGCTGAACACCACCTTCAACGAGAATCTGCTGGCCATTGCCCGCGCCGGTGCCGGTGTGAACAACATCCCGCTGGACCGCTGCAGCGAGCAGGGCATCGTGGTCTTCAACACCCCCGGTGCCAACGCCAACGCCGTGGCCGAGCTGGTCATCGGGATGCTCATTGCCGGCAGCCGCAATGTGGCCGCCGCCGCCCAGTGGACGCAGGGCCTTGCGGGCGACCCCGCTCTGGCCAAGAGCGTGGAAAAGGGCAAAAAGCAGTTCGTGGGCAACGAGATCAAGGGCAAGACGCTGGGCGTCATCGGTCTGGGTGCCATCGGCTCCCGCGTGGCCAACTGCGCCATTGCGCTGGGCATGGAGGTCTACGGCTACGACCCCTATATCTCCATTGATGCCGCCTGGAACCTGAGCAGCCAGGTCCACCACTGCGTGAACCTGAACGACATGCTCCCCCTGTGCGACTACATCACCATCCATGTGCCCTATCTGCCCACCACCAAGGACACCATCAACACCCAGACGCTGTCCCTGTGCAAGGACGGCGTGAAGATCCTGAACTACGCCCGCGGCGAACTGGTGAACACCCCCGCCCTGCTGGAAGCGTTGGAGAACGGCCGGGTCTCCGGCTACATGACCGACTTCCCTGCCGAAGCACTGCTGGGCAGGCCGGGCGTCATCTGCACCCCGCATCTGGGCGCTTCCACCCCGGAAGCCGAAGACAACTGCGCCGTCATGGCCGCGCAGGAGATCAGCGATTACCTCAAGAACGGCAACATCACCCACTCGGTAAACCTGCCGGAGGTCGTCCAGCCCCGTGCGGGCGGCAGGCGCATCTGCATCATCCACAAGAACGAGCCCGGCATGATCAGCCAGATCACAGCGCTGACCACCGAGGCCGGTCTGAACATCGAAAACATGGTCAACAAGAGCAAAAAGAGCATGGCCTATACCATGCTGGATGCCACCGGTGCCGTGAACGCGGCCCTGGCCGACAAGCTGGCGGCGATCCCCGCTGTCATCCGGGTGCGCATCCTGTAATTTTCTGCCATTCTCCGTTTCCTATATTCCTGATCGCTGCATCCGCAGCCCAAAAAGCCTGAGGCCTTTTCTGCAAGGTCTCAGGCTTTTTGGGCTCTATTCTCCCGCAAAGAGGACGGTGCGGCCGTCCTCCTGCGCCGTCTGCATCGCAAATCGGACGGCATCCCGCCCGGTCATCGGGTCCACGATGCCCAGCGTGATGCGCCGGTCCTGCTCCTCCCACCAGCGGCCCGGCACACCGGCCAGCTTCGTTTTCACGGTCTGGCAGCCGCCGGGCAGCAGATCCGGCAGAGAAAGCGCCAGCGGCTGGGCCTCCACAGTCGTGCCGTCCACCTCCTCCACATAGACGTTCACGGGCCAGTCCCAGTAAAACGGGGCCGTGCCATCGTTCGTAAAAGTCAGGGTCAGCACCGTGCCGCCCGTCACTCGCCGCAGCGACGCTTCCGTGACCCGCAGCCGGTAGCCGAGAGCGGCCAATACGGCATCATACCCCTCCCGGAAAGCGGTCTCCGCCGTCTTCGGCCCCAGAAAACTCATGTGCGACTGCCGGATGAGGGAAACGGTCTGGCTCAGGTCGGTGGTGAGCAGCTGCTCCATCGAAAGTCGGCTGGTCAGCTCCCCGCCGATGGGGGCCGTCTGCCAGGCGTCCGGCATGGGGACCAGCCCCTCCGGGTCGCCCTCATACCAGCCGCCGCAGGCGATCCAGCCCAGCCACTCTTCGGTGTCTTCGGGCAAGCCGGTCATGTCGTTGTAAAGGCCGAGCCCGTGTTCGGCCGCAAACCGGAAGGGCCGCCGCATCAGCAGCGCAGCCTGCGGGAATGCCTCCCGGTAAAGCGCCGCATAGCGGTCCCGGACAGCCTCATCGGGCATGGAGGGAAGCCCCTCCCCGGACTTGACGTGCCACTCGCCCCAGTGGCCGAGGCTCCCCAGCTCCACATAGCTGACGAAACCGTCGGCCCCCAGCCGCTCCCCCACCGCCCGCAGCAGCCGCTCGTGGGCGGCAAAAAACACAGGGTCGGTATAGTCCGGCGCATAGCCCTTTCCGTAGGCGATGTCGTACCAGCGGCCGGTGCCGGTCTGTTCATAGAGCCAGTCCGGGATGTCGAGATGTGCTTCGTCCCCCGGCTCGTCGCAGGAGATGCGCAGCACCAGATGGACACCCCGCGCCCGCAGTTCCGCCAGATGACAGGTCTGCTCGATGGCCTCCCAGGCGTAGGCCCCCTCTTCGGGTTCCAGCTGCCGCCAGGTCAGGCCCAGATAGCGCAGGGTGGCACCCTCGGTGCCGCTGTCCAGCACACCGGGCGCATAGCCGATCTGCGCATTGGGGAAGGCGCTCTCGTCCGGCAGATAGGTCACGGTCCGCTTCCGCCCCGCCCAGACCAGGCACCCGGCCAGCAGCAGGCAGGCGGCCGCCGCAGCGGTGTGCCGCTTAGCCATGGTATTCTCCGTTGTACTGGATCATGGTCACGTCCTCCACGCCCTCGATCTCCTGCAGCCGGTCGGTAACATCCCGGACATCGTCCCTGCAGCAGACCTCCACCGCCATCTCGACCGCCTCGCCCCGAAGCGTCTTCGATTTGACCGCGTACCGGTTCCGCCCCAGGGCACGGACGATCTCGTCCCCCGGCTTCTCGCCCTGATAGTGCAGCACTGCCACATAGATGCGGCCTGCCGTCTGCCAGCGGGAGAGCAGGGCGAGGACCCCGATCATCACCGCAGACGCCGACGCGGCCAGCAGGTACATCCCCGCGCCGGTGGTGATGCCCGCCGTGATGGCCCAGAACAGATACAGCAGATCCAGCGGGTCCTTGACCGCCGTGCGGAACCGCACGATGGACAGTGCGCCCACCATGCCCAGTGAGATGACCACATTGGAGCTGATGGCCAGCGTGACCATGCAGGTGAGCACCGACATGCCCACCAGCGTCATTGCAAAACTGCGGGAAAAGAGGACCCCCGCATAGAACCGCTGGTAGACCCAGTAGATGAGCGCCCCCAGCAGCACAGCCGCCAGCAGAGCCGCCGCCATCTGCGGGACATTGTAGGGACTGAAATTTTCCAGCACCGATTTTTTGATGAAATCCTTCACACTCATAGCGTTGTTCCTTTCGCATTGGTTCAGCCCTGCCAGCCGGAACTGCCGTGGCAGTAGGCCGTTTTGTCGCAGCAGAGCACATATTTGGACATGGCCGTCCACTCCTGCGCTTTGGGCGGCAGCAGCTCCCGGAGGGTCTGGGGCAGAAATTCCGTGAACTTCACCTCCATCACCAGGGTGCCGGGGTCCAGCACCGGCAAAGTGGGCAGGTGCTGGTCGAACAGGTCCCAGCCGCCCACTGCCGCCCGGACGTCCCGGTCAAAGGTGATGCGCACCGTTCCCTCCTTCTGCACCCACGGTTCCCGCTCGTAGTCCACGACCACGCGGGGCCGCAGCAGGTTGGAGACGCACTCGAAGTAAAACTCCCGGCAGAGCGGCTGCGGCGAAGCGAGCAGGAAGCCGTAGTCCCCGCTCAGAAGTTTCTCCAGCTCCGCACGAGTGAGGGCGGCCTCCTCTTTGCAGATCCAGCTGCCCACTTTTTTCTTCCGCTCCAGCCGGATGACGGCATCGCTGCCGTTGTAGATGCGGATGCGGTATTTTTTGCGGGCCAGGATGCCCGCATCCTTTTCGGCATAGGCGGAGTTCCAGCAGTCGTCAAAATAAAGGCTCCGTATGAGATACCCGCCCGGCCCGGCGTGGGTGTCCCGCTGCAAAAGCGGCGCGAGCCGCAGCTCCAGCACCGCCTTTTCGCCGTACGAGATGCGGTACTTCAGCTCATGGCGGTAGCGTTCGCCGGTGCGGGTGCGCAGCTGTGTCTTTACGTGGGCCGGTGCGGGGAAGATGGTCTCACTCTTCATACAGGTCCTCCGTCACGCTGCCGTCGGCCTCCACAAAAAAGCTCTTCATGCCGTAGGCCTTGCCGGTCTCCATCACGTAGTAATCAAAGGCATCCTGCGTGTAGCCGGAGGCGTTCGTCGCCCGCACCCGCAGGAAATAGTGCCCCGCCGGGAGGGCATAGACCACCGTTTCCGGCAGCCGGATGTCCGCCTCCGACCAGAACGTTGTCGTGAACTGGTAGTCCTTCGCCAGCTCGGCGGTGTAGACGATGTCCTCGGCGTTCAGGTCGAACGAGGCATCCCACAGCAGCCTCAGCTGTTCACCGGCTGGCTCCGGCATCCCGATGTAGAACGGCATCGGCTTGTGCAGGCTCTCACGGTAGGCGTCCCGGTTCTCGGTGATCTCCCGGTGCAGCCCTCTGGCCACGGTGTCGTACTCCGTCCGGCTCAGCGGCTCGTGGAGGATATCCGGCTGCTGCCAGACGAAGGGCTCCACCACGCTGCGGTACTGCGCCGTCATCTCCCCGATGCGTTCCGCGCTGCAAAAGCGGAATAGTTCCTCCACGGCGGCGTCCAGCTCTTCCCGGAAGCACCGGGTCTGCAGACAGCGGCGGAAGAGCACGTTGCCCCAGTAGTTGCTCACGCCCCGCTCCCAGCTCAGGCTGTCGGAATAGTTCCGGAACGCCCACTCGGTGCGGGAAAGCATGGCGTCGTTGTCCCAGTCAAGGATATACCACCGCGCGCTGTTCAGCGGGCTGTAGAGGTACATGTTCCGGCTCTGGGTGTCGGTGTTGCCCATCAGGAGCTGAAACGCCATCCAGTAGGCGATGTTCTCGGTGTCGAAGGTCGTTTCAAAGAGTTCCTCCATCGGCACGGTCTCGTCGTTGAGCGCTTCCAGCATTTCGATGAGCTTTGTGTGGTCGTCGCTGCCCTTGATCTCCAGATGCTGTTCAAAGGCGACCGGGTCATAGGCCGGGTCGGTCTTCCGGCGGATGGCGTCCTCATACCGAAAAAACTCGAAGAAGTTCACCTTGTACAGCTGGCCGTTCTGGTCCAGCCCATGGGCCTTCAGGGCTGTCGGGTTCAGCTGCTCCACCTGGGTATAAAGCCCATAGTCCACAAAGGCCCCACTGTCCGCCTGCGTCAGATCCTTCACATACAGATGCACGAACTGGGTGCGCAGGCCCACCATCTGAGGGATGCCCCGGATGAGGTCATACGCCATCTTGTTGCGGAAGCGCAGGCCGTCGCCCTGATGCTTGTTCAGTGCAATGGTCCGCTGGCCCCGCCAGGTCCCCTTGTTCTTCTTCAGCTTGATCTTATAGTTTTTCTGGGCGTTCCGGCTGGACGTCTGGCCGCGGATCTGGACCGTCGCGTTCGGCACCGTCTCGCCATAGCCTACCTCCGAGAGGAGCGGACCGTTCTCGTCTCCCACCTGCAGCAAGGCCGCCGTCTGGTAGCGGGGCACCTGCATGTACTCGTAGTCGTAGACCGAATAGGAATTGATCTCCGCCCAGGTATGGTCGGTGTTCTCGGCTTCGTTCCCACGGGTGACGGTCAGATACATGGTCACGACGCCGCTATCGTCGTAGACCGTATACAGCCCGTCATTGTCCCGCAGGTGGATGCTGTCATTGGGCTGTTTTTCCACCGGCGTTCCCGAAATCGTGGAAACCTCCTCCGACGCCGCCGTTTCCTCCGCCGTGGGCAGAACGCTGCACCCCACGCAGAACCCCGCCAGTGCAACCCCCAGGGCCAGCACCCTGCGGCGGGGGATCGTTTTTCCCTGTATCATGCTTCCTCCTTTTTCTGCAGGCTGTGCCGCTCCAGAAACAGCCCCAGCCGGGTGAATGCCCCGGCCTTTTCCTCGGCCACGACGGGCTGCTGGCCGAGGATGCGGTAGGGCAGGTTCCGGGTGAACCGGTCCAGCCGCAGCAGCGCCGTCAGGAACAGCACCGCTGCCCCGGCCAGGAACCCGAAGCCGTAATACGCCGGGTCAAAGCGCAGGGACAGGGCCGTCAGCCCCGCAGCCGCCCCCGCAAAGCTCAGCGCCGCCCCCAGCGCCCCTTTGTAATCTGTGAAATAGAGCAGGATGAGCAGCACCGTGTTGCCCACCGCATACAGCCCGTACCCCACGCAGAGGGTGCGGAAATATCCGTGCATCAGGTCGTTGAAGCCGAGCGGCAGATACCCCATCACCAGCGCTTCCAGCGAGATGACCCCTGCCGTGGTGAACAGCTGCTTGAGGGCCGTGTAGAAGAGTTCCCGGTTCAGCACCGCCAGCATCTCTTCCCCGGCGGCGGTGATGTCGCCCACCACGCCGCCGTCGTTGAACAGGCTGTAATAGGTGCGGTAGCGGGGGTAGAACTGCACTTCCATCGACACCACGAAGTTCACCGTGGTGACCAGGATGCTCAGAAAGGCCAGCAATGCCGGGACGTCGTAATACGGTGCCCCGTAGAACAGCCCCTTCACCTGCACACCGATGGGGCCCAGCCAGACCAGCACGAGGTGGGCAAACAGCCCGATGTCGGTACACAGGCCCGTCAGGGCCAGCGGCAGAAAGCGGTCCACCCAGCGCAGAAAGAGCCAGGGGCTGCCCTGCCGGTCCGGAAAATAGCGGCAGAGCCGCCAGACGTCCAGCATCAGCATGACGCCGTACCCCAGCGCCACTGCAAAGAGAAAGCCTTCCAGCGCCGGAGCGCGCGCCAGCAGCACCAGCAGCGCCCCGGCCCCGAAGGCCGTGCCCACCGCCGCCGCAAAGGCGATGAGGACGCTGCGGTAGTCCTTGAGGGCGGTCAGGAGGCTCATGGCGTTCCAGTTCACGATCATCTCCGCAAAGAGGGCCAGGCAAAGCATCCCCTGCAAAAGCGTCGCACCGGACACCAGCAGAAACAGCCCATACAACCCGCATCCGCCCGCCAGCAGCAGAGCGTTCGCGCCCCAGAATGAGGGCAGCACCAGCTGCTCCTGCTCTTCATAGAGCATGTCCGCCAGAAACCGGGTCACCGGCATGGCAAACAGGCTCGTCACGGTGAGCGAAGCCAGCAGGGTGTCCGTCACCATGCAGACCAGAAGGTCCTGCTCGGTCTTCGCCGCCCCGGCCCAGCCGCAGAGCACCAGGATGCCCAATTGCAGCAGCACACCCAGCAGCATCGGCCCGGTGCAGAGGATGCCCGCGCAGCCGTAGGCCCGCAGACCCGCCAGCAGCCCTTTGCGGCGGAACAGCTTTTTCAGTTCGAACCCAATTCCAGCCATAATTCCTCCGAATCCGTTTGATCCGGCAGGCCGTGCGCCTGCGCGGTCTCTGCATACAGGGCACGGTACTGCTCCAGCATCTGTTCGTAGCGGTAATCCTGCGCCACCCGCTTCTGCCCGACCGCGCCCAGCTTCTCCCGCAGGGCGCGGCTCGCGCAGAGTTTTTCCATCGCGTCCGCGAGGCCCTGCCGGTACATGGGCGGCACACAGTACCCGGCCCGGCCCAGTGTGTCACCGGGGGCTCCTTCCAGCAGCTCCCGGCAGCAGCCCACATCGGTGGTCACACAGGGGCGGCGGGCCGCCAGCGATTCCAGCACCGAGAGCGGCTGCCCCTCCGAAATGCTGGTCAGGACGGTGAAGTCCAGCCGGTGCAGGTACGCGGCGCTGTCCACCCGCCCGGTGAACCGGACGTTCTCCAGCCCCAGCTGCCGGGCCAGTGCCGTGCACTCGGCCGCGTACTCCGCATCGTCCACCCCGCCCAGGATGTGGAGCCGGACGTTCTTCCGCCGGGCGCTCAGTTCCCAAAAGGCATAGAGCAGGGTCTTGATGTCCTTGATGGGAGCCAGCCGCACCAGCGCCCCGATGTCCACCCAGCCGTCCTCCGCCTTGAGCGGGATGCCGCAGAAGGTCTCGTACGGGATGCCGTTCGGGATGACGACGCACTTTTCCGCCGGGCACCCCATCCCGATCTGGATGCTGCGGGCGCTCGTGAACAGGCTCGTCACCCGGAACGCCTGCCGGTAGATCTGCTCCGACAGCATGTAGAAGAATCGGATCCACCGCTCCTTGAAATCCGGCCGCACCCACTCGGCCCGGATGATCTCCTCCTCCCGCTCGCGGGTGTAGATGCCGTGTTCCGTCAGCAGCACCGGCCGGTGAAAGGTACTGCCGCCCCGGCAGGCCAGCAGCCCGCCGTAACCGGTGCAGATGGCATGGTAGAGGTCCGCTTTGGGCACCTCCCCCGTGAGCAGATAGAGCACTGGCAGCAGCATGGACCGCACCGTGTGGAACGCATCCGCAAAGGCCGTGTAGGGGTACTCCTCCGCGCAGATCTTTGTGAACATCTGCATGAACGCCCGGCTCTGCAAAAAGGCCAGCGGGTGCGCCTTTTTTTCGCCGAACAGCCGGAACAGCACCGCCCAGTCCGGGCTGCCCAGCCGCACCAGCTCCTCCAGCGCGGCCTGCTCCTCTTCGGTGAACGGCTGCGGCTTTGCCTCCCCGCGCAGCCGCAGCGCGTCATCCAGAAATACTTCGTGCACTTCCACCACGTTGGGCGGCAGCTCATAGACGAAGCGGCCTCTGTCCTTCGCGTTCGCACCGATGACCCAGAGAACAAATTCGTGCTCCGGCATGGAGCGGATGCAGCTGTGCATCCAGGTGGATACCCCGCCATAGACATACGGGTAGGAACCTTCCAGCACCAGACAGATGCGCATGATTCACCCCTCCTTTCGTTCGATGGTCACGACCGCGTTTTCCGCCTTGAGCAGGTAGAGTTCCCCGGTCAGGCAGGTCAGCTGCCCGCCGGTCACGCGGCCGGGCACCCCCTCGTTCGCGCGGAACAGCAGCCACGCTTCGTCGGTGAAATTGCCCAGCGTCAGGGTCCAGGCGTCGGCGGCGCTCTGCAGCGTCACATTCACGCCCGAAAACCGCTGGATGGCCCCGGCGCACTCGCTGGCCGTCTGCATCCGCAGGCCGGGCGCTGCCGTCGAGAGCCAGGTCAGGTAGCGTTCCAGCCCGCCCTTGTAGACCTCCCAGCCTTCCGCTGCGCCGCGGTCCACGTCCAGCAGGTCATCCGGGTGCATGAAGTGGGTGCTGACGAAGTGGAAGTTCAGCTCGCTCAGCGCGGCCAGCTGCATATAAGGCTCGTTCACCATGCCGCCGGACACGATGCGCGGTTCTTCCACGATGCCGTCCGCTGCCACGCCAAATTCCTGCACATAGGGCAGGTCGGTGCCGTCTTCGAGGTAGGAGCTGGCGATGGTGCGCACCTGCGGCACCCGCTGGCCTAAGATCGCCCGCCCGGAGGCCGACAGGATATTGGACGGCGGCACATACACCGAACCGGCGGCATAGGGCAGGACCACCCGCTGGAACGCCGTCAGCTCGTCCATGGCTGCGACGATGGCGTCGGCGCTGGGCCATGGGTTGTAGTCGTACAGACCGGCGTAATCGGTCTGTGGCAGAACGAGGGGCTGGTGGTTGTAGCCGTGGAAGCCCACTTCCCCGCCCTGCCGCAGCAGCAGCCCGCCAAAATAGCGGAACGGCTGGGTATCGCTCTGGCGGAGGGGCGGGTCGGTGGTGTCGTCCTCATAGTTCTCGATCATGACGCCCGTGTACCGGATGCCGAACCGCTCGGCCAGCTGGACGAGGTCCGGCCACCAGACCTTGGCGTAGAAATCCGCGATGCTCAGGCCGTAATCCTGCCGGATGTACTGGCCGTCGCCCTCCGGCACCGGCGAGGGAAAGTCGTCCAGAAAAAAGACGGCGCTGTTGAGCACCGGGTAGGCGCAGGCATCCCCCAGCAGGCTGTACGAGGCCGCATAAAAGCCTCGCATGACCTTGTCGTAGACGCCGATGTTGTCCACCACCACCCGGCCCTCGCCGAGTTCGGTGCTCCAAATCAGCGGGACGCCCTCGTCCCCGGTGACGGCATACACCGCCGCATCGTCCCGCAGCTGCACCGCCATGGAGGATTCGAACGGGTCGCTCAGCTCATACCGCTGCCCGCCGCCCAGCAGGAAGCCCTCGGCCGGCACGATGCTCTCGGCCATTTTGCAGTTCCACGCCGAGGCCAGCACCCCAAGTTTCTGGGCCACCACATCGAACGCCCCGCACTTTTCGGGCGTCATCGCAAAGAGGACATTGCCGCCCTGCTCCACCCAGTCCATCAGGTCGAGCAGGCGCAGGCCCAGCGGCTCGAAGTTCGGCACCAGCACCACGATGGTCTCGTAGTTTTCAAAGGCCGGAAGTGCTTCCGGGGCAGTGTCGGCAAGGTCTGCGGCCTCGGCGGGGACCTTCATATCCTGCAGGATCTGTTCCAACTGTTCTTTTGCCTCTGCCACGCTCACCTGGCGGCTGTCGCAGAGCAGCAGGCAGACGGGGGCCTGCCCCGCCAGTGCTTCTTCCTTGGTCAGGGCATGGTCAAGCGCCCCGATCTGAACATGGGCCGCGGTGTACTGCACCCCGCTGCGCTCCGCAAACAAAGCCCCTGCCAGCAACAGGAACACCAGCCAGACCAGCAGCAGCCTGCCCCACCGGAACCGCCCCTTCCACAGCCGGTTCATGCGGCACCTCCTTTCCAGAACGCCAGTTCCTGCCGCCCCGCAGCGCTCAGGTAGACCTGGGTGCGCTCCATCTCCTGCAGGATGCTCCGCACTTCGGCACCGCTTTTCCGGGCGGCGGCGCTGCGCAGCCGCAGCAGCCAGGGCGTTTCCCGCACCGGCCAGCGGCGGACCAGCTCTTCGAGCGTCTGCTCCGCAGCCTTGTACTCCTGCAATCGCAGCTGCACCTCTGCCAACCGGCAGCCGAGGCTGTAGCCCTCCTCTTTGGGGCTGTCGGCCAGCTGCAGCTTGAGCAGCCGCTCCAGCTGTCGGCGCTGCAGTTCGGCTGCGCGGCCCTGCGCCAGCCCCAGCTTCAGCGAGCGTTCCAGCGCGTTGGCGTAAGCCGCCAGCACCTCCCGGTCGTTCGGGTCGTCGGCAAAGCGGCGGGCGTCCTGCTGCAAGGCAAGGTCCGCCTGCTTGGAGATCTGTGCCATGGCCGTGGCCGCGTAGTGCACCACCTCGCTGTCGTCGTTCATGCGGGCCTGCTGCAGCAGGTCGTAATACTGCACCGGGTCCTCCGTGAGCACCGACAGGATCAGCTTCCGCCGCTGCTCGGCAGTGTCCAGGATCAGCGCCTCTTCCAGCGGCACCGTTGCCGCCGTGCCGGCCCGGTCTTCGACCCGGATGCTGCGGTGGAGCTCATCGTCTACCCGCAGTTTTTCCACAAGGTCTGTGTGCAGTCCGTTCCGTCTCATACCCGCACCTCCTGCTTTGCTGCGGGCTTCGTTCCGGCCCGCACCATGGCCGTTTCGGCCAGCCCGCAGAGGATGCGGAACATGTTCTGGTAATAGAGCGACAGCTGCTCCCCTGCCGCATCGTGCAGCAGGATCAGCGCCCGCAGCTCCCCGTTTTCCCGCACGGCCGCGCCGAACATGGGCAGGCCGGGCGTCAGTTCCCGGTTCACCCACAGCCCGTCCTGCTCGATGCCACGCAGCACCGGGCCAAGGCCCGTGCCTTCCAACAATTGCGGGCAGCGGGCGGCAAAGTCCGCGCTGCAGGCGGCCCGCCGGGCCAGATGCCGCCGGGCGTCCACGCGGTAGACCGCCGCGCTGTGATTTTCGAGCACATCTTCCAGCACCTCCACGATCTTCCGGGGCAGCTCCTGCGCCGGGGCCGCGTCCAGCGCTTTGGTCACGGCATACACCTTGCCGAAGCTGTCTCTCCGGCCCAGGATCTGCCGCCGGAACGAGCGCTTGTCCTCCAATGTATCCTGATACAGCTGCCGCACGAACCGCAGCCGCTCTTCCAGCAGTTTCTGCTCCTCCTCGGCAAAGCGGAGGTCCTCGGCGCTGCGCAGCTGCACATAGCCGCACACCGCCCCCACCACGAAATACACGAGGAAGGCCAGCCAGTTGGACGGCTCGTAGAAGAGCAGCAGCGGCGACGCGCCCTCGGCCCAATAGCCCGCTGCCAGCGAGAGCGACGCCAGAAACGCCGCCGCCACGCCTGCGTTCAGGCCGTAGACATCGGCGATGAGCACAATGAACGCCAGCCGGAAATCCACCACCCGGAACTGCGCCTGGGTGCTGGTCATCCGCACCAGCAGTTCGGATACGCCCCAGGCCCCCAGCAGTTCCAGCACCGGGACCAGCAGCCGGTGCCGCGCGGCAAAGCCGCTGAGCCGTTCCGGCCATTTTTTGCGGCGGGGCTGCTTTTCCTGCCGGAAGAACCGGGGCAGGTCGTCCAGCAGGTCGTACCGGGGGAACCACCCATACGCCCGGCGCAGCTGGCCGTCGTCGGGCGGGTACTCCCGGATCAGGTCGCTGCCGTAGGTCACGGTCAGGCCGGGGCAGAGGGCTTTCCACGCCTCGCCCAGCTGCTCATAATTCCAGTGGAAGACCACTGGGGCGGTCAGGCTCTCCCACTCCGGCGTCCAGTTGTCGAACACCCGCAGCACCAGCTCGGACAGGTCTTCCATGCACAGAGCCGCCACCGGGGCAAGGGCCTGCTCTTCAAAATGCAGTTCCCCGCTCTTCGGGCGGGTCAGCAGCTGCGCGATGCCCACCGGCGCACCGGTGCAGTCGGTGCCGTAGAGATAGGGCAGGTGCAGCACCTTGATCTGCACCCTGCTCGTCTCGGCGTAATGGCGGCAAAGAGCCTCCGCCGCCTGCGCCAGCACCGATTTGCCGATGAACGGCGTCAGCACAGCTTCCGGCCCAGCCAGATAAAGCAGCTGGCTGGGCCGCTCCCGGTTGGCCTGCAAAACACGGCGCAGGCGGTCCAGTTCGCCCTCCTGCTCGCTGTGCGGGGTCAGATACTCCGAGAAATAGACGATGCGGTCAAACTCGTAGCTGTCCACCAGCTGGCCGATGCGCTCCTTGCTGTCCAGCGTGATGGTCCGGATGCGCGGCGGGTGCGGCTGGCCCCGTGCGCAGGTAATGAGAACATGGTCCTCTGGGAACGCCATCTCCACCCAGGCAGGGGTCACGAAACAGGTGTTCCCGGTCAATAGAATCTCCACAGCAGTTCCTCACTCATCCTCAACGTTCTACCGGCCCGCCCCCTCTCCGGCAGGGGCGTTCCGCTAGGGCAATTATAAGCGGTATCCGCCGCAAGGTCAAGAAAAAAGATGCGACAATACGCATGTTTTTGTTTACTGTTTCGATTCACTTCGGATGCTTGCCCGCGCATTCTGCAGCATCCGACAGCCTTTTGGGCGCAGCATTTTCACACAAGTCAGAGGCGCACGTCTTCTTTCGGGTCGTTCCGCTGCGCCGCATTTCGCCAAAATCCACATGGATTTGCAGAAATATCAACGAATTTTATGTTGCGTTTGTTCCAACTTTGCGGTAAAATGAAGAAATGACAGTCTTGGAAATATCAGGAAACTGTGAGGACGATAGTATGATGAAAAAGATCTCCCGCCGCTCGTTTCTACAGGCCACCGGTGTGCTGGCAGCCACGGCAGCGCTGACCGCCTGCGGCGGCAAGGCTGAAGCCGACAAGAGCAGCAGCCAGAACGGCAAAATTCAAATCACCTTTTATCTGTGGGATCGCTCCATGATGAAAGCGCTTACTCCGTGGCTGGAAGAAAAATTCCCGGAGTATGCGTTCACCTTCATTCAGGGCTTCAACACCATGGACTACTACCGCGACCTGCTGAACCGTGCGGAGCAGCTGCCGGATATCATCACCTGCCGCCGCTTCTCCCTGAACGATGCGGCACCTCTGGCAGAGCACCTGATGGACCTGAGCACTACCGAGGTTGCAGGCACTTTCTATTCCAGCTACCTGAACAACAATCAGGAACCGGACGGTGCGATCCGCTGGCTGCCCATGTGCGCCGAGGTGGACGGCACGGCTGCCAATGTTGATCTGTTTGCGCAGTACAACATCCCCCTGCCCACCAACTATGCCGAGTTCGTGGCGGCCATCAATGCCTTTGAGGCGATCGGCATCAAGGGCTATCAGGCAGACTGGCGGTATGACTACACCTGTCTGGAAACCATGCAGGGCAGCGCTATCCCGGAGCTGATGAGCCTGGAGGGCACCACATGGCGCATGAACTACGAGAGCGAGACCGAGGACGGCTCCACCGGTCTGGACGATGTGGTATGGCCGAAGGTCTTTGAAAAATACGAGCAGTTTCTCAAGGATGTGCGGGTGCAGCCCGGTGACGACCGGTTGGAGCTGAACCCCATCGCCAAGCCTTTCTATGCGCGGCAGACCGCCATGATCCGTACCACAGCAGGCATAGCGGATGTAATGCCTGACCAGTACGGCTTTAACGCGTCTATTCTGCCCTATTTCGGCGAGACTGCCAACGATAGCTGGCTGCTGACCTACCCCATGTGTCAGGCGGCAGTTTCCAACACCGTAGCGCAGGACGAGGCAAAGCTGGCTGCGGTGCTGAAAGTGCTTGAGGCTGTGTACAGTGCAGAGGGTCAGAGCAAGATGGCTGGCGGTGCTGCCGTGCTCTCTTATAACAAGGAGATCAATATTACCTCCTCCGCTTCTCTGGAACACGTTGCGGATATCATCAGCGCAAATCATCTGTATATGCGTCTGGCCTCCACCGAGATCTTCCGCATTTCGGAAGACGTAGGGCACAAGATGATCACCGGCGAATACGATGCCAGGGCTGCATACGATGCGTTCAATGAGCAGCTGGTCACCCCCAGAGCAGACCCCGAAGCCGAGGTGCTGTTCACCCAAAACACCGCATACTCCATCGACATGACCGACCACGGCAGCGCTGCGGCTTCCTCGCTGATGAACGCCCTGCGCGCCACCTATGATGCGTCTATTGCAGTCGGCTATTCGCCGCTGGTGTCCACCTCCATCTACTGCGGCGAGTACAGCAAGCAGCAGATTTTGTGGGTGATGGCCGGCAACTACGCTGTCTCGCAGGGTGAATATACCGGTGCAGAGCTGCGGCAGATGATGGAGTGGCTGGTAAACGTGAAGGACAACGGCGCAAACCCCATCCGTCACCGGAATTATATGCCCGTGACCAGCGGCATGGAATACAAGGTGACCGAATACGAGCAGGGCAAGTTCCGCCTGGAAGAAGTCACCATCAACGGTGCACCGCTGGACGATACCGCCACCTATACCGTATTTGTGGCGGGCACGGATGTGTGGATGGAGGACAAGGCCTACTGCAACTGCCCCATGCCGGAGAACCTGAAAACCAAGCGGACGGAATACGCCATTGAAGGGGCAGAAAGCCGCTCCTGCCTGAAGGATTCGCTGGCGGTCAGCAAGCAGTTCCCCGCCCCCTCCGAGTATCTGACCATTGTACAGGGAGAATAAACTCTTGAAGAATGAAACTAAGATGCGGCCTGCGATAAAAAACCGTATCCTCGCAGTCATAGCAGTGCTGCTGCTCGGCATCGGTATTTTGACGAGCTTCGGTGTCTTTACGGATTTCATGAAGCAAACCATCTACGAGGAAAGCACGGCACACCTTACCGAGATCTACCATCAGGCAAACCAGACCCTTTACAATAAGGTATCCTTCAACTGGGGCATCATGCGGATGTGGGCACCTTATCTGGAACGTGCGCAAAGCGATGCCGAGGTCTGCGCTTTCCTTGCACAGGCAAAAGAAGAATACCAGTTTACGGATTTTTTCTTCGTCTCACGGGATGGCTCCTATATCACGCTGGACGGCGAACAGGGCTATCTCGATCTGGGACGAATGCTGTCGCAGCTGATCCTGGAGCAGCAGCCCATCGTGGCAAACTCGGTGGTCCCGGACAAGCCGGAGATCATGGTGTTTGCCGTCCCTACGGCAAAAGGCAGCTATCAGGGCTTTGCGTACGAAGCCATTGCCGTCACCTACAACAACAAAGATCTGGTGGACTCCCTGAAGATCTCTGCCTTTGAGGGGCACGGCAGCACCTTTGCTGTGCTGCCGGATGGCCGTGTGGTGCTGGACAGCAGCAGTGCGGACATGCGCGGTGTGCACAACATCCTTGCCATGCTCAAAAACTCGGCTGGTTTTACGGAAGAACAGATCACGGCCCTGCAAAAGGCTTTTGCCGCCGGGAAGAGCGGCAACCTTGAGTTTTCCATCCATGGCGTCGGCTATTACATGGTTTATGGTTCTGCCTCCTTCCAGAACTGGACGGTCCTTGGCATTGCCCCCAAAAGCATTGTGAACGCCAACATGAACCGGCTGCAATACACCACCATGGCTGTGATGAGCGGCATCGTGGGGATGCTGGCCGTTACCGTTTTGCTGCTGATGGTACAGAGCAACCGGCAAAAGCTGCGGAAAAAGGATCAGCAGCTGCTGGCCCGTGAGGAGCTGTTCTCAAGCCTTTCCCGCAATGTGGACGATGTGTTCCTGATGATCGACACCGGCACCGGCAAGGTGGAATACATCAGCCCCAACGTCCGGCGCATTCTGGGCATCTCCCCCGAAGCAGTGCAAGAGGATTTCCACATTCTATGTTCTGCCGAGGGCGATAATTGCACATCACGGCTGGACGGTCTGATGCAGATGGAGCAGGGTACGCAGCAGGAATGGGATCGGGAGTTTATCCATCAGGAGACCGGCGAGCCACACTATATCCACGTGACCGGCTTTATCAATGATGTACAGGGCGCAAAAAAGTGCATCGTGGATCTGTCTGACCGCACAGGCGAGCACCAGACCACGCTGGCCGTGGAAGCCGCACTGGAAGTAGCCGAAAAGGCCAGCCAGGCCAAGACCGACTTCCTCTCCAACATGAGCCACGATATCCGCACCCCCATGAACGCCATCATCGGCATTACCACCCTGATGAAAAACGAGCTGCACCAGCCGGAAAAGCTGGCCGATCATCTGGATAAGCTGGAAACCTCCGGCAGGCTGCTGCTGAGCATCATCAACGACATTCTGGATATGAGCCGCATCGAGAGCGGCAAGACCACCCTGAGCGTTGAGCCGATGCACCTTTCCCAGCAGCTCGACCAGCTCAGCACGATGATCCGCGCACAGGCCAGTGAAAAGGCGCAGACCTTCACCGTCTCCACCCATCTCCGGCACGAAAACCTGCTGGCCGACCCCACCCGCCTGAATCAGGTGCTGATGAACATCCTCTCCAACGCGGTCAAGTATACCCCCCGCGGCGGGCACATCCGGTTCGAGGTGGACGAGCTGCCCCGGAACGAGCACTACGCCAAATACAGCTTTGTGGTGCAGGATGACGGCATCGGCATGAGCGAGGCTTACCAGAAGACCCTTTTTGACCCCTTTACCCGCGAAGAGCGCTCCGGCACCAACAAGGTGCAGGGCACCGGCCTTGGCATGGCCATCACCAAAAACATCGTGGACCTGATGGGCGGCTCCATCAGCGTGGAGAGTGCCACCGGCAAGGGCACCCGCTTTGAGGTCGTGCTGGAATTCCCCATCGACACCGAAGCGGACGCGGCACCAAAGGCGCAGGCGCTCCCGGAGGAGCCGGAAGACGTCTCTCCCCTGTGCGGGATGAACTTCCTCTGCGCCGAGGACAACGCCATCAACGCCGAGATCCTGGAGCTGCTGCTGGAATCCAAGGGCGCACACTGCAAAATTTGCCCCAACGGGCAGGAGCTTGTGGATGCGTTCGCCAGCGTCAAGCCCGGCGAGTATGACATGATCCTGATGGATGTGCAGATGCCGGTGATGGACGGCCTCGAAGCCGCCCGCCGCATCCGCAGCAGCGAAAACCCGCTGGGCCAGGTCATCCCCATCCTCGCCATGACGGCAAACGCCTTTTTGGAAGATATGCAGAAGAGCAAGGAAGCCGGGATGGACGAGCATCTGTCCAAGCCCGTGGACATCGACGCGCTGGAACAGACCGTCAAGCGCTTCCGCGTTACCCCCCCCCGAAAATAAATAGTGGAATCGCACGGTTTCGCAGATGACCGACACCCACGACCTGGCAGGGCCGCCCATTTGCGGCCCAGCTCTTTTTTGTGAGAGAGCAATCATGATGAATCAAAGGATTGGATGGTATTGCGTATGGAACGACAGCCAAATAAAATTCAGCCTATGTTGCTATCGGCACTTGCCCAATTGAGCGCCTGCCTGATCGTCTGGAATTTTCATATTCCAAATCCAAATATCGTGCTTTTTGTTGTTCTTTCTGCTGTGCTCGTGAAATGCGGCTATGCAGCAGGAATCGTAAGCGGCCTCATTGCATTCCTATACTCCGCGTTTTTCTTTTCTACCGACCACAGCTTTTTTCTTTACACCTCTTTGAACTTTCAAAAGCTCATCGTGATCGGCCTTGGTATCGCTGCGAACATTCTGCTGATCGGTCACCTGCAAAGGCAGTTCGAGTGTTCCAACATGGAAAAGATGCAGGTCGAAACCGAGGAAAAGCTTCAAGAAACAACAGAGAGCTACCGTGCAAAACTTTACCATGATGCCTTGACTGGCACATACAACCGCCGCTACTATGAGGATATCGCATCCCGTATCGTCGGCCCCGCAGGCATCGCGCTGATGGATGTGGACGATTTCAAGATCTGCAACGACACCTATGGGCATCACGCCGGAGATCTGGCGCTGGAAGCAGCGGCAAACGCCATTCAGTCCTGCATCCGCAGCTCCGATCTGCTCATCCGCTACGGCGGGGATGAATTTCTGCTGGTGCTGCCCGGCATTCCGAGCGACATCCTGCAAACCAAGCTGGAGCAGATCAGAGCCGCCGTGCAGCAGGCTACTGTACCCGGTTATTCGCATTTTCGCCTCTCACTGAGCATCGGCGGAACGATGCAGGCCATCACCGACTCGATGGAGAATGCGGTTCGCCGTGCAGACCGGCTGATGTATCAGGCAAAGTGCCGTAAGAATGCCGTCACGGTGGAACTCCCCGAAAACGCGCTGACCGCGCAGGAAGAACTGGTGGAGGAGAAGCCGCAGATTCTTCTTGTGGATGACTCTGAAATGAACCGCCTCATCCTGGCCGAGATCCTGCAAGGCGACTACCGTATTCTGGAAGCAAAAGATGGCCGGGAATGTATGGATGCCTTGCAGGCCGAAGCCGGGAATCTTGCGCTGGTGCTGCTGGACATCAACATGCCAGTCATGGATGGCTTCGAGGTGCTCAAGGCCATGAACGCCAACCACACCATCGAGGACATCCCGGTCATCATGATCTCCAGCGACGACTCCGACGCCGCGATCCGGCGTTCCTATGAGCTGGGAGCCAGCGATTACGTCAACCGCCCCTTCGATGCGCGCATCGTCTACCGCCGCGTGACCAACACCATCAAGCTGTACGCCAAGCAGCGGCGGCTGGTGCAGATGGTGTCGGACCAGATCCGCGCCCGCGAAAACAACACCGATATGCTGGTGGGTGTGCTGAGCCATATCGTGGAGTTCCGCAACGGCGAAAGCGGCGCCCATGTGCGGCACATCCGCATCATCACCGAGCTGCTGCTCCACCGCCTGCTGGAGATCAGCAGCCAGTACCCCATCACCGCCGAGCAGCAGGACAACATCCCGCTGGCCTCCGCCCTGCACGACATCGGCAAGATCGGCATCGACGAAAAGATCCTCAACAAACCCGGCAAGCTGACCCCGGAAGAATTTGAGGTCGTCAAGACCCACAGTATGCTGGGGGCCGAGATGCTGCACCAGCTGGAAGACTTCAACGAGCAGCCGCTGCTGCAGACCGCCTACGAGATCACCCGCTGGCACCACGAGCGCTGGGACGGGCGCGGCTACCCGGATGGGCTGAAGGGCGATGAAATTCCCATCAGCGCACAGCTGGTCGCGCTGGCCGATGTGTACGATGCACTGACCAGCGAACGCTGCTACAAAAAAGCCTTCTCCCACGAAAAAGCCGTGCAGATGATCCTGAACGGCGAGTGCGGAGCATTCAACCCTTTGCTGCTGCAATGCCTGACGGATGTGCAGACCGACCTGAAAGTCCAGTTGCAGCAGCGGACGCAATAACAACAGGAGAACGAAAGTCCCCATGAAACACCTCATCTCACGCCGTGCATTCCTGAACGGATGCACCCTGCTGGCGGCCTCGACGGTCCTCGGCGGCCTGACTGCCTGCGGCGGAACGGACGCGAAGAACAGCGGTCTGCCGCAGATCCTCATCGGAAGCGACACCTACCCGCCCTATATTTATCTGAACAATGACGGCACCCCGACCGGGATCGATGTGGAGATCGCCACCGAGGCATTCCGCCGCATGGGATACGCTGCACGATTTGAAGTCATCGACTGGGAGCAGAAGACCGCCCTTGTGGAAAGCGGCGCCATCGACTGCATCTGGGGCTGCTTTTCCATGCAGGGCCGCGAAACGCTCTACCGGTGGGCCGGGCCTTACATGGTGAGCCGTCAGGTCGTGGCCGTGAACGCCGACAGCAGCATCCAGTCCCTCAGCGACCTTGCCGGGAAGACCGTTATGGTGCAGAGCACCTCCAAGCCAGAGGGCATCTTCCTCAGCGGCTCCGACCCGCGCATCCCGCAGACCGTCGAAGTGTTCAGCATCGAAGACCGCAATGTGCAGTATGCCATGCTGGCCTGCGGCTATGTGGACGCCATCGCCGCCCACGAGACGGCCATCCTGCAATACATGAAAGACAACAACGCGGTGTTCCGCATCCTCGAAGAGCCGCTGCTGGTCACCGGGCTGGGCGTTGCCTTTGCCAAAAATGACAGCCGCGGGCTGGATCACCAGCTGAACGATACCTTCGCGCAGATGCGCGAGGACGGCACACTGGAACGGATCGTCGGCAAATACCTGGAACATGCTTCGCAGTATCTGGAGGTGGACACCATTGACGCGTAACAACAAAACCACTCCGAACACGCGGACCTGGGTGCTCTACATTCTCGTCGGTGTGCTTTTCATGGCGGGGGTCGTCCTGGCTTCCGGCTGGAAAGCCCTGCATGCGACCGAAGAGCGTTTCTGCCAGACGATCGCGTTCGTCAAATCGCAGTCCACCAGTTTTGAGCAGTACAACGATACCATCACGGCCAAAGCGCTCCGCCGCACGGCGGTCTCGGTGCACCAGCTGGCCGGTGACGCCGCACTCGACCTCTCCGACCCGCACTGCCTGAAACAGCAGACCGAGACGCTCTGGCTCACCGGCATTTCCGTGCTGCGCCCGGACGGCACACTCCTGTGCGAGTACACAGCGAACGGCATCGGCTATGCCCAGCTGGAAGACCGGCTCAAAAAGGAGACCGCGCTGGACGTCTTCCGCTTCCCGCAGAAGACCTACCTGAAGCGCGTTCTGCTGGCAGACGGGTCTGCCGTGGATGTGGCGGCACACCGGGCCGACCACGAAGAGGTCATCCTGCTGGCCTATCGCTGCACTCCGGCAAAATTTGTCGAGGGGACGGCACTGTCGGTCCAGAGCATTCTGGACGGCTACCCAGAAGAGACCAGCGGCACCCTGTTCATCGTGCAGAACAATCAGGTCATTGCGTCCAACCGCCCGGAGCTGATCGGGCAGGACACCACCGCAAGCCCGCCGGTGCAGGAGATCCGCAGCGTCGGGCTTGCGGAAAAGCTGACGCCCACCCACGGCTGGAACGGCTCCGGCTGCTATTTCGGCATGTACAGCCACGGCCGGTCGTTTGACCTCTATGCGTACACGGATGAAAAAACCGTGTTCCACGAGTCGCTCACGCTGGTCTTAACGGCACTGGTCTGTTACATCCTGCTCGTTTCGGTCTTGCAGATGCTGCGCCGACGCTCGGTGCAGGAGATGGAGCAGCAGAAAAAAGAGCAGGAGAAGAAGTATCAGACCCAGCTGGAAGAGCAGAACCGCAAACTGGAGATCGCGCTCCAGCACGAGGGCGCGGCCAACCGCGCCAAGCGGGAGTTCCTGTTCAACATGAGCCACGATATCCGCACCCCGATGAACGCCATCATCGGCTTCACCTCGCTGGCGGCGACCCACATCGACAACCGCGAGCAGGTGCTGGACTACCTGAAAAAGATCTCCACCTCCAGCCAGCATCTGCTCTCCCTCATCAACGATGTGCTGGATATGAGCCGCATCGAGAGCGGCAAGGTCAAGATCGAGGAAAAGGCGGTGCATCTGCCCGACCTTGTCCACGATGTGCGCTCCATCATCCAGCCCAACGTTGCGGCCAAACGGCTGTCGCTCTTCATTGATGCCATGGACATTGAGGATGAGGACATCATCACCGACCCGCTGCGGCTGAACCAGATCCTGCTGAACATCCTGTCCAACGCCATCAAGTTCACCCCCACCGGCGGCATGATCAGCATCCGCATCGCCCAGAAGAACGGTGCGCCCAAGGGCTGCGTCTGCTATGAGTTCCGCATCAAGGACAACGGCATCGGCATGAGCGAAGAGTTCCAGAAGCACATCTTCGAGGAGTTCAGCCGGGAGGAAAGCTCCACCGTCAGCGGCATTCAGGGCACCGGCCTGGGAATGTCCATCACCAAGAACATCGTGGATCTGATGGGCGGCACCATCGCCCTCACGAGCGAGCCGGGCAAGGGCACCGAGTTCATCGTGACCCTCTGCTTCACACGCAGCGGGCAGAAAGCAGAGCCCAAGCAGCTCCCCCAGCTGGAAGGGCTGCGCGCACTGGTGGCAGACGACGATACAAACACCTGCCTGAACGTCAGCACCATGCTGTCCAAGATCGGGATGCGGCCGGAGTGGACGATCTCCGGCAAGGAAGCGGTCATCCGCACCAAATATGCGGTGGAGCAGGGCGATGAGTTCAGCGTCTACATCATCGACTGGCTGATCCCCGACATGAACGGCATCGAGATCGTGCGGCAGATCCGCAAGGTGATCGGGAATCGCTGCCCCATCATCATCCTGACGGCCTACGACTGGGCGGACATCGAGGACGAGGCCCGCGCCGCCGGAGTGACCGCGTTCTGCGAAAAGCCGCTCTTCCTCTCGGAGCTGCGCCGCGTTCTGGCCGAACCGTTCCGTGCAGAGCCTGCCTCCGAGCCCTCTCACCCCACTGCGGCCGACCTCAAGGGGAAGAAGCTCCTGCTGGTGGAAGACAACGAGCTGAACCGTGAGATCGCACTGGAGATCCTGAAAGAAGCCGGTTTTGTGGTGGATACCGCCGAGGACGGCGCGGTCGCCGTCCAAAAGATAAAGCAGGCGGCCCCCGGCCAGTATGACCTGATCCTGATGGACATCCAGATGCCCAATCTGGACGGCTACGAAGCCACGCGGCAGATCCGCGCCCTGCCGGACGCCGAGAAGGCCAGCATCCCCATCTTTGCGATGACGGCGAACGCCTTTGAAGAAGACCGTCAGAACGCGCTGGCGGCCGGCATGAACGGCCATATCGCAAAGCCGCTGGACGTCCCGCACCTGCTGCGCGTCCTCGCAGATGCCCTGAAAAAATAACCCCAAAAAATGAAAAATACCGCTGCGCAGCTATTTTCTGCGCGGCGGTATTTTCTTTTTGGCTTTTTTACTTCACCTGTGCCCCGGTGGTCAGCGCCTCGGACACGGCGTCCATCAGCGCGACCATGGTGCAGTAGTTGGCACCGTAGGTCTCGGTGTAGGCAGAGTAGGTGTCGATCTGCTCCTGGGTGGGGGCGATGTCCATCGCCTCAGCCACTGCCTGATAGAGCAGCGCTTCGCGGGCATACTCGGTGATGCTGTCGCTCATGGCATCCAGCAGGTCGTCGGCGCTGTTGTAACCGGCAGCAGCCTGCAGGAAGCTGTCGAGATCATAGCCGTAATACTGAGCCATGGTATAGTAGTAGTTCAGGCACTGGTTGACCTGATAATCGGTCACTTCTTTGGGCAGGTCCTTGAAGGTGGAGTTTGCCAGCAGGTAATCCATCACCGCAGTGTTCAGGTTGTTCTGATACAGCATCTTCTGGTATTCGGCCCGCAGGTCTTCCACGGTGTGGACGCCGTCGGTGCTGCTGAAATTCTCCTCGACCCAGGCATCGGTCAGTTCCGGCAGGATCTCCTCGCTGATGTAGTTCAACGTGACGGAGAAGACCGCCTTTTTGTTGCTCAGGACCACCGCATTGCCCTCGGCGTCGGTGGAGTCGCTGTAGCCGTCCGGGAAGGTGACATTGACATCGAAGGTCTCGCCGGGCTTGTGGCCCACGATCTGGTCTTCAAAGCCGTCGATGAAGGAACCGCTGCCCAGCGTCAGGCTGTAGCCGCTGTAGGTGCCGCCGGTAAATGCCACGCCATCCACGGTGCCCACATAGTCGATGTTGACGGTGTCGCCATCGGCAGCGGCACGGTCGGTGATTTCCCGCGTGGTGGTGTTCTGGCTGAGCAGGCTGTCGATCTGGGACTGGACGTCCTCCTCCGTCGGCTCGATGTCCGCCTTCTTCAGCGGGATGGAAGCGTAGTCCTCCGGCAGGGTCACATAATCCAGTGCGCGGATGCCGGACCAGTAGCCGTTCTCGTCCAGACCGTCACTGTAAGCAAAGTTCTGGTAGTCATAATCCGAAGCGCTGCCGTAGACAGACGCCTCCGAGCCGGCCGATGCGGAAGAGGACGCCGCAGACTTCGAGCAGCCCGCAGCCGTCAGCGCCAGCGCACCGGCGCAGAGAAGGCAGACTGCCTTCGAGATGATTCGTTTCAAGTGGATACCTCCTGTATCCCGGACGCCGCCGGGAACTGCAATTTTTTCAGACAAATCTTATTATAAAGGGTAAAAATGAAAAAGAAAAGGATTTTGCGAAATTTCCACAAGTTTCACGCTGCCTGCCACGTGAGGTCGTTGCTTTTTGTCAAAAGCTGTGATATCCTATAATTGTCGCAGCAAAGCGGCAAGGCACTGTGTCCAGAACGCAGGCGGCAACTCCCTACCGGATGGCTTTGTTTCCATAAACAGGGCGCCGGGAGGGCGACTTTTGAACGTTTTTCCCCGGAGGCTCTGGCCGAAAGGGGGAATGTACCCATGACATTGACCGAGATTCTTGCGCTGTTGACGTTCCTCGTCCCAACGGTTTACGACACGATCGACATCGTGCTCCGATTCCGAGAGTTTCGCACAAAAAATGGACAAAAGAAATGACCGCCCCACGTTTAGCACCCGTTGGCGGTCATTCTTTTGATTTGCTGGTAGGGAGCTAGCCGTTTGTTGGGCCAGCGCCTTTTCTATTTGTAGTATAATCGTTCTATCGTCGTTTGTCAAGCTGTCGCCCCGCACACGCAAAAATCCTCTTGCGCTGCGGGGCCTGCGGCTTTATTATAATAAGAGAAGCACATCAACACAAGGAGGAACATCCATGGATTACAACAAAGCCGCTCTCGAAATGCACGAGAGCCACCACGGCAAAGTCGGCATCGTGAGCAAGGTCGAGGTCAAGACCCGCGACGACCTGTCCACGGCCTACACCCCCGGCGTCGCCGAGCCCTGCCGCAAGATCAAAGAGAACCCCGACGACGTGTACAAGTACACCTTCAAGAGCAACATGGTGGCCGTCGTGTCCAACGGCACCGCCGTGCTGGGCCTGGGCGATATCGGCCCCGAAGCCGGTCTGCCGGTCATGGAGGGCAAGGCCGTGCTGTTCAAGGAATTCGGCGGCGTGGATGCCTTCCCCATCTGCATCGACGCCCACGACGCCGCCAGCGTCATCGCGGCCTGCAAGGCCATCGCACCGACCTTCGGCGGCATCAATCTGGAGGACATTAAAAGCCCGGAGTGCTTCGAGATCGAAGAAACGCTGGAGCGTGAGCTGGACATTCCCGTCTTCCATGACGACCAGCACGGCACCGCCATCGTCGTGACGGCTGCGCTCATCAACGCCCTGCGCGTGGTGGGCAAAAAGATGGAGGATGTCCACATCGTCCTGAACGGCCCCGGTGCCGCCGGCACGGCCATCATCAAGATGCTGATGACCGCCGGTGCCAAAGACATCGTGGCGGTGGACCAGTTCGGCACCCTGTACAAGGGCTGCAACAGCGCCGAGGCCCACAAGAACTGGCTGGGCGAAGTGACCAACCCCCGCCAGATCAAGGGCGGCCTGAAGGAGGCCATCGAGGGGGCCGACGTCTTCATCGGCGTGTCCCGCCCCGGCATCCTGACCACCGAGCTGTGCAAGACCATGAATCCGGACGCCATCGTTTTCGCCATGGCCAACCCCACCCCGGAGATCATGCCCGACGAGGCCAAGGCAGGCGGTGTGCGGGTCATGGCCACCGGCCGCAGCGACTTCCCGAATCAGGTGAACAACGTGCTCTGCTTCCCCGGCCTGTTCAAGGGTGCCCTGAGCGTCCGCGCACGGGACATCAACGATGCCATGAAGCTGGCCGCAGCCTACGCCATCGCCGACCTCATCACGGATGAAGACCGCAGCGAAGAGAACATCATCCCCGGCGCATTCGACCCCCGCGTGGCCGAGGCCGTGGCCTCTGCCGTGGCAAAAGCTGCCCGCGAGACCGGCGTGGCCCGTCTGTAAAGGAGGCGCGGCATGAGGACGATCTCCGCACAGTCCATCACCGATACCGTCGCCCGCCTGTGCATCGAAGCCAACACCCGCCTGCCCCAAGACGTGGAAGCGGCTCTGGCCAGAGCGCGGGAGGAAGAGCCGTGGCCGCTGGCGAAAACCACCCTCGACCTGCTGTGGTCGAACCTCGGTGCGGCGCAGGAGAAGGCTCTGCCCATCTGTCAGGACACCGGCATGGCCTGCGTCTTCGTGGAGCTGGGAACGGATGTCCACATCGACGGCAGCTTTGAGGCCGCCATCCACGAGGGTGTCCGCCGGGGCTACACCGACGGCTACCTGCGCAAGAGCATCGTAGCCGACCCCCTGCGCCGGGGCAATACCGGCGACAACACCCCTGCCGCCATCACAGTCCACCTCGTGGACGGCAACGGCTGCACCATCACCGTGGCCCCCAAAGGCTTTGGCAGCGAGAACATGAGCCGCATCCAGATGCTCAAACCGGCCGACGGCGTGGAAGGGTTCAAGAAATTCGTGCTGGAGACGGTCACGCTGGCAGGCTCCAACCCCTGCCCGCCCATCGTGCTGGGCATCGGCGTGGGCGGCAGCTTCGACAAAGTCGCCTATCTGGCCAAAAAAGCTCTGCTCCGCCCGCTGGACATCCCCAACCCGGACCCCTACTATGCCGCCCTCGAACGCGAACTGCTGGCCGCCGTCAACGAGACCGGCATCGGCCCGCAGGGCTTTGGCGGCAGGACCACCTGCCTGGGCCTTGCCATCGAGCAGATGCCCACCCATGTGGCGGGTCTGCCCGTGGCCGTGAACGTTTCCTGCCATGTCACCCGCCGCGCCAGCGCGACGCTGTAAACGATTTCCTTTCCGTCAAAGGCGTGAGCCTATTAGGAGGCTTGATGAACATGCAATACGAACTGACCACCCCCTGCACCGCGCAGGACCTGGCCCCGCTCCAGGCGGGCGACACCGTTCTGCTGTCCGGTGTGGTCTATACGGCCCGCGACCAGGCGCACAAACGGATGCTGGAAGCACTGGACCGGGGCGAACCGCTCCCCTTCGACCTCGAAGGCAGCGCCATCTACTACGTCGGCCCCACACCGGAGCGCCCCGGTGCGGTCATCGGCTCGGCCGGGCCCACCACCAGCGGCCGGATGGACGCAATGAGCCCCCGCCTGCTGGACCTGGGCAACAAGGTCATGATCGGCAAGGGCAAGCGGGATGCCGCCGTCAAGGAAGCCGTCGTGCGCAACGGCGCGGTCTATCTGGCTGCGCTGGGCGGGGCCGGTGCCCTGATGGCCAGGAGCGTCAAAACGCTGGAAGTCATCGCCTGGCCGGACCTCGGCTGCGAAGCCGTCCGCCGCCTGACCGTGGAGCAGATGCCCCTGACCGTCATTCTGGATGCTCACGGCGGCGACCTCTATCTCTCCGGCCCGGAAGCCTACCGCGCGTCCAGATAAGCACGTTCCACAAGATTTCAGGCCCTGTTTCCGGTCAAAATAGCAAAATCATGCAGAAGAAGCTCAGTTTGCTTTAGCAAACTTCCGCTGAACGACTTGCATCCCCCGGCAGAATGTGGTATCCTATAACAAACCGAACCGATGTGCGTTTTTCTGCTCCGGGCCGGAAATCAAGAAAGGCAGGAGGCCGACAACCATGCAGATCCACCAATCCGCAGAAGATTACCTTGAAACGATCCTGATGCTGAATCAAAGGATGGGCCGCGTCCGTTCCATCGACGTGGTCAACGAACTGGGCTACACCAAAGCCAGCGTCAGCATCGCGATGAAAAAGCTGCGGGAGAACGGCTACATTGCGGTGGACGGTGAGGGCAACCTGACCCTGCTGGAACCGGGCCGCGAGATCGCCGAGCGCATTTACAGCCGCCACCGGCTGCTGACCCACTTCTTCGTGCAGCTGGGCGTGGAAGAGGACATCGCCGCAGAGGACGCCTGCAAGGCAGAGCATATCCTCAGCGAGCAGACGCTGGAAAAGATCCGCGAGTATGCCCTGCTCCACGACGCTGAGAGCACCCTGAAAAACGAAGACTGACCCAAAACCACAAAAGGGACTGCCCGAACCGGCAGTCCCTTTTCTGTTTTCACATCTTCAGTAGGCGTCCAGCCCCAAGCTGACATCCAGTGCCTGATCGACCCGTTTCTGGTCTTCCGGCGTGATCTGCCCTGCGCGCTCCCGCAGGCGGTGTTTGTCCAGCGTGCGGATCTGCTCCAGCAGCACGACGCTGTCCTTGGCGAGGCCGGTGTCCGCTGCCCGGATATTGATATGGGTGGGCAGGCGGGCTTTGTCCAGCCGGGATGTAATGGCCGCCGCGATGACGGTGGGGCTGTGGCGGTTTCCGATTTCGTTCTGCACGATGAGCACCGGCCGGATGCCGCCCTGCTCGGACCCCACCACCGGCGAAAGGTCTGCGTAAAAAACTTCTCCTCTGTGTACTTCCATGGAATCAACCCTCCCTGTCTGCTTCTAGTATGGGCTGTGCCGGGCGGCGGTATGCACGCGGGGGCTTTCTTCCATTTTATGCAGCGGAGCGGATCAGGTTTCTGCCTGTTCCAGGACGCAGAACGCCAGCGCCATCCCGCCGTCGTGGCTGAGGGAAAGGCGGGCCGTTACGTGATGCTCCTCCACCCAGGCCGCCGTCCGGCCGGAGAAGCGATACACCGGTGCCCCGGAGGGCAGGCGCAGCACCTCGATCTCGCAGAGCGAAAACGGCTCCCGCAGGCCGGTGCCCGCCGCCTTGAGGAAGGCTTCCTTCGCCGCAAAATCTGCAGCGGCGCTGGCGGCTCTGTGGGTGCACCTGTGGGCAGAAGGGTCGGCCCGGCACTCGGCCAGCGCAAGCGCCTGCCGCTCCCCGGTGCCAAACACCCGCGCCTCAAACGCCGCCCCGTGCGCCCCAAACAGGCTTTTTTCCATCCGTGCCACCTCACAAAGATCACATCCTATCCCGAACAGCATGAAATCCTCCCCTTTCCTGGGCAAACGCCCCGTTGTTTTGACTTAAAATTTCCGTTGATTTTGGTGAATATGTGCAAATAGAGTCTGGAATCTTGAAGTTTACACTCGCTTCGTGTACAATGAACTATAGTTCTAGTTCCACTTCCGCTTTGGGCGTGGATAGAAATACCGAAGGGGGTGTACTGCGTGGGCGACGCAACTGCTATTTTTTCGATCCACGACAAAAAGGACGACGAAATTCATGAGATCGTACAGCAAGTGTACGACGCATTGAAGGAAAAAGGCTACAATCCGGTCAATCAGCTGGTGGGCTACATCCTGTCCGAAGATCCCACTTATATCACGACCTACAAAGGAGCCCGCTCCCTCATCCGTAAAGTTGACCGGGACGACCTGCTGCAGGCTCTGCTCCGCAGCTACCTGAACGTCTGATCCGCTTTGTCCTTTCCGGCCCGCTGTCTCGCAGAAGACGGCGGGCTGTTTTGATTTATTTCAGCTGCCGCGTGAAGATCTGGTTCACCACCGTCTCATACTCCCACCCCTCGCGGGCCTTGCGAAGAGGCTTTTCCAGCGGGTCGGCCCCTTCGAACCGATGGATGAGATAGAACCAGTGCGCCTTCATCCGGCTGACGGCACAGCTGGCCGCGCCAAAGGCCTCGGTGTAGCCGTGGTAGAGGTCGTCGCAGTAGCCGCGCAGTTCCTCTCTGGAAGCCGGTGCGCCGCCCCGCGCACGGCGGAACAGGGCCGGATCTGCGATGAGCCCCCGCCCCACCATGATGCCCGACAGCTGCGGGAACTCCGCTTCTAGCGTGTGCAGTTCTTCCGGCGTCGTGACATCGCCGTTGTAGCAGACCGGCATCCGGCACGCCGGCAGCGCCGCAGCAAAGGCGGCACGGTCGGCCTCGCCCCGGTACAGCTGCTTCATCACGCGGGGATGGATGGTCAGCTCGCAGATGGGATAGTGATTGTAAATATCCAGCAGAGCCGCAAACTCCTCCGGCTTCTGGACGCCGATGCGGGTCTTGACCGAAACCGGCCCCTCCACCGCCGAAAAGACGGCGTCCAGAAAAGCGTCCAGCCGGGCGGGGTCCCGCAGCATCCCGGCCCCCTTGCCCTTGGCCGTCACCGTGCCGGAGGGGCAGCCGAAGTTCAGGTTGATCTCCGTGTAGCCCAGCTTCCGCACTTCGCCGATCATCCAGGCGGCCAGTTCGCCGTCTCTGGCCAGCAGCTGCGGGATGACGACCGTGCCTGCATTGGCCTCCGGGGCCAGCTCCGCCATCTTTTTCGGGATGAGGACGCGGTTTTCCGGCGGCGACAGGAACGGCGCATAGTAGCGTGTGGGGGCATCGGCTGCGCCAAACCATTTCTGGTGCACCTGCCGCCAGATGCGGTCGGTCAGCCCCTCCATCGGGGCAGCGTAATAGTTCATAGAAGACCTCACAATGTTAGAATGGCTCTATTGTAACACAAAAAATGCCGCCGCGCATCTGTTTTGCGCAGCGGCATCGATCTATCTTGCGGGTTATTCGGCGAACAGCGGCGTGGACAGGTAGCGGTCGCCGGTATCGGGCAGGAGGACAACGATCTTCTTGCCTGCGTTTTCGGGGCGCTTTGCCAGCTCCAGAGCAGCCCAGACGGCTGCACCGGAGGAGATGCCCACCAGAACGCCCTCCTTGTGGCCGATCAGACGGCCGGTCGCAAAGGCGTCTTCGTTGGTGACGGGGATGATCTCATCGTAGACCTTGGTGTCCAGCACAGCGGGGACGAAACCGGCACCGATGCCCTGGATCTTGTGTGCGCCTGCAACGCCCTGGCTCAGCACCGGAGAGGATGCAGGCTCCACGGCCACGACCTTGACGCCGGGGTTCTTGCTCTTGAGGTACTGGCCCACACCAGTGACGGTGCCGCCGGTGCCGACACCTGCCACGAAGATGTCCACTTCGCCGTCGGTGTCCTCCCAGATCTCCGGGCCGGTGGTCTCAATGTGCGCCTTGGGGTTGGCTGGATTGACGAACTGACCGGGGATGAAGGCGTTCGGGATCTCCTTTGCCAGCTCATCGGCCTTGGCAATAGCACCCTTCATGCCCTTGGCACCCTCGCTCAGGACCAGCTCTGCGCCGTAGGCCTTCATCAGCTGGCGGCGCTCCACGCTCATGGTCTCCGGCATGACAATGATGATGCGGTAACCCTTGGCCGCCGCCACAGCAGCCAGACCGATGCCGGTGTTGCCGGAGGTCGGCTCAATGATGACCGAACCGGGCTTCAGCTTGCCAGTGGCTTCTGCATCGTCGATCATCTTCTTGGCGATGCGGTCTTTGACCGAACCCGCCGGGTTGAAGTATTCCAGCTTTGCCAGGATGGTGGCCTTCAGATCCTCCTGCTTCTCGATGTGGGTCAGCTCCAGCAGCGGAGTGTGACCGATCAGCTGATCTGCGGACGTATAAATCTTGCTCATAAGAATGTTCCTCCCTCTGCGGGCACCCGGCCCGGAACGATTTCGTCTCTCCATATTCCCCGCAAACCAACATTGTTTGTGGGTTTGATGGTATTATAGCCCTCTTTGCCCCGGTTGTCAATGGAAAAGTGCAAAAAACAGATTGAAAAGTTATAAACCCCATTGTATAATAGGTTAAAATCAAAATTTCTCCCTCCCCTGCGGTGACATCTCCCCTGATTGGGGGGGCGGGCGGGCCGGTCTACGGCGTTGTCGCCTGCGGCTGCTGCCCATTTCCGCAGGACCAACGGTGAGACGGAGAGGTTGCTATACAATAAGGAGTGCACTATGATCGTTTCAACCAAAGGCCGCTATGCGCTGCGTGTGATGATCGACCTGGCCGAGCATCAGGCCGAACGCTATGTCCCGCTGAAAGAGGTCGCCGCGCGGCAGGATATCTCGGAAAAATATCTGGAGAACATCCTGAAAGTCCTGGTGCAGAACGGCTTTCTGGAAGGGCTGCGCGGCAAGGGCGGCGGCTACCGCCTGACCCGCAGCCCGGACCAGTACACGGTGGCAGAGATCCTGCTGCTGACGGAGGGCAGCCTTGCCCCGGTGAGCTGCCTGACGCCGGGAGCTCCGGCCTGCGAGCGGATGGCCAACTGCCGCACCTATACGATGTGGAAAGGTCTGAACGACCTCATCGCCGACTACTTCGGCAAGATCACCCTCGCCGACCTCGCCGCACCGGAACAGGCGGGAAATGATTATGTGATCTGATCCGCATCCCCCCGCATAAAAACGCAGGGAGCACAGAGCGGCCCCACAGAGGCCGTCATACCAGCCGCGCCCACGCCAGCCTTCATTCCACGGCAGTGTGAGGAAAAGGAGAATATTTTATGTGGTTTGTTTTTGCGCTGGGCTCTGCGGTATTTGCCGCACTGACTTCCATTCTTGCGAAGATCGGCATTGACGGCGTGAACTCCACGCTGGCCACGGCCATTCGCACCGCCGTTGTGCTCCTGATGAGCTGGGGCATGGTGTTTCTGACCGGGACGCAGACCGGCATCGGGGATATTTCTCACAAAAGCTGGCTGTTCCTGATCCTATCCGGCCTTGCCACCGGTGCAAGCTGGCTGTGCTATTACCACGCATTGCAGATCGGTGCAGCGTCCAAGGTGGTCCCCATTGATAAACTGAGCGTGGTCATCACGCTGGCACTGGCATTTTTCATCCTGCATGAGCCGTTCACGGCCAAAAGCCTGATCGGCTGTGCGCTCATTGCTGCGGGGACTTTGTTCATGGTATTATAAAAGAGTATGAAAGCGGGAAAAGGCTGCGGCACGTTGTTTTGTGCCGCAGCCTTTTTTGTGATTCTTCCAGCCTGCTGTGTTACGGTCATGCGAGAGGGAAACTTTGGTAAAAAGAGAGAGGGCTGGACGGTGCCAGCCCTCTTGACAAGGAAAAACACAAGGCTCTTTATTATAATAAAGCTATAAGAACATAATAAAGGCAATTATTTGAAATTTTTGAAAAAACAGAAATCATTTTGATGATGTGGA
>OODA01000240.1_pt1 | contig 41596 bp, 60 predicted proteins | sample 1671341 | NCBI WGS metagenome assembly OODA01 (sample SAMN06348147, study PRJEB24527) | human gut metagenome | biome: human gut; feature: ankylosing spondylitis patient; material: feces | host: Homo sapiens | place: China | collected 2015-10 | reverse complement strand
GTCGTGTGGAGCTATTTGTTGAAGATGCAGAACGTGCGATTAAAATTGCTATTCGTAAATCATCAGTTCCAAAAGAATTGCAGTGGATTTGTGAAGAGATGGCGGTTGTTAGATATCGCAAGTTTGGATCAGAAGCAGCAAAGAGTGAGACTGTCGATGGTTATAGTGTGACATTCGTAGATGATATGATTGCGCCATACAAATCAATCTTAGATGATTATGTCGCTTCAACTGGTAGAAAGTTGAGGACGTTGTAATGATTGACTCTAAAGTTGAAGTGTATAAATACAAGCCTATTGTCGATGGCTATGGCGGCTCTAATTTAGTTCCTGTGAAGTCTAATGAGTTACGAGGTAAATTTATACCTAAGGTAATGAATGAAGATGTTACAGGGGCGAAAAAAGGCTTTAAAATCCAAGCTAAACTTATTTGTGATAAAAGATTTAATCCAGCTGACGGTCAATTAATTAAATATGATGGATTAATGTATTCAATCATCGGGATTAAAGATATCCATTCAAAGGGTAGCGTTTTGGAGTTGGTCGTAAATGGGTAAGGTTGACTTTCAAATTGATTCAACGCAGTTTTTAAAAAGTTTGAACCAATATAACAATAGTGTTGAGCAAAAATTAAAAGATAATTTAAAAAAATGCGCGATAGCTATTGAAATCGATGCTAAAAGAGTTTGCCCGGTCGATTTGGGTAGATTACAAGGCTCAATTACATTTGATTTATCTAACGTCGATAATTACGAAGTGAGCGTTGGAGCGCATACGGATTACGCTATTTTCGTTGAATACGGGACGTATAAGCAATCGCCGCAACCTTATATGCGACCAGCTTTTAACAAAAACGTAGCAAAATTAGAAACAAAAATCAAAGACATCTTAGGAGGCAAATAAGATGGACTTAGAACTTCAAAAAGCATTGTATGAGTTATTTAAAAGTAACTTAAAATTCCCGTTTTATGATGGTTTAAGAGATGAAAATTATCCATATGGGGCCTTTAGCTACACGGAAGATAGACCATTAAACACTAAAACATCAAAAGGGAATGAGATTTTTATTCAAGTAGACCTTTTTAGTGCTTATAACGGGCAGAAAGAGGTTAAGGAAATGGCTAATTCAGTCATTAATCTATTTAGCGATGTTATCCCTGTAGGAAATGGAGAGGTCGCTAATTTAACAGATTGGTTCAAAAGAATCCAACGTGAAGATGATATTTATCATGGAATATTAGAACTCACGTTTGAAATTTACTAAGGAGGTGCTTTATGGCAACAGAAGTACGTGGATTAGATGTATTAATTAAAATTGGTTCGCAAGTGGTTGGTGGGCAACGCAATGCTTCATTAGAATTAAGCGCGGAGTCGGTTGACGCTACTTGCAAGACGACAGGTGGATGGTCTAAAAAATTACCTGGTATCAAAAGTTGGTCGTCATCATGTGATGGTATTTACTTCTTAAGTGATGCTGGTATCACAGCGGTTCAAACGGCTTTCAAAAATAGCCAAGAGGTAGAATTAGAGTTCTCAAACACTGAGGGTATCTGTTACAAAGGAAAAGCGATCATCACTTCAATGTCAATCGAAGCTGGGCAAGATGACGTGGTATCGTATACAATCGCGTTTGAGGGTTGTGGCGAGTTAAAAGATTCAAGAGATTAAATTAAAAAGGTGGTTTTAAAAGTATGGTTGATGGGTTAATTACGGTTAATGGTAAGCAATACTTCATTAAATACGATATGAATATTATTTGTGAGATGAAATTGGATGGACTAGACGTCATGGCACTATCGACTGGTGAGTTAGAACTTGACTTCATTCAATTACGCTCGCTTTTTTATTATGGATTAAAGAAAATTCAACGCGATCAGATTAAATCAAAAGAAGATGCCGGAAACGTTATGTCTGATTATTTAGAGTCAGAAGGTAATATCGAAGATTTAACGAATGTGATGGTTAACGCTTTAGTTCGCTCTTTAGGGTTTAAAGAGGGAAAGTAGATAGTGAAGAAAGTGCCGAACCATTCGAGTTATCAGACTACATCGACCGTCTGTATAAAATCATCGTTGGAGACATGAAAATGTCTCCTTCTTCTTTTTACTCGATGTCTTTGAGGGAGTGCGACATGGCAATCGAAGGCCATTTTGATGCGATGAAGCGTGATTATCATCTGAATTTCTTATCAGTATACAACGCTACTGGTCTAATTCAAGGCGGTAAGAAATTTAAAGAAGTTAATCCATTCAAAGATGAGAAGAAAAAGAAACCAACCAAAAAAGAACGCGACGAAACATTGGAGTTTTTAAAATCGAAAATTTAACGGGTTGGGGGTGAAAAAATGGCAGAAGCCTTAAGAGATTTAACGGTCAAAATCAAACTAGATAACGCTCAATTCAATAGCGCGATGAACCAAACAAAAGGAACGGTCGATAGCGCATCTTCTAGCATCTCTAGTAAGTTAAAAGGGATTGCTACGGCGGTTGCTACAGGGTTTGCAGTTAAAGCAGTAGTTAGTTTTGGTAAAGAGTGTTTGAGTGCGGCAGCAACGCTCGAAGAGATGGAAAATAAATTCAACGTCGTATTTGCAAACACAGGTGACGCGATGACTGCTTGGGCGAATGATTATGCGGACGCCATCGGTCGTTCATCTACTGAAATTCGCACGGCAATCAGTAATCAAGCCGACTTGATGATTGGCATGGGGATGTCAGAAGAAGTTGCAGGTGATTTGTCTAAAAAATACACTGAATTAGCTTATGACTTAGCGTCTTTCAATAACGTTAATGATGCAACTGCTTTAGAAGCCATGACGAAAGCTATGTTTGGTGAGACCGAAATGGCTAAACAGTTAGGGTTAAACCTATCGGTCACAACTATGCAAAATAGTGAGTACGTCAAATCATTAGGCAAAAAATGGGATGCGTTGACACAGGCAGAAAAAGCCGAAGCATATTATCAAGAAGCATTAAAGCAATCGGTAAATGCTATCGGAGATGCTGAACGTTCAAGTGGTTCATATACCAATCAAATGAAACGATTAGAGTCAGCCAAAACTCGCTTATACGAGGTTATCGGTACTCAGTTACTTCCAATCTTCACGCCTTTAGTGACGATGATGGGGAATATCGTGACACAAGCTGCTAAATTAATAGAAGCGTTCTTTGGGGTTTATAACTCAACCGGTTCTTTATCAGAAGCCTTTGCATCAATAGGTGTCGATATAACTGGATTGCAGGCAATATGGCAATCTATGACTTCATTTTTTGAGGAAACATATCAAGGCATGATCGTGCCTTTAATTGATGGTTTTAGAGAAATGTTTTCAGATATGGCTCAAAAGTTTGCGGAGAACAGCGGAAAGATCGAAAGTTGCTTTGAAAATGTAGGAGCGGTTATTAGCGATATTTGGTCGAGTGTCATCCAACCGGTGTGGGATTTCTTCATGGATTATCTATTTACGCTATGGGATGTTTTTAACGAAAACATCGGAAACGTCTTAGACCTATGGGACACAGTTTCAAAGGCGATTAAATCGATTTGGGAAAACCTTTTAAAACCCGTATTTGAACAGGTTATGGATTGGGTTCGTAAATTATTTGATAAATTCAAGGAATATATGCCACAAATCCAACGTGTTGTGGACGAAGTGTTCACCATGATTAAAAAACTATGGGAAACGGCGTTAAAACCGGCTTTTGAAGCAATCGGAACGTTCCTTAAAGGCGTATTACTCCCTGTTTTTAATACAGTATTTACTTACGGAATCATGCCTATTGTAGAAACGGTGTTCCAAACAATCATTAAATTGTGGGACCGTTCGTTAAAACCGGCATTTCAAGGAATTATCGACTTTATTGGTGGCGTATTTACCGGTAATTGGAGACGAGCTTGGCAAGGTGTGAGTGATATTTTCAGTGGTATTTGGAATGGATTGAAAACAATCGCTAGAGCACCAATCAATGCGATTATTAACATGGTTAATACCTTAATTGGGGGACTTAACAAAATCAAACTTCCGGATTGGGTGCCTGGGTTAGGTGGTAAAGGAATTAATATTCCTAAAATCCCGACATTGTGGAAGGGTTCAAACTACACACTTGGCGGTTTAACACTTGTTGGGGAACAAGGCCCCGAACTTGTTAATATGCCGAGAGGGGCATCGGTTACACCGGCTCATAAGACTGAGCAGATGCTCAACAACGCAGGCGGTGCGGTTGAAATCGTGCTTAAAATCGATAATTTCTACAACAATACAGCGAATGACATCGAAAAAATCGCTGATGAATTAACTTATTTAATTCGACGCAAAAAAATAGCATTAGGAGGTGTTTAGATGTATTTCACTTTTAATGGAACAAGTAGCGAAAGATATGGTTTAAAAGTAAAAAACTCTAACCACCTATCTAGACCGGCTAAAAAAATCGAATCTATCTCAGTCCCTGGACGTACGGGGAATTTAATCATCGATGATGGTAGCAAAGAAAATCTTCAAATAGAACTAGAGTGTTTTGTTGACGCAAGAAGCAACGCTAATTTGCCTCATCTAGCCAAACAAATCGGCGCTTGGTTACAAAATCCTATCGGTTATCAAACGTTAACTATGTATGACGGGACGACATTTAAGGCGATTTGCACAAATCAGATTGATGTATCGGAGTTGATTGATAATTTTGCCGAAATATCTATTCGCTTTGATGCAACGGAGGTGTCAGAATGATCCCTATTTTATACGATAAGACCGGTGCGGTTAAAATCGGAGATTTAAACGACTGCATCGAGTGTCTGGTTGAAGAAGAACGTAACGGAATCTTCGAATTGACGATGATTTACCCGGCTAATTCCTCTATCTTAGAATCAATCGTTTACGATAATATCATTGTCGCGGACGCTAATGACTATCTTAAGAATCAGAAATTCCGCATTTATAACACAAGAAAGCTAATGGCTAATCGAATTGAGATATGCGCTCGTCATATCTCTTTTGATTTAGCTCATGATTGGGTAGACAGTATTAGCATTGAAAATCAATCATGTGAGTATGCGTTGAATACTATCTTTAGAAATTCGCAATTTTCAAAGCATTTTAAAGGGCATTCGGACATCATTAACGCACAAAACTTCAAAGTCAACAAAGTAACTTGCCTTGAAGCTATCGGGGGGACAAGTGGTTCGATAGTTGACACTTACGGTACAGGAGCCGAGATTTTACGCGATAACACAGATATTCATGTATTAAATCGACGTGGACGTGATAATGACGTTATTATTGAGTACCGTAAGAACCTAACAGGCTTAGAGGTTGAGGAAGATACAACAGACTTAGTAACACGTATTATGCCGTATGCCATTTACACCGATGAGGATAATCAAGAAGTTGAAGTGCGTGGTGACTTCATCGATAGTCCTTTAATTAATAATTACGCTCATCCTTATGTCAAGTACATCGATTACTCAGAGAAGTTTGAGGACGACGAAGTTCCGACTGCAACAAAACTTAACAATCTAGCCACAAAGGAATACACGAATAATAAAGTTGATATTCCTAAAAGTAATTACAAAATTGAGTTTATCCCATTATCTAAATGTGCCGGATATGAAGGCTTAGAAGATCGCATCAATTTATGCGATGTCGTGACAATTAAAGACTCACGCTATAACATCGATACACAAGCAAAAGTTATTAAAGTTGTCTTTGATGTATTAAGAGGGCGCTACGATAGTATGGAGTTAGGTGAACCTAGAACGACTTTGGGCGATATCATCGGAGGAACAGGAGATGGACCAACACAAGGCCCTCCAGGGCCACCAGGACCGCAAGGACCGGCAGGAGCCGACGGTTCGATTGGAGATTTCCCGGAAACATTGCCGGAAGTTCCTAATATCACTGCTAAAGTTTATGGATTTGCTAATATCGAGATTTCCTGGACGTTTGAGAATAAAGTTTATTACTCATATGAACTTTACGCATCAAAAACAAAAGGCTTCGTGCCTAACACATTCAACTTGATATTCAGCGGACAAGCCAGTACATACTTATATCAAGCAGAACCTAATGAAACGTGGTATTTCAGAGCCTGTGCGATCAATACGCACGGTCAACGTACTGAATTTAGCGATGAAGTTGAGGTAAATACTGTTAAAATATCAGATTTAAGTAACTATGTTGAGTCAGCAGCGATTGGTGATGCTCTAATTGGCGAGTTAAATCTTGGGCGTGGTTGGTATGGTGAGTTAAGAGGGAACTATATTGACGCTAAACAAATGAGTGTGACAGACGGCAACGGAAAACGCACACTAGACATCGACTCATTCGGTAATGTTAATCTTGATGTAACATCATTAAGAATTAATAGCGAGGACGTGTCTACATCCACACAAACTAGCCAAACCATTAAGGACGAAGTTGATAAGTTAAAAAACGAGGTTAATCAACAAATCACCGAAGTAGAAGATCAAATTTCCAATTTGGGCGATGTTTTAGGTGATGCCTTTAGAGATGGAATCATCGATGAAGCAGAAGCGTTAGCCATCCAAGAGCATTTAAAAAGATTAGATACGGAAAAAGCTGATGTGGATGCTCAATATAACGAGTTATACACTAATGAGTATTTGAAATAGGAGGTGATAGAATGAGTGATGACAAAATAGCTAGAGTTGGTGTTGTATCGCCTAGCGAAGCTACAATGAAAGTTGGGGAGAAGAAAACTTTTACTGTTACAGGTGATACAATTCGCACCGCTTATGCTGCTAATGGTAAATTATCTATTGAAGCTACCACTCAAACAAGTACATCCGTTACCGTTATAGCGATGACCGAGGGAGAAGATACTTTAAATATAATTTTCGTAAATGATGGCACAGCAAGTGTTCCGATTCACATCGTGTCTGAATCTTCGGGCGATGGAGGTAGTGGCGGAGGTGGTGGGAGCACGACAGTTCCAGTTACGGGGATTGAAGTTGATGCGTGGGATGTGAGGCTGGAAGTCGGTCAAACTAGACAGATGATCGCTTCTGTTGTTCCTTCTAACGCGACTAACCGGAAGATTTGGTGGTGGGCAGAAACAGAGTCTGTGGCTACGGTATCAGATAGTGGATTAATCACCGCAAAAGGCGTTGGAACAACGCGAGTAACTGCAACAGCAGATGATGGTGGTTATCAGTATGGGATACAAGTTACTGTTGCAAAAGCTCCGGAAACCACTCCCCCCGCAGATAAGTTTGGAATAGTTGTATCCACAACTTCGCTAAGCGTTCAAAAAGGAAAATCTACGTCTTTTAGTGTTAAGTTAGATACCGCTATTAGCGCAACTCAAACAATCACCATTACTAATAGCAACTCTTCTTGCGCAAGCACTAATACATCTACATTAACATTTACTTCTTCGAATTGGAGCGTAGGACAAACAGTAAATGTCACTGGTTCTTTAGTAGGTGGTACAACGTTAACTATATCTAGCGGTAATACTAAGAAACATATTTCAGTCCTTGTTGTAGATTTTGCTGTGTCCGGTGATAATGATGCCATAACGTCCACAATTGATATTGACAAAGTTAACGGAATGACAATGGAGAAGATTCGAGGTGTCGATGTTTCGAGTGTTATCTCGTTGGAACAAAGTAATGTATCATTTTATGGACAAAACGGAGAGAAACAAGACTTATTAAAGACTCTCTCGGAAGCAAACATCAACTACATCCGCATTCGTGTATGGAATAATCCGTATAACTCATACGGCAATGGGTACGGTGGAGGAAACAACGATTTAGATAAAGCTATAGAAATTGGTAAGCGCGCAACTAAATACGGTATGAAAGTATTAATTGACTTTCACTACTCGGATTTTTGGGCAGATCCAGCCAAACAAAAAGCACCTAAAGCATGGCAGAGCTACTCGGTTGAACAAAAAGTAGATGCTATCTATACCTTTACAAAATCTAGCTTAGAACAGATTGTTAACGCCGGTGTAAACGTTGGTATGGTTCAAGTCGGAAACGAAACTGGTTATGGCTTCTGTGGTTGCTCGACATGGGAACGAGAAGGATACCAAACAGTGTCGTTTGCAGAGCTTGCTAGATTAATGAACGCAGGTAGCAGAGCAATTCGCGAAGTCAGCAAAGATATTCTAGTTGCAGTCCACAATACAGAACCACAGAGTGGCTACGAATGGATATCAAAAGATTATCATGATAATAATGTGGACTACGATGTTTTTGCGTCATCGTACTACCCTAATATTCATGGTTCTATGGAGAACTTAACTAGCCAATTAAAACACGTTGCCGATACATACAATAAGCAAGTAATGGTCGCTGAAACTCAATATCCTTATACTACTGAGGATGGAGACGGACATGGAAACTCATTGTCTAGTGTTATGGGAGATATGTTATATCCAATTTCAGTTCAAGGACAAGCTAATCATATTCGTGACGTATTCCAAGCGGTTATAAATGTCGGAAGTAAAGGTATTGGAGCATTCTATTGGGAGCCTGCATGGTTACCTGTTGGTCCTGCTAATCAATGGTCGCAAAATAGCGCTATTTGGGAAAGATATGGTTCCGGTTGGGCATCAAGCTACGCAGGAGAATATGACGCGGAGGACGCAGGGAAATATTATGGTGGTAGCGCAGTAGATAACCAAGCGTTATTTGATTTTAGCGGATATCCTTTAGAATCATTAAATACATTTAAGTATGTTATCACCGGCGCTAAATCTAAACCTACAGAAGGTATTCCTACATACGGGAATATCGTCATTAATAAGACGAACATGAACGTAGCAGAGGATAACGCTGGAACCTTCACTGTTAAACTAGATAAAGCTCCTACAAACAATCAAGTTGTATCTATTAGCAAAAGTAATAACTATATTACTTTAGATCCAACTTCTTTAACCTTTACGCCTTCTAACTGGAATACTGAACAGACAGTAACGGTTCGTGGTGTTAAAGATACATCTATCACTACTGATAGAACTACAACAATTACTATTAGCTCTAACAATGTTTCATCTAAGACTATTAATGTTAATGTTCTAACAACTCATGTACCTACACCTACACCGCCAACACCGACACCACCAACGAATAACGCTCCAACTATCAGCTTTGTATTAGTTTCAAACGAAACGTCAAGCGGCGGCTATACTTTGAGTTATACGGCTACTGACCCCGATGGGGATACACTTACACATAAATTGAAGTTAGATGCCGGCGGTTATAGCACTATTAGTCCTACAAAGTCCGGAACTTCTTACACCTTTAATGGTAGTGGTTTAAGTATCGGAAATCACACGGGGCAAATTCAAGTTAGTGATGGTAGTTTAACGGCTACATCGGAAGTCTTTAACATCACTATCCGCGCTCAAGCAACGGGTGTTAAAGCTCAACTTAAAGAAGCTAAGGATATTTATGACGAAAAGCATACGGCGCTAAAAACAACGATTAACAATATTATTTCAGACGGTAAATTCAATGAAGCGACCGAGAAAAATCAATTAGACCAAGCCTTTAGCGCTTATAATACAGCTTTAGCGCAATTTAAAAAAATGGCCCAAAAAGCCATCGACTTTATCGGTGATGCTAAAAAAGATAGTGCAATAGATGAGTCTAAAGTTTACACGAACGCTCAAATTAAAGTTGTAAGCGACTCAATTACTCAGCGTGTTGAAAGAGTTGAAGAAAAGCAGACGACGGTTGATGGTAAAGTTTCGGCTTTAGAAACATGGAAAAGTTCAGCTGAACAAAAAATAACCGCTGATGCAATCATCAACACGGTATCCTCAACAATTACGCAAGCTAAAAACGAAGCAATTGACGAAGCTAACGCAAATACTACTAATGCACTAAAGAACTATCCAACAACAACTCAAATGAATAGTGCTATCCAACAAAAAGCCGACTCCATCACTTCAACAGTTTCTTCAACAGTGAATCAAGCGAAACAAGAGGCTATTGCTAGTGCTAATAAATCCACTGATGATAAATTACAGAACTATTCAACTACAACGCAAATGAATAGTGTCATTCAGCAAAAAGCCGATTCAATCAACGCTACAGTGTCAGCCAATTACACTGATCTAAACGGCAAAATTCAAAGTGCTAACACCGCCATCACGCAAACAGCTGATAAGATAGCATCAAAAGTGGATTCAAACGGCGTTAAGTCAATCATTGAGCAAAGTTCAGACAGCGTTAAAGTCGGTTTCAACGGGATCACAAATACTATCGTAATGTCACAGACTGGAATTAGGATGAACTCAAACGCAGGCGCATACACTCAATTTAGTTCGAGTGGTATGTCATCGTTCAATAACAGTTCCCAACAAACGCTGGGGATTAAAAATGGTGGGATAACATTCCATCCCTGGAATGGCACACAATTAGGGGCATACATCACTCAATCGGCATTGCACTCCGGAACTGCGTCAGCCAATGGGTTAGCCATTTCAACCGCTAATAACGGTACTTACCTATCACTTGGGACAAGTAGCATGAGTGATGCCAATTCGACATTGAACATGGATCAAGCCTTAACTATTTCCTCTAACGATACTTTCCAACCTAAAGGTATCAATTTTTGGAAAGATGTTCATGCTCATGGTTACGGTATTAGACAGTTAGCTCACTTACATTTAGCAGGAAGTGGAGCTATTCAATTCGACTACTTAAACACATCACCATCTACTATCTATGAAGCGGTGAATAGCGGACACTCTCTTTATGTGATGGGTGGTTATCAAATGCACTTGGGTTGCATGGATGGAAAAGGAGTGCCGAAAGGTGTCATTTGGATGCAGAGCTCTACAAACACTCACTCTTACACTCACTGGGATTTTCACAATTACACGATGCATAACATGAAAACTGCTAGTACATATGCAAATTATGATACACGTAGAATCGGTGAAAGTTATGGCGTGACAAGCAATGTTGATGGTGTTCGATACCTTTATAAAAATGTAGAATTGGTCAATGGTAAAGCCATCCGCAGCATTCCGCTTGAATATAAAGGTTGCGAGTATGATATTGTGTCAATTGTTTGCAAGGGCCGAGGTAGCGCCTGGGTTGAGACAGAAGGCGAAAATAGATTTGAGATAAACGGTGATTGCAAGTCTGTTAATATCGAAATTATTATCTACCCGTCAGAAGCTGTTATGACGGCTTCGACGCAACAACTAGAAGAAGCCCCGACTTTAGAGTTGCCTAAAAAAACAGAACCCGAAGAGGCTTTGATAATAACTAATGAAGCAGTATAACTAACATTTTGTTAAATTTGCTATCTTAAAAAATTAAACAATTAAAAACGACGTTTTAAGCTACCATTTAGGTAGCTTTTATTAATAGGAGGTTGGTCTAATGTTAAAAAGAACGTATGACATTGTTGTTGACGTGGTTAATGGTGTAACTGAAAGATTCATCGAGTTAATCCAAGCGTCTACCGGTATTCGTGAATTAGCAATCAAATTGACTGACGGTGAAGATATTTTCAATGTAGAAAATAAAAAAATCGTCGTTCTGTTTGAGAATGACGACGATAGAAAAATCGTTGAAGATGTTGTCGTTGACGCAGAAACATCAATTATTACCGTTGGAGTTCCCGAAGATGTGTTGCGCCGAGATGGGCGTTTGAAAATCGAAGTCTCTGTTGCTGATAGGGAAACAAAAGACTACATCGCATTCCCAAAATTCACATTACGAGCAAAAGCGAATTTAATCGCAAGTAAAGACATTGTAGAGAGTGATGATGCTAAGAAATTATTTGATGGATTAATCAAGTTTGAAAACTTCGATGTCGAAGCAGAAGAAAAACTAAATGATTTCCAAACAAAATTCAATGACAAAATCAAAGAATTTGAAGGAAGATTTGGCGAGATTGAAGGTCCACAAGGCCCACAAGGCCCACAAGGACCGCAAGGGATTCAAGGTTATCAAGGTGAGCAAGGTCCTAAAGGTGATACAGGACAACAAGGTCCGCGAGGTGAGGTAGGACCTAAAGGCGACAAAGGAGATCGCGGTCCTAAGGGTGATGTCGGTCCTGTTGGTCCTAAAGGTGACACTGGGTTACAAGGGCCACAAGGTCCTAAAGGCGACACTGGGTTACAAGGTCCTAAAGGCGACACTGGGTTACAAGGTCCCAAAGGTGAGACCGGAGATAAAGGCGACACAGGAGAACGTGGACCGCAGGGACTTCAAGGCCTTAAAGGAGATAAGGGGGATAAAGGCGACACAGGCGCTACCGGACCGCAAGGACCTAAAGGTGACAAAGGAGACAAAGGCGATAAAGGAGATGTCGGTCCACAAGGTCCGCAAGGTGAAAAGGGTGATAGCGGTGGAGTTATGCCGGCTGACATGGTTGACTACATGGGGAACCAACATGAGTCGTTAAAAGCGAAAAACGATGCTGACGTTGATTGGTTGCTAGGCGAGATCAATACAGTTCATTACGATGGGCAACATATCACTGCGACAGATTCTATTGAAGGGCGCTCTAAAAGTGCAATTTTAAAAGGTCAGACATTGGTTAATAATAGCGAAACAATCAATAATGGATTATTAACACCAAAATACTCTACAATTGCAAAAGCAAAAAATGGAACGTTGAAGCCATCCACCATGTATTTATGTGTAATAATAAACGATGGTGACTCAGATGCTAAACTTTATTTAAACTCAAAAACGTTCACGTATCAAGTATTTACTGTTAAATCAAAAGGGAATGTCATACTTAAATCAACAACAAACCAAACCATGGTTGACGAATATGGATTTAATGTATGTATATCTTCAAATGAAGATTTTGAAACGATTCAAAACTTAAAAACAATGATTATCGAATACCAAGACGGGATGGAAAATTGGGATATTCCTTACTTTGAGGGTATGCAGTCGGTTAAATTGCCTGTTTTAAAGACCACTGGGAAGAATTTGTTTGACATAAATAATGCTAATATTTTTAATGGATATGGTAGTGGGGATAAATGTGTTGGCAACAACAATATGAGAAGTTTAATATTTAATGTTAAAGAAGGTTGTACATATACAATTCAAAAAACTAATGAAAGCAGTAGGTTTGCAATAGATTGTACAATAGCAGAACCAAAAGATGGTACGAAGGTTAAACGTTTATTTAATGCAAATACTGCAACAAAAGCTACTGTAACAATTCCTATTGGATATAACTACATTTTTATCTATTATGCCAATTCAGAAGTTGGGGATGATTTAGATATTATGCCTATCCTTCAAATTGAACAAGGTACACAAGCAACATCTTACGAACCTTATAAATCAAACATTTTAAGTTGCTTAGAACCAGTTGAATTAGGTTCTGTTGGAGAAGTTAAAGACGAATTAAATCTACTAACTCAACAATTAACTCAAAGAACAGAAACAAGACCTTATCAAGAGGGTGACGAGTTAAATTCAGAATTTGTTACTGATATGACAAATACACGCTACAAATTAGCTCAAGAGGTTGTTAAAACAGTTGATTTAAGCGACAATCACGTTTATTCATATAAAGGTACGACTCACTATGATTGTTCTAGCGCTGAGGGTTCTTTAGTTCCGACGTTATCAATCGATGTGCCAACTAATCTTCCGGCGGTCGTAGCAAGACAACGAGTAACGATCCAAGAGTTAGAAAAAGAAAATGTAGCATTAAAAAATGAAATCGAGGAAACGGTAAATTCTAGCGTCAGCGGAGATTTAGAGTTAATGTCATCTCAATTTGAGCTGGATTTTAGATTATTTGAAATTGAAATGAATTTAGATATGCCTATGATGGCGACGATGAGAGGGGTTAAAAGCATGGCAATGACAGTGTATCAACAAGCAAAAACTTTAATCTTAGCAGGGAAATATGAACGCGAGGACATGGAATACAAATTAAATCGATACAAAGCAGCAGGGCGCATTACTGTTGAAGAATATGAAGAATTAATCGCTTTAATGGATGCTCGCGAATTAGTAGATTAATTAAATAAAAAATAGGTCACTCATTGAGTGGCCTTTTAATTTGAAAGAGGGGTAAAAATGGAATTAGTAACTTTAGAAGTATTATTTATGATTTTTTTTGGAGCAATAGTAATCGATTTTATCACTGGTGTATTAGTGGCCGCCAAACAAGGGAAGTTGAAAAGTAGAACTTGTAGTAACGGTATGTTCCGTTCAATCGGTGAGTGTATTGTGTTAGTGATTTTTATGCTTATAGATCAAATGGTTCCAGGACTAAATTTAATCTTAAGCACTTTTATCGTGGGGTTTGCATTTAAAGAAGGTTTGAGTATTGCTGAGAATTTAGTTCAGTTAGATGTATGGGTTCCGGACTCGATTAAGCAAATGTTAGAAGTGGGCGTAAACAAAGTTAATTCAAAAGAGGTGGAGTAAAATGGCGCAAAAATTAATTTTACCAATCAACGAGATGCGAGTGACAGCAGGATACAAAAATGCAAATTATCGTAAAGAGTTCGGATATACTCATTATGGAGTCGATGTGACGGATAAAAATCGCAAAGACAAACGCGTATGGGGAAGTGGTAACGGTGAAGTTACTCATGCGGGTTGGCATCCTAGTGGGGGGAATGTCGTTGTCGTTGTGTATAAAGAGTGTGAAGCGAAGAATGGAAAATGGTACGATATCGCTATGCGATACTATCATTTAGATAGCATTAGTGTAAAAGTTGGGCAAAAAGTAATGAAAGATACCGTGATCGGCAACTATGGAAATACTGGTGCATCTAGCGGAGCGCACTTACATATCGAAGTTGATCACGACATCAAACATCCTAATTACACACCTCAAACATCGAAATCAAATAGCGTACTAAAGAGCGGAACAGATTCAACTCTAAACCCGGTGGATGTTCTGTGGTGTAAAACATCAGCTCCGGACAATCAAACGGTTCACAATGCCGGTTACGACACAGTAACTTCAACTGATTTAGCTTATAAAAAGACTAAATAATATGCTATAATATATTTATAGGCATTAGCCTAAATATAATAAAAAATCAAATATCACATAAAAATCTCTATCAGATGAAGATTTAGTAAAAAGAGGTAGATTCGGTCGATTCCGTTTCTACCTCTTTTTTTTATTTTATTTAATGTCATAGATTCGGATTCTCAAGTCGCAATAATCAGCGACATATTGGTTTCTTGCTCCATCAAAGACAAATCTTTTAACGTTCGGGAACGCGAAAAAAGAATCACCAGTGTGGAACGTAAAATCCATACCTCGCTCTCGGAATTGATTCGTACAAGTGTCCCTTATAATTGAACTAAAAGCGCCATATCTAATTTGAACGCTAAAGCAAGAGTATGTTTCTAATTTTTTTAAAACTTCGCTCAATTTCATCATCGTTATCATCCTTTCGTAATCAATAAAACCACTAATTTTTATAAAATGCAATTAAAAAAGTATTTTTAATCGACTAACTTCTTGCTAACTTCATGATATAAATCGTATAGATCATGTGAAATATAATCCGCAACGTGACAGAAGAACCACCAGTCTAGGCATGGCATAAACTCTTTCGGTGTATTCTCTTTAAAACTAAGATATTTCTCAACGGCTTCTGATGTATTTAAGCAACCTTCAAAGTCAATTTTTTCAAAATCCCATTTTTCCATAAAACTCACTCCTTTAGTTATGGTTTAAAGGTGGAATCGGCATACAGCCGACTCCTTAAAAGTTTTCGATTTCATCTAAAGTGTAATAACCGTGATCCCAAGAACCTTCGTAACGCTGAAATACTAAACACACATCTTCCTCAATAACGTTTGAGATCCATAGATTATCGTTCACCTTATTTAATTTTAATACCTCACCGTAGAAATTAACTTTCATCATCATCAACTCCCTTTCGCTTTATAGTATAGTATATGCAATAACGCAGAAGAAAATAACCTCTTTTAGAAGTTTTTATAAGTTTTTTTAAGAAAAAATAAGTTGAAAACCGAAATTAAAAGTTTATTACTTATAAAATAGGTGATTATAAGATTGAACCTTCTTTTAGAAGTTGTCAGAAGATTTTATAAGTTTTTAGAAGATTTCGGTTGATTTTTTCTTCTAATCGTCATATAGTGTAGAGGACAGAAAAGGAGAGTGATACTATGGCTCAAAAAATAGGGCTAGAAGTAGCAAACGGCTTTATAAAGGTAGTTTCTAATGACACAGAGATAACTTATCCTAATAAAGTGAAACAACTAACTGGAATCGAATTTAATGTGCTAGGCGATCTTGGTGTCGTGTATGAATACGAAGGGAAACAGTATATCTTAGATGACAAAGGCATCAGTAGCGGTGGTCGTTCATCTAAAAGATACTTAACGGAAGATTATTTATTAGAAATGCTTATCGCAATTTCACAAGTTATTACTGATAGAAATGTATCGTTAACGATCGGTGTTCCGTGTAGAGATTTTGAAAATTCAACATTAAAAGAGAAGATGACTAAATACCTAAGCGGTAGACACGTGTTGTACGTTACTACAAACGGAGAAAAAGAAGAGTTCGTAATCAATATTGTAAAATTAAATATCGTTTGCGAGCCTCTTGGGACTTTATGTGACTTTGTATTTAACGAGAAATTACAAATTGTAAACAACAGGAACCAATTCAGCTACGTCATCGTAGATATCGGATACTCAACGACCGATATTCTTGCAACAAACGGCCTACAAATCGACAAACTTGCTGGCGATGATATTGGGTGTATGGATATCGTAAATGGCTTTATACGCCAAGCAAACGCTAAATATCAAGGTTCAGACTATCATTTCACCCATTCCGATGTAACGAACGAAATATCTCCTGTTATCGAAAAATATGGGAAAACATTTAATTTAGAAAACGAATTAGACGTTGTGAAAAAAGCGGTAGCTAATGAGTTGTCGGCAACGATTAGACGCAGCGGAATCAATCCGGCCCACTATGATCGCATCATTTACACTGGCGGCGGAGCGCTAGCGTTGAAAGATCACATAGAATTAAGAGAAAATGAAGTGATTTATCCGGATGCGCAGATCGCAAATGCTAGAGGTTTCTATAAATTCTCATTAATCAAGGGGTGATACAACATGGCTCGTAAAATAATCAGCAAGAAAACAATCACTTTTTATGAAGGTGACGAAATGTTATTAGAGAAAATCATGAAAGCGGCTGATGATGAGAAACGCAACTTTTCATCATTTGCGCTGAAAGCATTAATTGATGCGGTTGGCGATGTTGGAGAAGCAGTTGAAAAACAAACCGAAGCGCCTGTTGAAAGCCAAAATGCTTTGAAAGATTGGTAATTACATCTATAACGATAAAAGAAAAAATGATTAAGCACTTGGTTTATCCAGGTGCTTTTTGCGTTTAAAAAGCCTATTTTAAATGTATAAATGTTGCGAAACCTAGCCAACATATACTAGAGGTGGTTTTATGAGCGGCGCTCTTTACACGATAGCAATAATAATCTTGTGTGTATTGTTAATGTTTATCGTGATTGTATATAAAGATATTTTATTTTGGAAGGACAGATCAAGAGTTGAATATATGTCTCTTAGCGATTTAAAACGCATGGATCCGTTCAAGTTTGAAACTTATGTGGCCAAACTATACAAAAGTATGGGGTATTCAGTGCAACAGACGAAAAGAACAGGCGACGGTGGGAAAGATATTGTCGCCACCAAAGACGGGCAGACGTATTATATCGAATGCAAAAGATACTCACGCCCGATTAGTTCTAATAAAATGAGGGATTTTGTGGGCGCTTGTGTGCTCGGCGGCAAAGATGTAAAAGGGATTTATGTCACGACTTCCGATTTCACAAATGATGCAAAAAGCGCAGCAAAAAGGATTGGAATACAAATGGTAGACGGCAATAAATTGATGAACATGATTAAATCATCGCAAAAGTAAAAGTCTTGGTACTAACCAAGACTTTTGAGCATATATTGTATTAAGTGATAAATATTGAACCAAGATTGGTAGCACTTTGGTTAGGATCTTGTCCTGGACCAACGAAACGAAGCATAAAAAGGTTGATACGACAATAAATAGCGAAGCGCATTTAATAAAGAGGGAGGGGCGTGGTTGCCCCGACCGAATTTATTAAACTGCCCATTTTTAAAAAAATTATTCGTAGAAAATAAAAAAAGGGGGATTTAAAAATGAGTCTATTGCTTGGCGTTATAGCTGCCGGTGCACTTGCGTATGGTTTGGGATTCGCAACGAATCGAAATAGTGAAGAAGATGATAAAAAAAAGCTTAATGAATTATTCAAAACGGTCCGACTTTGTAATAAAAAAGAAGAACCGGAATTTGCCTATGTGAAGTGGTTGAAAGAGTATGAGACTTACACCCTATTTGGGATTGAACTCCCAAGTGGGTGCGACATTAATTCCTTACTTAAGTTAGAATACGCAATTGAGAATGTATTTAAGAACGATGTAGAGATTCTATACGATAATCAAAATTACAGAGTTAAGGTGTTTAAGGGCCACTTGATGAATGCGAAAAAATACCCTTTTAAAGTTGTGCCTATTCCCGACACAGATCATCTATACATCACAACGGGTATGTCTTTAGATGGTCCTGTGACAGTTAATCTCACCAAAACAATTCCGAATATATTGGGAGCTGGGACGAGCGGTTCGGGAAAATCTGTGCTTGTTAAATCTATTGTGTGTCAATTGATTGAAAATTATACACCCGACCAACTTAAAATTATTTATTTAGATAACAAGGGTGGGGTGGAAGCAAATACATTTAAGAACATTAAACATTTAGCCGCTATGTCTAGTAATGTTGAAGAAACTATATTAGAGCTTCTCGATATCAAGCAAGAAATGTTTAGAAGGTTAAAGCTAGTAAAAGATGCAGATGTAACTGGAATAGTATCTTATAATTCTAAAGTTAATAAAAAAGACAGACTCCCCTTTATCTTTGTTATCATCGATGAATTATTTTCATTCATGACACTTCCGGCATCCCCACCTAACCGAAAAGATGCTACGAGTGAGGATTTAATATTCAACCAAAAGACCGCCTATCGCACTATGGCTGAAATAGCTTCAATGTGCCGAGCGGTAGGTATCCATCTAATGTTTTGCACCCAACGTCCTACAGATAGCGTTATACCGACAAATATCACTTGTAACTGTGGTTTAAGAATCGGCTTAAGAACATCAAACGAACAAGAGAGTCGTAATATCATCGAAGAGAAAGGTCTTGAAATTATTGACATTAACGCAGTAGGTCAAGGAATTGTCAAAACTGATAAACTAACAAGATTTCAAACTTTTTGGACAACAGAAGAAAAAATACGTGAGGTTTGCGCTAAGAATAAAAGAACAACACTTGAAGCTAAAGTCATTAACAAAGAAAAAGCTGATGAAAAAGCTAAGTCACAAATTTTTGATGCTTTTGCAGAATAGGAGAGGATTGTTATGTATAGAACTTGTCGTCATTGTGGTCAACGCGTTCATCGTGTTGTTTGCTACGAATTTGGAACGTCTGATTTTTGCGAACCATGCGCAACTAAGTTAGGGCTTTCGCAATTGGTAGAAGAATATGAGGAGTCGCATACTTTTGGTGATTATGATCCGTTAAGTGACGAGTGGTACGATGAATTGAACACGCAATTAGCTTATCACGATAAACAGTATCAACAGCTACTGACTAAGAAAGCTAGAAAGTAGGGATTGATATGGCCGGAAAAAAATATTTAACATCAAGAGACATCAAAATGATTAATTTTTTAGAAGATACTTCGTTATTAATCACCGCAAAACAAGCCGCTATGCTATTTTACAAATCTCCAACCAATAACGTTAAGTCATCAATAACTGTTGCTCAAAATAGACTTAAAGTGGCTCACGAACTAAAACAAATTAAGCGTTATAGAGATCATATTGACCAAAGTTTTGTTTATTACGCGGGTAAAAAGCCAACCAAAATCGAACACAAATTACTGATTACTGATTTTTTGATGTGTTTTTGCAACGAATTTGAAGTGATAAGCATAGAAACTGAGTTTAAAAAGTTAGAGAAAGGGTATGGCATTCGACCGGATATTTACATCATCTTTAGATTTGGAACAAACATAGTATCTGCTTTAGTTGAATGTGATAATACAAAAGGATTCACAAATGGAGATGCCTATTTGAAAGTTTTAGAAGCTAAAAAAAACAAAAAACTAACTACCGTATTGCCATACCCATTGTTGATAATCTCATGCACTAATCACAAAAATAATCATGAATTTCAACCGATAACAATCAAAACAGACTTTAGCAATTTTTCGAAAATAAAATTTGCATTAATTAGAGCATACGATAACAAAAAATGAGAATAATATAAAAAGGGGGCTATCCGAAAGCATGGATAACCCTTTTTTATTTTTTATTGTAAAATACGACATTATTTGATATCATTCAATTAGTAAATAAAAAGACTCCCACAAAGTTTGGCAGCCGAGTGGAAGTCTAAACACGTATATCATTAATTACTAGCGTAATTAATTCCTTTTGTTTTACGCTAGTAATTATAATATCATTTTAACCAGTTTGCAAGACTTTTATTCTGTTTGGTTGAAATTTTGTGTGGAGTCCTTTTGTTTGCTACTAAAACATAGCACCAGGAGGACTTTTTATTATGAAAGAAAAAGAATTTGAAAACTTATTATTAGTTGAAGGAGTTAATGCGCAAGGTTATGGAACGATACCTAAACTAGTAATGAAAGATAGAAGATTAACTCCGCAAGCTAAGGCTATCTATGCTTACTTTTGCTCATACGCCGGGTGCGGATCGACTGCATTTCCTAAAGTGTCGCAAATCATGTATGACTTAAATATATCTAACAAAACATATTACAAACATTTTGATTTGCTAACAGAATTTGGATATATCACTGTTGTTAAGATAAAGAAAGAAGGAAACAAATTTGATAATAACATCTACAAACTGAATACGAACCCTAAAAAAACCGTAGTGGAGAATTTACACAACGGCGAAGAAAATATTGAGTTATCAACAGAAAATATCCAAAAAAAGGAAAAAAATGTGGATAACCCTGTGGATAACTCCCGTAGTGTAGATTCTCCATCATGGAAAAATTCCATGACGCAAATTTCCACGACGCGAAATTACACTACTAATATAAACAATAACAATATTAACAGTTTTAATAATAATATTAACTGGGATGAATTAAGCGATGAAGAAAAAGAATATTTACTAAACTGGATAGATCATATGATGAAGGAGTAAAATAATGATTACAAAACAAGACATGATTAAGCTAGCGCTAGAATTAAGTTTTGCTCAAATAGATTTGGAATTAAGTCAACTATATGTCGATGATTTTGATGATAAGTTAGAAGGAAGGCTTAAAAAATTAAGAATGAATTTCTATTTTGACAGTTTAGAATATTTTTTAGATGATGAATCTTTAAAGAAAATAGAAGAATATGAACTAAAACAAATAAAAATAAAAGAAGCTACTTGCGAAAAGATTGATTACGAAAAGATATTAAACGGTTTAGAATAACAAACGAGATTCGTTAGCAGTTGGTTAAAATCTAAGTTTTAAGAGAAGAAGATTATTACGATTAAAATAACATTAGAAATTAATGACGAAGTATACAGCGCAAAATGCGATGACGCAGCAAAAGTGAAATTGTTTATCGACTATTGCTTAGAATTAGAAGAAAAAATGAAACTTCTCTTTTAGTTGCTTAAACAACCCGACTCTCGCAATCACCAATAAAATTGTCATTTTTGGAAAAGTATTGTATAATTTTATCAAATCGTACTGAATTTTTGGTAAATAGAACATATGTTTGCCTTTTGGGGATAAACGTTGTACGATTAAGGGACAATTGATTACAAAGGGATGGTTTTTAATGGTAGAAAAAATAATTGGAGTCATTACTCGAATTGATGATGTTTCAAAATTAAACACTATTTACAACTTCATTTTAGGGTTATTAAAAAAAGGCTGAGATTTCTCAGCCTTTTTTATTTTGTCATTTTTTCTACCAGTCTTTCTATAAATCTCCAATCTTCATCCTCTAAGGTCAACATAGCTTTAATTATTTTAGTTTTAAATGCGTCGCCATCTGCTAAACAAGCACCCATTAGGTAAGCTAGTTCTTCTTGTTGTGTTGGGGTTTTATCTTTTGGGCCTGTACCGAACTCAATCCATTCGGGATTAACTTTACAAGCTTCGGCGATGTCATCAATCACACGTTTACTTGCGAGTGCCTTCCCATTTTCCATCGAAGCGATATGACTGCGAGTAACGCCAACCATATCGCCAAACTTTTCTTGACTTAAACCTAAGTCTTTTCTCAACTCTCTAATTCTATTTTTCATTTTATCACCTTTCCTTAGTACATAATACATTATTATATGTCGTTGAACAACAAAAAATTCAAAAAAAATAAAAAAAAGTGTTGTTAAACAACAAAAAATGGTGTAGAATACAAAATGTAGCGACGGAGAACAACGAAAAAAGCTACAAAACGGGGTGAAAAGATGACGATTGAAGAAAAGGCAAACATTGTGTCGAAAATTTTTGAAGCACTAGAAATTGTGCCAAAGGAACAAAAGGATCAACTGGCTGGGATCATCATCGGTTATTCAATGGCTAGTCAATTTAAAGAAAGCAAGGGGGCTTAGAAATGAGTTGGGAAGATTTAAGTATTGTTGCTTATGAAAGTGTGCGTGAATCAGTAACAGGCTTCAAAATCTACCGCCAACATCAACAAGTGGGAACTATCGAGAAAAGGGATGGCGAATGGATCGCAGCATTTATGGCAGGGTTTAAAGTTGTAACATTTCAAAACGAATCGCTTGAGTTTTGTATTAACAAACTATCGAAATTGATTTAGGGGGATTTAAAATGGGAGATTTATTGTACTTATTAGCTGCACTGGCGTTATTCGCTGTGTTATTAAAGGCAGCAGAAGTCGGACTTATCTTAGTGTGCAGAACATTCCCAAAACGTCAGAGACTAGTAATTTACAACTGGCTTTGCGCGAATGTGTTCGTTGAGGAGGATTAAACATGAGAGTAAAGGATTTACCGATGACTAAGTATGTCGAAAAGACTATCAATAACGCAGTAGCAGATGAAATCGAGAAAGGTTTATTGAACGAAGAATCACCAAAAATTATTAAGTTACCTATCGATGAATTGCTAGGGGATACGATAATCGCATTTTTAGACGCTCTGAGCCTTTCTAATTACATTCTTGAAAAAGATGTCGAGGGAGAGTTTTTGACGCTTTATATCGACGAAAAACGATGTTTAAGCGAATATCAGAAGCAAATATCAGAGTGGAAATCTGAAAGAGATGAGTTAGTAAGGGAATATTTCACGAATAAAGGGGTGAAGTGATGCAAAAAAGAGATTTTAAAGGGGTTTGGATTCCTAAAGAGATTTGGTTGAGCACGGATTTGAAAGTAATGGAAAAGCTAATCCTGGTTGAAATCGACAGTTTAGATAATGAAGATGGTTGTTTTGCCAGCAACGAACACTTCTCTAAATTCTTCTCTCTATCTAAGAATCGTTGCTCAGAGATTATCAAATCTTTGGAGAAAAAAGGATATATCAAAATAGACTACATTTACCAAGAGGGCAGCAAAGCTATTTCAAGAAGGGTTATTAGATGTGTTCGAAATATCGACGGAGGTATTCGAAATATCGACAACCCTATTCGAAAAACCGAAGAGGGGTATTCGGAAAATCGTGAAGATAATAATACATCCTTTAGTAATACATTTAGTAATACAAGTAATAAAAAAGATATTGTCGAGCAGAGCTCAACGACACCTCTTCCATACGAAGAAATTGTTCAATATCTAAATCAAAAAACTAATAAAAATTTCAAACATACATCTAAAGTTACTCAGCGTCATATTAGAGCAAGACTCGCAGAAGGATTTACAGTAAATGATTTTAAGCAAGTCGTTGATAACAAATGTAACGACTGGCTACGAGATCAGAAGATGAAAGAATATCTAAGGCCGGAAACTTTATTTGGGACAAAGTTTGAAAGCTACTTAAATTCAAAAACAACGACGACTAAACAAACAGGACCATACATTGATTCATGTGGGTTAAAGGTTTTATAGGAGGAAAAAATGAAAAGTTTATCTCAACTAGCTTTAAAGCTATCTAAAGAGATCGATTGGGATTCTAAACTTACAGATAGTTACGATGCAGGAGAAAAGACAATCACTCAGCAATTAGTCGAGTTAGATAATCAACGCACAGGCAATTTAAAAGATTTTGATTGTGATCTATGCCTAAATAGGGGTTTTATCACTTACTATGACAAAGATAACGACACATCATATATCGATGATTGTGAGTGTATGAAAGTCCGTAAATCTAAAAAAAATGCCGAAGAAAGCGGCATGAAAGAATTATTAAGCCATAAATTGCGGTTTTTTGACGCCGTAGAGCCATTTCAAGTCGAGATGAAGGAAAAGGCTAAGGACTACATTTTGAATGCTCAGAAGTCAAAAGAATGGTTTTTAGCGCTAGGTCAGAGTGGATGCGGTAAGACGCATATCTGTTCTTCCATCTGTAATGAACGAATGACGCACTATGACGAAGATAAAAAAAGATATGTTCAAGTTAAATACATGATTTGGAATGACTTCGTAGATAAGTTGAAGCGAATGAGTTATGACGCAGATCGTGATGATTACTTTAATGAGTATTCAAAAGCAGAAGTCTTATATATTGACGATTTCCTAAAAGGGAAGTTCACAGATGCAGACTTAAATTATGCTTTCAGATTAATCAATTATCGTTACAACAATGATTTAGTGACTATCATATCATCTGAATTGTTAATCAGTGAGTTACGACAAATCGATGAAGCAATAGCTGGACGTATGAAACAAAAAGCGACCAATCGCTTTATGGTGCAAATCGGTCGCAATGAAGAGAGAAATTATAGATTTAAAGATGAGGTGGTTTTATGACAAACGGGGAAACGGCTTTATTCAAAATTGGTATTCATCCAAGCGGAGTAATGGCTAAACGTGTGGTCGGGTTTATCGATTTTTGGACTTCAAGTGATTTAGAGTTTGATGCAGCGTTCTTGCGCTACTGTCGAAAAAATGAAATTGAGTTAAAAACATTGATCGTTGACATTATTGCGATAAAGCAAAAAGCCATCAGCAATAATGAGATGCTGCAACATCTCTTTAAGCCGATGACTTACGTCGAATTTATTACGGTTCTTGCTCACATGGGGGTTAACTAAGGCGCTGCAACGCTTTAGTTAAACAATAACGTAATTATTTTACACGTTTATTATGTGCAAGTCGAGAGTTAAATATTCATAAAAACAAAAATTAGGAGAAAAAACAATGAAGAACGTGGTTAAACAAATGTTGTTGGATTTAGGTGTGAACCCGGCTAATAAAGGTTTTAACGAATTGGCAAAAGCGATTTTAATGGTCGTTGATAAGGGTGAGCCTATGATGATGAAAGAAATTTATCAATCGATTTATCCGGAAGGTGAAGTTAAATATTGCAGCTTTGATCGAAACTGTCGATGGGCGATCGAGAACACTTATTTGGCTGATACGGATATATATAAACATCTATTTGGGCAAACAGAAAAATGCCCTAGCCTTAAATTTTTTATTCATGCGGTTGCGACAGAAATTCAAATAGATTTCGGAGGGGATAAATAATGAGCAAACCAACATTAAGCCAAGTTGTAGAGTTGAATAAAATGCGTGATGAGTTTCTATATGTTTGGAAAGACGGCAAATGCTACTGCATCGAAAATGATTATGTTGTTAAAAATTTCGGGGATGTTGAAGTTTATGACTTAACCATCCACTTAATGGGAACGCAGAAAAAAGATGGGAAAGTATTTGTCCCTAAATTCGAAGTGATTTTGTAGGAGGTAGAGAGTATGAACAATATTTACAGTAAAATGCAAAAAGCACGTTGTGAGTTTCAAGAAAAACCGTTGAAGAAATCGGGACATAACAAATTCGCTGGTTATCATTATTTCGAATTAGGTGATTTCTTGCCAACGATCAACAGTTTATTAGAAAAATATAATCTTTGTAGCAACATCAGTTTTGATAACGACATGGCAACATTAACAATCGTAAATGCTGAGAACACGGATGAGAAATTAGTTTTTACGTCTCCAATGAGTAATGCAAATCTTAAGGGGTGCCATGACGTGCAGAACTTAGGAGCGGTACAAACTTATTTACGACGTTATTTGTGGGTTAATGCTTTTGAGATTGTAGAGTCTGATGGATTAGACGCAACGACCGGAAAAGATGATAAACCAAGCAAGACAAAAGCAAATGTCAACGCCGCTAAGATCATGAAATTAATCGAAACAAAATACGTTAATGAAGTTGCAGTGCAACAACACGTCAAAACTGCTTACGGCGTGGACGCTTACGACAAGTTGAGCGATAAACAAGCTAAAGAATTGATTGAAATGTTGAGCCAAAAGCCTGATAAAAATGCTTAAAGCTATATTTTGGGATTATCAAGAGGATTCGAGGGGAGCGTGGCTTAAATGTCACATCCCTAATGAGTTAATTGACGAGAGATTTTTAGCGGATGTTATGTACGGGGAAATTAGAGTTGACGACGGTAGAAGGATATCGAGCGATCAACGTAAGAAGATTTATGCGTTATGCAGAGATATTAGCGACTATACGGGGCATGATGTTGAAGATTTGAAAGAGAATGTCCTAAAAGTAGGATTCATGATTAAAGAAGATAGAGAGTATTTTAGTTTGTCAAATGTAGACATGACGACAGCGAGATACTTTATCGAATATATTTTAGAGTTTTGTTTTGAGTGGGATATCCCGTTAAACGCAAATACAGTCGTTTTAGCGCGAGAAATAAACAATTATCTATATTTATGCCTAGTCCACCGTAAATGCGCTGTATGTGGCAAAAAACACGCTCATATTCATCATGTCGATGCGGTTGGAAGTGGTAGAAATCGAAATGAAGTGGATCATACAAAATTAAGGCTAATCGCATTGTGTGCCGAACATCACCAGGAAACGCACACGATAGGTTGGCAGACATTTAACGCTAAATATAAAGTCGATGGTATCAAAGTGAATGAAAAAACAATAAGAAAGCTGGGGATTTAATGGTATTTCGTAAGTGTAAAGATTGCACTGAGAGACGTTTTAATTGCCATAGTTATTGCGAACCTTACTTAGCATACAAGGAAAAGATGAAGAAAGTTTATGAACTTAGAAGATTGAATTTTGATGCAGATATAGGACCGGAGATTTATTTAAAAACTAGGGATAGGAGATGCGAGCGGAGATGAATAATTTAATTTATGTGAAGTATGACACTGACCATTTCACGCGAATAAGCCAAGAGGGGGAACTCTATGCGCTGAATAGGGATCAGTTAGAGTTGATAACAAGTATTTTAGAAGATAAGAACATCCCATACTATACATCTAAAGTTGAATTTTGCACAAAGATCAAATGGGATAAAAATGCGGACAAACCCCTAGAGGAGTATGAGGGGCTAATAGTTAGAAACCGAAAAAAAAGCCAAGAAGATATCATAATGGATATCAAGAACGACAACCAAAAAGGGACAATCGATAACTTCTTAAGGACTAACGGGATTACGCTTGATCCATTTTGTAAATTATTCGGTGTTAGAAGTAATACTTACAACCTTTGGAAAGAAAAGAAAAAAATTCCGGCTTGGTTCAAGGAAATAGCTATCGATTTAGGATTTGATGTTAGTGAATTTGATGTGTTCAATAAGGCTAGAACAGACGCGAGCAAAGTTCATCCTAAAATTTTAGAACTGGTGGTGGGGAAAGATGAGAGAGTTTAAAATTCCTGGCAAGGCACAAGCCAAACAAAGACCTAGAATGGGTAGATCAGGCATTGTATACACACCAAAAGAAACGTTGGTTTACGAGAATTACGTTAAAATGTGTTATTCAGATTACGCCAATCAATTTGGGTGGTTGCCCTATGAAAATCAAGTCAGAGCCGAAATTGAAGTGTTAGTCGCGGTTCCTAAGTCTGACAGTAAGACGAAGAAAAAAGCTAAGATCGAAGGAACGATACGACCGACGGTTAAGCCGGATTGCGATAATTTAGCAAAGTCCATTTTAGACTCATTGAATGGATTAGCTTACCAAGATGACAAGCAAGTGGTTGAACTATTTGTAAAAAAATATTATGCAGAAAATGCAGAAGTGAGAGTCAGATTAACGGAGGTATAAAAATGAACAATGTAACATTAATCGGGAATATCAGTACAGATTTAGAGTTAAAACAAACTACAGGCGGTAAAGCCGTGTGTCAATTTAATTTAGCGGTCAATGGATACGGGGATAAAACGGACTTTATTCCGGTGCAAGTTTGGAATAAACAAGCTGAAAACCTAGTTAAGTTCCAACAAAAGGGTAGCAAAATTGGCGTTGTCGGGCGCATCTCGGTTGAAAATTACGAAGTTGATGGACAAAAAAGAACTTTTACTAAGGTTGTAGCACACGAGGTTGAATTTTTAGGTTCAAAACAACAGGAGCGAACGGTGGCAGAAGTGCGATATGAGAAAAAACAACAAGATCCAGGAAGTTATTGGATGAACGGCGGGGATTTTAGTTCAAATATTAACATTAGTGACGAAATGTTACCATTTTAAGAGGTGGTTCGATGGAGATTTGGAAAGATGTGGTCGGCTATGAAGGTTACTATCAAGTAAGTAATCTCGGAGCTGTCAGATCGCTTGATAGAGTTAAAAAAAGCGGATCCGGACATCATGTGATAAAAGGTAAAGTTTTGAAAACCAAGAAGGAGACGAATGGTTATTTAAGGGTTAGTCTTTCGGTAAATGGCGTTAAAAAACTAGAGAGCGTCCATAGGTTAGTAGCTAAAGCGTTTATTCCTAATGATAACTCAGAAAATTTGACTGTAAATCACAAAGATTGCAATAAAGAGAATAACAGAGTTGAAAATTTAGAGTGGTGCAAGCAAGCGGAAAATAATCGCCATGCGCGAGAAAATGTGAAATTTAAAACTTCTTTAAAAATCAGTGAAGAAGAATTATTTGACTTGTACGTTAACCAAAAGAAGAGTTCAAGACAGATCGCTGATATGTACGGGGCTTCGCATAAGGGGATTTTAGGGATGATGTCTAGGTGCGGCATTGAGTCTAGGAGTCGATCAGAGGCCGGAAAGGTTAAAGTTAAAAAAGGGAGGAAATAAAAATGGAAAGAACCGCATTTGCAGATGGTGTAAATTTAAGAGAACGAAAGGTCAAACGCGGATATCTTCGTCAAGAGGAAATGAATCAAATCATGATGTTAGGCGCTACTCATCAGTTATTGATGGGGATGCGCTCACTAACAGGAGTTGGCGACTGCGTACCGATTTGGGAAAAGTTTCAACAAAGCGGAATTATCACAAAAGAACAGATTAAGTATTTGAAAATGGCAACAACCTATCAGCGTAAATTTTTCGAGAGTTTCATCAAGGACAATTTGGATCGAAAGACAAAAAGCACACTAGATAAACGATTGAATAGATGGGAATTGCGTTTAGCTGATGACTATCAAATCAAAAAATTAGAAAAGATGTTATCAAAATGCGGTGAGCGTACGTTGACGCTTGGTGAGTTTCATTCGTTAATTGATGGTAAGTTATACGCTGAGTGTAAAGGTTGTACTAAAAACCGTAACGAATGTAAGTTGAGAGATTTTTACGAAGCTAATTTTGTGCCACCAGTTGAGGATCTAGGGAAGATTGAAAGTGGCGAAGTGGCTTGTAATTGTGAATATAGCTATTAAAGGGGGATAAGCCGATGACGGTTGAGGAATATTTGAAAAAACACAATATGAAGCAAAGAGAGTTGTCTAAACTTTCGGGGGTGTCGCCAAACGCTATTTCTAAATTAGCTAAGGGCGAAGGTAGATTCGGTGTCCAAACGGCTAACAAGTTAGCTAAATTAGGGATTTCAATTCCTAAAGAAATGGTACTAACGCCATCTGAAAAAGGGAAAATGGGCGGAGAAAAAGCAAAACTTCTCAGAGAATCAAAAGAACTTGAAGCGGAGATCGCGGCAACTAAGCAAAAAGTGAAATTAAAAAGATTCCAAGTTGTCGCTATGAAAAAATTCGGAAATACGATTGTGTCAAAGAAATTTAAAGCTGACGGAATTATTGATGAGTTTGCTAGGTTAGGGATGAAAGTTGAACTTAAAGATTTCAAAGACAAAACTTACTACGGTTGGAATACGCACTACATCGTTCAATTAGTAGATTAGAATAGTTATTTTAAGGAGGAAGAGGAAATGAAGAACACATTAGGAGATTTAAACAATCATTTATTCGCACAGCTTGAAAGATTAGGAGATGAGGAAATCAAGGGTGAAGAATTGAAAGAGGAAATTATGAGGGCTAGCGCTGTGGCTGGAATCGCTGCTCGAATCATAGAAAATGGGGCTTTGGTTTTGAAAGCAAAACAATTTGAAGATGGGATATTGGATGCAAATAAAAAGCTACCTGGAATGTTAGAGGGATAAAGTATGAGTGGCGCGAAGAAAGGGGACGGCACAAAGTTTAAAGGCGGAAAAGAAAATCCGAACTATCTAGCGTTAGGGAGTGAACGAAAAAGACACGGATATATCCAGGTGAAAACAATAAATCTCGAAGGACAAGAAGTTTGGATGCCTAAGCACCGCTATCTTTATGAGAAACACTATGGGCCGATACCTAAGGGTTCAGCTGTAGTGTTCGGTGATGGTGATTCAACAAACTTTGATTTAGATAACCTTATCCTTGTCACTAAGGGGCAATTAGCATTTATGAATCGCTATGGGCTTAGGTCTGATAATGCGGACATCACGAGATCAGGAGCTATATGTGCAGAGTTGATGTTGAGAATTGCAAGGGCGAAAAAAGATTTCAGTAATGGTAAAGAAAGATAAATAACTCTTAAAGGGGGAACGGATGTGGCAATAAACGCGATTGAGGCTTTACGAACTTACAAATGTAAAAAAGAACAATTAGCAATGATTGAGTCACAATTGGAGTATTTAGAAAAACCTAAAATTAAAGCTAAGGTGATTACGGACGATATTCCAGGACCGCGAATGAGTTTAGAAGAGCAATACGAAAGATTGATGCTAAAAAAAGATCGATTAAGAGTGAAATGGTTGGCGGTTAGGTTAGAGGTAGCAGCAATCGAAAGGGCCTTATCATTAATGCAGCAATATATGCCGGCTGAAACTAATGCTTTAAAAATGCGATATTTAGAATTGAAAAGTGTTGAGTTTGTCGCAGAAGAGTTGGGATTTTGCGATCGCGAGATTAAACGTAAAGTAAAAAAAGGTCGCGAAGAATTAGAAAGATTATTGAATGAAGTTTTTGAATAGGAGGAATGAAAATGAACAAATTAATGAAATTATCAATGGCGGCCGCCCTAACTTTAGGGTTAGTCGCTTGTACCAAAACAGAAGGAACAGAAGAAAAAGGGATTAAAGTTGGAATGGTAACAGATGCAGGTACGATTGACGATAAATCATTCAATCAAGGAACTTGGGAAGGCGTGTTGGAGTACAAAGAAGATAATCCAAGCGCAGAGGTTCAGTATCTAATGCCAACAGGCGAGACGACACAGGATTATTTAGAAGCGATTGATAATTTAGCGATGACTGGTGTAGAAGTGATGGTATTGCCAGGATTTAAGTTTGAGGAAGCGTTAGGAGTAGCGCAAGAGAAGCATCCGGAGATCAAATTTGTTGCGATTGATGCCGAACCACTTGTAGGGGCGGACGCCGAGGGAAACCCGGTGTATGAGGTGGCAGATAATACAGTTTCAATTTTCTTTGCAGAGCAACAAGCGTCATTTTTAGCCGGAATTGCGACAGCATTAAAAACTGAAACAAACAAGGTTGCTTTCTTAGGTGGAATGGAAATTCCAGCGGTTCAGAAGTTAGGTTGGGGATTCGTTGCTGGGATTGCGTATGCTAACAATTGTTTAGGGACAAATGTAGAAGTGACAGATTATATCTATCAAGGGACATTCACCGATTTAGATGCTGGGAAAGCTATTGCCGCAGGGATGTATGATAAAGGCGTTGATGTTGTATTTGCGGCTGCTGGCGGTGTCGGTGTTGGCGCAATTAATGAAGCTAAGACAAGAGCCGAAGATGGAAATGAAGTCTTTATTGTTGGTGTCGATGTAGACCAATACGACGAAGGATTATTGACTAACGGGAAATCAGTTATATTAACTAGCGCTATGAAATATCTAGGACAAGCGGCATACGATCAAATCAATGCCTATGCTAATGGTGAATTTGAAGGTGGACGTACGATTTTAATGGACGTTAATGCGAATGGTGTTGGACTTCCGAGGGTAAATCCTAACTTATCAGATGAAACGATTAAGCAAGTAAATGAAGCTGCAGAAATGATTAAAACAGGAGAGGTTGAGGTTCCTAACACAAAAGATGGTTTGATATCGTTTTTAGAAGAGATGGATTGCGATTTCGGGAATTTAGTTTATTAAAAAACTAATTTTAAGAGGTGAAGTAATGGAGAGTTATATCATAGCCGAAAGAAGTATTAATGGCGGTGTTCAAAAGATTTATAAGTTTGATAACGGATATGGAGCGTCCGTTGTCAGACATCCTTTCTCATACGGAGGAGCACAAGGTCTGTGGGAAATGGCTTTATTAAATTTTGATGATCTATCTTGGCATATCACTTATCGTGAAGATTTCGCGAATGGCGATGTTGCTGGTTATTTAAGTGATAAAGATGTCCTAGAATTATTGGAATGGATCAAATGGCTATAAGTCGATTAAAAATATAGTTTTAAAGGGGTTGTTGTAATGAATAAAAAAGCAAAAGATATGTTTGACAAATTATATGAGTATTGTACAGATAATGGGTATCAAATTATTGAAGTATACTTTCAAGATGATGAAGCTCTGTTATTGGACAATTTTTCACGAACTCGTTTCGTTGCTATTTATGAAGATGGCTATTGGGAGTAAATCATGGTAATGCTTAGAAAAGAATTTTATGAGGTGAACAGATGAAAAATGGTTGTTATGAATTTGGGTTTTATGGCGACTTGGCATTACGAGTGGATAATGAATCAAACGTGTATGAATTTATGACGTATGATTATCATTCGAGATTAATTAAAACTAAATTAATTTCAAAAGAACAGGCAGAACTTATCTATAATAATTATAATTTAAGCGATAAAAACTTGGTCGAGTGCGAATAAAATTGATTTTTGAAAGGGGAAATGTTTATGAAATTTGTTGATTTCAATCCAAAAGAACCTAAAGTAAGTAATCGTTATGGAAATATACTTGATGATTTAGGTAAACTATGTGAGTTGAAAGTCTGTCAAGTTGGTCATGGGTTAGTATTTACTACAAAAGATTCAACAACGAGGACAAGCGAAGTTATCTCAATAGACGAAGGTTTTAGTCATATTTTAGTGGAAACACAAAATAGTTTTTACGTGTTTGAGAAGTAATTTAAAATTGATGTTTTAAAGGGGGAGGAATAATGGAATTAGAGATGGCGAAAGCATGGTTTGACTCTGAATCAGAAACAGACTGTGGTTTGATGATTGATTTGATTGAGTTAACAGATGAAGAATTGTTAAGCTTATACAGATATTATATTGGTGATTAAAATACAAATTTTATTTATAGGAGTGAGTGTATGAAGTTTGTTACAACTGGACAAGTAAAAATAGGTGATATTATAGATAGGGAAACTAAAGAAGTAAAAACTCCACATCGCATAGGAAGAATTTGCACTGTTACATATGAGATTGGAAACCTTGCACTAATTAAATATCCAAATGGTAGTTGGTGGACTACTAGCACTGTTGTTGACTTTGAGGAGAATGACTATGGTTTTTGGATAACAACTTTAAATACGTTATACAGATTTGATTATAAATAAAATCAGAAATTTAAGAGGGGCATGAATAATGTCCCTTTTTTGTCACTTTTGTCGATGAAATATATGGTATTATATTAATGTGTCCGATATGACGACGGACGTGGTTGTTATTTAAGTATGGCATCAAATAATCTCAAACCTTTATCTGTGTGACATAACTCAAGAGTTGGGTTATCTCCATTGTGTCTATGAGCGAGGGTGTGACGAACCCTCATACGCCGTTAAGAGTAATAGTCGGTGCAACTCCGGCAAACGGCTAACATACTACTATAAGTTCTTGATTATCAACGCGGTCTGTAGTAAACGAAGCATTAATTTCCTCAAACAATTCATATTATCCAAGAGGGCGGTTAAGAGCCGTCCCAATATGCTCGACCAGGTTGGCGTTATTCCCTAAGCGGTAGGTTCGAGTCCTACTAGAGCAGAGTGAGCAGAACATAACATAATAATCTCCTTGTGAGTAATAAATTTAACTTTACTTTGTCTTTAAGTCTCTCGAATGCCATGCTACGGTGTGGCAATATGCAAGTGTAGCTTATGTTAGTAAAGCAGAGGGTGAAGTTGGTGCAAATCCAACCACTTGCTAGTCTCCTTACATTCGTATTTAGTGTGTTTATGTAAAGTTGGTTTAATTCATAGTTGAATGATTCCTTTTCTAATTATTTTTTAATTTTATTTTCTACTTTTTTCTTTCTTTCAGTCATTCCCTTTCGGAATGGCTTTTTATTTTGTATCAAGGTGGTGATAGTCATGGCGAAGTCTAAATACGAGACTCATGTTAAAGATAAGTTAATATTAGTTGAAGGTTGGGCGCGTGATGGCTTAACCGAAGAACAGATAGCGCATAACTTAGGAATTTCATATTCAACGCTTAAAGAGTACAAAAACAAGCATTCGGCTTTAATGACTGCCCTAAAAAGAGGAAAAGAGGTAGTGGATTACGAAGTTGAGAATGCACTTTATAAAGCAGCGATCAACGGTAATGTCACAGCTATGATTTTTTGGTTGAAGAATCGTAAACCTCATGGTTGGAAAGACCGCAAGGAAGCGCAGGAGATTGAGTTACAAGCTAAAGAACTTGAACTTAAGGCTAAGAAGTTTGATTTGGAGAAACAGAAGTTAGATCAAGGCATCAGAGATGATGTGGCGATTAACATAAATATCGTTGGTGATGACAATGCAACTTAATATCCACGCAAGGACGTTCAGTGCTAAGTTTCTTCCGTTGTTGAATGATTATTCTCACCGATGGGAAATTTATAAAGGCAGCGCCGGAAGTGGTAAAAGTCATTTCATCACTCAAAAAATTATTATTAAAGCGTTAAGAGAAAAGCGCCGAGTTATGATTTGTCGTCGATATGGAACAACAATGCGTAACTCGGTTTTTAAATTATTTAAAGACGTGATAGAGTCGTTTAAAATCACTCATTTAACGCGTATCAAAGAAAGCGACATGAGCATCACACTTCCCAACGGTAGCGAGATTATCTTTGTTGGATTAGACAATGAGGAAAAGTTGCTTTCTATTGCTGGGATTACGGATATATTTATCGAAGAGGTTTATGAAGTTCCTAAAGAAATCGTGGACCAGTTAAATCTTCGTATGCGTGGGAAAGCGCCGAACCAACAGATTTACATGGCGTTTAACCCGATTAGCGCTAAGCATTGGTTATATGACTTTTGCGAGGGTTCTACAAGACCGGAAAGTTCGATTTATTCTCAATCTACATTCAGAGATAATCCTTTTTTACCGGATGAATATGTTAAGGCTTTAGAGGATATGTACCGGACGAATCCTAATAAGGCAAGAGTGTTCTGTGACGGTAACTGGGGAGCGGATGTTGAAGGTCTTGTGTATAAAAATCACGTTGTAAGCGACTTTGATATCAATGAATTAATTAAGCAAGGCTTGGAAGTCAGAGTTGGTATCGACTGGGGATTTGTTGATCCTACAACGGTCGTTGTCAGTCTGTTTGATAAACCCAAAAAGGAAATTTATATCATTGGTGAGTTTTATAAGCGTGGTGCTACCTTAGAAGAAATCAAGGATGGCATTATCCAGTTGGGCATCAGTAAACAAAAAATGTATTGTGATGGCGCTGAACCGGATAAAGTGGATTACCTAAGAAGAAATGGATTTAATGCTGTTAGTGCCAAAAAGGGTGCTGGAAGTGTTAAAGCCGGTATTTCTTTCTTACAGGATATGAAGATTATTTGCCATGAATCGTGCGTCAATGTTGCTGCCGAACTAGAGAACTATGTGTATCTCAAAGACAAAAAGACCGGTCAGTACATAGAAGATAGCTACGATCATGACTTTTCTCATACGATGGATGCCCTTAGATACTCATATAGTGATTTATACAGTGCAGCACGATTAACATCAGCTAAGTTAATGCTAGGTATTTAAAATTTAGGTTTTAATAGGTATCAAATCAACACTCTAGACATATGATGTATTGAATATGTTACGGGGGTGCTGATATGGCTTATAAAAACGTAAATACACGCAAGACAAGACGCGTGATGAGTGCTGATTGCGATGATTTAAAAGGTGTTAATCAAGATAACTTGGATTTGATTGAGGATTATCTCAGTTATATGAAGGGTACAGGAAAAGCCGATACCACATTAACGGTGTATCGGAGCAATTTGAATATTTTCTTTGTGTGGTGTAAAAACCATTGTAAGAACAAAGATTTTGCAGAAGTAAAAAAGAATGATTATTTAAAATTTCAGACGTATATGGTGTCGGAGAATCTATCGCCTGCTCGTGTTCGGAATGTGAGAGCGACCTTATCCAGCTTAAGCAACTATATCGAAACAATGTTAGATGAAGAAGAAAAGTGGGCAAACTTTCGCAATATCATCTTGAAAATCGAAGCGCCTAAGATGGCTAAGGTACGCGACAACACGATATTATCAGATGAGCAATGTCAAAATTTCTTAGATTTACTGGTAGAACAGAAAAAATATCAAAAGGCTTGTGCTTTTGCGTTAGCTTGGGCATCCGGTAGACGTAAAAGCGAGTTAGTGAGAATCAAACACACTCATATTAAAGATGAAAATATCCGCATGGATATGTTCTACAAGACGCATGAGAAAGTTCGCACTAAAGGTCAAGGAAGAAACGGAAAGATGATCTACATCTATGTATTAATCAATAAATTCAAACCTTATTTTGATTTATGGATGGAAGAACGCCATCGCTTAGGCGTTCCGGATGAAATTGAAGAATTATTCGTATATAAAGATAAACAAGGCAACTGGCAACCGATGAAGGCTCAAACGTTATCGACTTGGGCGTTGTCGTTTGGTAAGGCGCTAAATGTTAATTTCTATTTTCACTGTTTAAGACATAATTTCACGACTGAATTAGGTCGCTTAGGCTTTCCGGCTGAATTAGTTCGTCAGATTGTCGGTTGGGAATCGGTTGAAATGGTGTCGGTCTATGATGATAGAGATGTTGATGATTTACTAGAAGATTTTATGAATAAATTAAAGGTCGCTGTTTAGGCGGCTTTTTGTTGTTCTTAAAGTCGATTAAAATTCGAGTTTTAGGAGGTGGGCAAATGACAGTTATTACAACAAATTCCGAGTATATTACACTAGAAGAGGTTTTAGACTTAATCAATACACATCGCTACAAAACTAAGGCTCGTTATCGCAAGTTGGAGAATTATTTCATTGGTAAGCATGATATTTTAAATCGAGTGATGGAAGATCCTTCAAAACCTAACAATAAGGTAGTTACTAATTTACCTAGTCATGCGGTAGGTATTCGTGTTGGGTATTTCAGTGGTGAGCCATTAACGATTACAAGCGATAATGAAGCAGAAACGGAAGTATTGAACGATATTTTAGAGTATAACGACTTTCAAGATGTTAATAGCGACTTAGACGAGCTATCATCTATTCATGGAACTGCTAATTTAGTGCTTTGGATTGATGAGGATGGATTTATTCGCATGAGTCCGTTAAAACCGTCTGAAAGTTTTGTTATTTATGATAATAGCATTAAGCAAGAGCCAATCGGAGCGGTTATCTATCGTCAGTATACAACTAACGATCAAACATTTACTGAAATCACGATTTATAACAAAGATAAAATCAGTTATTACAAAGGGGACCTTCAAACACCGGTTTTAATAGGTGAGGAGCCTAACTATTTCGGTGATATTCCAATGATTGAATTTATCGAGAATAAGCATCGCAAAGGTTCGTTCGAAGATGCTATCAGTATTGTTGATGCGATTGAGAATATCATGTCATCAAGTGTTAATGAGATTGAATATTTCGATAATGCTTATTTATTACTTAAAAATCTAAGTGCCACAGATAGCGAAGATATCGCGGATATGAAGAATAACCGCACTTTATTAGTTGATGGTGACGGTGACGCTTCATTCTTAACTAAGACAGTGAGCGATACATACATTCAGAATATGTTAAATCGCTTAACGAATGACTTCCATAAGTTAACGGCTACACCTAACCTTACGGATGAATCGTTTGCGGGGAACGCTTCGGGAGTGGCGCTGTCTTATAAAATGTTTGGACTGGAAAAACAGATGAACAAAAAAGAATCTAAATGGCGTAAGTCAATTCAACGAATGTTAGAGTTGATTGTCAATGTCTTAAATATGCGAGGTCAAAATATTGATTATAGAAATTATAAAATTACTTTTACGCGTGCTTTACCTCAAAACGTTACTGAAATTGCACAAATGGTTACATCGCTTAATGGAATTGTTTCAAATGAAACGTTGTTGTCCTTATTGCCATTCATCGAGAAACCAAAAGAAGAGTTAGATCGTGTGAATAGCGAGAAAGAAGCAGCTTTTGAAACCTATTCATTCCCGATGAAAGATGAACCAGTTACAGAAGATGAAGAAATTTAAAAACACTGTTTTAAGAGGTGATAGGATTGAGCAAAAAAGACGATAAATATTGGGGACCTTTGAGCAATAAATCCTATTGGCTCAAACGGTCAGAGGAACTAGATAAAGTCGCTACAAAGGTCGAGAAAGAGGTCATGAAGGAATTATCCGCTTTATATCGTGATGCTTTCAGAAGTATCGAAAAAGAGGTTAATGACTTCATGATGAAATATGCAGTAGATCATAAACTTGACTATGCGACAGTGACTCAAACGCTAACACCGATTGATTTAGCTGAATATAATCAGAAAATCGAAGAATTGTACGCCATGTATCGCGACACTGGCTCGGAGTATATCAAGATAGAGATTGATAGACTAAACGCACGCGCTAAAATTACGCGATTACAGGCGCTACAAGACGCGATAAACGTGGAGCTAACTAAAGTTACCCATGAGTATCAAATGACGCTAGAAGATACGCTAATCGGTTTATTTACCGAACAATATAAAGAAGTGAGTGAGCTGTTGGGAATAATGGCTCCCGTTATTAATCGCGAAGCAATAAAAACGATTATCGAGTACCCTTATGCTGGTAAGATGTTTAGTGATCGTATATGGGATAACAAAGACGCTCTTGTAAAGCATATCAAGCAAAACTTAACCGCTGGTATTATTCGTGGTGACAGTATTCAAAAGATGTCTAGGCAGTTGAAAAAGGACTTAAACGTACTTTATTATCAAGCCGAGCGCCTTGTGCGTACTGAAACGAATTATGCTATGAATCAAGGGCATTTAAAAGGCTATGCAGATAGCGGAGTTGTAGAGAAATATGAGTTCTTAGCTGCTATTGACAGCCGAACAAGTAAATTATGTAAAAATCAGAATGGCAAGGTCTATAAACTGAGCGAAGCAACGGTTGGCGTGAATTATCCCCCCGTCCATTGCAATTGCCGCAGCACTGTCATTCCCGTTTTAGAAGATTGGTAAGAGGTCGTTTAAAAACGGCCTTTTATTATACTTAAAATTTTGCACTACTTGGGCAAAGGCACTTGTAGGGCACAAAGGAGTTATAAGAATGGAAATTACAAAAGAACAAGTTTTATCTTTCTTATCTGAAAATCAAGACGTTATCACAGAGGTGCTTACGGCAACTCATATTGAGAACTACTTACAAAATTCAGAAGGACAAAAGTTAATGCAACCGAAACTAGACAAGTATTTCAATAAAGGTCTAGAAACTTGGAAGCAAAACAATTTAGAGAAGTTAATCGACGAAGAGATCGCGAAACGTTACCCGGAAGAAACACCGGAAATGCGCAAAATCAAAGAATTAGAGCAAAAGTTAGCTGAAAAAGAGCGTGAAGCAGTACGCAAGGAATTAACAATCAAAGCACAGCAATTAGCGAGCGAAAAAGGATTACCAACGGATTTAGCAACGTATTTCATCGCAGAAAATGAAGAGTTAACGATTGAAAACATCGAGAAATTCGATTCAGCTTATAAATCACACTTAGACAATGCAGTAATTGAACGAACAAAAGGTACGACACCAAAAATGACTGCATCGCAGTCGCCAAAACCAAAAGACGTGAAGCAAATGACGTTTGAAGAGTTTGCTAGGTCACGCCAAGAAAATTCTAATTAAAACGGAGGTTTTAAACATGACAGCACCAACTAAATTATCAAACTTATTAAATCCACAAGTAGTAGCTGAGTACATCGACGCTAAATTAGTGGACAAAATCAAATTATCACCTTTAGCAGTAGTTGGAACAACATTACAAGGGCGCCCAGGTAACACATTAACAGTGCCAGTATGGGAATACATCGGTTCAGCACAAGATTTAGCTGAGGGAGTTGCTGACGTACCGGTAGTATTAAACTCTGACTCTGAAACAGTTCAAGTTAAAAAGGCTGCTAAATCAGTATCTATCACTGATGAGGCTATCTTATCAGGACACGGAAATCCAGTATCAGAAATCGCTGATCAATTATTATTATCTATCGCTGATAAAATCGAAAAAGATTGCTATACAGCTTTAGAAACAGCAACTTTAAAACACACTGCAGCAGTTTCGGCGGAAGCTATCGCAGATGCTATCGGAAAATTTGGTGAAGATTTAGACGAAGAAATGCGCGTATTCATCAACCCACAAGAATATACAGCTATTCGTAAAGGTGCCGAGTTCGTTCCTTCTGCAAACGTTCAAGGAGCAATCGGTGGATCAATCGGATACATCTACAATGCAGCGGTTGTTGTATCTAACCGCGTACCTGCGGGTAAAGCTTACATCGTTAAACCGGGTGCATTAGGGATCGAATTAAAACGCGATACTAATGTTGAATCTGATCGCGATATCTTAGCAAAAGTTAACGTTTATGCCGTAGACAAACACTATGCTGCTTACTTACGCGACAAAACTAAAGTAGTTAAAATTGCTAATGAGTAATTATCGAGGGCCTAGAGCCCTCTTTATTTCTTAAAGGAGGGGTTTAAATGGGGTTTGCGATGTTAAGACGACATTTACAAAATGTTGAGCAAAAAGCTGCTGAGGAAAAGAAAGCAACGAAAAAGCCTTCAACTAAGAAGGTGAAGAAATAATGATTGAAAATGTACTGGTTAAACTAGGGATTTTAAACGACCATACCTCAGATGAATATAGTCGTGTGGAGCTATTTGTTGAAGATGCAGAACGTGCGATTAAAATTGCTATTCG
>OODA01000229.1_pt1 | contig 43061 bp, 35 predicted proteins | sample 1671341 | NCBI WGS metagenome assembly OODA01 (sample SAMN06348147, study PRJEB24527) | human gut metagenome | biome: human gut; feature: ankylosing spondylitis patient; material: feces | host: Homo sapiens | place: China | collected 2015-10 | reverse complement strand
GGTGTAAGGGAGGGGTATCTCTTTTTGAAAAAGAGATACCCCTCCCTTATCTGCGTCCCCCACACCAGGTGGGAAAAAACCGGAACTTATTGTTCCAAAAGGAACCGTGCGATATTTTCTATTGCAACAGAAGCCTTTCTAATGGGAAACATCTGAAACACATGCCACATCCCCTCGCTGACCTGCAGGCGGCAGGGAACGTTTGCGCGCTTCATCGCCTGATAGAGTTGTTCTGAATCCGAATACAGGATCTCGTGGTCGCCGACCTGGATGAGCGTCGGCGGGAAGCCGGCGAAGTCGGCAAAAAGTGGGGACAGGTCGCTCGAACGGTAGTCTCTTCCTGCGGCGTAGGCGAGGCGCACGGCTTCGATGTACTCGGGCGTGAGCATCGGGTCGATCTCCGCACGCTCTGTATAGGACTGGCCGGACATCGTCATGTCGGTCCACGGGGACATCAGGATGAGCGTGCCGGGGAGCTTGCGGCCCGCCGTCTTGAGACGGTTGCAGAGCACAAGGGCGAGGTTGCCGCCCGCGCTGTCGCCCGCGAGGACGATATCGCGCGCGCCGTAGCCTTGGAGCATCAGATAGTCCCACGCGCGCAGCGCGTCCTCGACCGCGGCGGGATAGGGGAACTCGGGCGCGAGGCGGTATTCAAAGCTCAGCACATCGTAGCCCGTCGCATGCGCGAGCTTGGACGAAAGTACGCGCGAATAGCCGAGGTTGCCGCTCGTGTAGCCGCCGCCGTGGCAGTATAAAATCGCATGGCGGCTGCCGTGGGGGGCCTTGAGCCGCGTCCACGCCGCGCTCATGCCCGAGAGGGCAAATTCCTCGTAATCCATGCCCGTCATCGGCGCAGTCAGCTTGCCGAGGACCTCCTGACTGCGGCGCTGACGCTCAAGCTCTTCGGCGGTCATGCTTTCTGGCGCACCGGCGCTGTGCAGCGCCTTGAGCGCACGCATCAGCGGGTCGAGATGCGTGTTCTCGGCCTCGCTCTTCTTTTTGCGGATGATGCGGAGTTTGGGTTCCATAGCTCCTCCTGAAAAACAAAATTCTTTGGGAGCATGATATCATAATTTCGTAAAAATGCCAAGGAAAAGCCGCATCTTTCTTGTAGCACGGCGCGCTTTGTGCTACAATAAACCTCTCAAGACCGCGCAGAGGGAAAGAAGGAACATCGGATGGCCAAGCCCAACAGCAAATGGTATAAGCTCGACTCCGCGGGCACGCTCTACTCCGCGCTGCAAAAGGAGGAGTATTCAGCCATCTACCGCTTTTCCGCTCTGATGGAAAAAGACGTCGACCCCGCGGCGCTTCAGCGCGCCATCGACCGCTGCATGCCGCGCTTCCCGACCTTTGCCGTGCGCATCCGTAAGGGTGCGTTCTGGTACTATTTGGAGCACAACAGCGCGCCGGGACCGTTTTTGAAAGAGGACGTGTCCGACCCCTGCCAGCCCGTGCGCTTCAAGGAAGACAACGGCTGGCTCGTGCGCTTTTACTATTACCGCAACCGCATTTCGATTGAGGTCTTCCACGCGCTTTCCGACGGCGGCGGAGCCATCGTCTTCTTCCGCACGCTGCTGGCAGAATACCTGCGCCAGACCGGCGTTGATATCCCTGCGGGGAACGGTGTGCTTGATTTGAACGAGCCACCGCGCGAGGAGGAGATGGAGGACGCCTATGCCCGCTACGCAGGACATCACGCACTGGGCCTCCACCGCCAGCCGACGGCGTATCAGAATACCGGCACAAGCGAGCCGTTTTACACGTTCCATGTGACGATGGGCTTCGTGCCGCTCTCGAAGCTGCGCGAGGAGTCGAAAAAGTACGGCGCGTCGATCACCGAATACCTCTCCGCTGTGCTCATTTACGTCATTTTGGAAAAGCAGAAGCGCGAAAAGCCCTACCGCCTGCGCCCCGTGGCGCTGGCCGTGCCCATCAACCTGCGCGGCTGGTTCCCGTCGGAAACGCTGCGGAACTTCATCACCACGGTGCGGCCGTATATCGACCCCGCGCTCGGCGACTACACCTTTCCCGAGATCGTCTCGCAGGTGCGCCATTTTATGAAGCTGCACATCAACCGACAGGAATTGCAGGCGGCGTTCACGGGGAACGTTCGCTTTACGGAAAACTTTTTCCTGCGGCTCATTCCGGTCGTTTTCAAAAATCCCGTCATGGCGCTCAATTACCGCCTGCACGGCGTGAGGCCCTATTCCTGCACATATACGAACCCAGGCGCGTTCACCGTGCCGCCCGAAATGGCTGAGCATATCCGCGGGGCGGAGGTCATTCTGGGACAGGCGACGGTGCCGCGCTGCCACTGCGCGTCCATCAGCTATGGCGACACGATGGAGATCACCTTTGCCGGCACGCAGGCGGAGACGGACACCGAGCGCGACTTTTTCCGCTTCCTCGTGCGCGCGGGAATCCCCGTGCGCGTAGAGAGCAACCGATGAATAGCAGATCGAAAGAAGGAATTTGATGTCATATTGTGTCAAATGCGGCGTGGAGCTGGACGAGAGCGCGGAGCGCTGCCCGCTCTGCGGCACGCCGGCGTGGAAACCGGATGAGACCGAGCCGCACTATTTCCCGACCAAGCCGGCCGAGGTGCCGAGAGCATCGCGCAGAGCCGCCGCCGCACTGCTAACGGCGATGCTCGCGTCCGTGTCGCTCTGCTGCGGGCTGCTGAATCTCATTTTGCCGACGGAGCACCCTTGGGCGCTCTACGTCGCGGGCGCGGCAGTGATGCTGTGGATCTGGTTCGCACTGCCGATGCTCGTGCGCGGCATCCCAATCTTCTTCCGACTGACGGTGGACGTCGCCGCCATCGGCATTTACGTGTGGATCATCTCCGTTGCGCTGCACGGGGGGCGCTGGTTCCGCGGGCTCGTGCTGCCGATGCTCGGCTGGGCGTGCGTCGTCGTATTCCTGCTGAGCTTTCTGCTGCGCGACGGCAGGCGCTCGCGCCTTTCTTCCATCGCCATGTGCATCGGCGCGGTGGGCCTGATGGCGATGGGCGTCGAATACTGCCTTGACCGGTATTTTCTTGAGGTGTGGCAGCCGAGCTGGTCGCTCGTCGTGCTTGTCATCTGCATCGGGCTCATCATCCCGCTGCGCATCGTGCGCCGCGTCCCGTCGCTGCGCGAGGAAGCGCGCAGACGCTTCAATATGTGAAACCTGCTTCTGAAAATGGAAAACCCGCCCTGACGCTTTTGCGTCGGGGCGGGTTTTGTGATGTTTGCTTACAGCAGCAGCCAGCTGAGCACCATGCCGACAAGCAGTGTGATCCCGGCGGTGAGCAGGGCGAGCAGAACTTTCTGATAGGGCCGCTTGCCCGCTTCGACCTTCTGCTCGATCTCGTCGAGCCGCTTCCCTTCGCTGAAGGCCAAGATCTCCCTGTAGGACTGGACGTTATTTGCTTTTTTGATGCGCTCGAGGCGGAGGGCAAAGTACATCGCGCTGCCCCAGAGCAAAAGCTCCGGAATGAGACCGTAGAGGTCAAACCACTTGATTAGAGGCACGGGCAGAATGATCGTGGCGGCGAGCAGAACAGTGTAGATGATGCCGTCGCGGTTCATGGCCCTGACGTCGGCGGCGTTGACTTCCTGTTTCATGGTTTCCAAATCTCCTTTGATGAGTTGGTCGAGCGAAACATCGAAGAGGGCGCTGAGCAGGAGCAGACTATGGATATCGGGGTAGCTCTTGCCGGTTTCCCAGTTGGAAACGGTCTGGCGCGTGACGTAGACCTTTTCCACCAGCTCCTCCTGCGAAAGCGAGAGCGCGGCGCGATGTGCCTTGCTCTGATTACCGAGTTCCATAAGTGCCTCCTGTGCGTTTCGTTCGATCTGCCCCAAGGGTAGCCAAAACGGGAAAGTTTGTCGAGCAAAGCTGCTTTACATGAGGAAAAATTGCTTGTCAAAAGATTTTGACAAGCGCCTTTTCGCCCCGATATCAGCGGCTTGCCAGCTTTTCGCGCAGTCTTGCGATGCTTCGCTGCGGGGCGTCGATGGCTTCGCCCTGCGTTTCGTGCCAGTCGGCCTTTTCGATGGCGATGACCTTTTCGTAGTAGGTGATCGCCGTTTCATAGTCACCGCGAATTTCGCAGATCTGCGCGATGGCCTCGGCAGGGTCGACAAAGCGCGGGGGCGGCATGAGCGCCATCGCCTTTTCATAGTCCGCGATGGCCTCGTCGTAGTGAGCGAGCTTGGCGAGCTCGCTCGCGCGCATAACGTAGACCTCCCACGTGTCGGGATACTTTGCGCACATGGCCTCCCACTGCGCGAGCGCGTCGTCGGTGTGCCCCTCCTGCAAAAGGATACAGCCGAGGTAAAAGTCGTCGTTGTAGGTCGGCTTCAGGCGGTGCATTTTGTCCAAGACCTCGCGCGCCTCCGCGCAGCGGCGGTCGGCGATGAGAAGGTCCAGAAGCCACAGGTGCGCGCTGTGGTTCTCCGGATGCGCGGCGAGAAACTCCTGATAGAAGGCGATCGTGCGGTAGTGGTTCGTCGCGTTCCAGTCGAGGTACGCGCCGTGCTCGGCGTCGAAGATGGCGTTGTGCGCCTCCTTGCAGTCGGGATTCAGTGCGAGCGCCTGACGCGCGAGGGGAGAGGCGAGGTCATTGTATTCCCGTGCGCGCTTGCAGTAGAGCTCTGCGAGCAGCAGCGTCGCGCGCGGGCGCGTTTCCTCCTCGCGGCACTTTTCCTGCAAAAAGTGCTCCTCTTCGTCAAATTCCTGCTGTGTGAGAAAGCGCTTGTCCCAGAGCATATTGTCGATGCGGGCAAAGCGGCTCTCGTCCGTGAGGGAGAAGAGCGAGTCGATGCTCGTTCCCAGCGTGACGGACAGCGCGGGCAAAAGCTGAATATCGGGAAGCGAGCTGCCGTTTTCCCACTTGCTCACGGCCTGCGCGCTCACGTGGAGGGCTTTTGCAAGCTGCTCCTGCGTCATGCTTTTGGAGAGGCGCAGCGTTTTGATCTTGCTGCCGATGTCGATGTTCATAAAGGCAAAACTCCGTTTCTATAAAGTGCGGACGTCCTTGATGAGTTCAGTATAGCCGATTGCGGGAAAACGCGCAATGGAGGGGGAGTTTCGCGCGCTCAAACGGCGGTTGAGCGCAAAAAGGACGGAAGATGCTTTTCTTCCGTCCTTTTTATGCAGTTCCAGTCGAATCAGTCGCCGACGCCGGGGTTCAGAACCTTGCCGACGTTCCACAGGTGCGCGACCTGCTGCGCGGCGGCCAGACGTTCCTCGGGGGACTCGTAGCTTGCGTGCGCGGTCTGCGCGCCGCAGTCGACACAGGTGACATAAACGCACCAGCCCTGCTCATCCTCCACCGTACCGGTGCCGCGGCAGTAGGGGCAGTCCTGCAATTCGATCTCATAAATCGGGTCCATGGTATCATCCTTTCCTACCGCGCAAAATTGACAGTTTGCGCGGAAATAACCTAATGACCGTAGTATAGCAGGGAAACGGGCGCTTTACAAGCAAGAAAATAGCAAAAATGGGGCGCTCGCAAGCGCCCCGCTTTTTACACGTTTGACGACGGAATAGGAAGCTGGTACTTTTCCACGTAGGATTCGTACGTCTGCTGGAAGCTGCCGTCGGCAGTCTTGGCCTGGCGCAGCGTTTCGTGCAGGTTGAGGTTATGCGCACGGGCGTCGATGACGCAGCCGGCGATGTTGGAGCAGTGGTCGGATGTGCGCTCAAGGTCGGTCAGAAGATCGGAGAGGACAAAGCCAGCCTCAATGCTGCAATGGCCCTGCTGCATGCGCAGGATGTGGCGCGTGCGCATCTGCTCTTTGAGCGTGTCGATGACCTGCTCGAGCGGCTCGACCTGTTGGGCGAGCGCGACGTCCTGCGAGGAGAAGGACTTGAGCGAGAGCGAAAGGATCTCGCGGATGGCGGAGGTGAGAATGGCGAGCTCGTTGAGGGCGCTGCCGGAGAACGTGAGGCCCTTTTGCTCCATCTCCTCAGCGGAGGAGAGAATGTTGACCGCGTGGTCAGAAATGCGCTCAAAGTCGCCGATGGTCTTTAAGAGTTCGGTTGCCTCCTCGCTCTCGTCGCGGCCCATTTTCTGCGTGCTGAGCTTGACGAGGTAGGTGCCGAGGATATCTTCATAGTGGTCGCAAAGCTCCTCATCGTCGTGGATGCTCTGGGCGAGCTCGGGCGTGTTGTGGTCAAGGGCGGTGAGAGCGTTGTTCAGCGCGCGCACGGCGCAGTCCGCCATTTCGCGGGCGACGGCGCGGCTCTGGCGAAGGGCGAGGGACGGGGTGGGGAGAAGACGCTCGTCGAGCTCGGTCGTCTTTTCACCCTGCGTCTGGGAATCGTCGGGGACGATGCGGCAGGCGAGCTTTTCAAGAAGGCCGCCCGCGGGCAGGAGCATGGCGGTGCAGAGGACGTTGAAGACCGAGTGTGTGACGGCGATGCCCGCCATGGTGGCGGATTCATCCAGCAGCGCGGGCGCAAAAGCCGCGCGCACAATGCAGAAGACCGTCAGCAGCACGACAACGCCGATGACATTGAAGAGAAGGTGAACGACCGCGGCGCGGCGGGCGTTTTTGTTCGTGCCGATGGACGACAGCATGGCCGTGACGGTCGTGCCGATGTTCTGGCCCATGATGATGGGAATGGCCGCGGCATAGCTCACCGAGCCCGTGACGGCGAGCGCCTGCAAAATACCGACGGACGCAGAGCTCGACTGGATGATGGCCGTGAGCAGCGCGCCGGCGAGCACGCCGAGGAGGGGATTCTGAAAGGCAACAAAGAGATTCGTGAACGCGGGGACGTCCTTGAGGCCCGCGACCGCGCCGCTCATCGTCTCCATGCCGAACATGAGCGTGGCAAAGCCGAGCAGGATCATGCCGGTGTCCTTTTTCTTGTTGTCCTTGCAGAACATGTAGTAGATGATGCCGATGAGCGCAAGGACGGGAGTGAAGGATGAGGGCTTTAAGAGCTTGATCCAGAAGTTGCCGGAGTCGATGCCGCCAAGGCTCAAAAGCCAGGCCGTGACGGTCGTGCCGACGTTGGCGCCCATGATGACGTTGATGGCCTGACGCAGCGTCATCAGGCCCGAGTTGACAAAGCCGACCACCATGACCGTGGTGGCGGATGAGCTCTGGATGATGGCCGTGATGCCAAGACCCGTTAAAAATCCGCCGAATACGCTGCCGGTCATCTTGTCGAGAAGGGAGCGGAGCTTACCGCCCGCGCGGCGCTCGAGCGCCTGGCCCATCAGGTTCATGCCGAAGAGGAACAGGCACAGCCCGCCGATCATCGTGAGCACATTGAAAATATCCATATTTTCTATCTTTCCTTTTTTCTTTTTTGAGACTCTATTTATAACCAAATAATAGTTTACGCGCTAAATGTCAAAACTGCCAGAGGAGAATTGTAAAATCTATGTAAAATACACAGCGGCGACGGAATGCGGCGTGATTTGTGTCATGTTGCACAGTTTTTTTCCGCATGAACTGGAAAAAAGTGCAGACACTAAGCGCAGCATTCGCCGCGGCGTCTGCCTCCGCGGCAAAAAGCAACTTGAAATGTCGGAGGAATCGTATGAAAAAAGACTTTATCGACACCAATGAATTCACAAAGCAGGAACTGCTCGACATCATCGGCTTGTCGCTCGCCATCAAAAAGGCCATTAAGGCGGGCTACTATCCGCCCCTGATGCGCAACATGACGCTCGGCATGATCTTCCAGCAGTCCTCTACGCGCACGCGCGTCTCGTTTGAGACCGCGATGAGCCAGATGGGCGGGCACGCGCAGTATTTAGGCCCCGGTATGATCCAGCTCGGCGGGCATGAGACCATCGGCGACACGGGCAAGGTACTCTCAAAGCTTGTCGATGTCGTGATGGCACGCGTCATCGAGCACAAGACGATCGAAGAGCTCGCGAAAAGCTGCACCATCCCCGTCATCAACGGCATGTCGGACTACAACCACCCCACGCAGGAGATCGGTGACCTCTGCACAATCGTGGAGAACCTTCCGCAGGGGAAAAAGTTAGAGGACTGCAAGGTCGTGTTCGTGGGCGACGCGACGCAGGTGTGCGCGTCGCTCGGCTTTATCACGACGAAGCTCGGCATGCACTTTGTCCAGTACGGCCCCCAGGGCCACCAGCTGAATGAGCAGCACAAGGAGATCATGAAGAAGAACTGCGCGCTCTCCGGCGGCAGCTACCTTGTCACCGATGACCGCGAGAGCGTACGCGGCGCGGACTTCATCTATACCGATGTGTGGTACGGTCTCTACGAAAACGAGATGCCGAAGGAAGAGCGCGTGCGTGTCTTCCACGACTATCAGGTCAACCGCGAGCTGATGCAGCTGGGGAACCTCGGCTGCAAATTCATGCACTGCCTGCCCGCGACGCGCGGCGAGGACGTGACCGACGAGGTCGCCGACAGCGACGCCTCCCTCTGCTGGGAGGAGGCAGGCAACCGCCTGACGGCCATGCGCGGCCTTCTTGTTTACTTCACGCGCTGCCGGCAGGAGCCGAGCGGTCTTCAGATCGCGGCGGCGAAAGAGGAGCTTGACAAAGTGCTCTGCGACAAGCTCGGCTGCGTCGAGGCCTACTGCGGCGTTTCGAAAGCGGAAAAGAGCTGAGAAAAACCATGGAGAAGAATCAATTCCGGCTTGCAGACGTCATTTTGTCGGTCATCTGCGTGGTGTTTGTCGCCGAGGCGGCGGCGCCGGTCGCGTCGATCGGCAACAGCCAGTATTTCTGGTGGATCTTTATGATATTGGCGTTTCTGCTGCCCTACGGCCTCATTGCCGCCGAGCTCGGCACAGCCTACGCGGGAGACGGCGGGCTCTATGACTGGATCCACGCGGCGTATCCGAACGGCAAGTGGGCGGCGCGCGCCTCGTGGTACTACTGGATCAACTTCCCACTGTGGATGGCGTCGCTCGCGGTGATGTGCCCCGAGCTTATCACATTCATCACGGGGCGGAGCCTCGGGACGTTCGGCTCGCTCGTGGTCGAGCTTCTGTTCATCTGGATCGTCACGCTCATCGCGTGCTATCCCGTGTGCGACAGCATCATTATCCTGAACGTGAGCGCTGTCATCAAGATCGTGCTGGCGCTGCTGGTCGGCGGGCTCGGCGTGTGGTATATCAGCCGTTACGGCTTTGTCAACGACATGTCGGCGCGGACATTTCTGCCGTCGTTCGACTTAAACAGCCTCTCGTATATCTCCGTCATCATCTTCAACTTCCTCGGCTTTGAGGTCGTGTGCACGTACGCAAACAACATGAGCGACCCGAAAAAGCAGATCCCGCAGTCCATCGTGACCGGCGGCATCGTCATCGCGGCCATCTACCTCTTCTCGGCGTTCGGCATCGGCGCGGCAGTGGATGTGCGTGAGATCAGCGTGGATTCGGGGCTTATCGACGCGGTGTCGCTCATTCTGGGCGGCAGCGGCGGCGTGCTCGTGGGCGTGGTGGCGCTTTTGTTCCTCGTGACGCTGTTCGGCAACATGATCTCGTGGTCGATGGGCGTCAATTCGACGGCGGCGCTGGCGGCGGACCACAACGATATGCCGCGGGTGTTCGCCAGGCGCTGGGCAAAGAACGACATGCCCGTCGGCGCGGCGGTCACGTCGGGCGTCGTCGCCTCGTGCGTGTGTGTTTTGGGCGTGCTCATCGAGATGGCGTCGCCAGACTCGTCACTCTTCTGGAGCTTTTTCGCGCTGAATCTCGTGATGCTGCTTTTGAGCTATCTTCCCGTGTTTCCGGCGTTTTTGAAGCTGCGGCGCGAGGATGCGAAGACGCCGCGCCCGTTCCGCGTGCCGGGGTCTGACACGGCGCTCAAATGGATCGCCTACGTGCCGATGGTGCTCATCGTCATTTCGATCATTTTCACTGCGGTCCCGCTCTCGTTTGACGCAGAGACGCTTGCGAGCTTTCTGCCCATTACGATCGGGTCGATCCTCAGCGTGGCGATCGGCGAGGTGCTGATCGCGCTGCGCGGAAAAAACGCGCGCAGCTAAGTACGGTTTCATCATAAGGAGACAAAGTTATGGCAAAACGAATCATCGGCACAACGCCGAAGCAGGACGGGTATCGCATGCCCGCCGAATTTGAGCCCCAGCAGGGCGTGTGGATGCTCTGGCCCGAGCGAAACGACAACTGGCGCGACGGCGGCAAGCCCGCGCAGAAGACCTTTGCGGATGTTGCCAAGGCCATCGCAAAATTTGAAAAGGTCACGGTCGGCGCATCCGTGCGCCAGTATCAGAACGCGCGCGCCAAGCTCCCCGAAAATATCCGCGTCGTGGAGATCGAGAGCGACGACGCGTGGGTGCGCGACTGCGGGCCGACGTTCCTTGTGAACGACAAGGGCGGTCTTCGCGCGGTGGACTGGGAGTTCAACGCCTGGGGCGGGCTCGTCGACGGGCTGTATTTCCCCTGGGACAAGGACGACCAGATCGCGCGCAAGATCTGCGAGATCGCGGATGTGGACAGCTACCGCACAGAGGGCTTCGTGCTCGAGGGCGGCTCTATCCACGTCGACGGCGAGGGCACGGTGCTGACGACTGAAATGTGCCTGCTCTCTGAGGGCCGCAACCCCGACAAGTCGAAAGAAGAGATCGAGCAGATGCTTTGCGACTACCTCGGCTGCGAGAAGGTGCTGTGGATCAAGGACGGCATCGACCCTGACGAGACGAACGGGCACATTGACGACGTCGCGTGTTTCATCGCACCCGGCGAGGTCGCCTGCATCTGGACGGAGGATAAGAACCATCCGTTTTATGAGCAGGCGCAGGCGGCTTACAGATTCCTGAGCGAGGCGACGGACGCCAAGGGTCGCAAATTAAAGGTTCACAAGCTCTGTCTGACGAAAAAGCCGTGCTTACTCGAGGGCGCGGATACCATCGACGCTGTGGAGGGTACTATCCCGCGTGAGGACGGCGAGGTCAGCATCGCGTCGTATATGAACTTTTTGATCGTCAACGGCGCAGTCATCTTGCCGCAGTACGGCGACGAAAACGACGCAGTCGCCATCGAACAGGTGCAGAAAATGTTCCCCGACCGCGAGGTCGTGGGTGTGCAGACGAAGGAGGTCGCCTTCGGCGGCGGCAATATCCACTGCATCACCCAGCAGCAGCCTGCGGTGAAGAAGTAAAAAAGAGTGCCGTCCGTGCAATAAATGTACGGGCGGCGTTTTTATGGTGCTTATGCAGTCTGCTCGCGGGCGATGCGGATGAATTCCGAGAGCACGCTCCACGGATACGAGCGGCTCAAGTACCCAAAGCAGATGGGATAGGAAGCCTCTGGGCAGAGCGGGAGAATGTGCAGGTGCGCGAGCTGCTCGGGCGAGAGCGCTGTGTGCAGCAGATTTTCCGGGCAGAAGCATGCGCCGACGCCCTGCTCGCAGAGCGCGAGCAGCGTTTCGACGTTTTCCGACGTCGCTTTGCTGACGGGCGAGACGCCCGAGGAGCGCAAAAGTCCGCGCCCGATGCGCCCGCCGATGTCCTCCGCGGAGCCGAGGACAAAGGGGCAGCCGCGCAGGGAACTCAAATTTCCCGAGGCGATCTCGCCGCGGTGCGTGTCGAGGTCGATGCCGCACTGCGCGAGCAGCCCATCGGACAGACACAGCACGGTGTGCTCCAGATAGTAATCCTCAAGCACCGCGCCGGTGAGCGGGCGGGGAAAGGCGGCGATGGCGAGGTCAATGCCGCCGCTGAGCAGCGCCTTTTGGATCGCGTCGTTCGAGCCCTCAAGCAGCGTGATCTCGACATTCGGGTATCTGCGCTGAAAGGCGGGGATCAGGTGCGGCATGATGGCGCGGCCGCGCGTATAGGCGATGCCGACGCGCAGCTCGCCTTTCTGATTTTCGGAGATGTCGCAGAATTCGCGCTCCATGGCCTGGCGCGTCTGGCCGATGGATTCGGCATAGCGCAGAAACGTCCGGCCTGCGTAGGTGAGCTCAAGCGGCGTGCGGCGCACAACGAGCGTGCAGTTCAGCTCGCGCTCTAAATTGGCAATGTGCGATGAGAGCGATTGCTGCGTGATGTGCAGCGCTTCGGCGGCGCGGGTGAAGTTTTTCTCCCGCGCGAGCATGAGAAAATAGTCAAGAGAATGGAAATTCATGGGAACGCTCCTTTCACAGTTATTTCTTGTAGAATATATCAATTTTAACAGTTTTACAAGATGAAAATCCGCGCTTATACTAAAGACAACGAAAGGCTGAACGAACGGCAAAGCGCACGGGTTTTCTTTTTCACCGCGCCTCCATCCACACACGTTCGTTCGCTTTGCGTGGGGGAACCTGACCGCCGGAGCACCAGCAGGAGATTTTGCAATTTCCGCCTGCTGCACTCCGGCTTGCAGGGCATATCGGAAAGGATGGCGGGAGAGAAACATGGGCATTTTAGAGCTGGGGAGCTTGCAGCTCACGCTTTTTGCGATGATGCTGATCGGCGTGCTCTACACCTCGATTTTTTTGATCCCGATGCGCATTGTGATGTGGTCGGCCGGCACGACGTACTTTGCCGCGGGCGAGACGGTGGAAAAGAAAAAGCTCATCAAAAACGTGCTGACGCACCCCTGCCTTGTCGCTATCTACTTGGGACTTCTCTGCATGGTGACGCAGGTGCAGCTGCCGTCCGTGATCCTGAACACGGTAAAGTACATCGGGAACTGCAACTCCGCACTGACGATGTTTATTGTCGGCACGATCCTGACGGATGCGCCGCTCAAGAGCATCGTGAGCCGCGACACGGTAAAGTTCAGCTTGCTGCGGCTCGCGCTGCTGCCCGCGGCAGCGCTGGGCGTTGGGCTGCTGCTGCACCTTGAACCGACGGCGCTTGGCGTGAGTGTCCTGATGACGGGCATGCCCGCGGGCGCGACGGCGGCCATTTTTGCCGCCAAATACGGCAGCGACGCGCCGTTCGCCGCGCGAAATGTCGTGTTCACAACGCTTTTATCCATGCTGACGCTGCCGCTGTGGGCGTATGCGGTGGGATAAAAACAGGTTTTCTTTTTGATCGCTTTGTGCTAAGATAGCGATGCTGTGAATGTGTTAAAAAGGATAGGGAGGACTTGGATGGCTGCGATCGTTTTATTCTGCCTTGCGCTGCTCGTGTGCATCGTATTGAGGGCGAATATCCTCTATGCGCTCCTGACGGGACTTGTGATCTTCGCGCTGTACGGCAAAAAGCAGAGCTTTTCGTGGAAAGAGCTCGGGAAGATGATCTGTTCGGGCGTGAAAACGTCGGCAAGCGTGCTGCTCGTCTTTCCGCTGATCGGTATTCTGACGGCGTTCTGGCGCGCGTGCGGCACGCTGCCGTTCATCATCTGCTGCGCCGTTGACCTCATCCGGCCGGAGATCTTGCTGCTGATGACGTTTCTCCTGAATTGCGGCGTCTCGATGCTGACAGGCACGGCGTTCGGCACGGCGGCGACGATGGGCACCATCTGCGTGAGTGTCGGCATTTCGATGGGCATGGACCCCGTGCTGCTCGGCGGCGCGATGCTTTCGGGCGTATACTTCGGCGACCGCTGCTCGCCGGTCTCGACGAGCGCGCTGCTCGTGAGCGAGCTGACGGAGACGAACATTTACGACAACATCAAGCGCATGCTCAAGACGGCGCTCGTGCCGTTTCTTCTGAGCTGCGGCGTCTATGCGGCGCTCGGCATGGTGAAAAGCGGCAGCGGCGCGGCGGGCGAGCTGTGGTCGCTCTACGGGCGCGAGATGACGCTTCACTGGGTCATGTGCCTGCCGGCGGTGCTCATTTTGATCCTGTCGGTCCTACGCGTGAACGTGAAAAAGGCGATGTCGGTCAGCATTTTAGCGGCGGTCGTGCTGTGCATTTTCCTGCGGCATCTGGACGCGGTGACGATCCTCAAGACCGCAATCTTAGGCTACACGGCGTCGGACGCCGAGGTCGGCGCGATGCTCAACGGCGGCGGCATCATTTCAATGGTGCGCGTGGCGCTGATCGTGATGATCTCGTCGGCGTATTCCGGCATTTTTCGCAAGACGGGGCTGCTCGACGGGCTGTGCGGGCGTGTGACGGCACTGCGCGACAAAACGTCGCCCTATGCCTCGATGCTGCTGACGGCGGTTCTGGCGAGCCTTCTCGCCTGCAACCAGACGTTGACGATCATCCTGACACACCAGCTCTGCGCGCCGTCGCAGAAGGATAAAGAAGAATTTGCCATCAACCTTGAAAACAGCGCCGTCGTCGTCGCGCCGCTGATCCCGTGGTCGATCGCGGGGGCGACGCCGCTCTCGACCGTCGGCGCGCCGATGACGGGCATGGCGTTTGCGTGCTTTTTATACATCCTGCCGCTGTGCGAGCTCGTGCGGCGGACAGCGCAGCAGCGCGCGGCGAAAAAAACCGCCGCGCAGAAATGAGAAAGGAAGTTTGCATGAACGGAGAGACTTTACTGGCGGAAGCCATCGAAATGAAAGACGAGATCGTCGAGAACCGGAGAGCGATCCACCGCGCGCCGGAGGTCGGCGCGCACCTGCCGCAGACGGTTCAATTTGTCGAAGAAAAGCTGCGATTGCTCGGCTATGAGCCGCGCGAGCTGGGCGGCGGCGTGGTCGCGGAGCTCACAGGCGAAGACATGGGGCGCTGTATCCTGCTGCGCGCCGACATGGACGCGCTCAAGGTGCGGGAGAAGACCGACCTGCCGTTCCGTTCGGAAAACGGCAGCATGCACGCCTGCGGACACGATATGCATGCCGCGATGCTGCTGGGCGCTGCAAGGCTGCTCAAGGCGCATCAAAGCGAACTCAAGGGCACGGTGAAGCTCGTCTTCCAGCCCGACGAGGAAGGCTTTACGGGCGCGAAAGCGATGCTTAAGGCCGGTGTGCTGGAGGCACCGGAGCCGCAGGCGGCGATGGCGCTGCACGTGAACTCCGGGACGCCGTCGGGCCTGGTGCTGTGCGGCAAGGGAACGTTTATGGCGGGCTGCACGCTGTTTCGCATCACGGTCAAGGGTGTCGGCTGTCACGGGGCAATGCCGGAGACGGGCGTTGACCCAATCAACATTGCCGCGCACATCTACCTTGCGCTTCAGGAGATCACGGCGCGCGAGCTGCCCGCAAAGACGCCCGCCATCGTGACAATGGGCAAATTCAGCGCGGGGCACGCGCCGAATATCATCCCGCAGGAGGCCGTGATCGAGGGCACGATCCGCACGTTCGACCGCGACGTGACCGCGCTGATCCTGCGCCGCATCGGCGAGATCGCGGACGCGACGGCCAGGGCCTTCCGCGGCAGTGCGAGCGTCGAAGAGCTCGCGAGCGCGCCGCCGCTCAAAAACGACGAGGCGCTGACCGAGCAGATGGCACGCTGCGCCGAAATGCTGTTCGGCGAGAAGAGCGTCTACCGCCTGCGTGAGGGCGGCATGGGCTCGGAGGACTTTGCGTCCTACACCTACGAGCTGCCGTGCGCGTATCTGTTGCTCGGCGCGGGCACGGCGCAGGAGGACGCGCGCTACGGAAAGCCCATGCACAACGAGAGCGTCGTCTTCAACGAGAACATTTTACCGCGCGGGAGCGCACTGCTCGCCTATGGCGCGATGCAGTGGCTCGAAGACCGGCAATAAAAAGATCCGCTTACGAATTTCGTAAGCGGATTTTTTATAATCGATTGTCGATGACTTAGCCGACGAGCGCCTCGGTATCCATGGCGATCATGAGCTCCTCGTTCGTGGGGATGAGGAGGACGGTGACCTTGGAGTCGGGCGCGGAGATGACGCGTTCTTCGCCGCGGACCTTGTTGGCGTCCTCGTCCATCTTGACGCCCATGAACTCGAGGCCGGAGGCGATGGCCATGCGCTGGGAAGCGCTGTTCTCGCCGACACCTGCGGTGAAGATGATGGCGTCCACGCCGCCCATCGCGGCGGCATACGCACCGATGAGCTTCTTCACGCCGTAGTTGAACATATCGACGGCAAGGCCGGCGCGCTCATTGCCCTGCTCGAAGGCCTCTTCGAGATCGCGGAAGTCGGAGCTGACGCCGCTGACGCCCATGACGCCGGACTTCTTGTTGAGGACATTGACCATCTCCTTGATGTCCATGCCGTACTTGTTCATCAGGTACTCGAGGATACCGGCGTCAATGTCGCCGGAGCGGGTACCCATGGGAAGACCGGCGAGCGGGGTGAAGCCCATGGAGGTGTCGACGCTCTTGCCGCCGTCGATCGCGGTGACGGAGGAGCCGTTGCCGAGGTGGCAGGAGATCAGCTTGAGCTGCTCGATGGGCTTGCCGAGCATATCGGCCGCGCGCTGGGAAACATACTTGTGAGAGGTGCCGTGGAAGCCGTAGCGGCGGACCTTGTCCTTCTCATAGTACTCATAGGGAAGAGCATAGGTGTAGGCCACGGGAGGCATGGTCTGGTGGAAGGCAGTGTCGAACACGGCGACCATGGGCACGCCGGGCATGAGCTCCTGGCAGGCCTTGATGCCGATGATATTGGCGGGGTTGTGGAGCGGGGCGAGGGGATTGCACTCCTCGATTGCCTGCATGACCTCGTCGGTGATGACGACGGACTTGGCAAACTTTTCGCCGCCGTGGACGACGCGGTGGCCGACAGCGTCGATCTCCTTCATGGAGCCGATGACGCCGTTCTTCTCGTCGACGAGCGCGTTCAGCACGGCCTGGATAGCCTCGCTGTGGGTGGGCATGGAGACGGAAGCGGCCTTGATGGCTTCCTTGCCGGGAAGCTGGGGCTTATAGGTGAACAGACCGTCGATGCCGATGCGCTCGCACAGACCCTTCGCCAGCAGCTCGCCCGTGGTGGGGTTGAGCAGCTGATACTTCAGGGAAGAAGAACCTGCGTTGATGACCAGAACATTCATAAGTATACTCCTTTTTCCGAGGGCGCTTGCATTGCGCCCGAATTTCCGATAAAATAAGAATCAAATTGATCGGATGTATAATTCGATACAAAATATATTATAACAACTTTTTTTGCAAAGACAAGTAAATTTAACAAAACGTAACTCTTTTGTAACCGCTTTGAGAGGACTTCCATGAGGGTATTTGGTATAATATGCGAATATAATCCCTTCCACCGCGGCCACAAGTGGCAAATTGATGAATTGCGCCGTCTGGCAGACGAGGAAGAGTGCGCGGTCGTGTGCGCGATGAGCGGCGATTTTGTCCAGCGGGGCGATTTTGCCATTGAACGCGCGCATGCGCGCGCCGAGGCTGCCGTGCGCGGCGGGGCAGATTTAGTCCTTGAGCTGCCGCTGCCGTGGGCCATTTCGTCGGCGGAGGGCTTTGCCCGCGGCGGCGTGAGCATTTTGGCGGCGACGGGCGTGGTCGACACGCTGGCCTTTGGCAGCGAATGCGGTAACGCGGCGAAATTGCAGCGCGCGGCAAAGGCACTGCTGCGGGCGGATTTTCCCGACGCGCTGCGAGAGGAGCTTGCCAAGGGCCTGTCCTTTGCCGCGGCGAGGGAGAGCGCCGCGAGGGCGCTCATCGGCGAGGATGCCGCGGTGCTCCGGGAGCCGAACGATATCCTCGGCGTAGAATACTGCAAGGCGCTGCTGCAAAGCGGCAGTACCATCGCGCCGCTGGCAATATTGCGAAAGGTCGTCGGGCACAACGGGGGTGCGGCGAAGGGCTTCGCCTCGGCGAGCCATATCCGCGAGCTGCTCACGAACGGAGAGAACGCCTCCGCGTATCTGACGGCGGAGAGCGCCGCCATCTATGCGCGCGAATGCGCAGCGGGCCGCGCGCCGGTGACGATGCAGAATGCGGAGCGAGCGGTGCTTTCCCGGCTGCGCGCGATGTGCGAGGAGGACTTCGCCCGCTATGACAGCGGGAATGAAGGCCTTTATCGCCGGTTTTATGACGCAGCGCGGACGGCAGCGTCCGTCGACGAGCTGCTCTCCGCGGTGAAGACGAAGCGCTATGCCTATGCGCGGCTGCGGCGGATGCTGCTTGCGGCGTATCTGGACGTGACGGCGGCGGATGTGCCGCCGGAGGTCCCCTATCTGCGCGTGCTGGCGTGCAATGAGCGGGGACGAAAGCTGCTCAAAACGATCAAAAAAACGGGAAGCGCGCCGGTGCTGACCAAGAGCGCCGATGTGCGCGCGTTGAGCGAGGAGGCGCAGAAGCTCTTCGCTCTGACGGCGCGCGCGGCGGATCAATACGTGCTCGCCTATCCCGAGCTGCGCGCGGCCAGAGGCAGCAGCGCGTGGACGGAGGGGCCTGTGATCGTTTGAGCAAGGAACCGAGACCTCGAAAGGAGAACAGAATGAAAAAATGGATGACGCTGCTGCTTTGCTGCGTGCTGGCGCTGAATTTGACCGCCTGCGGCGCAGGAGCGCCCGGCGGGCCGGAGGACAACGCGCCGCCGCAGGCGAGCGCGCTGCACTTTGAAGTCGCGACGCAAGTTTACGAAAACGAGTACAAGGCCGACGACGGCACGGTGCTTCTGGCGGAGCGCTACGAACTGCCGGTGCTCGAACTGCGCACGGAGGACGGCGAGCTCTACACGCTGGCGGAGAACGTGACGGCGAACGGCGGCACGGGCAACCCCGCGCAGTTCACGGCGCAGAATGCCTTCAACACGGAGATGAACAACGTGCTCGCAGGGCTTGAGTCCGAGGCGGCGCAGATGGCCGCAGAGGCCAAGGAGCTCTATGCGGAAAACGGCACATCGGTCTTTTTGGACGGAAGCTACTGGACGAACGAGCTGAGCCTGACGCAGACCTACATGACCGAGGGGAAGCTCCTGAGCATCGCGGCGGAGAACTACACCTACTACGGCGGCGTGCATCCGAATTCCGCCACCCGCGCGTGGAGCTTTGATCTGACGACGGGCGAATTCCTGACGCTGGACGCGCTGGCCTCGGAGGAGGGCGATTTGCAGGGAAACTCGCTGCAGGAGAGCATTTATTGGAATATCTACGAGCAGATCGCGCAAAAGGGCCTCAGCGAAGGATATTTTGACGATTATGACTCTTATTTGCAGGATTTCCCCACGCTCGCGACGCTGAACTTTACGGAAAACGGCCTGACGGTCACGTTCGACCAGTACGTCATCGCGCCGTATGCGGCGGGGCCGCAGGTGTTCTCGGTGCCGTACAGCGAATTCTACAACGCGCTCAGTGAGCACGCGAAGACGATTTTAGACGTCTCGCAGGAGCAGACCGTGACAGCGGATTTCAAGGCGGCGGCGACACTGTGGTCGTGGTTTTATATGGACGATCCACCGATGGATTACAATGTGACAGCCGAGGTCGACGGCAATCTTTATGATCTGGCGGACATCAAGGGCGTGGAAACGCTGGAGGGCCTCCGTGCGCTGCTGCTGCGGTATGTTACACCGGAACTTGCCGACGAATGGCTGGGCAGCACTGAGCAGCGTTACCGTGATATTGACGGCAGACTCTATGTCATGTCCGCAGGCCGCGGCGGCAACGAGAGCCTGGGCGGATACACGTGCACGGTTGCGCTCGACGGCGACAACGGCGTGCTGACGCAGACGGTCACGCTGCTTGCGTGGGACGACACCGCGCAGGCGTGGGCGGATACCGGCAAAACGGAAGCCTACGAATATCCATTTACCCTCGTCGACGGCCACGCGGTGTTCTCCGCATTCCCGTGCCCGTACTGATGAAGAAGATAAAAGAAAAATGCTGGCTCTTATGAGCCAGCATTTTTTATGTAGCTTACCGGTAGCGCTCGCGGTGTGCGTGCATGATCTCAGCCAGCAGCACACCGTTGTCGGGCGGGGTGTAGGTGATGGCGTTCGCGCCTGCCGCGATGGTCTTACGAATAGTCTCATCCTTCGGGCCGCCGGTGGCGATGATGGGGATCTCGGGATGGCGCTCGCGGAGCGCGGCGACGAGCTGCGGCGTCTCCGCCGCGGCGGAGACGTTCAAAATGTCGACGCCTGCGGCAATACGAGCCTCAGTGTCCTGCGTGGCGGAGACGATGGTCGCCACGACCGGAATGTCGATGTGCGACTTGATGTCGCGCAGGATATCCGCCGAAACGGGCGCGTTGAGCACAACGCCGTAAGCGCCGCAGTGCTCAGCCTCCATCGCCTGGGCGACAGAGCGCGCGCCAGACGTGAAGCCGCCGCCGACGCCGCAGAACACGGGCATATCCGCCACGCTGATGACGGCGCGCACGATGCGCGGCTGCGGGGTAAAGGGATAAACGGCAATCACCGCATCGGCATTGACGCTTGCGATGGTGGCAACGTCAGTGGAAAAGACAAAGGACTTGATCGTTCTGCCGAAGATGCGGATGCCGCTGCACTCGTTGATGCACTCGGGTACCATCAGCATATGGTTGCGGAGCTTTCCGCTGTAACTCGGCGTGGGCGTAGGGGTAAAATCGCTCATAAAAACACCTTCCTTTCCGCAGGTAATAGATGACCGGTAAAATGTTATGCAGGGAAATTATTCGACATGAATGCTTGCACGCATGGCGAGGATCGTCTGCTCAATGAGCGTGTCAAGATCCCAGCCGAGCATTTCCGCGCCGCGCTCGATGACCTCGCGCGAGCAGCCGGCGGCAAACTTCTTGTCCTTGTACTTTTTCTTGACGGACTTGACCTCAAGATCGCTGACGCTCTTACTCGGGCGCATGAGCGCGACCGCGCCGATCAGGCCTGTGAGCTCGTCGGTGGCAAAGAGGATCTTTTCCATCTCGTGCTGCGGCTCGGGAAGGCCGTCAAAGTGCAGGCCATAGCCGTGGCTGGCGGTGGCGCGGATCAGGCGCTCGTCGAGACCGTTTTCACGCATGATCTCCTGCGACTTGATGCAGTGCTCGTCGGGATACATCTCAAAATCAAGGTCGTGGAGAAGGCCGACGATCTCCCAGAAGTCCGCCTCGTCGCCGTAGCCGAGCTTTTCCGCGTACCAGCGCATCACGTCGGCGACGGTGTTGGCGTGCTTTAAGTGGAATTCACCCTTGTTGTACTGCGTGAGCAGCTCCCACGCCTGTTCTTTCGTATATGCCATAATGATTGCCTCTCTTTGCTTATGGCTGCTCGTCCGTAAAGTGGACGTGATTGAAAATGTGGTCAGAGCAGAAGCAGTGGTACCCTGCGCACTTGCTGCAATAGCGGAACTGCAGCTCAGGATTTGTCACGTCCGTGCGGCCGCACACGGCGCATTTGTGGCGGAAGCCCTGCGTCTGCTGCTGATACTGCTCCTGACGCTGCTGGGCGCGCACGGTGTTATGGAAGTGCGTGGCCTGCTTGCTCTGGTGGCGTTCGAGTCCCCAAAACCGTGTAAGCTCGGGCCAGAAGAAAATGACGAAATTCAAAAGCGCCACAACGGGCATGATGGAATAGTACCATCTGCCGGCGGCAATGTAGCGCACAATGTCGAAGAAGAAGTAGAATACGTCAATATACGCGAGCCACTTCATGCGGATGGGGAAGACGAAAAACAGCAGCACCTGCGCATCGGGATAGAGGAGCGCGAAGGCCATGAACATGGCAAAGTTGACATAATTTGCACCGTAGACGGGGATGCTGTAGCCCGTGATCAGGCTGACGATGCTCGCGCCGACGACGGTGAGCAGCATGCCGCTCAGGTAATACGTCGTAAACTTGGCTGTGCCCCACTGCCGCTCGAGCGTCGAGCCGATCCAGTAGTAGAAATAGCAGGTGATGAGAAGGTAAAACGGGCTTGTGCTCTCAGGGATGAGGACAAAGGTGACGAGCCGCCAGACCTGCCCATGGAGAAGACCCGAGAGCGTGTAGGAGAAGAAGCTCAGAAAGTTGCCGTTCGAGAAGTTGGACAAAAGCCCCAGCACCACGTTGCCGATGACAACATAGAGCATCAGGTTGGGGATGCCAAAATTCGGGTGCAGGATACAAAAGCGGTCGATCGCCTGGTTGAGTTTTTTCAATGCGGGATACCTCGTTTCGATCAAATAACATTTAAAAACATTATGACACAGCGGCGGGGAAAAGTCATCAATAAAGTTTGAACAAATGACCATTCCTGAATGGAATGAAGAGCAAGAATGCGGAAAGAAACGAATTCTTTCCACATTCTTAACACTTGTTCACTTGAGATCGAGCTCGGGCGGAACGTCGATCTCCTCGCCGACGTATTTGCCGTTCTTTTTCCGCTGGCGCACGCACTCGGTCAAAAGATACTCGATTTGGCCGTTGACGGAGCGGAAATCGTCCTCTGCCCAGGCGGCGATGGCGGCGTAGAGCTTGGGGGACAGGCGCAGGGGCACCTGCTTTTTGGCGTTGTCGTTCATGGCAGCCTCCCAAAAAGTAGCGCGGCGCGCTTAATACAGGCTTCCGGAGTTGACGACGGGCTGGGCATCGTGGTTGCCGCACAGCACCACGAGCAGGTTCGAGACCATGGCCGCCTTGCGCTCCTCGTCGAGCTCGACCGTGCCCTTTTCCGCCAGACGCTCAAGCGCCATTTCGACCATGCCGACCGCGCCGTCAACGATCATCTTGCGCGCGTCGATGATGGCGCTGGCCTGCTGGCGCTGGAGCATGACGGCCGCGATCTCGGGCGCATAGGCGAGGTAGGTGATGCGCGCTTCGATGATCTCAAGGCCCGCGTCGGCGACCTTGGCCTGAATTTCATCGCGGATGCGTGCGGCCACGACCTCGCTCGAGCCGCGAAGGCTGCCCTCGTCGGCCTGACCGTCGCCCGTGGTGTCGACATTCGGAGCGACGTCGTAGGGATAGACGCGCACGATATTGCGCAGTGCTGCGTCGCACTGGAGCGACAGGTACTCCTTGTAGTTATCCACGTTGAATACGGCCTTGGCTGTGTCGGTCACGCGCCACATCACGGCGATTCCGATCTCCACGGGGTTACCGAGACAGTCGTTGATCTTCTGGCGGGCGTTGTTGAGCGTCATGATCTTGAGCGAGATCTTCTTGCTGCCGCCCACCTCGACCGCGGCGGACGCGCCCTGCATGGCAGCGAGAAGGTCCGTGCCCTTGTGGCCGCCGTCCACATCGCCGGACTGGTTGAGCTTCGTCTTGGCGGCGGGGTTAAAGGACGAGCAGAAGGGATTGACGCAATAGAAGCCCTCGCCCTTGAGCGTGCCGATGTACTTGCCGAACAGCGTCAGCACCAGCGCCTCCTGCGGCTTCAGAACGCGCAGGCCGCACAGTGGGATCCAGCCGAGCAACAGCAGGATGACGCAAAGGACGACAAGGGGCAGAAAGCCCGCATTGATGCCGACGATCAGAAAAACGACCGCGGCGATGTAGAGAACAAGCTCGAGCAGCAGCACGAGCATGCCGTTTTTGTGACCGGTGATGATCTTTTCTTCCATAAAAAGCACCTCCAAACTTGATATCAAAATAATATCACAACAATATGTAATGTCAAGGGGGGAGCGGATAAAAAATAACAGAAAATGTGTCTTGCGCGTGGGCTATGCCGGTAAAAAACCGCACCTCCGTATGCCGCAGGCATACGGAGGTGCGGGTAAGGGGGCAGGTTGGAAAGCCAAAATTTATATATGCTTTTGTAAATATATCATATCTATTAGCTGTACGCCGCACTCATAAATTGGGTGGTCGTAATTGTCGGTAAAAAAATTTGCGATTTGGTGAGAGCGGACAAAGCCGCATTTTTCATAAAACGGTATTGTCAGAGGACTGTCGCCCGTTCCAACCTGTAAAACGGAATAGATCCCCTTGTATTTACAGACAATGAAGTCGATCAGCGCCCTGCCGTAACCCGCTCTCTGATGCTCCGGCATAACTGCGATATTTTTGATTTCAAGGATTCCGTCACCTTCATCTGTGACAACGCATTCTGCCTTCACACCGCAGTCGTCAAGAACGTACATTGCGCCTTTTTCGAGATAGCGGTCGACCATATCTTCCTGCTCGTCTGCCAACAGCAGAAGTGTGAGGAATTGCTTTTTATTTTCATTTACTTTTCTGATTTCCACTTCTAATGCTCCATCAGATCTTGATTTATCTTACGCTGCCTCTAAATAAATGATATCGGAAGAGCGCGAGGAAGTCCACTGCTTCCGGTATTACGCATGAAAAACCGTCAGGCGTAGTGATACTTTCTGCGCCCCGCGAGGAAGAGCGCCGCAGTGACGAGCAGCGTGAGCGCTTCGGCAACGGTGATGGCAAGCCAGATGCCGTCGATCCCGAGCAGCTCCGGCAGGAGCAGCACGGCGGCGACCTGAATGACGAGCGTGCGCAGAAACGAGATGAGCGCGCTGGCCGTGCCGTTGTTGAGCCCCGTGAAAAACGCCGAGCCGAAGATATTGAAGCCGCAGACGAGGAACGAGAGCGCATAGAGGCGCAGCGCGTTGACCGTCATGTCGCACAGTTCCGCGTCGTAGCCGACGAAAAGATGTGCGATGGGGTTTGCCAGCAGGATGGACGAGGCCGTCATCGCAAGGCTCGTGATGAGCGTGACGGTCAGGCTCTTTTTGAGGAGGCTCTTGAGCTCGGCGTGATTCTTCGCGCCGTAGTGATAGCCGACGACGGGTGTGACGGCGATGGAATAGCCGAAGAAAAACGCCATGAAGATGAAGCTCACGTACATCAGAACACCGTAGGCATTCACGCCATTTTCCTTGGCAATCGCCATGAGCTGCACGTTATAGAGTACGCCGACGAGAGAGGTCGAAAGGTTGCTGACCATCTCGCTCGAGCCGTTGTAGCAGGCCTTGCCGAGGGCGCGGAAGTCAAAGCGCGGACGCGTGAGGCGCAGCAGCGAATCGTTCGGGCGGAGAAAGTAGACAAGCGGGATGAGCGCGCCGACGATCTGCGAAAACGCCGTGGCGAGCGCCGCACCGAGAAGCCCGAACGGGAACACGTAGACGAGCAGAAAATCGAGTACCATGTTCGTCAGCCCCGCGAACACCGTCACGCGCAGGCCGAAGTGCGGCTTTTCCGCCGTCGCCAAAAAGCTCTGGAAGCTGTTTTGCAGCATGAAAAAGGGGAGCGACGCGAGCAGCACGCGCCCGTAGAGCACGCAGTCATCGATCGTCAGGTCCGTCGCGCCGACGGCGAACGAGATGGGGCGCAGGAAAACGATGCACACGCCGCTTAAAATCGCGCCGCCGGCGGCAAGCACGATGACGAGCATGGAGAAGATCTCGTTCGCTTTCCTGGGCTTACCCTCGCCGAGCGTTTTGGCGATGAGCGCGCTGCCGCCTGTGCCGATCATAAAGCCGACGGCGGCGAGCGCCATGATGACGGGAAAGATGAGGTTCAGCGCGGCAAACGAATTTTTGCCGACGAAGTTCGAGACGAAAAAACCGTCGACAATGCTGTAAATAGAGGTGATGATCATCATCAAAATGCTGGGCGCGACAAAGCACAGCAGCTTTTGATACGTAAAATGATCGGAAAGGGAAATCTGCATGGAAGAGCCTCCGATTGTTTCAAAAAATATAAAAAAAGTCCGGTCACTGCCTGACCGGACGCATCCGACATCTCTCGACCGCTGCGGCTGCGGCCGCAAGTCCCCGATGACATTCAATTTGTGAACAATATTGTAGCATAAATCCGGACAAAGTCAAGTATTTGCACAAAATCTTCAAAAACTGATTGACAAAACGCACAAACATGGTAGAATACGATTCGGCGAAAGCCACAAGTGAATACTTCATCGAGAGTGGTTGAGGGATCGGCCCTATGACACCACGACAACCTGCCCGAAGAGGCAAGGTGCCAAATCCGACGAACGAATCGAAAGATGAGGAAGAGCAGAAAGCGCGATACTCTGTCGGTTCGACAGAGTATTTTTTGTTTTTCCCAACAACGAGAAAGGAAGAAAAAGAACCATGGCAAAACGTTTATTCACCTCCGAATCCGTCACCGAGGGGCATCCCGACAAGATCTGCGACCAGATCTCCGATGCGGTGCTCGACGCGATCCTTGAAAAAGACCCCAACGGCCGCGTGGCCTGCGAGACGACCGTCTCCACCGGCCTTGTCCACATCATGGGCGAGATCACCACGAGCTGCTATGTCGACATCCCGAAGATCGCGCGCGACGTCATCCGCGACATCGGCTACGACCGCGCGAAGTACGGCTTTGACTGTGACACCTGCGGCGTTATCACGAACATCGACGAGCAGAGCGGCGATATCGCGATGGGCGTCGACAACTCCTTTGAAAATAAGGAAAGCGGCGCGAGCGAGCTCGACAACGGCGCGGGCGACCAGGGCATGATGTTCGGCTACGCCTGCACCGAGACCCCTGAGCTCATGCCGCTCGCGATCTCCCTTTCCCATAAGATGGCAAAGAAGCTGACCGACGTGCGCAAGCAGGGCCTTGTCGACTATCTCCGTCCCGACGGCAAGACGCAGGTGACGGTCGAGTACGACGAGAGCGGCAAGCCCGTCCGCGTCGACACGGTCGTCCTCTCCACCCAGCACGCGCCGGAGGCGACGCTTGAGCAGATCCGCAAGGACATGATCGAGCTTGTCATCAAGCCGACTGTTCCCGCGGAGCTGATGGACGAGAACACCAAGATTTATGTCAACCCGACCGGCCGCTTCGTCATCGGCGGCCCGCAGGGCGACAGCGGCCTGACCGGCCGCAAGATCATCGTCGACACCTACGGCGGCAGCGCCCCGCACGGCGGCGGCGCATTCTCCGGCAAGGACCCGACGAAGGTCGACCGCAGTGCCGCTTACGCCGCGCGCTATGTCGCTAAGAACATTGTGGCCGCGGGCCTTGCCGACAAGTGCCAGGTCCAGCTCGCCTACGCTATCGGCGTTGCGCATCCCGTGAGCGTGCTCGTTGAGACGTTCGGCACCGGCAAGGTCGATGACGGTAAGCTCGAAGAGGCCGTCGAGAAGGTCTTCGACCTGCGCCCGACCGCCATCATCCGCGACCTCGATCTGCGCCGCCCCATCTACCGCCAGCTCGCCGCTTATGGCCACATGGGCCGCGAAGACCTCGGCGTAACGTGGGAGAAGACTGACCGCGTCGACGCGCTGCTCGCCGCGCTGAAGTAAGAGCATTCGAAGACGTGGCGAAGGCCCGTCTTCGAAAAAGTTTCGCTGCGTTTTGCGCCTCGCCACCCGCAGGGCGGCTGCGACATTGCACCGTCGCGGCATTACGATTGGCGCGCCCTTTCGGGCGCGCCAATCGTGCCGCTTCCTCGAAAACGGCTTGCTGTTTCCGCCGCAGGCGGCGCTTCACCGTTTTCCACTCCGCGCAAAGTGTTTTCTGCCACGCGCATGTCGAGGCAGAAAACCGATTCAAATTTATTTCGTGCCGTGCGCGGCACGAAACTCTGTGAGACCATTTGATAAAAACAGCGCCGACCCGCGAAAGCGGGCTGGCGCTGTTTTCCTATATGGGCGGGATCGATCAGTTGTGGTGCTCCTCGTCCCAGAGCTTTTCGGCCTCGGGACGCCAGCAGGCGGCGTAGGACTCGCACTTGTTGCACAGGTGCTCCACGCTCTCGGGCGCTTCCAGGTCGGTCGAATGCGCGCCGCTGCGCGCGACCATCTGTGGCAGATATTCGGGATTTTCCAGCATCGGGCAGGGGCGCAGGTGGTTGTTGTTGAACGGCTGGCCCTTGCGGTACTCCTTAAAAAGCGGCTGCTGGAGACATTCGAGGAAGCTCTTTTCGCGGATGTTCGCGCCGGAATAGTGGATAAACACGCAGGGCTCAACGTCGCCCGCGGCGTTGATATGGCAGTAGAGCTTGCCGCCGGCGATGCAGCCGCCTGTGAACTCGCCGTCATTCTGGAAGTCGATGGCGAAGATCTCCTTGCCGCCGGTGAGACCGCGGATCTCGCGCACGCGGTCTTTCATATAGGCACGCTGCTCGGGATTAAGCAGCAGGTCGGTCGTCGCGCCCATGCCGACTGGCATGTAGTGGAAGTACCAGGCGAAGAAGCAGCCCTTGGAGATGAGCAGGTCGAGGAACTCGTCACTCGTGACGACCTTGTAGTTCTTGCTCGTGTAGCAGATGGACACGCCGAACGGGATATGGTTTTTGTGCATGAGGTCCATCGCGGCGAGCGCCTTTTCAAAATGTCCCGCGCCGCGGCGGCCGTCGTTGGCGTCCTCAAAGCCCTCGATGCTGACCGAGACGATGAAGTTGCCCACGCGCTTGAGCTCGTCGCAGAAGGCCTGGTCGATGAGCGTGCCGTTCGTGAAGGCGTGGAAAGCGATGTCGCGGTGCTTTTCGCACAGGCGGAAGATGTCCGCCTTGCGCATGAGCGGTTCGCCGCCGGTGAAGAGGCAGGCGTGGGTGCCGAGCTCTGCGCCCTCGGTCAGCACGCGGTCCATCTCCTCAAAGGTGAGGTTCTGCTTGTGACCGTACTCCGCCGCCCAGCAGCCCGCGCAGCGCATATTGCAGGCGCTCGTCGGGTCCATGAGGACGATCCAAGGGATATTGCAGTCATACTTCTCGGAGTTTGCCCGTGCCTGCTGGAAGCCGCGGAAGCCGCCCTCGTAGGCGGCGGCCGTCAGGAAGGTCCTGAGAAGGTAGGGGTCGCACTCGCGCAGCAGGCGCTCGGCGTAGTGTGCCCATTTGCTGTCGGGGTCGTTTGCGATCTGGTGCAGCATCTCGAAGGTCTCCGGCGTCCAGACGCTGGAGTGGATCTTTTGGACCATGTTGACAAAGTCGTTTGCGACGGTGCAGACGTCCTTCGTCTGGCTTTTTCTGATGAGCGAGTCGAGCATGGCCTCAAAGGCCTTGCGCTCTGCTGCGTGGGCGATTTTTTGTGCTGCGTTCATAGTGTCACGATTCCTTTCCCTGCCCGCGGTGCGGGCATCCTAAAAATTCAGGAGGAAAGGGCGCGATCCTTTCCCTCCGTTGCCTGTGCGGCGATTTTCTGGAGCTTTTCCATGCGCGCATCGAGCTGTGCGCTGATCTCGGCGCACTCATAGAGCTCGCGCTCCACGTATTCCATTTCGGGGAGATTTTTCTTGTAGCGGATCTTATGCTCAAGGCTGGCCCACCAATCCATCGAGATCGTGCGGAACTGCACCTCGACTTTCATGAGCCGCTTCTGGTCATGCAGGAAGATGGGCGTTTCGACGATGAGATGGAGGCTGCGGTAGCCGTTGGACTTAGGGTTTGCGATGTAGTCCTTGCGCTCTAAGAGTGTGATGTCGTCCTGGCGCAAAAATGCCTCGGAGAGTTTGTAGATGTCGGCAGGGTGCGAGCAGATCACGCGCACACCGGCGATGTCGTTCAAATTCTTTTCGATGCTCTCCACCGTGAGCGGATATCCGCGGCGGCTGAGCTTTTCCATGATGCTCTCGGGGGACTTGAGGCGGGTCTTGATCGTCTCGATGGGGTTGCGGTCGTATTGCAGCGAGAGCTCCTCGTTGAGCACGTTGAACTTCGTCTCGACCTCCATGATCGCGCAGCGGTAATAGCTCATCAGCTCACGGTAGGGCTGGAAGTATTTCTGGACCCACTGCTGTACCTCACCGTGGGAAAAACGGGAGAGCAGCACCTGTTCAAGATAAGTGCGATCGACAAGCGGACGGATCGGCACTGTCATCAGCTCCTTTGTACTTAGCATTTCTTGTCCCGCACGGAAAAATGCGGGCTTGCAGGAAAAGCATAGCAAAGAAGCGCCGCGCTTTCAATGGGCAGGGTGTAAACTTTTTTGTTCACTGCGCGAGAAGGGGACGCTCCCCTCGTTAACACCAACTTAACAAAGAAAACTGCCGAAAACTATGGACAAAAGGAGCCGCGTATCAGATTTTCAGACAGTGGCACGCAAATGTCACAGAAGACAAAATATAAGAAAACGTCCTTTCCCGATGGAAAGGACGTTCAAATAGACGATATTTAGAAGAAAAATACGCTTACGCGCCGACCACATGCGCCGTCATCATCTGCCAGAGGATGGAGAGCTGCTGTGTGGAGATGAGCACATAGGCCAGAATGAAGACGAACCAGAGCTTCTGCATGTTCTCCTCTTTTTTGCAGAGGAAATAGCAGTAGGAAAAATACGCCACGGCGTCCACGATCAAAACCGTGAGGAACATGACGAGAAAGCCCTGCTCGCTCTGCTCGGCGGTGCCGGTGTAGAGCGAGAGGAGAGAGTAATATAAAAACGTGGCGGTGAACGGCCACTTGAGCTTGCGCCAGTCGTGGATGCGGTCTTTCTTATTCATGGAAGCGCTCCTTTTTTGCGTTTTCCACAGTATACCCTGCGGCACGGCAGATTGCAAGGGGAAATGACCTTGCCAAGCGGGCGTGGGGTGTGGTAGACTGCAAAAAAGAGGTGATATACATGCTGGATACGTTGATCCGCGGCGCGAAGATCGTCGACGGCACGGGAAAGGCGGCGTTCACGGCGGACGTCGGCATTTTAGACGGCATGATCGAAGCGGTCGGAAATTTATCAGGTGCGCAGGCGTTCGAGACCATCGAGGCCGCGGGCCGCGTCCTGACGCCGGGCTTTATCGACATGCACCGCCACGCCGACGCGGCGCTGTTCCGCGAAGGCTTTGGCGAGGCGGAGCTCTGCCAGGGCCTCACGACGCTTGTGAACGGCAACTGCGGCATGTCGCTCGCGCCGCTCTCGGGCGCGCACGCGGACGAGTGCGCGAAATACCTCGCGCCCATCACGGGGAACATCCCGCCGGAGCTGCGCTTTGCGTCCATTGACAGCTATTTCAAGGCGGCGCAGGGGCGGGGACTGCCGCTCTCGTGCGCGGAACTCATCGGCATGGGCGCGCTGCGTACGCTTGCCGCGGGCTTCACGACGGGAGATTTGTCACCGCTCGAGCTGCGCGATCTGCACTATCACATGGAAGCGGCGCTGGCCGGCGGCGCGTGCGGCGTGTCGCTCGGCCTTGGCTACGCGCCGGAGATCTTTTACTCGACCGACGGGCTCATCCGCGCGCTCGCGCCGCTGCACCGGAGCGGCGTGCCCATCTGTGTCCACATGAGGCAGGAGGGCGACGGCGTGGTCGATGCGCTGCGCGAAATGCTCGAGGTCGCCCACGCGCTGCAAACGCCGCTGGAGGTCAGTCATCTCAAGGCCATCGGAGGGCGCAACGCGCGAAAGGCTGTGCCGGAAATGCTCTCGCTCATTGAAAAGGCGCGACAGGACGGGCTTGACGTCATGTGCGACGTGTACCCCTACACTGCGGGCTCGACACAGCTTATCCACGTGCTGCCGCCGGAATTCCAGGAGGGCGGCACGGAGGCGCTGACCAAGCGCCTGCTCGACGATGCTGCGCGAAAGGAAATGCGCGCGCGGATGGAGGCGGGCAGCGACTTTGAGAACATCACGCTGCTCGTCGGCTTTGACAATGTGATCGCCATCGGGCTTCAGATGGACGAATACCGCCGCTTTGAGGGAAAATCCGTCGCCGAGATCGCGCAGACGCTTCAAAAAGACCCGTTCGATACGCTCTTTGACCTGCTGGCGGCGGAACAGTGCAATACGGGGATGATCGACTGCATCTCGGACGAAGAAGACGTGAAAGATATCCTGCGCGCGCCGTTCTCGGGCGTCATTTCGGATGCGACGTACCCCAGCGGCGGGCGTGTCCACCCGCGCGTGTACGGCACATTCGCGCGGCTCATTGAAAAATACGTCGTGCAGGAGCGTGTACTCACGCTTGAGCAGGCCGTGCACAAGGTGACGGGGCATGCGGCGGACCGTTTCGGCTTTGAGAAAAAGGGCGTCATCGCGGCGGGCATGGATGCGGACCTTTTGCTCTTCTCGCCCGAAAACGTCCGCGAGCACGGTACCTACGCGCGGCCCAACCTGCCTGCGACAGGCTTTGACGAGGTATTCGTGCTCGGCGAGCGCGTGATCGAAAACGGCGTGTACCGCGGCGGCAGCAGCGGCGAGATGCTGGGAGCGCGGATGGGATACTGAAATCTTAAAGAAATTTTCAGGTGTATTTTCGCCGCCGTATGATATGCTGGCAGGGACAACAAATTTGCGGAGGCTGGATCAAGTGGAGCACTTTTGGGATACGGTGGATACGATCGGCGAGGGCTTTGGCTTTTCGCTCTTCGGCGCGCGGCACTTAGTGACGCTTGCGCTGTATATCGGCTTTGCCGCGCTGAACTGCAAGCTCTACAAGGCGGCGGACGAGAAGAAGCGGGCGCAGCTGCGGGGACTCTTTGCCGTTCTCCTGCTCACGGACGAGGCGTTCAAACAGATCGGTTTGCAGATCGGCGGGAATTTCAACTGGGACTATCTGCCGCTGCACCTGTGCTCGATCAACATTTTCCTTATCGCGCTGTACGCATGGAAGCCGAGCAGGCTGCTCGACAATTTTCTCTATTTTATCTGTATCCCCGCGGCGACGGCGGCACTGCTGTTCCCGACGTGGACGTCGCTTCCGGCGGCGAACTTCATGTTCTGGCATTCGACGAGCGTGCACATTCTGCTTGCGGCCTATCCCATCATGCTGTTTTCGGGCGGTGATATCCGACCGAGCGTCAGGTACATGGGCAAGTGCTTCTTGCTGCTGCTGGCGATGGCGGTGCCGATTTATTGCGTCAACCTGCTGCTCGATACGAATTTCATGTTTCTGATGTACGCGCCGGACGGCAATCCGCTCGCGTGGTTCCGCGACCATGTCGGCTACCACTGGATCGGCTTCCCCGTGCTGCTCGTGGAGGTGTTCGCGCTGATGGACGTGCCAATCATGCTCAAAAAGCGGAAAGAGGATAAATTGCTCAGCGCGGTAAAATAAAAAAGCGGTTCTCCCTAAGCCGGGCGTTCGTAAAACAGCTTTCGAGAGATGACACGGCAGCCGCCTGCCAGGATCGGTTACGAGTACCCGAATAAGCCAAGGAAACTTCAAGTCCCATGTTTGCACCGTCAAGGTGTCGCGCATGGGGCTTTTTGCAGATCGGGGTTCTGTACGCAGCAAAACGGTCAGGTTCTCGTATATAAGAATGTTCTTTCGTTGAGAAATATGGTATACTCGGCTCAACAAATCGGGATTTGGTCAAGGAGTGTGATTGTATGAAAAAGAAAACATTATCAGTTCTTTTATTTGTGATTACTTTTATTGCTACCTACACCATTCTTTGTTTTGCCCTGCCAGGTGCAAAGATGGCATTAGGGACTACAACCCTTGATCGCATCTGGGTAGCAATTACTTGTATGGCATTGTTCAAAGTAGTTGTATCCTTGGTGGTTGCAGCTATTGTTGGAGTGCTCCCGATGATCGTTGGTAAGAGAGAATAACATACTTCAATTTGGAACTTCCAGTTTGCCGTACTTGATCCCAACAGGGCTTGAGGCGGGCACGCCCCGACAGGAAGCTGTCCCAAAGAGACAGAAATTTTCAAGAATTGAAAATTTGCGGCCACGGGACGATCCGCGCTCTTGTGAACAATAGAAAAACCAGAACTGCATGGCTGATTCAGCGAACGGTTCTGGTTTTTCTTGACGGGCGAAGGCCTTTCTGATAGGGTAAAGGCAAACTGGAGAGTTGGCGCCCGACGCACTGCGTGTCGGGCGCGGGGAGGGAAAAGCGTGGAAGAGAATCTGTTTCGTTCCATCCCGCGGGTGGACGAGCTGCTCGGTCGGGACGAGCTCAAGGTGTCGGCGCTGCCGCCGGTGCTGCTGCGCGAGAGCGTGCGCGAGGAGCTGGACGCGCTGCGAGACGAAGTGCGCGGCGGCCTTTCCGCGCTGCCGGAGACAGGCATACTCTGCGCGCGCATTCTGGCACGTGCAGAGGAAAAGCAGCTGCCGACGCTGCGCCCGGTCATCAACGCGACCGGCGTGACGCTGCACACGAACCTTGGCCGCGCCTGCCTGAGCGAGCGCGCGGCGAACGCCGCGGCAGAGGCGGCGAGAGATTATTCGACGCTTGAATACGATGTGGAAAACGGCTGCCGCGGCTCGCGCTATCAGCACGTGGAGGCGCTTTTGTGCCGCCTGACGGGTGCGGAGGCGGCGATGGCCGTGAACAACAACGCCGCGGCGGTGCTGCTCATCCTGTCCGCGCTCGCGGGCGGGGGAGAGGTCATCGCCTCGCGCGGCGAGCTCGTCGAGATCGGCGGCTCGTTCCGCATTCCGGAGATCGTGACGCAGTGCGGCTGCACGCTGTGCGAGGTCGGCGCGACGAACAAGACGCACCGGCGCGACTATGAAGCTGCCATCGGCGAGCAGACGAGAGCGCTTTTGAAGGTGCATACAAGCAACTACCGCATCGTGGGCTTTACCGAATCCGTACCGCGGGAGGAACTGGCGGAGATCGCGCATGGGCACGGCCTGCCGCTCATTGAAGACCTCGGCAGCGGGGCGATCGTCGACCTCGAACCGTTTGGCATCCGCGGCGAGCCGACGGTGCAGAGAAGTCTGCACGCTGGTGTGGACGTTGCGTCGTTTTCGGGCGACAAGCTGCTCGGCGGGCCGCAGGCGGGGCTGATCGTCGGCAAAAGGGAGTATATCGAACGGATCAAAAAGCACCCGCTTGCGCGGGCGCTGCGGCTCGACAAGATGACGCTTGCCGCGCTGCACGCGACGCTCAGCGCCTATCTGGATGCCGAGATCGCCGTGCGAGAGATCCCGACGCTCGCGATGCTGTCGGCGAGCGAGGATAAGCTGCACGCCAAGGCGCTGCGGCTGCAAAAGGCGCTCGCGGACACGGGCGTTTCCTCGCAGCTCGTGTGGACGGGCGACACTGTCGGCGGCGGCAGCGCTCCGGCGCAGGAGCTCACCGGCTGGGCCGTCGCGATCGAGCCGGGGAGGCTCAGCGTGGATGAACTGGAAGAGAAGCTGCGCCTTCGCGCCAAGCCCATCGTCGCGCGTATCCACCGCAGGCAATATTTGCTGTGCGTGCGCACGATTCGAGAGGAAGACTTTGCCGAGATCGCCGCGGCGGCTGCGGAGGCCATCCGATGAAGCATGTTATCATCGGCATGGCGGGTCATGTCGACCACGGCAAGACCGAGCTCGTCAAGGCGCTCACGGGCGTGGACACCGACCGGCTGGCCGAGGAGAAAAAGCGCGGCATCACGATCGACCTCGGCTTTGCGCGCCTCGACTTTCCGGACGGGAGCTGTGCGAGCATCGTTGATGTGCCGGGGCACGAGAGGTTCATCAAGAACATGCTCGCCGGCGCGGGCGGTGTCGACCTTGCGATGCTTGTCGTGGCGGCGGACGAGGGCTTCATGCCGCAGACAGTCGAGCATCTGGACATCCTGCAGCTGCTCGGTGTGAAGGACGGACTCATCGTGCTGACAAAGACCGACTTAGTCGACGAGGACTGGCTGAACATGCTCGAAGAGGACGTCAAAAGCCGCGTCAAGGGCACGTTTTTAGAGGATAAGCCGATCCTGCGCACGTCTGTTCGCACGGGCGAAGGCATTGAGGCACTGCGCGAAGCACTGCACGACTTGACACTGCATGCGGAGGAAAAGAGCGCGCGCACGCCGTTCCGCCTGCCCATCGACCGCGTGTTTTCCGCCGACGGCTTCGGCACGATCGTCACCGGCACGCTCATCGACGGGCACATCGCCGTCGGCGACGAGGCGCAGCTCATGCCGCTCGGGAATCAGTGCCGCGTGCGCAATTTGCAGGTGCACGGGCGCGACGTGTCGGCGGTGTACGCCGGACAGCGCGCGGCGGTCAACTTAGCGGGCATCAAAAAAGAGAGCATCAGCCGCGGCGATGTGCTGTGCAGGACGGATTCGATGCAGCCGTCGCTGATGCTGGACGTGAAACTGCAAAATCTGCCGGATTCTAAGCGGATCATCGAGAGCGGCTCGCGCCTGCACCTCTACCACGGCGCGGCGGTGCGCCTTGCAAAGGCGGTGCTGCTGGACCGCGACGCGCTGCTTCCGGGCGTGAGCTGCTATGCCCAGCTGCGGCTGAGCGAAGCGCTCGCCGCGCGGCAGGGCGACCGCTTTGTTGTGCGCTTCTACTCGCCGCTCGAGACCGTCGGCGGCGGGGTGATCCTGGACGAGCATCCGTACCGGCACAAGCGAAACGACGCGCGCGTGATCGCCTCGCTCGCCGTGCGCGAGAGCGGATCGGACGAGGCAAAGCTCGTGCAGGCCGTCGGCGAGCGCGGCGCGGATGGCATGACGCTTGCGGACCTTGCCGCGTGCTTCGATGAACCGGAAGAAAAACTGGTGGAAATGCTCGCCGTGCTCTGTGCGCGGGGAAAGCTCGTCGAGATCGCGCCGTCGCGCTATCTTACATCGTCGACGCTGGACAGGCTGTGGACAGACTGTGAGACGATGCTGACAAAGTACCACCGCGAGCATCCGCTGCACGCGGGCATGCGCCTCGCCGAGGCGCGGCAGCGGCTTCTGCGCGGCAAAGCACGGGAAAATGCGGACGCGATCCTCGCCTGCTTTGCGCGCGAGGGAAAACTTACGCTGACGGCGGAGCACTGCGCGCTTGCGGACTTTTCCGTGCATCTGACCAAGCGGCAGAGCGCCATCCGGGAAGAGCTGCTGCGCACCTGCCGCGCGGCGGGAATTCTTGGCAAAAAGCAGGACGCGCTCTGTGCGCTGTTCGACAAAAAAGACCGCATGGAGTGCGCGCGCGTGCTTGAGAGCCTTTTATCTACCGGCGAGCTTATGCTGCTCGCGCCAGAGCTCTGCGTCGAAAAAAGCGTTTTGGATGCGGTCGACGCAAGGGTGAAGGCGTGGTTCGAAACGCACGACACGCTCACGCTGGGAGAATTCCGCGACGCGCTCGGCACCTCGCGCGACCACGCGCTGCTGGTGCTGGAGTATTACGACCGGCGAGGGATTCTTCGCCGCGAGGGTGATGTCCGCAGGCCGGGCGCGCAGTTTGGCGAGATAGAAAAATGAGACGGCTTTTGTCGCCTCTCACATGGGAGTAGATGGGTGCTGGTGTGCCCCCCGGTCTTCAAAACCGGTGAGAGGGGTGAAGAGCCTCTCGGGTGAGTTCGATCCTCACATGCTCCCGCCAGAGCCTCGCGGCCGTGTGCCGCGGGGCTTTTTGAAAAATGTGGATTTCCCTCTTGACAGAACGGAGGGAAGCTCATATAATACTACTGTTCGCGACGTGAGCCGTACAACTTCATATCCGGGTGTAGCGCAGTTGGTAGCGCGCATGGTTCGGGACCATGAGGCCGTGAGTTCGAATCTCGCCACTCGGACCAAAATGTGTTGATGAAAGATGCAGCACAGAAAACACCGCGCAAAAGCGCGGTGTTTTCATATATTTACCGCCACTTTTCAATTCAAAAAGTTAGAAAAACAGGATTTTTCGGACAACGAGTTTTCCTCCGCGACAGGCGACATTTTAGAGATGCAGCAGGGCATTTTTATGAACTGATGTGACTCGAACGCCAGGGCATTAAAAAAGAACAAACCAACAGGCCACTGATCTCTCCTCCCTCACAGGGAGCAGATCGGTGGCCTTTTTTCGCTTCTTCGGTGCTTATGTTGCTTCTGCTTCGTTTGTGTGCCATTCCTTGATGGTATTGGTAATAGCTTTCTCGTAATCTTTCGGGTATGCTTGCGTTACAAAAAAGCGAAGGAGGCATCCGAGAATGGCAACTACCAAAAACTTGTGTGCTCAGATTCCCATCGCCCTCCACGAGCGAGTCAGCGAAGAACGGGAACGGTTGGGCCAGACCACCAGCGAGTACATCGCCAACCTCATCCAAGACTATTACAACATGATGGAAAATCAGAAAGGCGGCATTCAAATGACTGAAAAAGGCAGAACGATGGCATTCCAGATTCCCGAAGAACTCTTCCAGCGCATCAAGCGTCACCTCGAGCGCGAAACACTCCGCACCGGCAAAAAGCTCACCCAGCGAGACTTCGTGCTGAACCTGATCACGCAGGCACTGGACGAAGCAGACGCTGAGAGCGCCGCAGAGCAGGACTTCCCCGCTGAGGCCCCTGCTGAGGCCCGTGTGGACGACGAGGCCACCCCTGCGGACACGGACACCCCTGACGAGGAAAGCGCCGTGTAAGCCCGCACAAACGCCAAAGCAAAAACACGATTTAGAAGAAAGCCGGTCATGGCATCCGAACAGCTCGGGTGCCATGACCGGCTTTTTGCGTTTCAAGAGAAAGGAGGAAATCGCCGTGGCAAGCGAAATCAAAAGACGCTTTACAGACACAGAAATGCAAATTGTCAGGGAAACGGATCTGCTGGAGCTGCTGACCCATCTGGGCTATCAGGTCAAACGCATTGGCCGGTACCACACCACAGCAGAAATGGACAGCCTGCGGATCAAGGACCGTCGCACATGGTTCCGCTACTCGCAGAACACGGGCGGCGACGCCATCACTCTCGTGCAGCAGTTCTGCGACAAGACATTTTCGGAAGCTGTCGAGTATCTGCTCACCTTCAATGGCCGGGCCAGAGATTCCCCCGCCAAAGCAGTGCCTTCCGTCAAGCGGGACGAGGTGCAAAAGCCCTTTACCCTGCCACCCCGGAATACGGATGACCGCAGAGTCTTTGCCTACCTGCGCAAACGCGGCATCGCCGCGCAGGTGATCCGGCAGTTTATGAACAGCGGTCTGTTGTACGAGGACGCCGAGCATCACAACTGCGTGTTCGTCGGAAAGAACAGCACGGGGCAGGCAAAATACGCAGGCCTGCGTGGGACCTACGACCGAGACGGCAAAGGTTTTCGCGGAGATGTGACAGGCAGCGATAAGAATGTCGGCTTTGCCATCCCGCACGATCCCACGTCGGATCAGGTGCGGGTGTTTGAGGCCCCCATCGACCTTATGAGCTACCTCACGCTCCACCGCGAGCCGATCAACGCCATAGCCCTGTGCGGCCTCTATGACGGCGCGCTTGAAACGTACCTGAAGGATCATCCCAGCATCAAGCGCATCACGCTTTGCCTGGACGCAGACGCACCGGGACGGGCGGCAGCTCAGCAGCTCAAGGACAAATACTCGGCCAGCGGCTATGCCGTAACGGTAGAAGAGCCTCGCAGTGGAAAGGACTGGAACGAATACCTGCAAAAAAGAAACACTCCGGAGAGGGGGCGATAACCAAGCATCGCAGAACATGACTTAACATCCCATCAAAAAAATCTAAGGAGGAATATGCACTTGAACAAGAATCATACGTTTTCCCGCCGTGCGCTGGCCATGCTCCTGACGCTGACACTGTGCCTCAGCCTGGTCCCCAGCGCTTTTGCGGCCCAGCAGAACAGCTACCATGACCCCGCCGAACACTGGATGCAGGCGTCCAACCGCACGAATGAGTTGGACGTCAACAGCGTCGTGACCCGTGAAACCTTCAAATGCGGCGAATGCGGCAAAGTAACGTCCTTTGAGGTATTCCGCGTTCCCGAGTATACCCGCAACGGCCAGACCGCTCTGAGCCGTAACGTCAAATACTCGGACGGCACGATGATGGACGGTGTCGGCAAGGGCGACTGCATGGACGGTGTTCCCGGCAAAGACGCCTATTATACCGGCTATCATTATACCAAGGCAGTCTGCGAAACCTGCGGCGGTATCAACACAAACGAGCCGAAGTCTGATTACGGCTATCTCAAAAATGTTTACTGGCTGTTTGACTGCGCCGCGGAATTTACACAGAAGCTGGAGGAAACCGTGACCTACGAGTACACGGACGATACCTACCATACCGTTACCACCAAAGGTGGCACCTACTGCGCGTTTTGCTACGGTACGAACCACACCGTGAACAGCACGCTGGAGCGCCACAGCATGGAGACCGAGGTGCTGCCCCAGCCTGCCAACGGCCGCTTTGCTACCGTGGAGAAGTGCAGCCTGTGCGACTACGCCAGCTATGACTACACAGCAGCCAAGGCGGTCATTGCAGACTACTACGGCGTCGTGGACGGCCAGCCCCACACGATCACCGTCAGCGACCTCTCCGAAGCTGGCGTCCGCACTTCCATCCGCTACGGCAACAGCGCCGAAAGCTGCACCATGACCTCCGCTCCCAATTACACGGAGGAAGGTCAGTACACGGTTTATTACGAGATCACCTACACCTATCAGAATGTCAGCATGACGGAAAACGGCGTGGCAAATGTCTGGCTGCGCGATACCCAGACCAGCGAGGACGGCAAATGCACCTGCGGCTGCGATGATCCCAACTGCGGCTGCCAGAACAAGCATTGCAACGGAAATTGCTGTGCCGACAAGGGCTGCGGCGAAAACCACCACTTCATTCTGCTGGACCGCACCAAGGCTGGCTGCACCACCCTTGGCTATGACCGTTACCTCTGCACCGAGTGCGGCAAGATCGAAAAGCGCGACTATGTGGACTCTCTCGGCCACGCATGGCAGAGCATCGTTATCCGCGATGCCACCTGCGAAACCGATGGCAAGCTGCTGGAGCTCTGCTCCCGCTGCGGCCAGATGAAGCAGACCGCCACGCCCAAGGGAGAGCATCAGTATAAGACCTATCCCGTAGCTGCTACCTGCACAAACCCCGGCTACACCGTCCGCGAGTGCTCCGTATGCGGCGACCGCCATATCGAGGACATCACTTCCGTTCTGCCCCATAACTACGAATCCCATGTGATCGCCGCGACCTGTGAGGGCGGCGGCAAGACCATCCACCGCTGCGATGGCTGCGGCAGCAGCTTCGTGACGGACTACACCGCTCCGCTGGGCCACAGCTGGGATGAAGGCACTCTCATCACCAACGCCACCTGCACCGGCGAGGGCGTTATGGAGTACCGCTGCGTCCGCTGCGGTTATCACCGTATTGAAGGCAACGAGGCTGCTGGTCATATTCCCGGCAATCCTGCCACCTGCACGGAACCCCAGCTCTGCACCCGCTGCGGCGCTGTGCTGAAAAATGCGCTCGGTCACGATTACACGAGTGAAGTGACGGCTCCTACCTGCACGGAGATGGGCTACACCACCAACACCTGCACCCGCTGTGGTGACAGCAACAAGAGCGACTACACCGAGCCTACCGGTCATAAGCCGGGCGACTGGATCATCGACAAGGAGCCGACCACCGACTCCGAGGGCAGCAAGCACAAGGAATGCGAAAACTGTGGTGAGACGCTGGAAACCGCCGAGATCGACAAGATCTACAACAGTGGCACCACGGACAGCAGGGGCGAGGCCATCGTGGGCGGCTATCTCGTGACTGTCACCGATACCGACACCAAGGACCCCGTCGCGAACGCTGCCGTGACGCTTCACAAAGACAACAGCATCTCCATCCGCTTGCCGAATAGCCGCCTGCTGGACTATGCCGACCAGACGACCGTCACCGTGCAGCTTGTCAAGGATAAGAGCGCTGTACCGGGCATGAGCATTGCCGTTACAGACAAGAATGATAACTACTCCTCCGGTAAGACCGACGCCGCGGGCCAGATCACCGTTCCCACCGGCAGTGGCAAGACCAATGAGGACGGCAAGGTCACCGGTGGCTATGAGGACGCAGACGGTAACCGCTGGACTCTGACTGTTAAAGTTATCCGCACGGACACCAAGCGTCCCATCCCCGGCAGCGATGTTTCCATCGGCAAGACCGGCAATATCTCGATCATCCTGCCGGATGGCACGGATATGGATGCCAAGCATCAGGTGACAATCGTCGTCACCGACAACAAGAAGGTCCCGCAGGAGAATAAAAATATCACCGTCAAGAACGATCTGAACCAGACCGCCAGCGGCAAAACGGATAAAAACGGTGAGCTGACTGTCCCCGAGACGGAGGAAACCGAGCGCCACGGCGTGTATATTCTCGGTTACCCGGACGGTACCTTTGGCCCCGCGCGCAGCATGACCCGCAGCGAAGCCGCCGCCATCTTCGCAAGATTGCTGGCAGATAAGAACGGCGACACCATCTCCACCGCGGCCAACACCAAGTTTACCGATATTCCCGCCCACGCCTGGTACTCCGGCTACGTCAAGTACCTCAACAACAACGGCGTCACCTACGGCAAGAGCGGCAACACTTTCGCCCCTGATGACGCCATCACCCGCGCTGAGTTTACCACGCTGGCCGTTCGCTTCTTCGATGTGTACGGCGACGGCAACAAGGTCATCATGGAGCAGTATAAGGACTTTGGCGATGTCAGCGACGGTTATTGGGCCGCCGAGTACATCAAGGCCGCTGCCAAGAGCGGCTGGATCAACGGCTACGAGGATGGTTCCTTCCGCGCAGACCGCAACATCTCCAGAGCTGAGGTCGTCACCATCGTCAACCGCCTGCTGGACCGTGAAGCGGATGAGAGCTATATTGCGGACAATCTTCGCAAGCTCAATACGTTCAGCGACATGAGCGGCAAGCATTGGGCGTACTACGCAGTCATGGAAGCTGCTAACGCCCACACCGCCATTCTCGGCGAAAACGAGACCTGGAGCAAGTAACTTCCCCTCTGCCGCCCTCCCATGCCGGGAGGGCGGCTTTTCCATCATCTACACTATATAAAAAACAAAGGAGAACTGAACCATGCTGAAAATCACTGCCATTGGTAACCTGACCAACGACGTCACCCTGAAAACGAACGAGACCACCGGCAAGCCTTACGCCATCCTGCGTATCGCCTCGGACCGCCGCTATAAGGATAAGGACGGCAACAAACTCACCGACTTTATCTCTGCCAAGGTGCGCGGTCCGCTGGCCGAGCGTTGTGCGGAGTTTGCCTGGAAGGGCTGCAAGCTGGCAGCCTCCGGCGATTTCGAGACCATCACCTTTGAGGACGAGCCGGAACGCCAGCCCGGTTTCCTCATCAAGGCCAGCGAGGTGGAGTTCCTCTCGCCCCGCAAGGTAGAGGAACCCGCGCAGGAAATGGAAGATGAGACCAGCTGCGAGGTCGCTGCCTGATGAAAAATACCGGGATCACATATACCAGTGCTGAACGCAGCCCTGTGATCCTGCCGGAGATGGCCGAGCTGCTCCCGCCTCTGAGCGCGGAGCAGCTCGACGCTCTGGAAGCGGATCTCATCAAAAACGGCTGCTACTCTCCCATCATTGTCAACGAGGACATGGTCATTATCGACGGGCACAACCGTCAGGCGCTGTGCGAGAAGCACGGACTTCCCTATACAATGGCTGTTTTCTCGTTCGAGGATATGCTGGAGGCCAAACAGTGGGCGCTCGATACCCAGAAGGGCCGCCGCAACTTGGAAAAGTGGGAGCTTGGCAAGATTGCCCTGAAGCTGAAACCGGAGATCGAAGCCAAGGCAAAAGCCAACATGGCTGCTGGCGGACAGAATTTCCGCCCCAGCGAGGCCGAGGAAG
>OODA01000227.1_pt1 | contig 43246 bp, 41 predicted proteins | sample 1671341 | NCBI WGS metagenome assembly OODA01 (sample SAMN06348147, study PRJEB24527) | human gut metagenome | biome: human gut; feature: ankylosing spondylitis patient; material: feces | host: Homo sapiens | place: China | collected 2015-10 | reverse complement strand
CCCGTTTGAGCTGCTTTGTCCGCTTTTTGCGGCGCTTTCCGGTTCGCCGCTCAAGTTCCTCCAACCCTTCCTCCTCATAATCGTCCAGCCGTTCCCAGTAAACGCCGGTCTCCTCCGCGACTTCCACCAGTTCTTCCGACGCACGGGAGGCGTTGGCCCTCACATGGGTCGAGTCCGCCCCCACCACGCGCCCGCTGACCAGACCTTTTTCGATGCACTGTCCCACGACTTCTTCAAATAACCGCCGAAACACCTTGCAGAAGGACGGTTTCCGGCGGCGCAGCTGCGAGACAGTGCTGTGATCCGGCACCCGGTCGAAGAGGTCGAGACCCAGGTACCAGCGCAGGGCGATGTCGGTCTGGACGCGTCGCTCGATCTGCCGCTCCGACGGGATGCCGTACAGGAAATCCACCAGCAGATACTTCACGATGACCACCGGGTCGATGGCCGGGCGCCCGTATTTTTTGCTGTAAAGCAGGGCTGTTTCCTCGTAAACGAAGGACAGATCCAGCGCTGCTTCCAACTTTCGGAGGAAGTGCTCCCGGGGCATCAGATCCTCGATCGTTACCATGTGCATCGCTAACTGCATCTGCATATTCCTCCGTTTTACTCCGCCTTGACTGCGATCCGAATCTTGCTGTAGTCGTAGCCAACCATGTCCAGAATTCTTGTCGTCAGAATCCGCATGAGTGTTTCGGCATCATAGTGTGTCTCTATGTATAGAGCTTCATCGATCTTTACCGGGCTGCGCATTTTTCCGGTCTCACTCCCTAGCAGAACCCGATTCCGTCCCAACACTTTCCCCCGCAGATCCATGAGTGCCTGCCGCTGATCCGAATCTTTGCAGCAATCTTTCAGCAATTCCTCCGCAACGCTTTTCCATGTGGGGTTCTCTGTCCTACGTCCATCTGCAAAAATAACTCCGGTCGGTCGTTTTCCCTTGAATATCCCTGCACCTACATTCAACGGATATATGATCTCGTAATTTCTCGGTTTACGGCTCTCTTTTTGCCGAGACGGTACACTTTCTTTTTTCACCTCGTCGATGATCCAATCGAATTTTTCATCGATCTCGCGGATCAATTCCTCCCTAAGCTTTTGCAGTTCCTGTATGGTATTCATCCGTTTGCTCCTTTCATTATTTAGCGCACGTGCTAAATAAACTATACCGGAACACTTCCCTTTTGTCAACCACTTTGTCAACACGCCCAAATGTGTGTCGGATGGCATGAAAATGAAAACCTCCCATTCCATTCACTTTTTTTCTTCACAGACCTACACATACTGCTGACTGTTGCAGCGCTCTCATAGGACCCGTCATGGCATAAGCACACAAAGGATATCTTAATCGTGAAATGCAATTAGACTTGCCACTAACATCAACTATTGCATCAAAAAATGCATCGACTGCAGTACACCCTTTTTTCTTCGCCTATATGATCATTCTGCAATTTGGCTTTTCTTCTCTCCCGGTAAGAAGCGCATTTAGGGCAAAATCTTTATTTTGTGGCAGCCAACTCATTAAAATGTAATCTACATTTGTGATATGTTACAAATTTTTTGTCTGATTTTTATGAATAATATTTTTTTTTATTTTATTGAAAATTATATTTCTTAGTGATATTATATACAACAAGAAAACAAAGAATTAAACAAGGAAAAGGCGATACTATTGAAATCTGTAAATAATGAAATGGAACTTTTCAAAGCAATTATGAAGATGATTGCAAAGCAGTTTGGTGATAAATGTGAGGTCGTTTTGCATGACTGGTCAGGAGGTTATGACAAGACTATTGTGGCAATCGAAAATGGCCATGTCTCCGGAAGAGAAGTGGGTGATTGCGGAAGCAATCTGGGGCTTGAGGTCATGCGCGGTACCTCGGGCGGAGATAACCAGTACAATTATATCACTAAAACAAAGTTAGGAAAGACTCTGCGCTCTTCTTCGATTTATCTGACTAATGATGAGGGGGAAAAGGTGGGCGCTCTTTGTATTAACTACGACATAACGGATCTTATCAAAATGCAGGATACTGCAGCGTCTCTGACAATGATTGAATCAGATGTTGAAGAGCATTTTGTCAACGATGTGGGGGAGCTTTTGGATCATCTCCTGCAGGAGAGTATTCGACTCATCGGCAAGATGCCAGAGGACATGAGTAAGGAAGAGAAAATACGCGTATTGTCCTTTTTGGATAATAAAGGTGCATTCCTGATTACTAAGTCCGGTACGAGGGTCTGTAACTTTTTGGGAATTTCGAAGTATACGTTGTACAATTATCTGGATGAATTGAGAGATAATGGTAAAAAGTAAGCGAAATGGAGGGGATATCGTGGTTGAAAATACATTCCTGTTGGAAACATTAAAGCAACTTGTGGAGATTCCATCTGTGACCGGTCAGGAGCAGCAGGTTGGAGAATACATATTCACTGCTCTGCAAGCCTGTGGTATGGATACAGTCTCGCGTCAAGACATTGGCGGGGGCAGATTCAATGTAATCGCTAAAATAAAAGGGACAAAACCAGGGCCTACCATTCTGATGACTGGTCATATGGACACTGTGGATGTAGGCGATGGATGGAGCACCGATCCCTTCCGAGCGGTGATTAAGGGCGAGAAAATGTATGGCCGGGGCGCAGCGGATATGAAGTGTGGAATTGCGGCGGTGATTGATTCTCTGCGTGCAGTTGCTGAGAGAAGGGGAGATCTGTGCGGAGAGATTCTAGTTGCCTTTGTATGTGATGAAGAGGCGTATTCCACCGGCGTGGATCATCTGATTCGCCAAGGCATTCATGCCGACTTCGGCATAGCCGCTGAGCCGGAATGGAAGGCAATTATCGGCTCCGTCGGCAAGATGCTCATCAAGGTGAAGGTCCAGGGCGTTGCCGCCCACGGTAATCGCCCGGATCTTGGGATCAATGCAATCGAAGAGGGTGGTAAGTTCCTTGCCGCATTAGGTAAATTGGAGGTTCTGGAGCACCCTCGGTTGGGACGGCAAGAATACGTAACACTGAAAATTGAGGGTGGATTTAAAGAATACGCAATTGTCGTTCCAGAGTATTGTGAGTTTTTAATTAATAAGCACACCGTTCCGGCAGAAACGAAGGAATTTGTTATTACGGGAATGGAAAATCTGGTAAAGCAGTTGGGATTGCGGGCAAAGTTTACCTTTGAGGTGCAACCGCCCTATTATCCTGCTTTTGATCTGGGGGATCAGGTTCCTTGGTTCGATCAATTGAAAGAGATATTCCGTGAAGTTACTGGCGAAGAACTAAAAACAGACTATAGTACTGGGGTATCTGATAATAACCGCTTGGTGCCAGATGCCGGTATACCAATGATTTGCTTGGGGCCAAAGGGCTATGGTGTTCATCAGAAAGATGAATGGGTCGATTTGAAATCAGTTGAGCAAATTAGTAAGGTGTATCAGAAATTCTTGCTGCTGAAAAAATAGATTCTTTATTTTCGGCTATATTTTTTAATTATTTGACAAAAAATTTTTAATTTGAAAATAAATAAAATTAATTTGTAAGGAGGATGACATGGAATTGATTAAAGTTGACACACCCAGGGCACCCGCTCCGGGTGGATGGTATTCCCAGGCATTTCGGGTAGGAGATATGATCTACACCGCAGGTGTTACTGCGAATGATCCGGTAACCCAAAAGATGGTAGCTCCCGGAGATATCGTAGGTCAGACAGAACAAATTCTAAAAAATCTGGACGCAATTTTGACGGAGGCCGGCTCTGATCTGGAGCATATTATTAAAACCCTAGTGTTTGTCAAGGATATTAATGATTTTCAGAAGTTCAACGAAGCATACAAAAAGTTTTTTCCGCGCAATCCGCCTGCTCGTAGCACGATGCAAGTCGGAAATTTTATTGGTGATATGGTAATCGAAATTGAAGCAATTGCTGTATGTAAATAAAGGAAGGGGAATTTTTGTTATGAACGTGCTTTACAATGAAATTTCTAAAGAATTGGATGAGAAGTTGAATTTTCAGCATGCACAGTGGCTCACCGATAATACACCATCAAGAATTTCTGGGATGGGAGATGACAGAAAAGCGGCAGAGTATTTGGTTGAACAATACCAATCTTATGGTTTGGATGCAAAAATCTTGGATATTGAAATTTACAATTCCAATCCTATCGGATCTAAATTATGCATTACTTATCCAGAGAAAAGAGAATTAGATAGTATTGTTTGCTGCCATATCAAGAGCACCCCTGATGAAGGCCTGAATCTTGAAGCGGTCTATGTAGGCCCTGGAGATTATGATGATTATAAGGGGATTGACGTTCGTGAGAAAGCGGTCATTGCTGAGGTGTCTTTTAATCCTGGAACTCCCGAAAAAGCAAGAATAGCAAATGAGATGGGAGCTGCTGCAATTCTTTTTGCCAACAGCGCCGAGGATGGAACGCCGGATGAGAATCTAATTTGCCGCAGAGCAATAAAGTCGGTCTGGGGCAACCCCACGGAGGAGACATTTTCAAAAATTCCTCAGTTAGCCGCAGTCAGCATCAGCCGCAAAGACGGTCAGTATCTCCGCCAGCTGTGTCAGCAGGGCACAGTACGAATCAACTTGGTAGCTCAGGCCACTCGCAGCTGGGATTATGTTCCTCAGCCAATTGCCATACTTCCCGGTAGTGAAGAACCTGATAAATATGTGCTCGTCAATGGACACTTGGATGCTTGGGCTCCTGGTGCAACTTGCAATGCTACTGGTGACGCGACAATGCTCGAGCTGGCACGTGTGCTGGCAAAGCATCGCAATAAAATAAAGCGCAGCGTGGTGTTTATAAATTGGAATGGCCACGAAATTGCAGAGTCTGCCGGTTCTACATGGTATCTGGATCATTTTTGGGACAAAATGGAGAGGGATTGTGTAGGGGGTATATATCTTGATTCCACAGGGCTGAAAGGTTCTTATTACTATGTGGGTAATGCTTCCCTCGAATTTAAAACCTTTGTAGAGAATGTAGTATTTGAAGTTACAGGAGACCGAATTGAAATTACTCCACTGCACAAATTTGGAGATCAGAGCTTCTACGGTATCGGGGTCCCTTCCGTTGTGGGCAGAATGGCTATGCCTGCTGAGTATGTAGAACGCACACATGGAGCAATCTTGGGGTCGTGGATGCACACAAGTGAAGACGACATGACCCATGTGGATCCTGCAAACCTGCTTAAAGATCTGCAAATTGCTCTGGGGATGACTCTATCGCTATCAAATGATGCGATCCTCCCCTATGAAATTGATGCTATGCTGAAGGACGCAAAACGAAAAATCGAGGAAGAGATCCTTCCGTATGCGGATAAGCGGATTGATATTGCTTCTATCAATCGCCAATTGGAGTCGTTGATTGATAAATACGACGAGTTCAACAATATCCGCGACTCGCTGAGAGACAAGCCGATAACGGACGATAAAGTTCGCTTGGCAAATCGCTTGACTATGAAAATCCAGCGTTGCCTTTCTTATGCTTTCTACACCTTTACTGATCGCTTCGAACAAGATTCCTATGACTATACGCCCATGATGTATCGGCCCATTCCGTTTCTGTGGACTGCCGTCGATTTAGCAAGACTTGATCCCGATACTGAGGCATACAAAATTAAATATACAACTGTACTGCGCAATCGTAATCGGGTATCGGAAGCTGTTAATGAAGCATTAGAGTACTGCGACCTGTTTATGGCGCTTCTGAAGTGATTTGGATGCGCACAATAATACAATAAAAAGAAAAGAGGTAAAACGATGAAACAGCTCCGGAAAATTTGTATCCTTGCGATGACAATGATTCTCCTATCGTCCGCTCTGGTTGCTTGCGGAGATAAAAGCAGCGGCGATGCCGAAAAGATCGTAATCGGTTATATTGGCCCGCTGACTGGCGAGGGAGCACTTTGGGGAGAAATGGAGAAAAACACGGTCGAACTTCTGATTAAGCAAACCAATGAAGCTGGTGGAATTTTAGGCAGACCGGTCGTTTTAAAGGCTTATGACAACCGAATGGATCCGGTAGAAACCTCAAATGCCGCTCGCAAGGCGATTCAGAATGACAAAGTGGTAGCAATTATCGGCCCTAATACCTCCGGTTGCGCTATGACCCTTGCGGAAGTATGTGAAGAATACAAAGTTCCCCATCTGACAACGGTGGCCACAGGTCCCAACGTTACAAGACACGATGACGGGACTGTTCGTCCTTATACCTTCCGTGTCAGCCAGAATGACAATCAGTTGGGTGCCGCTATTGCAAATTATGCCTATGAGAGCATGGGGATTAGGACTGCGGCTGCTCTGGTAGAAATTAGCAGCGACTACGCTGTTGGTGTTAATGAAGTCTTTGCAAAGACCTTTACTTCTTTGGGCGGTGAATATCTGGGATATGAAGGCTATAAGGGTGGCGATGTAGATTATCGCGCACAGCTGTCAAAAATTGTAGAAATGAAGCCTGATGCCCTTTTCCTGCCGTCTAACTACAAGGAGATGGGTCTGGCCTCTAATCAAATCCGTGAGCTGGGCTTTACTGGTGATATTATCGGCCCCGATTGCTGGCTGATGTATGAACTCTTTACAGTTGCAACTACCTCGGTCAATGGTGCAACCTTTGTCACAAGCGTAAATATTGCCGATCCCGCATATGAGCCTTGGAGACAGGCGTACTTCGCTGAATACGGGAGTTATCCCGATACCACCAACTCCTACTATGCGCACGATGCATTCAACATGATTAAGTGGGCCATCGAAAAGACCGGGGAAGCTACTTCCGAAAAAATAGTAGAGGGCCTTAATCAGATTAAGGATGTCGAATTTATTACCGGATTAGTAACTATGCCGGAAAGCCACGATCCGATTCGTGATGCTTATGTCTGCGTCATTGAGAATTGCGAATTTACCTTTCCTACAAAGATTCGTATCGAGGAATAATTACTGATCAATCTTTGTGGCGCCGCCCGATGGCGGGTGGCGCCACTTTATAACAGGAGAAAAGACTTATGCTGTTTCTTCAACAATTAATAAATGGGCTTTCTGTTGGCAGTGTATATGCTCTGATGGCTGTTGGATATTCTTTGATTTATAGCCTTTTGAACTTCTCTAATTTTGCCCATAGCGCGGCCGTTGCTGTAGGTGCATATGCTACCCTGTGGTGTTTATCACTACTGATACCATCTCTTGAACTTGCTATACCTGTGGGTATTCTGATGGCAGCGGCAATTTCTATTGTTATTCAGCTGGTGGCATATCGTCCATTGCTGAAAAAGAATGCCCGCCGGATTTATCTCCTTATCGCGGGCTTAGGAGTATCTACAATCAGCGAAAATTTATTGGTAATTGCATCAGGAGGTCGGTTCCAGGGTTATCCCGTTAATTTTTCAACAGTTTCACTGAAAATTGGCGGATTGAGCATTGGAATGATAGATTTAGCGACTTTGATTTTAGCGTGTATTGCCTTGGTTCTTGTTCAACTGTTCATTCAAAAAACTCGTGCGGGACTCGCTATCCGTAGCGCAGCATTTGATCTGGATGCCGCATCTTTAATGGGTGTTAATGTGCAAAAACTGATTTTAATCGTATTTGCCATTGCTGGCATTCTAGCAGGCTTGGCCGGAACACTCTTGGGTGCAAAATATACTGTGTATCCAACAATCGGCGGTCTAACCAACAAAGCGTTTATTGCATCTGTGCTGGGAGGCCTCGGCAGTGTACCAGGAGCTGTGCTGGGGGCAATTGCCTTGGGGGTTATTGAGGCTATGGTTGCAGGCTTTATTTCGTCTTCTTTGAGAGATCTGTTTTCTTTTGTTGTCCTAGTGGTTGTGCTGTTATTCTTTCCTCTGGGCTTCATGGGAAAGAGCTCCGATGATAAGGCCTAGGGGGTGAATGATAATGGCAACTTATTTGATTGGCGTACTTACTGTAACGGGGATTTATTTGATAGCCATTTTAGGCGTGTCGATCCTGACGGGCTTTACGGGCCTCTTTTCAATGGGGCATGCAGGATTTATGGCAATCGGTGCATATGTGTCTGCTTTGGTTGTAAAAAGCACAGGCTTGCCGATTAGTATGGGTTTAGTTTGCGGCACGATAGCAGCAACTTTAGTTGGCATATTGATTGGGTATCCTACACTCCGCCTAAAGGGCGATTATTTTGTTATCGCCACCTTGGGTGTAGGTGAATCCATGAAGCTTCTCGTGGAAAACCTGACGATTACAGGTGGGGCAAGAGGGCTCAACGGTGTAGCTGGAGGAACCAATGTATTCTTAGTTTGGGGACTCGTCATTATAATCGTTTTTTTGCTCGTGAATTTTCTTCGTTCCAAACAAGGACGAAACTGTGTGGCGGTGCGTGAGGAAGAATTGGCTGCAGCTGCCGTAGGCGTGAACATGACTAATTATAAAATGCTGGGTATGGCCATCAGCTGTGCACTGTGCGGTCTGGCTGGAGCTCTCCTTGCCCACTATATGAAATACCTTCATCCATCAATGTTTACCATGGCAAAATCCAATGAACTTATCATGACTGTTATTCTTGGCGGTCGTGGAAGCTTAACTGGGACGATCTTGGCCGCACTGATTCTGGTGCCTCTTCCTGAAATGCTTCGCTTTGAAGGCTTTCAGGCTTGGCGAATGGTTATCTACGGTTTGCTAGTGGTTGTTGTCATAGTATTCAAACCTTCCGGCTTGTTAGGAACCAACGAGCTACGGTGGTCTCAAATTAAGGCGTTGGTGGATAGGCTGAAGCGAGGGGGAAAAAATCGTGGATAATAAGTATGCCTTGCAAATCCAGAATGTGACAAAATGTTTTGGTGGTATTACAGCGTCGAATAATATTAGTTTCCAGGTTCCTGAAAAAGCTCTTTACGGTGTAATTGGCCCGAATGGAGCAGGAAAAACTACTCTCTTCAATATGATTACTGGCGTATATGCTCCAACTAGCGGAGAAATCCTCTATTATGGTAATTCTATTGTTGGTAAATCAACATATGAGATTGCCAATATGGGCATTAAGAGAACGTTCCAAAACATTCGGCTTTTTAATGACTTATCAGTTTTTGACAATGTACTCACAGCATGTCAAAACGATATTTCTTATAACTTGCTTGATGGCCTTCTGCGTACGAAACGCTGCCGGGAACAAGAAGCGATAAGTAAAAAACGTTGCCTAGAAGTATTGGAACAGGTAGGATTGGAGCAGTACGCAAGTCAACGGGCTGGTAATCTCCCGTATGGGTCACAAAGGCGCTTGGAAATTGCGAGAGCCCTCGTAACCTCACCTCAGATTTTGCTTTTGGATGAGCCAGCTGCAGGAATGAATGAGGATGAATCTGCGCAATTAACTCAGTTTATTCAAAATTTGCATATAAATAGAGATATTACTATCATTATCATCGATCATCATATGGATGTGATTATGAATTTGTGCTCTCGCATTAGTGTTATAAACTTTGGCATGCTACTTGCAGAAGGAACTCCTGAAGAGATTCAGGGCAACCAAGAGGTCATTGAAGCATATTTGGGGGTGGATGAATAGTGCTGAGAGTAGAGAATTTAAGTTTTTCTTATGGTAAAATTCGGGCGGTAACGGACGTTAGTTTTGAAATAAATGCGGGGGAGATTTTTGCGATCATTGGGGCAAACGGCGCTGGCAAATCTTCCCTTATGAAATGCATTTCGGGGATTTGTCGGCCGCAAAGGGGGAACATTTATTTAGAAAATGAGGAACTGCCATCTCAACCCCATAAGGTGGTAGAAAAAGGTGTTTCATTGGTACCTGAAGGTCGGTGGATATTTCCAAATCTGACAGTGGAAGAGAACCTGCTTATGGGCGGTTATACTGTAAAAGATCGGTCTCTGGGATTGGAGCGGTCCTATCAACTGTTCCCCAGACTTGCGGAGAGAAAAAGACAACGAGCAGGAACAATGTCCGGGGGTGAGCAGCAGATGCTCGCAATGGCTCGAGGCCTGATGTCAAATCCAAAGGTGCTCTTGCTGGATGAACCTTCTCTAGGTCTTGCACCACTAATTGTAAATGATATTATGCGGATTATCAAGGAAATCAACGAGGAAGGCGTGGCAGTACTTCTTGTTGAGCAAAATGCTAAAAAGGCTTTGAAAATTGCACACCACGGTTGTGTAATGGAGCAAGGACGTATTTCTAAATATGGAACAGGATCAGAACTTCTGAACGATTCAGATATTATCAGCGCCTATCTTGGCGGGGTGAAGGGAAAAGGGTGAGATTATGGGATCTTTTCGCTTGGATGGCCGTGTTGCAATTGTAACCGGTGGTGGAAATGGAATCGGTCGTGGCACAGCCATCAAACTGGCGCATCAGGGAGCAAGTGTAGCAGTTTGCGATATTGAAAAGGAAAATGCAGAATGTGTTGCTGCTGAAATTGTCAGAGAAGGCGGCAATGCGATTGGCATTTTTTGTGATGTATGTAGTGTCGATTCCGTTCGCAAGGCAATCCGAGCCACAGCAGAGAAGTTTGGCGGAGTGGATATTCTAGTAAATAACGCCGGAGGTGGCGGAGGCGGTATGCTTCTGGATGACGTCGATTATGAGGAGTGGGATCGACTGATTCTGCTGGATCTGACCAGCGCCTATATCTTCTCTAAGGAGGTTCTCCCTAGCATGCGCAAGCGTGGCGCAGGAAAGATCGTCAATATTAGTTCTGGCGCGGGCATAATAGGAGACGCTACGGATATTCATTATGCGACGGCAAAGGCGGGGCTGATTGGACTAACAAAAGCTATGGCGCGACAAGTGGCAAAGGATCATATTAATGTAAATGCTCTGGGGGTAGGTCCTACTGACACGAGAATGAGTCGAAAACGGGGGCTCGAAGAACAGTTAAATGATATTATTTGGTATAGGGTCGCTCAGCCAGAGGATCAGGCAAATGCGGTTGCTTTTTTGGTTTCTGATGAAGCGGAGTATATTACGGGACAAGTTCTGTGTCCCAACGGCGGGGCATGGATGTAGTCATATTTGAAGTGAGTTTTACACACGATTGCCATGACGCAAGCAAGGCGCTTTGGGAATTGATGCAGATTAATGTTCAATGACTTTGAATGATGTTAAGAAAAGCTGGTCAAGTAGTTGCTGAGTTGTCGGCTTTGAGCTCGATTTATGTACTGCTGCGAGAAGCTGCTTAATCGATTTTGAACATAATACGCAGCCTAAGGCAATATTTGTGAAATGCAGATGGGGTTGGATGCCCCAAGAGAGTCTGAAGTAACTCCTCTTTCCGAAGGTGGAGACCTGTTCACTGATGCTTGAAGAAGCGTCTGGCATAAGCATTCTGCCCGACCGAGGTGCGGCCTGTCCGCTTCCAAGTGTTCTGTAGCGCACTTATTTCTTTAAGCCTATTTAATAAATTACGATTGTTGCGTTAGAAGCGCTCTGTTTCGTTTACTTTTGGAGCCTTTTAGCGCAATGGAAAGGATCATATCAATGAAGGATTACTTAAAAGTGTCTGGAAAAATCGCTATTGTGACTGGTTCCGCCCATGGAATTGGGCGCGGTGTGGCAATGGGGTTGGCATCTTATGGCGTAAAGGTTATGATTTGTGATATCAACGATAAGGATGGATTGAAGGTTAAGGAAGAGATTTTAGCGGCGGGCGGTGAGGCGGAATACTGCCATTTCGATGCGTTTTCTTCTGAAAGCATCAACCTTCTTGCAAAAGAAACAGTGAGGCTGTTCGGCGGAATTGACATTCTTGTCAATAATGTTGGAGGGGGTTTGCCCAGCAAAGGATTTGAAGCCATTTCTGATGAAGAATGGGAGAGAATCATTCGATTTAATCTTAGCAGCACTTTTTATATGTGTCGCGCGGCATTCCCTTATATGAAAGAAAAGAACGCCGGGAAAATTGTTAACATCAGTTCTGGCTACGCAATTGGTGGCGGAGACTATTGTGCGCATTATGCATCTGCAAAGGCGGGTATTATCGGACTTACTACTTCGTTAGCAAAAGAAATGGCTCCTTATAACATTAATGTGAATGTGATTCCTGTTCCTACCACCGATACGCCGATGGTTCATATCACTAACACGCCTGAGATGATTCAGGAGGAGGTTAATCTGACGCCACTGGGGCGTATTGCAGTGCCAGAGGACATTGCTAACACGGTATTGTTTCTTGTCTCTGAATCAGCCAACTATGTGACGGGGCAAATAGTTGCACCAAACGGTGGAAAGCGAATGCTGGTATAACCGAGTTGAGCCGCTATTTAGAGACTTAGCTTGGTTAGACGAAAAGCGGAAGGATGGGTAATGCTATGTTTACGATTATACGAGTTGATTCTAACGTAGCACAAGATGATATGCTGGCTGAACAATGTGTTATCGAAAGACGACATGATGTTATTGTTTTCCCTGATACATGGCAAGGTAATCTATAACTACACCTATAATACCACCATGGCTCTGGCAAAATATGGAGTGCCCACTGGGAAAAGACGCTTGCTGGTGAAGATTAGCTCCACATTGTGGACATTGCCCCTCTGTCATCAGCGAGGGTGCTACGATTTGGCTGTTAGGGATAGGGGTAAAGGCGTTATAGTATGTTGCTATCTCAAATTCCGCAGGAATCTGTGGAAGTATGACAAAAGAGCCGCCGAAATTATGCAGGAGCCGGTGGAACATGCGGATGTGGCGGTGAGGCGAATCGGGAGAAGCACAGAGCCTTGAACAGCGAGGAGCTGACCGCCTGTCTTGATTGGCTATAGGTCTTCTGCCTGCTATTTTGAGTATTTATTAATGTGTAATTTGTTAGTAAAATTAACTGGGAGTACGCCACAATGGAATTACATTCTCAACAGGTACGCGCGCTTGCGCCAGAAAGTGATCCGTTGAAGATCGGCATGGGATGGACAGTCGATGACCTGCTCCGGCCCCAGATCATGGTGGAAAGTACTTTTGGCGACAGTCATCCCGGCAGCGCACATCTGAATCAACTGGTAGGCCAAGCTGTGCAGGCCGTGAACGAGCACGGTGGCAAGGCCGCCCGCTATTTTGCCACCGATCTGTGCGATGGCATTGCACAGGGACACGACGGCATCAATTATTCACTTGCTCACCGGGAAGCGATTGTCAATTTGGTGGAAGCGCAGGCCAACGCCAGCGGGTTTGACGGCGGCATATTCATTGCAAGCTGTGACAAATCTGTCCCCGCAATGCTGATGAGTATTGGCCGTCTCAAGGATATGAGCGACATTATGGTGACCGGCGGCGTGATGGAGGCTCATTTTCTTCCCAAGAAATACGTTGTGCAGGATCCCTCCTGTGCTGTCAACGAACTGCTGACGCTCGAGCAGATCGGCAAATTTGACGCATGGGAAAAGACCGGCGTGATTTCCGGCGCGCAGTTGGACTACTATAAGCGTAATGCCTGTCCAAGCTGCGGTGCCTGCTCCTTTATGGGTACGGCCTCTACCATGCAGATTATGGCAGAGGCTCTTGGGCTGATGCTGCCAGGAGCTTCATTGATGCCTGCCACTGCGCCAGAGTTGCAAAGATCTGCCTATGACGCAGGCGTTCAGCTGATGATTCTTGTAAAACGGGGCATCTGTGCAAAGGATATCGTGACAAAGGAGAGCTTCGAGAACGCCATCATGATCCATGCGGCCATTTCCGGTTCCACCAACGCGATTATGCACCTGCCCGCCATTGCGCATGAGTTTGGCATTGAGATCGACGCAAACACCTTTGATCGGATGCATCGTGGCGCGCACTACCTGCTCAACATCCGTCCCTCCGGCGACTGGCCAGCGCAATATTTCTACTACGCTGGGGGCGTTCCTCGCGTGATGGAGGAGCTTCGTTCCGTGCTACACCTTGATGTAATGACCGTAACCGGGAAAACATTGGGCGAAAATCTGGAGGCTCTGAAGCAAAGAGGCTTTTACGAGCGCTGTGATGCGCTGTTGCGCGAAAAATCTCAGGTGCTCGGTCTTGCTCTGAAACGCACCGATATCATCCGTTCATTTAATAACGCAAAAGGCACCGATGGCAGCGTTGCCATTCTCAAGGGCAACCTTGCTCCCGAGGGCTGCGTGATCAAGCACACCGCCTGTCCGAAGGAAATGCTTCAGGCCACCCTACGAGCCAGAGCCTACAACAGCGAAGAGGAGTGTATCGCCGCAGTGCTGCACGGCAAAGTTCACCCCGGGGACGCTGTCTTTATCCGTTATGAGGGTCCTCGCGGCAGCGGGATGCCCGAGATGTTCTACACCGGCGAGGCCATCTGTGCCGACTCGACGCTTGCCTCCAGCGTGGCGCTCATTACGGACGGGCGCTTCTCCGGTGCAAGCCGTGGTCCCGTCATTGGGCATGTCAGTCCCGAGGCAGCAGTCGGTGGGCCCATCGCGCTGGTGGAGGACGACGACCTGATTCAAATCGACATACCAAACCGCATACTTGCAATTGTTGGCGTAAGCGGGCAGAAAAAAACGCCCGAGGAGATCGATTCGATCCTTGCCGCGCGCCGCGCATACTGGCAGCCGAGGGAGCCCAAACACAAAAAGGGGCTGCTCAGGCTCTACGCCGAACACGCCGTCAGCCCTATGAGCGGCGCATATATGGAATAAGCGTGTAATTTGCGCTTGAAAGGCACTCAAATATAAGGTGTGCTGCTGTACTACATTGTTGGACAGATTATTACTCCGAATGGTGAAGGGAGAATGCTGATATGACAGCATTAGAAAGACTCTATAACGCGGCAGTGGTGCCCGTCGTCGTGCTCGACGACGCGGCGGATGCGGTGCCGACTGCTAAGGCGCTGCTTGCGGGCGGCGTGGACGTGATGGAGATCACATTCCGCACGGCGGCAGCCGCCGATTCCATCACGGCAGTCGCCAAGGAATGCCCCGACATGTTCGTGGGCGCGGGCACGGTCATCACACTCGAGCAGTGCAAGAAGGCCGTCGCCTGCGGCGCAAAGTTCATCGTCTCCCCGGGCTACAGCGAGGAGGTCGTGAGCTGGTGCGTGGAGAACAACGTCGCCATCACCCCGGGCTGCGTCACGCCGACCGAGATCATGGCCGCGATGTCCCACGGCCTGAAGGTCGTGAAGTTCTTCCCGGCGAACGTCTACGGCGGCCTGAGCGCAATGAAGGCGCTCTCCGGTCCCTTCGGCGGCATCAAGTTCATCCCCACCGGCGGCGTGAACGACAAGAACCTTGCCGAGTATATCTCCGCGCCGTTCATCCATGCCGTCGGCGGCAGCTGGCTGTGCGCCAAGGCGGACATCGCCGCGCACAACTTCGACAAGATCACGAGCCTCTGCAAGGAGGCGCGCAAGACCGCGCTCGGCTTTGAGATCGCGCACGTCGGCGTGAACGCCGGCGACGCGGAGGAGTCCCTTGCGGTGTGCCGCGCGCTCGACGCGGCCTTCGGCTTCGGCGTGAAGGAGGGCAACAGCTCCAACTTCGCCGGCAGCGGCGTGGAGGTCATGAAGAGCCCCTATCTCGGCAAGAACGGCCACATTGCGGTCAAGACCAATTCCATTCCCCGCGCGGCGGCGGAGCTTGCCAAGAACGGCTTCACGCTTGACGAGTCCACCGCCAAGTACAAGGGCGAGAAGATGGTCGCGGTCTATCTCAAGCAGGAATTCGGCGGCTTTGCCGTCCACCTGCTGCAGAAGTAAGGGGGGAACGAACGATGAAATTTCTGACTTTCGGTGAGATCATGCTGCGCCTGAAGGCGCCCGGACAGGAGTGCTTCTTCCAGTCCCCGATGCTCGAGGCCACCTTCGGCGGCGGCGAGGCGAACGTTGCCGTCTCCCTTGCCAACTACGGCGAGGACGCGGCGTTCCTGACGGTCCTGCCCGATAACGCCATCGCGGACGCCTGCAAGGCGGAGCTGCGCCGTTTCGACGTGGATACCAAGCGCATCGTCACGGGCGAGGGCCGCATGGGCATCTACTATCTCGAGGGCGGCGCGAACCAGCGCCCGAGCAAGGTCGTCTACGACCGCGCGTGGTCTGCCATCGCGCTGGCCAAGCCCGGCGATATCGACTGGGACAAGGCCTTTGAGGGCGTGGAGTGGTTCCACATCACCGGCATCACGCCCGCCATCAGCGAGAGCGCGATGGAGCTTTCCGTTGCGTCTGTCAAGGAGGCGAAGAAGCGCGGCATCACCGTCTCCTGCGACCTCAACTACCGCAAGAACCTCTGGAAGTACGGCAAGAAGGCGAGCGAGGTCATGCGCGAGATCGCAAAATATGTCGACGTGGCCATCGCTAACGAGGAAGACGTGCAGAAGTCCCTTGAGATCACCGTGGACGATGTGAACGTCGAGTCCGGCGAGCTGGACCGCGCAAAGTACAAGGCGCTCGGCGACAAAGTGCTCGCGGCGTATCCCGATATGAAGATGATCGCCATCACGCTGCGCGAGAGCCACAGCGCGGATTGGAATGGCTGGGCGGCCTGCCTGAACGACGGCAAGGACTTCTACGTTTCCAAGAAGTACGAGATTCGCGACATCGTGGACCGCGTCGGCGGCGGCGACAGCTTTGCCGGCGGCCTGCTCTACGGTCTCAACCACTATGAGGACAAGCAGTCCGCGCTCGAGTTCGCCGTGGCGGCGAGCTGCCTGAAGCACTCGATCATCGGCGACTTCAACCGCGTCGGTGTTTCCGATGTGACCAAGCTTATGGGCGGTGATGGCACAGGCAGAGTGCAGCGGTAAAAAGCTTGCGGCAAAGATGTGATTGCGCAAACAGAATTTATTCACTGCCTGATTTGCGGAGAAAAGACGAGGACGAAGATCCGCAACGATACAAGTTTGATATGACACTTGCTGTATTGCCCTAAGTTTAAGACAGAGTTTCTTGTCGATGTCCGTAATAAGCCGGTGACCATACTTGAGAAACTGCAAACAAACGGGGAAGGGAACATCCGAAAGCGCAAGGACGGACGTTGGGAGGGCCGGTACACATTCGGTCACGATCCAGAGACGGGCAAAGCCATCATCAAAAATGTCCTCGGCAAGACGCAAGCAGAAGTAAAAGAAAAACTGAAAAAGGCCATCGAGGAAAATGTAGGCATCGACTACGGCAAAGCGAAAACTTACACCCTGGGGAGTTGGCTGGAGGTTTGGATGGAAAACTACGCGAAAGTAAAACTCAGACCGTCCACATTCAAGACTAGCCAAGGTGACTTTCTGAAGAACCACATCAAGCCGCAGATCGGCAGCATCCCGCTGGCAGACCTCACTTCTCTGGACTTACAACGGTCCTACAAACACCTGCTGGACGGCGGGCGAGTAGACCGCATCGAAGCGAAAAAGAAACCGAAAGGGGTTAGCGCCGAAAACCGTGCGAAACATCCACCGGATGATCGGCTCGTTAGAGATTCCTGATAATGTGTTTTCTCCCGCGTTAAAAGCGGAATAGACGCGGAATGAGAACGGAATATATGAAAAATGCGGAATAAATGCAATCCTAAAAATTGCAAAAATTCCATATAGAAACGAGTTTTCTTTATTTTACGCAGGCGAAAATGAAACAGAAAGAATGGGGTTCAAGAGGCCGCTGGTTCGATTCCAGTCACTCGGACCAACGAAAAAAGGGACTCTGAAATTGCTGATTTCAGAGTCCCTTTTCCTTGTTCAATGTCTACTGTGATGTTGGATCTAAATCCGTCGAATTCGACGGGTTTAGGCAGTTGGCCAGATCCGATTCATAATCACGACGCACTACCGCACTCGGTGAGTGAACGACATTAACCTGCACATTGACACTTGCGTTCATAAAAACGCCGATCTTTTCAGCCGCGCCTCGCTTCATTTGTTCTGTCACATGCGTGTAAGTGTCCAGCGTGAATGCGGCACTATAGTGGCCGAGCATGCCAGCGACCGTTTTTGCATCTACGCCGCTCTGAATTGCTAAGGTCGAAAATGTATGTCTCAAATCATGAAAGCGAACGCTTTCATCCACTCCGGCAGTGGCGAGCATTTGTTTGTGTAAATGTCGAAGAGAGTCCGGACTCCAGTAACCATTAGTTCTTGGACACCAAAACATGAGGGGACTATCCGGATGCTTGTTGTGCTCATCTATGAGCAAAGCAACAGTATTCTCCGGAAGAGCTATTGTTCGAATCGAATTCTCAGTCTTCGGTACAGAAATGCACAACTCTCCCCCAGAACGAGTGAGCTGCTTGTTAACCGTCAGCATTCGTGTTTCCGGATTCAAGTCGGCCCACTCCAGGCCAAGTAATTCTCCCCGTCGAAGCCCACTTGTCAATTCCAAATAGAAAAGCGCATAGACCCCAAGTCGCTTTGCCTCATCCAGATATGCACCTATCTTGTCCTGCGGTAGGACGTGCATTTCTTTCTTTTCACGCTTTGGAATTTTGCAGTTATCGCAAGGGTTGAAGGGAATAATCCGCTCCTTAACTGCCTGTTTCAGAGCGCCGCTCAATACCGCATGAATGTGCTTCACGGTGCTTGCAGACAATGGCTCATATTTCCGATTTCCATGGTTGTCTAAGCGGCCCTGTGTGTGCAGATCATTGTAGAAGCGCTGAATCTGGATTGAGCTGAGCTTTGAAAGCTGGATATGGCCCAAAACCGGGATGATGTGGTTCTCGATCATGCTCCTATAACCATCTGCTGAGCTGGGGCGAAGATTTGGCTTTGTGTAGGAATCAAACCAAAGCCGAATCCATGTAGAAAGGGACTGTGAATCATATCCTTTGCCCTTGCGATAATAAGGCCCTGTATCCTGTTGGATGGCTCGTGCCAGCTTCGCTGCGCATTCTTTTCGTGTCTTAGCAAAAACGCCCTTTTGAATACGCTTTCCCGTTAGAATATCGTAGCCGGCAGTATATCGACCTTCCCAACAGCCGGGGTATCTCTCTCGAATGCTGCCTTCGCCATTCGCTCTTTGCCTACCAGCCATAATGATCTCTCTTTTCCATTTGCGTCTGAGCATCAAGCCACGAGAGAAATTTTCCTTTGTCAATATATACCCTTTGACCACTTACTGTATGGGGAAAGCCGTCTCTCTTTAGAAGCTTATATGCGACCGTAAGACTGCACCCGAGAGTCTTTGCAACGAGCGGCATCGTCATCACATCCGGAAGATCTTCTTTGCGCCGGATTCGCGGCATCTTACTATCGTCCATCCTTGTCACTCCGTATAGAAGAGAGAGTCCTTCTCTTCTGTTTGCACATTTAGCCAGGTAAGGAATTTGTCTTTCGGCACGAAGATACGACTTCCAACTTTGAAGGCAGGAAAGTCGATGCGCTTCACAAGCTCATAGACCTGAGACAGCCCGAGGCCGAGGAAATTGGACACCTCTTGAACATTGAGGATAAGGGGGAGCTCATCGGAACTCTTATACTGGCAACTTTTCATTTTGCATTCCTCCTGTGAAGTAATCTATATCAATACTTACGAGGAGGTTTGGTAACCAACAACAGGTTCGTACAAATTATCAGCAATAGAAAGCAGAAACTGCATTTTATTTGTGGCGAATTTGCCGCAATTAAACGACAGTTGCGTTGGGGCGTTATGAGATTAGCTAAAAAAGAAGCACTTACGGATCAATACCGTAAGTGCCTCTCTATGGGTTTTCAAATTACTGGATGGCGTCTTTGAAAGCCTTTCCTGCTTTGAACGCAGGTGCCTTAGATGCAGGGATATCAATATGCTCACCTGTTGCAGGATTCTTGCCAGTACGGGCAGCACGTTCTTTGACCTCGAAAGAGCCGAAGCCCACCAGCTGCACTTTGTTGCCAGCCTTCAAAGCGCTCTCAGTAGTCGTGATAAATGCAGCGAGAGCAGCCTCGCAATCCTTCTTGGAAAGGCCACTCGCTTCAGCCATTGCGGCAATCAGTTCGGTTATATTCATAGTTTTTCTCCTTGATGTTATTTTGTTTTCTGTATAATTGTTTAGGTGCCTATGGAATGAAATGACAAGACCCTCTTAGAGTTTTTCACGCACCATCACAAGGGCATAACCAAGTAGATTTTGGCCTTGCCATTTTGCCCGGTCAAGTCTGCTTGGATCACGCATGGATAAACCAATGCCCCAAATCCGATCATTTACAGCACACTCAGCAAGAAATGCATTTCCAGTATCTTTCAGTCTCTCCCTTAGATCAGGGTTCTGCGTAAACTTTGCGAAAAGCCCCTCATAGACGACGATTTGTCGAATACCGTTCCATAGGCTCTCATCATAGCCGGATACAAGCCGTCCAAGAGCCTTTATCTCGGCAGCATTATCCGTAGCAAGAATCTGTGTGGCAACCTTTTCATCGCCAAAGGAAAGTGCCTTGCGGTACATCATATACTGCTCCATTGAGGAAAAGGTGATACCATTGTGCGTAAATGTGGAAGGATACCAGTTGCTAAAGTATCCATTCTCTTCGTTATTGTTGTGAAAACAGATAACAGTCATCACACTTCTCCTACTTTTTTTACTGCCAAATCAAGTTCCAAGTCATGGAGCCCAGCGTAGGCTTTTTTCAAAAAGGACACAGGAATCTTCTTGACCAGTTCCGCACTAGACAAGCCGTAAAACCACTGATAATAGGCGTAAAACTCTCCAATCCAAGCTGGCATAAACCCGCCCATCGCCTTGCCTTCTTTAAGACAATAGCTTTCTGTTTCGGTGAAATAAGTCCAAAGCTCCTTCGCATCCATTGTATTGACATACGCTTTTGCCTCGTCAATACTCTTTCTCGTTTTGCTTGCCATATAGGTGTTAATGAACTCCTCAGTATCTTTGTCGGGATACTGCTGTGCAACAAGGTCAAAGAGCTTGCCCTGGTTTTCTACAACATCGTCTAAGTATGCCTCTGCATACGCTCGCACTATCATCACCTCTCAAATAAAGTGCTGAACACCTTTGTGACCTTGTTTGCGTCGGAATCAACAAGTTCACGCATATTGTTTCTTGCAGACACATCTCTCTGGTTGTATCTGTCGTTAAACTCTGCATAAGGGACAACAAGTAGCTCGTCGCTTTTTTCTCTCAGATTCGCATAGGCTGCTTTGGATTTGATGCAGTACTGGAGACCTAACCCGCCCAACGAGAGCAGCTCTTCAAGAATATCAATATCGATATTGTCCCGAACAAATTCTTTCGCAATATAGAAATAAGAAGCGTTAGCTCTCCAGCCACGAATGACATCGTAATCGCCTGTGTCAATGCCATACTTCTCGATGAACTTCTCTGCGAGCATACGATATCGTTTGGAATCAGCTGCCTCCCTATGCTTCATCAGTTCTGCAAGCCACGCCAGGACATCCCGCTGCTGGAAATCTAAGATTCTTAGTCCGTCGGTATCAAGTTCGTACTTATGGACCCATCCGTTTGTATTATTAGGTCGGCAGACCGCCCATTCTTTTGCAAGTTCAATACTCTCGGTTAGATAAAAGCCTTTGCCATAGTCGTGCTTTTCATCCCCGCCACCGTATTGGGGAACTACGAGCTTATTGGGAGTACCGTGATATAGAGTTATGATTCCCATTTCCTCGTTCCTCCATAAACGAACATCTTCTCATGCATGGATATCTCTGACATATTACTATTATACCGAGCGCAGGATGAAATGGCAATCTCAACTTTTTTACTGCCAATTTCTACTTCTTCCTTATTTTGATGTAACTCCAGTAAGTCAACAGAGGGCCAGCCCTATTAGAGCTGGCCCTCTATGCACCAAAAGGCATACTTTTTGACACATCGTGTTCTTTGCTAGTGACGCATGAAAAATGCATTTCAAAAGTGCAATATACTTTATGGGTTAGGTTCTTCACCAAAATAGTCTACTTTATCAACCAAAGAACCTCAAAATAAGACACAAAGACACCTTCCGCCGTTTCTGCAAATACGTGGCTCAGAGTTTATTCCGTACCATCATAAGGGCATAACCAAGCAGGTTTTGTCCCTGCCATTTTGCCCGATCAAGCCGGTTTGGATCACGCATAGATAAACCAATGCCCCAAATCCGATCATTCACCGCGCACTCTGCGAGAAATGCCTTCCCCGTATTTTTCAACTGTTCCTTCAGCTCGGGGTTCTGTGAGAATTTCGCGAAAAGCCCCTCGTAGATGACAATTTGTCGAATACCATTCCATAGGCTCTCATCATAGCCAGATACAAGCCGCCCAAGGGCCTTTATCTCGGCAGCATTATCCGTAGCAAGGATCTGTGTGGCAATCTTATTATCACCAAAGGAGAGCGCCTTACGGTACATCATATACTGCTCCATCGAGGAAAATGTGACGCCATTAAGCGTAAATTTGGAAGGATACCAGTTGCTAAGGTATCCATTCTCTTCATCATTATTGTGAAAACAGATTACGTTTATCATGTTTCCTCTGCTATTTCCCATATCTCGTTCCTCCATTAACGAACATCTTCTCATGCATGGATATTTCTCTGCTACGTCACTATTATATCGAGCATGGGATAAGTTGGCAATGCTCTCATATCTGGTTCAGCCGATCTTCCTTTGTCTCCGCTAAGGTTACATCAGAAGGGATGATTCCAAACAGGGACTTTGCAATATCTATGCGGTCCCGTTGCGGATTTGAGAGCCTGGCGATAACCTTGCCACTGCGTGTAATGAAAATATCCTCCTTTGCTGCCAACTGGAGGTATTTCCCGAGATTTCTTTTCAGTTCGGTTGCAGTAATCACCACGGCTTCGTCTCCACCTCAATTGAGATCTCGTTCAGTAGGCTTCCAACTCGTCTTCCCATAAAAACAGGGCTACGTTCGTAACGCCGCCCATATAAAAACCGCTTTTTTAATTACACAATAAATATACTCGCCTATACCCAGCCTGTCAACTCGTGTTCTTTCTCAGATAAAACCGTATTAGCTCTCCTTGAGATGGCAGCCTTTTTACGTGCCTAGGTTTTGCGCTCACTTTCAAACGGCCTAGTATCATCAAGGAACTGCCTTCATTATAAAGCAGCAGGAGCGGAATACCAAGTTTTGGTATTCCGCTCCTGCTGCTTTATGGACGGGAAGAGTAAGGAAAATTTTATTATGATTCTGCACCGAGAATATGGCCGATGATATCGGGAACGGTGTGTTCAAGGTCAGGCAGATAAACGCGCTCGCACCACTGATGGATCGCGCGGCAGCGTGGACCGAGGTAGAACACGGGGGCATTGAGCTGTGCCGAAGCCTCAAAAGGAATATCATAAATGGAGGCAGGCAGCGTCATCAGATCAGTCAGCAGGGCGCGTTCCTGTGCAGGAGCGGTGCAGGTCATATAGCTTCCGTCGCCAATACCGGTAAAATAGGGGATCACGGAAAGAGGCGTATGGTAAGTTTCTTCGACGATATCCCGGATCTTGTCCAGGATTTCGCTTCCGTTCTTTTCAAGGTATGCATTGCAGACGGCGGGATAATATGGCGGCGCGATGCCGATGACGACCATTGGCTCTTCACAGCCAGAAAATTCGATAACCTGCTGGATATAACGTACGCTTGCATTCTGCAGCGTCAGTTCGCCATGCTCGATTGCAGTCCTGAGATCGTTGGCATGAGCTGTCTTCCAATTGGCAAAACTGGCATCCTTAGCAACAGCCAAAGCCTCAAGTTCAGACAGCGAGAGCACACGCGGTGCGGCGTGCAGCTTTTCCGATTCCGGCAAAAGGTCGCGCTGCATCGCAAAAGAACAGGCAGCCTCATACTTTGCCACGACGGCGGAGACAGCCTCTTCACAAATCGTGCGAATTTTTTTCATCGCGTTTTCCGTCGTGCTCTCCCCACCGAGGAAAAGCAGATTCACGCACACGGCGGCCAGCGCGGGAAGCGAGACGTCATAGGTCGTTTTCAGGTCGCGCAGCTGCTGCACAGCGGGCGGCGGAGAGGACAGGCCAAAATCCTCCGTGACAAGGTCGGTGTTCATGTCGATTCGCGCGGTGATCTCCGCGGCTAAATGGGCAGCGTTGAGCCCCTTGAGCGGCTCGCCGCAATGGGCGAGCTTTCCCCTGGCGACAATGACGGGCATAATCTTGCCGATGCTGCCGTTGTAGACCATGAATTCCTTACCGGCCAGCGGGAGCTGCGGCTCCAGAACAAGCGTGGCAAGATAGTCGAGCGCAAAGCGCCGCTTGAGCTCCAATAGAACATTGACCGCGCCGCGCATACCGGCGGAGACATTTTCCTCATCGCAGACGGCGACGAAAAGAACGCCGATCTCAGTGTTTTCGGGCAGCGTCAAAAGCTCATAAAGCCCGATGGCAAGGCCGCCTTTCATGTCAGCTGTCGCGCGGCCTGGCAGCCAGTCGCCGCTGGCAAGCTCCTGTTGCATCAGCTCGTCGCCGAGCTTTTGACGCAGCATTTCCTCCCGCAGGGCTTCCGGCTTGAGAGCGAGCGATTTAAGTTCGCCGTAGCAGTCGATCTCCACGGCGTCATAGTGGCCGGTCAGGATCAGTGTTTTGCGGCTCGTTCCCTCCTTCAGTGCCCAGACGACGCGGCGTCCCAGAAAGTCGTTTGTGTCGGCAAGGCCCCAGTGATCCGGATGGGCGGAAAGATAGGGATCTTCCCTGAAATAAGCAGCGATCCGCTCAGCCATATTTTCTTCCATTTTCGTCCCCGTGTCACTTTGCACGGAGACCAGATCCTTCATAATGTCCAGAATATTGAGTGCTTTGGGCTGCATGGTCATGCTCCTTTTGTTTTGGATGCTGCGCCGGTATTGCGCATTACAGTTTTTGAATGACATTCATCAGCAACTGGAGCCGCGGCTCCACCGTGTCGAGCAGGAAATATTCCCGCGCGTCGTGCATGTAGAAGCACACAGGGCCGCAGGCGTCGATCGCTGCAGCGCCGCCGCTGGAAACGCGGCTGGCGTCAGACCCGCCGCCGGTCCCGACAAATTTCACGTCGATGCCAAGCGAGTTTCCTTCGTCTTCCAGCAGCCGCATCAGCCGTTTGCTGTTTTCCGTCACGACCATCGGCGGGGTCTGTCCCATAACGGTGATCTCAGCCGTAACATTTTGATCAAACGGGTGCTGCCGAAGCTCATCAAACTTCGACATTGCCGCTTGCAGATCCTCCGGCGTGTCGAACCGGATATCCACGTCGCACTCCGCGCTGTCAGGGACGACATTGTAGGCCGTGCCGCCTTTGACAACGCCAAAATTCACACGGTAGCCGTTATTCCTGTACGCAGGGTCGGCAAAGCGGCAGACCCACTTCGCCAGCTCGACCACGGCGCTGGCACCGTCGTCCGGATTGACGCCCGCATGGGCGGATTTGCCGTGCAGCTTGATGCTGAGACGGCAGACACCTTTGCGCGTTTTGACGTAGCTGCCGTCGCTGCGTCCCGGTTCCAGATCAAAACAGTAGGTGGCATGGGAGGCGAGCTCGCGGATCCAGGCGTCGGAACTTGGAGAGCCGATCTCCTCATCGCAGTTGTGCGCAATGCAGAGCTTGAGTTCCGGCCGCTCCGCCTGAACAAAGGCTGCAAGACAGGTGCACAGCAGCGTGCCGGATTTCATATCCGCGGCGCCCGGGCCGAGCACGCGGTTGCCGTCCACGGTAAGCGGGCGTTCAGCCGCCGTCCCCACTGGAAACACCGTATCCATGTGGCCGATCAGAAGAAGATCGATTTCCTTGCTTTTGGGATAGTTGCGCGCTTCAACACACGGGCCGAGATCGGCGCGGAACGTTTTCTTTTCCGTCCACATACCGAGATCAGCGTACTTTTTCATCATGAAATTGGCGATCTTGTCGATGCCTTCGACAGTGCCGGTGCCGCTGTCAGTGTTGACAAGAATTGCCAGATCCTGCAAAAAGGCGCTTTCATTATAATATGGATTCATAGTTTACCTTTGCTTTCTTGTGCCGCTGTTCGGCAGCAGAAACGCCGCAGGGGAAATATCATTCCAACATTCCCCCTGCAGCAGAAGTTAAGAGACGTCGGACGACTTTTCGATCGGAAGCGCATTGCACACAGCCAGAAGTAATGCAAGCCGCGGGCGCACGCTGCTGAGCAGGATATGCTCGTCATCGTTGTGCAGATTAAAGCCGATGGGGCCGCAGGCGTCGATGGTGCCGACTCCCTCCTGCGAAGGGATGCTGGCATCGGATGCGCCGCCGCTTGCGGCAAAGTTCACCGGTATGCCGAGCTGTGCGGCCTCCTGTTCCATCAGCGCGATCAACGCCTGCCCCGATCGATTTTCAACCATGGGATAAGAGCGGGCAAGACATTCAGCTGTCACGCGGATCTCAGGATTATAAGGGCAATCACAGAGGCTGCGGATCTCCTCAGTGAGGATTTCGTACTGCTCCTCGGTCTCAAAACGGATGTCGACGCTGCTTTCAGCATAATCGGGAATAACATTGTACATGGTGCCGCCGCGGGCAACGCCGAAATTCAGGCTGGTGCCGAGCGGCAGACGGTCAAAATCGGCGAAGCGGCAGATCCAGTTTGCCATTTCAAGCACGGCGCTCGCGCCGCCGCGGGGATCCACGCCGGAGTGGGCAGACTTGCCGTACATGCGGATGATATAATGCGCGGCGCCCTTGCGGCGCTTGACAAAGCTGCCGTCGCTGCGCCCCGCCTCAAAGCCGAGGCAGTAGGTGCTCTTACGGGCCAGCTCACGAAGCCAGCCGCGGGAACTGATAGAACCGACCTCGCTGTCGGAGTTCAACGCGACGCACAATCGCAGCTCAGGCCGCTCACGGAGCAAATTCTGCACCAGTGCAAAGGCCAGCAGTATGCTGGATTTCATATCGGCGCAGCCGGGACCGTACACCTGATCCCCTTTGATGCGAAACGGCCGCTTTTCACTGGTGCCGACAGGAAAAACCGTATCCATGTGGCAGAGGAGCAAAAGATCAATGTCTTCGCTCTCCGGATAATTCCGCACCTCAAGGCAGGGGCCGTAGGCGGGGTCAAACACGTGCTTTTTGACCGTCAGCCCGAGTTGGCTGCACTTGCCGATGAGGAACGATGCGATCTGTCCAATGCCATCGGCAGTTCCGCTACCGCTGTCGATATTCACCAGATACTCAAGTTCCTGCAAAAACTGCTTTTCTTCGAAAATAACCATGAGCTCTTTAACCTGTTTATTTGGATTTTCCAGTCACTGCAAATTGATCAAAACGCCTGTCGCCACGGCAAAGCAGCCGACCAACGTCCAGATGAGAAACAGCGGCATCATAAACTTGAGCCACTTCTCAAACGGCACACGCGCAACACCCAACGCAGCCATCAGCACGCCGGAGGTGGGGATAATGCAGTTGGAGAAGCCGTCGCCATACTGATAGGCGAGAACTGCAACCTGTCTCGGAATTTCGAGGATGTCTGCCATCGGGACCATCAGTGGCATAACGATAGCGGCCTGACCGGAGGCGGAGGAGACAAAGAAGTTGAACACCAGGTTCACAAGGAACATGAACACGGCGGCCAGCGTCTTGGGCAGCAGCACCAGCGGCATGGAGATGTAATAAATAATGGTGTGGATGATCTGACCGTCAGTGATGATGACGGAGATCGCGCTGGCAAGGCCGATCAGGAATCCCGCGTAGACCATCTTCTTCACGCCGGAGATAAAGTTCTTGGCAATATCGTTGGCGTTCATCTTGCCGACAAAGCCGGCGGCGACGCAGGTAATGAGCATAATCGCAGCCATATAGTCATAGCCCCAGGCGAACTTGATGCAGCCATACACATACAGGGCAAGGCCGCCGAAGACGAGCAGAATGATGATGACGTCGCGAACGGTAAAGGTATCGTTCACTTCTGCGGAGAGGTTCTCGTCAAACGGATACTCGGAAACCGGCATGATGGAGCGGGAGGGATCTTTGCTGACGCGGACAGCGTAGCGCATAACATAGATGATCGTAATGAGAACGATAATCGCGGTGACAACGACACGGAAACCCATGCCGGATAGAAGCGGCAGCTCGGCCATCTGCTGCGCGATCTGCACAGAGCTGGCAGACATGAACGACGAGTTAAAGCCGGCATACGTGCCGAGATACAGGAACGCCATTGCCGAAACCCTGTCGAGCTTCATGATCTCTGCCACCGCAAGCCCCAGCGGAATAAACGCCACAACTGCGTTGATGAGAACGCCGGTCGCGCCCAGGATGGCAAAGAAGAGCATCACGAGCGGGATAAGAATCAGCGCTTTATTGGCCATCTTGGAAATTAGAATGCGAAGGCCTCGCTGAATGGCGGTCGTTTCCAGTGCGATCTCGATATAGCCGCCGACGAGCATGACGAAGAAGATCATCGTCGCATTATTCTTGAGGCCGGTATAGAACGAGAAGAGCAGATCCTTTAAGCTGGTAGAAGTCCGCTCAACAAAGTGGAAGGAGTTGGGGTCGACCATTGTCTGGCCACTTTCATTGGTGACCGTATCAAATACGCCGGCAGGGATGACATAGGTCATCAGTGCCATAAAGATAACAAGAATTGCTACGATGACATAGGTATCGGGGAGAGCAAAGCCTTTTTTCTTCTTTTCAAGTGAAGTTCCGTTCATAGCAGGATCCTCCTTAATCCTCTTGGGAGAAAGGCAGCATTCGGCGGATATCGTCTTCTCTTAGTTCCTCGAGCTTTTGTCTGCACGCGCGGATGCCGGAATAAAAAGGTTTGCGAAGAGAACTCTGATAATTGCGTGCAAGCAGCTGTTCGATGCGAAACATACCGTCTTCGGTGCTGATTTCTTCTCCGCGTAGTAATTTGTTAAAATAATTGATCTGCAAAGGGGAAAAGTCCTCAGAGGCCACCTCCAGAATTTTTCCACTCGAGCGGTTTACCAGTAAGGTAACGCTGATCGTGCCGTTATACTTGCTGAAGAGAACTGATTTTTCGGGAAGCCGGGCAAACCCTGTTAGCAGTATCTCTTCAAGATTCAATTCGGCCGTTTTTTTCTGATCCATTGTATAAACCCCAAATCATTACTGCATTGCTTGCAAGCACTTATACCGCCCTCATATCGATCACCAGTCTTTCATAATCTCGGGATGGAACAGGGCGAGGGCAATATTGACGAAAAAAACCCTTTTCCGCAGCACCATACACCGCAAAAATACATGACAAGCTTACGCCGTCCAATTTTTACATCCGCGATGTATTTACGTTGCGATAAAAGAGTTTGTTTTATCTGGTAAATATCAAGATGTATTCGATTGTTGTTTTTATTATATCTAGTTTTTGTTAAAATGCAATATAGAATTTTCGAAATTTCATATTCTTTGTCAGTTATAACAATAAATGCACAGTAAGGCTATGCGTTGTGACAGAAATCTAAGTGAATAAGTCAAAATGAGGTTTTTAAACGACAGTCCACCGCACACTGTGGTACTGTGCCCCGCTCCAGATCAATTATCTCTTCTGATTAGAATCGGCACTGGCATAGTCTCCTCATCATATGCCTTAAGAATGGATATCTTCGCTCGCAAAGGCTTTTTCGGCAAAATGAGAGATAAGAGGTTTAACGGCTATGACGGGGTTTTACGCTTACTTGGATTCGACGTTGACATGAACGTTTCACTATCTTCCCTCCGCAAAAAGAGAAGGCTGAGACACCACGGTGCCACGCGCCTTCTCCTTCATGACTGGTTTTTCTGTCGTCCGCCGACACTCAGTTCCTTCTGGTCAAAAGCCATTCTACTGCATCAATATCGGGTTCTTCTGTTGCCCGCCAACTCTCCGGCCCAAAGTCCGGCATCCATTTCGGATTTTAGGTGCCAGCCGCACCAGAGGGATGACGCCCTCTATCTAAAACAATAATACATTGTTTTTTGTTGCCGGTCAACAAAAAGTCGCTTGAATGGCTTACTCTTCCTTGAAGGTACATTTTCCAGTTTTTGAGTAGCAAATGTAGTTCTAATGTGGTATACTTGTGAAAAAACACAAGAGGGACTATTATGGATTATTACACACTTTATCTGGACGAAAGTGAAACTCATCGATATAACAAAGTTACCTCAAAGAATGAAGCACCACACTTTTGCATGGCCGGAGTTATTATTGCAGATAAAGACATCACTACAGTTGAGCAAAGTATTGATTCTCTAAAAAGCGTTGTATGGCACGATTTGGGGAATCCTCATGAGATAATTCTCCACCAGATGCTAATCAACAACGCCCAAAGGGGACGGCTTGATTCACGGAAGAACCCCGAGTACGTCCGTTTTTCATCAAATAAAGTCATCAAGCTTTTTTACCAGGAACTGCAAAAAGTGTTTGCTAATGCTCCGATGACCATTATAGGTAGTTGCATTTCTGAAGACGCCATGAGCAACTATTATGGCGTATCTGGGAAAAACCCGCAAGATAAGTATTTAATAGCAATGCAATTGATACTCGAAAATTACTGCCATTTTTTATGCTCTCGAAATGCTAGAGGTAGAATACTCTATGAAGCAATTAATACGGTTGCGAATGAATCACTTAGAGACAAGTACTACCATATGAAATTGGTGGGCTCCATGTACATGCCTCAGAAAACAGCTTCAAACTGTCTGTTGGGAATGGACTTTGCAAGTAAGAGCGATAACAACCCCGGTTTACAGGTTGCGGATTTTGTCCCAAACGGATTTGCGCGTGACTGCCTTGGCACTCCCCAAGCAAAATATAACATTTTTCGCGCTCTGAAGTATCTTAGATACGATGGTGGGTTAGGGCTTCCAGATAGGTTTGGCGTAAAGTATATGCCATGATCATAACTTTATGTATTGACAAGTGCTTCAAAGCATATTATAATACCATACAGGGATTGGGAGATGCCAATTACGTTGTTACGCTTTTGCGTGGCAGATAATCATTGGTATGGCCAAAAGCCTAGTACAGAGAAAAGTACCATCGGCAACGAACCCTGTATCAAAGAAGTCACCGTGTTAGGTGACTTCTTTGTTTTTTATTATACATTCTGATTTACACGACACCTCAATTTATCTATAAAGGGTCAGTCCCAAAAGGCTTACTTTTTGGTTAGATGAATTTAAAAACGAATTACCCCATAAATAGTGTGTCATAACGTTGCCGTTCTCATTTAATATGTATTTCTTTTGTTATAACTCCTCAAATTTACCCGTCTGGAAAGATTAATTGTATTAGCAGGTCTTCAATCGATGGAACGCCTGTCGACTTTTTGCGGGATTCAACACGATATGGGATCCACTGACTGATTTAACGCTTTTCTGTCTTCTGTCCCTTCAACTCTGTTATTAGGTCCATTTTGAAGTCAGACTCCTCACGCAATGCATACGCTCGCATGGCCATAAGGGAATCAACCAGGTACGCCTTCACCGTTCCCAGCTCATCAACATTTTTTACATCTACGTAACCAAGGTACTGAACACCGATTTCTTTATCACCAGGAAAAACAAACACGTTCTCGATTTTGCGAATATTAGCCAATTCGTCCTTTGCAGTCTGGCTGTTCAGTGCCTTCATCAGCGTTAACCTGTAATAGAATTGTTTAACGACGTCATGCCAGCCTGGGACATTGCGGTGATAGTTATAGTATTTGGCGTCGAGGATGTACAGTGTATCCTCATCATGAAAAAGGATATCCGGCCTCTGCTCAATTCCGGCGATGAACATGTTACTATGCCACTCTGGGCTCGGCACATATACCTTCAGATGATTGTAATCATTATCAAAGATGTAACCGCATATCGCCTCCCAGATCCAGTGAAAATACGGAGTGCACAAGAACTCCATTTTTGAATTGTCGCGAACACCTCTCAGCGCATTAAGATACTCTATCATTGTATTCAGGAGTGCGATTTCCCTCTGCACAAATGTGTTTGCTAATTCTTCACGCAAGATATCAATGGCCTCATCCAGCGGGCAGGGAAGTTGTTTTACTCCGAGTTCTTCACTATCATAGTTAAGAAGCCATCCCCATAGAGAAGCACAGTCACCAACAATAAATTCATGAATCTGCCGAAGGACATTTCCGGAATCGAATGTACTAACCCTCATTACCGGTTCCGGATAGGCAATTCCTCTCTTTTCGATAAGCGGAATAGTCTTGTTTATGGTCCTTGTCCAATCGGTTCTTCCGGGCCTAGTGGTCGTGCATATTTCGTGCTCACGTCGGATAAGTCCATACTGCAGATAATCTTCAACGATGAATATGGCAGAAGAAATTCTGCTGCTGTCGTTTGAGGAGTCTCCGAAGAGAAGCTCACTTTCCTCAACGTCAAATTCGTGTTCGTCTCGGTAGCGAAGCAACGTTTTTAACAGTAGCATAGCTTCATAACGGATATCTCTATCATTGTCAGGCACAGAGTAGTTCTTAGGAAATACGATTACCGGAGTGCTGTCAACTATCGAGAAACCAGTTACATTCCAAGAAAATCTATCAGATCTTACGCTAATATATGAACCGTCTCCACTCAGTGTATCCACCAGAAAGGGATAATTTTTTGTAGAATAAACTGCACCTTCGGAGAAACACAGGTAGCTGCCCAAATCAAATCCCCCCGATCAGATAGTCTCTTCGATCTCATCACCTTCCTCGTCCTCATCGGCGGAAACTAAGGTCGGCTTGTACTGAATATAATCCTTTATTGCAAGCACGTCCGAAGCCTCAAACCCGTCAACAAGGTCAGAGAATCCGGTAATAGCCTTGGCGAAAGCCCCCTGCGCTCTCTTGTGACGCAGAACGTCATCCCAGAGATACAAAAGCAGTTTGTCGATGGCTGATTTGTTGTGAAGCTCAGACGGTTTGATAAAATACGGTCCGATCAGCCGGTCCTCATTTACTCTAAGGTATTTCAGCTTTTCATTGACGGCAGTGATAAATATGCCCCAAGTGATGTTCTGTCCGGCATATCTAATTTCCGCGTCCTTATGCACCGCATTATCAATGTCAATGCGAAGGTATTTGAAATTCCATCTGCGTTTGAATGCAGAATCTATGATATTCACACCTTGGTCGGCGCTATTCATCGTTGCCACAATATTCATATTCGATGGCAAACCGACACCATCCCTGATAAATGGCTCAATACCGACATGATTCAGATATTCACGCAGTTCCTGAGGAGGCTCAAACAGGTACTCACTGCTTCCGCCGGAATTTCGGTCAAGTAACTGAAAAACCTCTCCGAAAACTGAAGCTGCATTAGAACGATTCAGCTCTTCTATAAGCAGCGTGTGCATGTTGGCCGGATCAAGCCAAGCCTCAACAAGGACCTGAGTAAAAGGGCCGGGGACAAACTGATAATCAATATATGGGGTACCGGATTTCATTTTTCGTCCATCCACAGTGAACAGTTCTTTGTCATCATGGTCATAAACAGGAACCGGCTTATATGTCCCGATAAAATCAAAATAGGAATACTCTGGGTGAAAAACCACTCTTCGGGTTAGCGGCGCTCTACCGAATTCATCCTCGAGCATACGGCTCTTACCAGTACCGGGAGCTCCGTAAACGATAAGGTTCTTCCCTCCTTCTCTTCTCGGAATGTCTTTGATATCCTGATAGGACTTAAGATCAAATGTCTTCGCTGTAAAGATTTGCTCCGCTTTTTTTGAGATTCCAGACAGCTCCTTATAGAGCGAGGGCTCTGTAGCGTAGGCAAATACAAGTTTGGCAACAAACTCTTGGCTGGCGTTTACAAGATTTAGTACGCTTAGTGCGGGAGAAACGTAATAGTCATTGGATCGCTCAATGCCTTTTCCACCAAGCCACCAGCTGTAATCGGTCACGAATTGAAGCAGAAGCGACGCCGCTCTGTCAGATGATGCCTCTCCGATTCCATTCGCTTCAAAATGAGCTTTAGCAGCAGCTGTAAATTTCTGAGGAAGATCTTTCTCCGTATGATCCTTCAAAGCTTTATAGACCTGCTTCTTGTCAAGGGATGTTCCATCATCCATAGTAAGCGTTCCGGCATCGTTATCGATAATGGTCTCGGTACACTCTCTGTATCGGATGATTTCTCTAATCAACGGTACAGCGTAAGTTGCAATAACGAACCACTGATTGGCGATGTAGATATTCAAGTTACCGGCATTGGTCACGATTGCCGTAGTTTTCATAAACTCTACATTTTCATTTCTCGAGTGCATATAAGCAGTATATGCCAGCTTGAACGAGTCAGAGAGTTCAACCTCTGTCGGGATAAAGGCATCGCTCATCTTTTGACGGGTTTCCTTCACTATTTCCCCAAGATCCTTAATCGGACTCATGATTTTTTCCTCTCTCTCAGGTGATTTATTACGCTCAAGAGCACGTGACAGTTCAGACATGTCGGCAAAAGAGCCGCCGGAAATAATGGATCTGGCAGCTTCAATTACACTCTCATCTGATTTATTCTTGAAAAACTCCATCACAATCTTGCGGGATGGTGACGGTTCGCGACTGGACCAGCCTTTTCGACCATTATCAAAAAAAGGATCAAATTCATCACGCATGTTTCTGATGTTGTTAGGATTTTCTCCGATAATCTTTCCAATTTCGGAGAATGCTTCAATAAAAGTTCTATAGCCAAGAGCTTTCAAAGCTGAGTCGTTACATCTGGAGAGGCAGTAGGATAAAACCAGTCCTCTTATTTTAACAGTGTCCATACTCATTCACCACCTTTACTCATCAAGATCAGGATCAGGAAGATTTGCGATAAGCTTCTTCAGGCAACGTGAAACAGAAATGCGCATATCTTCATACTGCTCGCGAGTTTCAGGATTATAAGTTGAAAACTCAGCTTCCGCAAGAGCCCAAAAAAGGGCATCCATGCCCGTAACCATGACATTCTGCTCAAGAATCGGGAAATAGATTTTCTGATAATATGGATGGCTCTGGTTGATTTCCACAGCATGTTTTCCATTGACAATACAGGGATTCCACAGCATCCCGTTTTCAAGCGAAGAGACCGGAATAACACGGTATTGTCCCTGCTTGCTGGAGGTCCGTATAGAAATCTGCTGATTCTCAAACGTTCCGTTCTTATTAGAGATCTGCACTTTTCCTTCAGGTGTTACCACCACGCTGGATTCTTCTACGGATTTCGCCTTATCCTCAATATTTCGATTCGACGTTGCATGTACATCACGCGCCTTCGCCTGAACGCCTTTTGACGTGCCTTTCCGATAACGTTCCTCAGCTGCTCTGCGTGGAGCGGGCATAATTTGATCTTTTACATATGTAAAGATTTCCTCGTTCAGGAGTATCCTAGACTTCTTAATATCAACATTAAAAACATCATCGAGAGTATAGTCAAAAGAAAACTCGACTCTCAAAAGGGAAAAGTGCGGTTCTCTCGAGAACATTCCAAGCCAGTCATTGGAATGAATCAATCTGTTTTCCCGATATACATAGAATCCCTGCATATCATTACTAAGCTTTGCCGCACTACGCGCAGTTACAGATGCGAAATCATCTCGGCGCGGAAGTAAATATGCCCTTATTGTGAAGCCGGATACAGTGCCGTCCGGAAGCTCCACTTCAACAAACTCATCCACGAGTTTTTCAGTTTGCGGTTCATCCACACAAAACGGATCCCACGGTTGAATGCCGACGCCATTCAACGTGATAGAGATATTTCTTGCCCTGTCATCTGCAGAATCAAGGAATCTCTGATATACCATGGACAAATGAAAAGCAAGTCCATCAACCGTCTTTTTTAGTGCGACGTTTGCGCTGCTCTTGTTATTGTAGTTTTTCAGCAATCTGTCGACTTTTTCCCAAACAACAAGTGTTCCACTTGAGCCATCGGCAGTCATATCAAGAAGATCGATTTCATCTTCCGAAGGTGTCTGCATTTTCAGATTCCATCCGTTCGTTTGCGCTATATAGTCCAGATCCCATTGCGCCTTTCGAACAGTGTCATCCTCTTTCCCTCTGGAAATTACGGAAAGGCACCGGCAAAAAGCAGTAGAACCGGTTTTCAAACCTAGGCCGAACTTTCCAAGGCTTCCGTGATCACTCCTTTTTCTTGAACCATAACGCATTGCGTTCTGGAGACCGTCGTAATTCATACCTGTTCCGTTATCGGCAATATATATAGTCAGATCCTTATGCGGATTGAAATCGATGGTAATGTCGATTTTATCGGCATCTGCAGCAATGGAATTATCTACAATATCTGCAATCGACGTATTAAAGTTGTATCCTGTATCACGGAGTCCCTCCATTATTCTTTCAGGGTCCGGAGGGAGCAGAATATTCTGAGTAGCTCTAATATCAGTATCCATATTCATTGTCTTACTCCTCTCATGTATTCATCGGTGATTTCTGTAATGCAAGAATGATGTCCTGTCTGCTTTGCTCGTCACCGATATTGCCTATGATTGCATTTTCAGACATCCGTCGTTTTCGAGAAATTCTATCATTTACAATTTCCTCTACTGTATCCGCATAGAAAAGCCTGTAAACAAAAACGGTCTTTTTCTGCCCTCGTCTGTAAGCGCGGGCTGTCGACTGATCCTCAAGGGACGGATTCCACTCTGGGTTAAAGTGAATAACATGATTAGCGCCTGTTATATTTAATCCGGTTCCGGCTGCGCGTGGATTCAATGCGAGAACGGCAGCAGAATTCATTGCGTTAAAACCATCAACAATCGACTGTCTTTCATCGACAGGGGTATCGCCATTTATCATCATAACCGGAACGTGAAACCGCTTTGGGATATCATCGTTAAAGATAGAGAACATTTTCTTATACGAAGTGAATATGATAGTTTTTTCTCCAGAAGCAATCACTTCTTCAAGGATTTCACATAACCTCTGATATTTTACCGATGAAGAGAACACATCTGTCAAAGAATTCTCAGAACCGCAAATCGCGGGATGTGTACAGTACATTCTGAGTTTCTGTAAAACCCCGATACTTAATCCTTCTTTTTCCGATAGCCCGACAGCCTCACCCCGATATCTCTCATATTCAATGGCCTCGGACTCCGGCATTAAAACGGGTTGTTCTATAACCACTTTCTCCGGAAGATCATTACCGACATCTTTGACCATGCGACGTATCATTATCGGGGAGAGCACCGGTTCTATCATAGATGCTCCGTCAACATCGTCCCCATAGCTGCTTTTGAAATCCTGTATTGATCCCATATATCCGGGAAGCACAAAATCCGCAAGTGACCAGATATCTGTCAAATGGTTTTCAAAAGGAGTGCCTGTTATTGCTATCCCAGCCCTTTTCGGTATTTTCTTCACTGCAATAGAGCGGCTGCTTGAGAAGTTCTTAACGTTCTGAGCTTCGTCAAGAATTACAGTATCCCAGAGCACCATCCTTAACATTCCAAGATCGCTCACCGCCGTATTATATGAAATTACAACAAGGTCGTGTTCCAACAGTTCCTTATACAGTCCTGTTCTTCTAGGCCCGTGGTGGACATAGACATCAATGTCAGGAGCGAATTTTCCACACTCTCTCTTCCAGTTCTCAAGAAGAGAGACTGGACAGATGATAAGGTTGTTTTTATTGCCGACGGCTATCTGATGGTTAATGATTGAAATGGCTTGAAGTGTTTTTCCTAAGCCCATTTCATCGCCAAGAATGCAACCACATCCCTCGGACAGCATGAATCTCATCCAGTTATATCCGTCCACCTGATACGGATACAATTTTGCGTTAATACCTGCAGGGATCTCTGGGTGCTGTATGGCATTGACCGTTCGATAGCGCTCCAGATCTACGGAATCCATGATTTCACGCAATCCTTCTTTCTCAGCTGTTTTTTTAAAAAGAAGATACTGGTGAAACGTAATCTCTCCACATTCCGATATGCCGAGTTCTTTGAAAGCGGAATTCAATATTTCAATATTGCCGCTTACTCTGAACCATTCTTTCTGAGTCAGACATTGGTCAAGAAGCATACCATTTACTACATCAGTTGGAATTACCTCTTTTCTTCGAATCACATAACTCTTCAGCATAATTTTCCCTCCTGTGGCATCCAGCCCAAGGCTGATACGGACTGGCGATGCCAGAGAGGAAAAACGTACGATGGGAAAAGCATCTGCCAAAGGAGGCAGTGTCTCTGGATTGTCTCCAAAAAGGCACTCTATGATTGCTTCTGAACTCATACGCCGGAGTATTCCACTTTCTGAATATGCTATGTGATTGTCTTCAGCGACCCACTTACCGGCCATGATACTACCACCTTTTTTAATTACTTAAATCGTATCTCTCTCGAGTTATTTGCCGATATCTTAATTCTCATTGGCTTTTTTATAGAGTCATCTGATTGTTCCATGAAGTTACCGAGAAAATCGAAGGGATCCTCCTTTTCAACAGTGGACGTATCGGACTCTTCTCTCAGAATATTGCAGGTTAGGTCAACGGTGAATTTATCAACTTCATCAACCAGCATTCTGAGATGGGAATCGTTCGCATAAACATTGATGATATCTGCGACATAGCCCTGACTGGCGTTTACAAGATTCAGCATATTCAGAACAACAGACATATAGAAATCCGTTCTATCGATTGTCTTTTGTCCAGACCACCAAGAATAGTCGGAAGAAAATCTCCAAAGTCTGTTCTTTGCATCCGGAATTATCTCCGGCGCGATTTTCCCCTTCAAAATAGATTCGGCTGCTTCAAAGAAACTGTTCTTATCTTCAGATGTCGGCTGGTCTCTTAACTGCCTCGCATAGGTAGTAAGCTGTTTTCCAAGGAAATCAGCAATGCCCTTAACCTGCTCCTTGTAATACATAAGCTCCATATACACATCAAGCGGATAGGACGCAATGACAAACCACTGATTCGGAACAAATATGTAGCGTCCCTGCGAAGTGGTTATCACAGCAGAGCAGTCGAAAAATTCAATGTCATACCCATTAGACTTCAGAACTTCCGTATAAGCATTTTTGAATTCCTCGGTCAGCTTAACATCCTGCCAGACGAACTCATTGGCATATTTTGTTGACGCCTGCTGAATAAGAAGATGAAGATTTTTTAATCCGGAGTTGTATCGTTCATTCTTCATTTTCCTCATTCACTCCTTTCAATTCTGAAACAAGTTTTTCCATTGTGGCATCGAACTTTTTTTCAATCTCGCACTCCCAGATGATAATCACCTTAAAGCCAATTTCTTCAAGCTGCTGTTTATGTTTGGCGTCATTTTCTACATTCTGCCCGAATTTCTTTTCCCAGAACTCGGTTCTGGTTTTTGGCATAGTTGCCTGTTTGCATCCGGCATGCCGATGCCAGAAACATCCGTGAATAAAAATCACGGTATGATATTTGGGAAGGACGATATCCGGCTTTCCCGGATATCGCTTATCATTCTTTCTGAAGCGGAATCCCTTGCTGAACAGGTACTTGCGGACAGCAATCTCGGGTTTTGTGTCCTTTCCCTTGATTCGGCTCATATTCCAGCTTCGCTTTTCCGGTGACAGTCTATCAGCCATGAGTTGGATCCATATGTTTCATTTCTTCCCGCACCCTTTTAGCAATCGCTCGTATAACAGGCACTGCCACAGAGTTTCCGAACTGTTTATAGGCCTGTGTATCAGAAACAGGAATAATAAAGCTTTCCGGAAATCCCTGCAATCTAGCACACTCTCTGGGAGTAAGTTTTCTCGGCGGAATATCAGGTCCCTGGTCAATCAGTATCTCGCTTCCGTCCTTGTAGTATCGGGCAGAAATTGTATTTGTGTATTCAGAATCAGCATTGAAAAGGCTGAATCCAAATCCGTTGCCCTTCTTCTGATGTTCAGCCTTACGTCGAATATGGCCCTCATACAGTTTTTGGCTGATGGTGTATTTTTCATCAACATTATCTTCAAGAATATCTCCGAGTCGTGTCTTCTGATGAGTGGGCTTGGGAAAAGGAAATATATATTTGTCGTCGAGCCCGTAGTACCTGCGATCGAAACCAACAATATAGATTCTTTCTCTGTTCTGTGGAATGCCAAAATCAGCAGCACGCAGAACGTCATATGTGACCTGGTAATCAAGTGCATCCAGATGTTCAAGAATAATCTTGAGGGTTCTGCCTTTGTCGTGTCCCCGAAGCTGCTTCACATTCTCAAGCAGAAATGCTTTCGGACGTTTGTCCTTGATGATTCGTTCAATCTCAAAAAACAGAGTTCCCCTTGTGTCAGAAAAGCCCTTCTTCAAGCCTGCCTGAGAGAACGGCTGGCATGGAAATCCTCCAAGGAGAATGTCAAAGTCAGGAATTTCATCATTGGTAATCTTTGTAATATCACCATTAGGCATATCTCCAAAATTCACATGATAAGTTTTCTGCGCAAATTTGTCCCATTCAGAAGCAAAGACGCACTTCCCGCCAAGCTCCTGAAACGGGATTCGGATACCTCCTATTCCAGCAAACAGATCGATAAAAGTAAATTCCGCTACATGCACTTCCTTTGCATAAGGCGTATCTGCCGCAAAGGACATTATAGCCCTATACACAAGAGGAGAAGGCGATGATTCTCCGTTTTCCCACCGTCGAAGTGTTCTGTCTCCAAATTTTCCAAGGCCAAGCGCGTCAGAAAAGTCTTTCTGTGAAAGCCCGAGGCCCAGTCTTTTTTCTTTGATATCTTCAGCAATACCCATGTTCCAACCTCCGCGGATAAATAAAAGGACATTTTGCCCTTATATTATCACAAAGAGATTCAGCGGTCAATCTTCGCAAAAATCGCAACGATATCTATCATGGATTTATAGTAACTTTCTGCAGCAAGCAGTCAAGCAATGTTCTCTTGAACGGGAAGGTAATAAAACAAAAAATCCAGCTCAGAGGCGGATTTCTGTTCCTGTTCGTTAGGGGAATTTCCCCGAACTTGTCTAATCAAAGATTTCATCTTCGACGGTGCGCCTGTTGGCGCTTATTTTTCATCCTGCCGGTACTTCTTCTGCGGCTCAGTCTTTGCATTTTCGGTGCCAAATAAGTCGAGCAGATCTACCCGATAGGTCTCAACTCGAGATGCTTGTCCTTGGATGTCCAAGCAGGATCCTGTTATACCGCTTAGCATAGTCAAGGAAATCTTTCAAGATAAATTTCACTCGTCATCTTCTCGGCATATGTAATCCATCTCGAAACCTCTCTAAGCAAAAAGATGTCCTGCGAATGGCAAGACATCTTTGCGGCTGCCATTGCAGCTGTCAATATCTATTATTTAGGTTATTTTACACTATCTTACGAATAATATCAATAGTTGACGATCAGCGCATACACGGTTATGACTGCTTCCTTGAACAAGCGGAACAAATACCTTTGTTCGGCCCGTCGGGGCCCCCATAGCAGGTCATCTCAAAATTTCGTTTGATCTGCCCGCATCGCTCACACATGATCCATCTACGGCCAAAACGATCAACGGCCCATTCTTCAGAATTAACATCGAATGAGTTGCAGATCCGCTTATACTCAGTATCAAGCTGTTCCTGTGATGGAGCTTCCGGTCTCACAGGTTGCCGAGCATTGCACGTTTGCTTCACATACGGGATTCGAGTATGCTGCTGAGATTGCTTTGTGAGGCGTGCAATCCGTTCCTCACGCTCGCGGAGCTTCCGTTCATTCTCGGCTCGGATTTTGCTGATTTCAGCCCACAGCTCTGCTTTAGGACGTTCAAAGTCATCTTTCTTTTGAACTCCTGCATAAGCCATGCAGCGGCAGGCAGGAGGAGCAGCAATATTGAACCTGCAATAAGCGCAGTCCACCCACCTTGCTGACGCCATTCCTTTGTACCGCTGAATAGAAATTGGACAGAGATAGCCGGTCCCATAGCCTCGAGGCTCAACAGCAACAGCATGGTATTTTTTCTTCCAGTGCTGCTCGAGACGACTGAAAGCCCAAGACGCATTCTTGGGCTGATCCAGGATATTTGATATACGCTCAGGCGTAAACTCGACATCTTTATCGAGCCTTGGCAAAGGGTATCGCAAGAGTGAGTAGCCGTCCTTTTGCGCTTGCCTGCTTAATTCCATGAGATCGTTATCATCATAGTAATTATCAAAATCGAGGAGAATTCTAAGGGCGCTTCCCTGCGAGCAAACCGTCAAGAATGGCGGATATGAAAGCGGCTCACACTTGAACTCTATAGAGTCAATTGGAATGGCCTTCTCATCTTGAAGCAGTTCTGCGGTATGCCAAGCAGGAAACTTGAGTTCAATAGGGGGCAGCGTCATTTGTCTCTTCTTCTCCAGGACATCAGCCATCGCCTTGTAGATAGCAACTTCACTCGCATACATACACTCGTAATTCGAGACATGGGCAAAATGATGCCGCCGGATATCCCCTTTCTTTGCTTCAAAAGGTTGCCCGCAGGCAGCACAAACACAATCGCACTTGAGTCCGCTCGGGACATCGGAGATGTGCAGGAGTTCTCCGGTTTCCTTATGTACCCCATAATAGATGTTACTTGCAGAGCGCTTTTTAATATCAGACGCCATAGTTGTTCCTCCGTATGGTCGGATGGCAATTATCGTTGAAATGGAGCTGCTGTACTCCGTGATTGACCTTATCTGTCTTGGGCGAATACTCTCTCGACCCGATCACCATACATAGGGAGCTGCTCCATATAGGGAGCAAGCCTACGCTCAATCTCAGCTCTCTCAATCTTTGAGGCCTCGGTCGGATCTACAGTATGTCCGCCTTCCTCCATCATATCAACAGCGAATTCGTAGAGAACGTGATCCAGGAGTTCTTCGGCGCTTTCAATCAAAACGACTTCAATATCACCGACTCTTCCACTTGCTGTGTCGATATTCAAGTAGATGTAGCCAACTTTATCGGACCAGAGGACCTCAAAATAAGGACATGTCTTGATGTAGTCCTGAAAGACAGTAATCACTCTATCGATCGCCGCCTTTGTTTCGGGTGTATATATTTCTTTCATAGCAAAATCTCCATACTTTCTGATTGTGTTTTTACGGTTTGCAGCGGCCACAGGGGGAGTATCCCTTGGCAACGACCTCATCTCTTGTTCCGTGAAACTCCTGCTTGTTCTTGTCTTTCATATCCTTTACACTCGAGCAGGTAGGATAATGGAACTTCTTGGTATTCGTGTTGAGAATGTAGTCTGCCTGAGCCATATCATTTCCAGTACCCGGATTATCGGAGGACGCTGAATCGTCCGGTTCCTGCGCAGGGACAGGCGCAGCCGTGGACGGCGTCTGCGCTGTATTTGAGCTATCTGCGCGCTTGCTATCGCCTGTGGCATAGTCGATTTCCACACCGGGTTGAACGTTATATGCATAGACGCAATAACAGATTCCGGCGCCATTGTCTTCGACGGAGTAGCCTTCCATCAGAACGCCGTTAGCCAGAAGATTATCTCCCTCAAAAATAGGCGTTACACGGTACATGACATGGTTGCCG
>OODA01000212.1_pt1 | contig 45483 bp, 36 predicted proteins | sample 1671341 | NCBI WGS metagenome assembly OODA01 (sample SAMN06348147, study PRJEB24527) | human gut metagenome | biome: human gut; feature: ankylosing spondylitis patient; material: feces | host: Homo sapiens | place: China | collected 2015-10 | reverse complement strand
GTGAAGTACCACATCCCCAAGGGGCACACAGAACTGGACACCGAGGTCTTTGACGAAGCGGACTGATGCCGTTTCTCTCCAGAAAAACAGTCGTTTTTGTGCGGCTGTTTTTCTTATATCCTGTGCTATAATGAAAGCAGAGAATGCTGCGAGGTGACATTTATGCCTTTGAATCATCCCATTACCCCGGCGCTTCTGGCTGACCCGGAAATTTTCCAGCAGAACCGCCTGCCCTTCCATGCCCATTTTGCTGACCAGACCAGCCCGGAAATGCCCCTGACCGTCAGCTTGGACGGCGAGTGGGCTTTCCGCTATGCGGAAAACCTGACTGCACCCTTTACGGACTGGGACACCCTGACCGTGCCGGGCTTTATCCAGATGCAGAGCCTGCAAAAGCCCGGTCAGCCCTACGGCGCGCCCCATTACGTCAACACCCAGTACCCGTGGGATGGCCACGAAAAGCTGCACCCCGGCGAGATTCCGCAGGATTATAACCCCATCGGGGAGTATCAGCGCAGTTTCACCCTGCCGGAAAGCTGGGCAAGCTGTTACCTGCGCCTGAACGGTGCGGACAGCGCTGCCGCCGTCTGGTGCAACGGCGTTTACATCGGCTACACCGAGGATACCTTTACCCCCGCCGAATTTGATATGACCGCCGCCGTCCATCCCGGCGAAAATACCCTGACGGTGCAGGTGTACCGTTTCTCCTCCGGCAGCTGGCTGGAGGATCAGGATTTCTGGCGCATGAGCGGGCTGTTCCGCTCGGTGGAGCTGTTCACAAAGCCTGAGCTGCATCTGGAAGATGCCTTTGTGAAGCAGGAGTTCGCCCCGGACTTCTCCAGTGCCACCGTCACCTTTGACTGCAAGGTCAGCGGTGCGGGAACGGTGTCGGTGGTGTTCAATGGGCAGCAGCAGTCTGCTGAGGTGGGCGCGCCTGCCGAGTACGACAGCGGTGTGGTGTTCGGCAAGGGCGAGGCTGACCCGGACGTGGAAGAGGACGTGCAGAACGTTTCCTTTACCTTTGCGGTGACTGATCCCGCCCTGTGGAGCGCTGAGCAGCCGAACCTGTACGAGGCGGAAATTGCCCTGCTGAATGAGGGTACTCTCGTGGAGCGTACCGGCATGAAAGTCGGTCTGCGGAAGTTTGAACGGAAGGACCGCCAGATGCTTTTGAACGGCCAGCGTATGGTGTTCAAAGGTGTCAACCGCCACGAGTGGAGCTGCCGCACCGGCCGCACCGTCAGCCGGGAAGAGATGCTGTGGGACGTGAAAAACCTGAAAGCCCACAATGTCAACGCTGTGCGCACCAGCCACTACCCGGACGACCCGTATTTCTTACAGCTCTGCGATGAATATGGCCTGTATGTCATTGGGGAAACGAACCTTGAAACGCATGGCACATGGCAGAAGCTGGGCGCGGATGGCTCGGACGAGTGGACACTGCCCGGTGCGCGCCCGGAGTGGCGGGAGAATGTGCTGGCCCGTGCCGAAGCCATGCTGGAGCGGGACAAAAACCACCCTGCAATCCTCGTCTGGTCTTGCGGCAACGAGAGCTACGGCGGCAAGACCCTGTGGGAGATGAGCGAGTACTTCCGCCGCACCGACCCCAGCCGCCTTGTGCACTACGAGGGCATTTTCTGGGACCGGGAATATCCAGCCACCTCCGACATGGAAAGCCAGATGTACACCCCGGTGGCAGACATTAAAAAGTTTCTGGCGGAGCACCCGGAAAAGCCCTTTATCATGTGCGAGTACAGCCATGCCATGGGCAATAGCTGCGGCGGCATCACCGACTACACCGAGTACGCCTACGAAGAGCCGCTGTATCAGGGCGGGTTTATCTGGGAGTACATGGATCACGGCATCGCAGTGACCGACCCGGACGGTAAGACCGGCTTTGCCTACGGCGGCGACTTTGGCGACCGCCCCACCGACCGGGAATTCTGCGTGGACGGTCTGGTGCTGCCCGACCGCCGCAACACCCCAAAGATGGACGCCGTAAAGGCAGCCTATGCACCGCTGAAGATCACTCTCACCGATACCGAAGCCGTGATTGAAAACCGGAATCTCTTTACCGACCTGAGCGCCTACGATCTTGTGTTTGCGTCCTCGGTCAACGGCCAGCCGGAGCGCCGTGCGGTGCTGCGGGTGGACGGCAAGCCGGGTGAGACGGTGCATCTGCCGTTCCCCTTTGCCCTGCCGGAAGCAGGGCTTACCTGCATGACCGTTGCCGCTATCCAGCGGGCTGCAAAGCCCGGCATCCCAGCGGGCTATGAAGCTGCCTTTGGGCAGGTATGGCACAACCACGCCGCCGCCCGGCTGACCGTTGCCGCGCCGGAATTGGTGGAGATGGACTGCAACATCGGCGTAAAGGGCGAGGGCTTCGAGTATATTTTCGGCCGCGGCAAGGGGCTTGTGTCCATCCGTTATAACGGCGTGCAGCTGCTGGACGATACCGTGCGCCCCAACTTCTGGCGTGCGCCCACAAACAACGATGAGGGCTGTGCAGAGCCGTTTGAATTTGCCTTCTGGAAAACTGCGGGCCTTTATGCCCGGTGCGATGCCCTGACCGCCGAAACAAAGGGCGAGTTCGTCACCGTCCGCGCAAACTACACCCTGCCGGGCGGGCAGACGCTGCCCATTGAGTTTGCCATCGACGGCGCAGGCCGCTGCGACATTACGATGACATGGCAGGGCGAAAAGACGGAGCTGCCGGAGTTCGGGCTGCTCTTCCCGCTGCGCCGGGAGCTGACAGAAGTCTCCTACTTGGGTCTTGGCCCCCGGGAAACCACCGCCGACCGCACCGCAGGCGGCAAGATGGGCGCATGGAGCTACAACGTCCGGCAGGACTTTGCCCAGAACACCCCGGTCTACCCGCAGGAATGCGGCAGCCGCACCGACGTGTACCGCGCAGCGCTTACCGGCAGCGGATTGAATATAGGCATCGGCTTTGCAGGGGACGGCATGGCCTTCTCGGCGCTGCCCTACACGCCCCATGAACTGGAAAACGCCCGCCATCTCTACGAACTGCCTCGCGATGACAATAAGACCATCGTGCGCTGTGCTGCCTTCCAGCGGGGCGTGGGCGGCGACAACAGCTGGGGCGCAAAGCCCCATGCAGACACCTGCTTTGCGGTGGAAAAGGGAACCTCGTTCCGTTTTACGATTCAAAAATAAAAATTTACTTGGCTAAAGTGGTGGGTATCATCGTGATACCCACCACTTTGGTCTTATTGCGAAACCGTAACAAGACAAAAATCAGCGCAATATTCAAATAGTATATTTGCGATATGCAATCCAACGATGTTGCAAACGATTAAAAAGTTGGATTGCGATGGCTGCTTCGTTTCCGCAAGCTGGATATGACCCAGCAGGAGCAGCGGCAGGCACTGGTGGATACCTTCATCAATGCCATCTATCTCTACGATGATAAGGTCCTCATTACCTTTAATTATAAGGAAGGTGCGGAAACGGTCGCTTTCGGGGAAGCTGTGAAAGCAGAGAAAAGTTCGGATATGTGTGCGCGAGACGCACCGAATTTTGAACGTCAAATCGTAAGATTTGACGTTCTTTCTTTATGTAGGAAAGTGGCTGCACACTTTCTGCACATCGTTTGCACATTTCCTGAATATCGGGTCTTTCTGCGCAAGACCGTTCTGTCGCTTAAAAGCCCAACTGGGGCTTTCATTGCTCCGCTGCGCTTCGCAAACGCGAACTTTTGAAAACACGCCACTTTCGGCGGTTTGCAAGAAAAAGCGAGGGAAACTTTGGCAAAAAGAGAGAGGGCTGGACGGCGCCAGCCCTCTTGTGGGTCACAATTGCGCTATAATAGCGCCAATATCTGCATGAATGCAGACAGACTGCCGCTCGATCTCCGGCGGGCAAACGGCCTGCCCCTGATTGATGCAGACGTAGAATGCGTTTGGATTTTTAGCGGTCATCCGCCAGAACGGATACTTGATGATGACCGGGGTGTTGTAGCCGACACCCAGTTCCAGAAAGAGAATATTCTGCCCCTCGTGACGGCGCAGAAATTCACGGTATCGCTCTGCCGCACGGTGCCATCCTTCGTCCTCTGCAAAGGTATCGTCTGCACGCAGGTTCATGCTCATGGGTCTGCTGCAATGCGGACAATGTGGCACAAGCTCGGACGGGATATAAGTTTTCAGGATGGTATTCTCCGGCACGGTCAGCTGACCATCCGGTGCAATGATATACCCTTGCGCTTCCACCATCTGCCGGATAAGCTTATCATTGTCATACGTTTCCTGACAGCACGGTTCACTGCACTGGAACAGACCGTAATCCCCCTGCGTGTAGAACAGACGCTTTTTGTCAAAGCCTGCTTTCTGAAAACAGTGGTCAACATTGGTGGTCAGCACAAAGTAGTCCTTGTCTTTCACAAGAGAAAACAGGTCTTGATACACCGGCTTGGGCGCGTCCTGATAACGGTTGATGTAAATATAGCGGCTCCAGTAAGCCCAGTGCTCTTCCGGCGAAGAATATGGATAAAAGCCGCCGGAGTACATATCCCGGATGCCGTACTTTGCCGCAAAATCGGAAAAATATTCCCGGAACCGCTCCCCGTCATAGGTAAAACCTGCCGAGGTAGAAAGCCCTGCACCTGCACCGATGACCACTGCATCGGCATGGCTCAGAACCTGCCGCAGCGTATCAATCGGTCCGGAGCAGTCGTTCGTAGATTTTTTTGTCCATATCTTTGAAAACATTGAAGATCACCTTTTTGATGATTGTGGGTGTTTGCAGGAACTCTTTCACAGTCTGCACCGCAATCTCTGCTGCAAGCTGGTTTGGAAAGTGAAACTCCCCGGTGGAAATGCAGCAGAACGCCACGCTTTCCAACCCGTTCTCTGCCGCCAGCTCCAGACAGGAACGGTAGCACGAGGACAGCAGTTCTTTGTCCTCTTTGGTCACGCGCCTGTTGATGATCGGGCCAACCGTATGCAGCACATAGCGGCAGGGCAGATTAAATGCGGCCGTGATCTTTGCCTGTCCGGTGGGTTCCGGGTGTCTCTGCCTGTCCATGATCTCCGCACAGGCAAGACGCAGCTGCACCCCGGCATAGGTGTGGATGGCGTTGTCGATACAGCTGTGGTTCGGGCAGTAGCACCCGGTCATGCCGCTGTTGGCGGCGTTGACGATGGCATCGCATTTCAGGGTGGTAATGTCCCCCTGCCAGAGGTACAGCCCCGGCTGCAGGGGTACTAGGTCAGCTGCATCGGTGATGCCTTTTGCGGCGGTCTCCTCTTGCAGGTACGCATCCTGTATTTGCAGAAAGTCTGTGCCGATGCGCCGTGGTTCACGGATATTCATCAAGCCCCGCAGGAGCTGCCGCTGGGTGTCTGCGTCTGCCGGGATTCGCAGTCCCTGATACTCCGGGTGCTCTTTCAAAAGCACCCGAATGAGGCTCATTCGCCGCTCACTCTGGTTCATAGTGTTCGCCTGCCTTTCAAAACCTTTCTATAAAAACGCAGCAGTCTACCCGTTCAGAAGACTGCTGCGCTGTTTTTTCAGATCAGAACTCGTAGGGAGGATTGCCGGAAAAGTCTGCAATGATGCCGTGGGCATCCTCCAGATAGAACACCTCAAAGATGGGGTTGGCAGCCTCGCCGTACTGGCTCTTCACGATGGGGTTTGCGATGCACATCTCCTTGGCGGTCATGTTGTTTTCAAACACAGCCTTGCCATGCAGACGGATCCATGCGTACTCCGGGCTGGAAACGGAGATCTCGATGTTGGGGTTTGCTTGCAGGTCCTTGTAAACATCCTTCTGGTTGTTGGTGCAGAACCACAGCTTGCCGTCCAGCTCACCGGCAAACATGAAGGGGCGGCACTTGGCCTTGCCGTCACGGCCTACGGTGGCCAGATACTGCACCGGGTTTGTGTTCAGAAATTCTACGACTTTATTCATGGGATGTACCTCCATACATTGTTTTTTTTTCTGACAGCTTTATTGTAGTGCGCTTTGTGCGGCTTGTGAAGTACGCACAATATTGTGGTGTAGTTACCGGAAAGATACTATTGCGATGCTGCTTGCTTTTTTTGCTGTTGAAAGCTATAATGATGCCGTAAGGCGGTGTGTGGTATCCGTGCATCCGGCACGATGACCACTTGAAATTCCCTTGGAGGTAATTATGGAAAAGGAAATCCTCAAAGAACTCCCGGCCTGCCCGGTGGAGACCACCCTGACCCTCATCAGCGATAAATGGAAGGTGCTGATCCTCCGGGATCTGATGCCGGGCACAAAGCGTTTTGGAGAACTGAAAAAGTCCCTCGGCCATGTGACCCAGAAGGTTTTGACCGCTCAGCTGCGGCAGATGGAGGAAAGCGGGTTGCTGACCCGGAAGGTCTATGCTGAAGTGCCGCCCCGGGTGGAATATACGCTGACCGAATTGGGATATAGTTTGAAACCGGTTCTGGATGCCATGCGGGCATGGGGCGAAGGGTATAAAAGCAGGCTGGAAGGAAAGGCGGAATAAGCGTATTTGCTTGCACAATCTCCCCACCCAGCACAAGCTGGGCATACTCCAGCGGCCTATTGTAAGATCATCTTCCCGAAGGGGGAGGCCCAGAAGGCAAGCTGAGCGTTCACGCGAACGCGCACAGGAAACAAAAAGCGACAGGAGCCGCAGAAAACAGCTCCTGTCGTTTTTTGTTTGCAGTCAGTTTTTACGGTTCGATCACATTGAAAGTCTTCTCGAACTTGGAGGCATACGCCAGCAGGCGCTTCAGAACGGTGGCATCGCCGCTGATCTGTACCTGCCCGGCCTGCTGACCTGTCATCAAGGCAAAGAGCTGCAGACGCTTGCAGGTGACGGAAGCCTGCGCATCCGGATGGTTCTCGCCGGGGTAAGACAGCAGGATGCCATTCGTACGGGTTACATAGAACTGTTCATTCACATCTGTCACCGTCAGATTCAGAGTCAGATCGTCGTTCTGGGCGGCATTGGCATCGGTCATGATAGCGATGTAATCCAGCAGCATGGCGATGGTCATCTCGCCCATTGTCGCGGTCAGTCCATTGGCTGTGCGCGCCAGTTTGGACAGGTTGCCCTTGCGCAGCTCGGCGGCACCCATCAGATAGGCATTGCGCCACGCGCCGGACTCTGCCTGATAGCCAAGCTGTTCCAGTGCATCTGCACACAGATTGCGTGCTTTCTGATTGGACGGGTCGGCGTAGACCAGTTCTTTGGTGATCTGCGCTACCCATTGATACTCGCCCTTTTCGTAGTCTTTTTTCGCTTTGCAGAGCACCAGCTCTGTGCTGCCCAGATATTCCACCAGCTTCCTGGCGGTATCGCTGGGCGGGAGCGGGTTCAGGTTGACCGGGTTGGCATCGTACCAGCCCAGATATTTCTGGTAAACGGCCTTGGAATTGTGCGCCAGTGTGCCGTAATACGGCCGGGTGTACCAGACCTTTTCCAGTTTTTTGGGCAGGGTCAGCATCGCCGAGATCTCATTCGAGGTATACCCCTGGTTCATGTAATGCAGGGTCTGGTCGTGGATGAACTTATAGATGGCGGCTGTGTTCAGCAGATACTCATGGATCTCCTCGCCCCAGTGCGGCCAGTTGTGGCTCTGGAACACCACATCGGTCTTATCGCAGAAGCGCTGGTCGGCCTCGATGATATACTTTGCCCACTCGTTGGCATCGCGCACCTCTGCGCCGCGCAGGGTGTAGAGGTTGTGCAGGGTGCCGGTGCAGTTTTCCGCCATCCAGAGGGCACGGTATTTCGGGAAATAGGCGTTCATTTCGGCGGGGGCTTCGGTGCCGGGGGTCAGCTGGAACTCGATCTCCAGCCCGTCGATGGTCAGTTTCGGGAGATCTTCCCCAATCTCGTAGGTGGGAGCGATGAGGGACACCGTACCGGTGGACTGTCCCATGCCGATGCCCACGCTCAGCGCACCCTTTTCGCCCTTGTCAAGCACCGTGCCGTATTGGAACTGTGCGCGCCGCGCCATGGCGATGCCCGCATAGACATTCTCGCGGATGGCGTGCTTCAGAAAGCCCGCCGGTGCAAGCACAGGGACCTTGCCGGAAGCCAGCTGGTCTTGGAGCGAAAGACTCGCATCTGCTGCCTGTGCGCGGTCGATGATACCCTCTACGCCGCCGAAGTGATCCACATGAGAGTGGCTGTACAGTACGGCCTTGATCTCCAGCGGGCCGAAGCGGTTTTCCATCAGTTCCTTGGCGGCTTTCATGTTTTCCCTGCACATCAACACGTCAAACACGATCCAGCCATGGTCGGTGCGGATAAAGGTCGTATTGGCCATATCGAAGCCGCGCACCTGATAGATGCCGTCGCACACTTCAAACAGACCGGCCTTGGCGTTCAGCTGCGTGTTCCGCCACAGGCTCGGATTGACGGTGTCCGGTGCGTCCCGGTTCAAATCGCCGTAGCTCTGCAGATCCCATGCAGATCTGTTATCATCACCATCGATGATCCTGCCTTCCGCGTTGTCCAGCCAGCCGCGCTCTGCGTTGGCAAACTCCCGCCGGTCGGAAAAATCCAGCGCTTCATACCATGCGGCGTTCTTTTCTGCCGTGATAGCCGTTGCCTCTTCGATCTCGCCCGGTTGGGTGGAGTCCTTGAAAATGTCTGTGATAAAGTTCAGACTGTATTCGTCGGTGCTGCCTGCTGCATGCGCAGTCAGGGATGCGCCGCAGGCCAAAGCTGCAGCTGCCGAAGCAGAAATAAAGTTTCTGCGGGTCATCTTCATAGTCGTTTGCCTCCTTTATATCTGGGGCGATTTTACACAAACCGTGGGCGGCTGCCAGCCGCGCAGGGCATTCCAGTCGGGCTTATAGATGCGCAGGAAGAGATGAAATTCAGTCTCTCCGATGGGAAGCCAGTTCTCCGTGTTTTCCGGCATCGCATGGGAAAGTGTGATATCAACAGAACCGTCTGCATTTCGATTCAAGACAGACCGGTCATTGATGCAGTAGCGATTGATGGGATTGTCGATGAGAAAATCGTCCTTGCCATAGGCGGTTACGGACCAAAAACCCTTCTCTAATGTCTGCGGGAACGAATCGAAATGCAGTGTGTAGGTCTTTTTACCGGTCAGGACTGCGCCGGTGCTGTCCACATCGGTTTTGGGGTAGATGGCAACATCGGTGGTGTTGGCACCCAGACCCCGCAGCGCCACCATGGCACGGTAGGTATATGTTGTGCCAAAGTTGCCGATGGGGTCGCCGAAATAGGTCCACTGACCCATCTGGCGCGTATAGCCCTTCGATTCGCTCAGCAGCTTTTTCTTCAGCTGGAGCAGCATCAGCTTCCAGCGCAGCCCACTGAACAGACCCAGCGCCTTGTCATCGAACTTCTCATCGGGGCCGATGTGCAGTGCTGCAAGCTCCCGGAGTACCGGCGCGTCTGCCGCAGCGGGCGGGTTGGTTTCCATCAGCTGGTTGGCGGTATCAAAAAATTCCTTTGCGTCCATGGCAAGAACGTGCTTTACCGGCACAAAGTCATTGGCAGGGTCATAGCTGCCTGCGGGGGCGGTCCATCCACCCGCCTGATAGGCGGAAAGCGGCATCAGCTGCATCTTATCCTGAATGGCCCGGACGTTGGGCAGGTCCTCTTGTCCGGAAAGCACGATGCGGGCAATGGTCCAGACCATCGTGGTAGGTACATCAATGCGCTGCACCCCTTCCGGCAGTTCGCCCTGCCAGTCTGCACAGGTAATGGCGTAAAGCCCCGGCGTTTCCAGCACGGCGGCGGTGTTTGTCCACGCATCCAGCACCTGTACATTAAAAAAGCGGTCGGTCTGCGGCACGCCGTAGATCATTGGTTCTGCGCCGACATCCAGAAACGCCTGCGTATAGATGGTATCCACATTCGGCGTAACCACCACACGGGTCGTTGCATCTGCCAGCTTTTCCGCATGGATGAACTGGTTGATGGGAGCCTTGTTGCTTGTAGCTGTGCGGGTGTTTGTGGAAGCCGTCCGGGTAGCGTCCATGATCACCAGTGGAAAGGCGTACAGATACGCCTGTTCCAGAAGGTCCTGTGCAGCCAACGTCTGCTGTGCTGCTGCGGCTTTCTCTACGGGCAAAAGTGTAGCTGTGCAGACCACCGCAGCCGCAGCGGAAACGTTCAGAAATCTCCGGCGGGTCATTTTCATAACATGAAACCTCCTGTTATGCTTTTTGTTTTAGCCATATGCGCCTTATGGGAATAACCATTCGGTGTTCTGTGTTCATCATACGAAAAGAATGCCGGAAAGTCAATGCTTTCTATGCACGACACGCCAAAAACGTGAGTTTCAACAAAAAGCACCTCAGATTATTGTTGAAAGCTCCATTGAATTGTGCTTTTTGTGAATCCTCCTTGTCCGATGCACGGCAGTATGTTATACTAAAGTCATCAACTGACAAAGGAGCACTGCAATGAGCGACCTGAATCGATGGATGCAAAAACACAATCTCTGCCCGGAAAACATTTTATATCTTTACCGCAGCGACCGGAAAACGGTCCTTCACCGCATGGACGGCGGGGAAGCCGCGCTGTATGCGCCGATGCACAGCGTCCTGTCTGTTCTGCCGGAAGATCTGTTCCTGAACATCAGCAAGGGGATCGCAGTGAACCGCAGCCAGATCGTAAACATCGGCAACGATGGCGTTTATACCATGTCGGACGGCCGCACGTTTCAGGGACGCAAGCGCGGCCTGAGCAGCCACCGCCGCCTGCGCACGGAGATCGGGCTGTCCGACACGAAGCCTCGCCCCATGAGCATGAGCCTGCTGGAAAAATGCAGCCTGCTGGACGATATGCCGCTGGCGTTCTGTGTCATCGAGCTGGTCTTCAATGAAGATGGACACGGCGTGGATTTCATCTTCCGCTATTGCAATGCGGAAATGGCCAATATCGAAGGTGTGCCGGTGGAGGAAATGCTGGACCGCTCGTTTTACAAGGTGTTCCCCAATGGGGACAAAAAGTGGCTGGTGTCCTATGCAGATGTGGCGCTGAACGGTACGAAGCATACCCTCCACGATTACAGCCCGGAGGTGGACAAATACCTGACCATCCACTGTTATCAGCCCGAACCGGGGTATTGTGCCTGTGTGCTGCAGGCAAACGAGCCCTGAAGCAACAGGCGGCGTGGCCCATACAACGGGTCATGCCGCCTGTTGCTTTTGTTTTGGGTAGCTTGAGCGAGCGACAACTACCAGCTCCGCTGGTGGAGTAGAAAATGCTTTAGCTGTAAGATTCGAGCGAAGCGAGATGACAAGGAAATTGTCATCTTAAAAGATGCACTTTGCAGCATAGCTCAGCCGGGTCGGCCTGCTGCGTTATCACTGCCACAGCGGGTATCTGTCCACTGTCGTGCAGGAAAATGAGATGGCCAATGTGCTCACCCCGGCGGGCGGCATCTTCCGCCGTCCGCGAGGAGGGCGACCGCAGGTGATCATCGGACAGGTAGACCACCGACACATTTCTATCCACGCTCTCCGCGAGGAGGGCGACCACTCATTATCTTACTGCTGGCACGGGCGAGATGATTTCTATCCACGCCCTCCGCGAGGAGGGCGACCGGCCGCATTTTAGAAACCCCGCGCCATACTGACATTTCTATCCACGCCCTCCGCGAGGAGGGCGACTCACTGTTGTCTGCAAATTTTCCACCTCGCTTGTATTTCTATCCACGCCCTCCGCGAGGAGGGCGACCCGCATCTGCGAGGACTGCGGGGTCGTGATGGAATTTCTATCCACGCCCTCCGCGAGGAGGGCGACTCTCTCGACCCGCTCCACATGGTACTTAGGCTTATTTCTATCCACGCCCTCCGCGAGGAGGGCGACCCCCCCTGCCCACTGGGCAGGGGGGTCTGTTGCTATTTCTATCCACGCCCTCCGCGAGGAGGGCGACCGAACGCCCAGAAGTCCCTCAACGGCATTATGCAATTTCTATCCACGCCCTCCGCGAGGAGGGCGACCCGCATCTGCGAGGACTGCGGGGTCGTGATGGAATTTCTATCCACGCCCTCCGCGAGGAGGGCGACTCTCTCGACCCGCTCCACATGGTACTTAGGCTTATTTCTATCCACGCCCTCCGCGAGGAGGGCGACCCCCCCTGCCCACTGGGCAGGGGGGTCTGTTGCTATTTCTATCCACGCCCTCCGCGAGGAGGGCGACTGGGGCCACGCTGCTTGCCTTTTTGAACGTCTGCAATTTCTATCCACGCCCTCCGCGAGGAGGGCGACCACCGGGGTCAAGTACGAGTACACCAACTCCAAGAAATTTCTATCCACGCCCTCCGCGAGGAGGGCGACATTTTGCCCTCCTTTCCTTATGCGGGCATATTCGCATTTCTATCCACGCCCTCCGCGAGGAGGGCGACAAATGTCGGCGTTCGCCCACTCGTCGCTGGCGGTATTTCTATCCACGCCCTCCGCGAGGAGGGCGACTAATCGGCATCAGAGGCCCCGTCCTCCGGCAAGATTTCTATCCACGCCCTCCGCGAGGAGGGCGACCTCTGCAAGCTGCCGCCCCGGAAGCGATCCAGCCATTTCTATCCACGCCCTCCGCGAGGAGGGCGACTGCACGGTCGCTCGCTCGTACAGCGCGGACAATCAATTTCTATCCACGCCCTCCGCGAGGAGGGCGACCCTCGCCGCCGCCAACGCTATAACGCCGGTGGTATTTCTATCCACGCCCTCCGCGAGGAGGGCGACAATTAGTCTTGCCCATAATCTAATACCTCCTCAAATTTCTATCCACGCCCTCCGCGAGGAGGGCGACCGGCTGGCCGCACCTACGGCCAGCAGGTGCTATTTATTTCTATCCACGCCCTCCGCGAGGAGGGCGACAGTCGTCGCAGTTTTCAAGGTATTCCAGATCAATAAATTTCTATCCACGCCCTCCGCGAGGAGGGCGACAGAAGGACGAAAGCCTGCGCACCCGCGTTCGGGAATTTCTATCCACGCCCTCCGCGAGGAGGGCGACTGACGCCACGAAAACATGAAGGAGCAACCCTAAGAATTTCTATCCACGCCCTCCGCGAGGAGGGCGACAAACCTCCGCCGCCTGGACACGATCGGCTGCATGATTTCTATCCACGCCCTCCGCGAGGAGGGCGACCTGTCTCGGCAGGCCCTCGCGGTCGCCCGCAATGTATTTCTATCCACGCCCTCCGCGAGGAGGGCGACAAGTAAGTAAATAATTATAACAACATAGTCTTACTATTTCTATCCACGCCCTCCGCGAGGAGGGCGACCGGCGTCCATTTCCTCGATGATGGGGTCGAAGTCATTTCTATCCACGCCCTCCGCGAGGAGGGCGACTCGAGAGCATTTTGTAAGGAGGATTGAATCATGGCATTTCTATCCACGCCCTCCGCGAGGAGGGCGACGCCACCGCAGCGGGCGGCCTGACGCCAAACAAGGCATTTCTATCCACGCCCTCCGCGAGGAGGGCGACGTAGGTGTTGGACGGGGAAACTGCATGATCTTTCCATTTCTATCCACGCCCTCCGCGAGGAGGGCGACGAGCTCATTTCCATTCCGGGTAGACAGCCTGGAAATTTCTATCCACGCCCTCCGCGAGGAGGGCGACTGCAAAAACGGAGAAAAACATCTCCGCTTTTGTTTCATTATAAAACGATCTGCACAGATTTGGAAGAGCTTGTCCAAAAACATCCGAAAAAAGAGCCGCGATCTGCACAGAACGGCTTGAAAACATGGTGCGAAGGAGACGGAAAAAGGATGAGCACTTTCCATTCGCACCGAGGGAGAGGGCTAGAAAATCAGCACGTCTCCGGATTCAAACAGGGGATGAACCCCGATGTGCTCGACCTTAGTCTTATAGTTGTTGCCCAGTTGATAAAACCGCAGACTGTCCAGATCGGGGTCGATGAGGGCGGCAAGCTCGGACTTCAGAACAGCAAACTGCGCGGCGTCCAGCAGGCACTCGAAGACAGAATTCTGCACCTGCTGCCCGTGGTCCACGCACTTTTTGGCGACTTTGCGCAGGCGTTTGCGCCCAGCAGCGGTCTCGGTGTTGACATCGTAGGTGATCAGGACCAGCATAGACGAACCTCACTTCCAGAAGAATGGCGGATACAGTTCCAGATCACCGCGCAGAGTCCGCGCCAGAAGGAGCGCCTGCACGTAAGGCACCAGCCCCCAGGGCAGTTTCTCTTTCAGGAAGGGATGGGTGATTTGCTCCTGCTTTTTGGTCTGCCAGGCTTTGAGAAACGCGCGGCGGCCATCGTCGGTCAGGAGGACAGCACCATTCTCCTGTTTCTGGAAGTGCTTCGCTGTCAGCAGTTTCTGGTTGATGCAGGACAGCACGAACCGGTCTGCGTAAACGGCGCGAAGCTCTTCCATAAGGTCCAGCGCCAGACTGCGGCGTCCGGGACGGGCGCGGTGCAGAAAGCCGACATACGGGTCCAGCCCGACGCTGCTCAGTGCGGAAGCGCAGTCGCGGGCCAGCAGAGAATAGGCAAAGGAGAGCAGCGCGTTCACATTGTCCAGCGGAGGCCGACGGTTTCTGGACACGAACGGAAACGATTCATGCTGCTGTAAAATGAGGGAGTCGAAGCAGTCAAAGTAGCGCTGCGCTGCTTCCCCTTCCAGACCGCGCAGCTGGTCGAGATCGTCGCACTGCTCAATGAGCGGGAGCGCCGCCGCAAGCTGGGCACTCGTGCGTTTGAGTTCCTCTACGGGTACGCGCTGCGGGTGGTCGCGGGTGGCGCGTTCCAGTACCCAGCGGGCGTTGTAAACTTTGCCAAGGATGAAGTACCGCGCATAGCGGCAGCTCAGCGCTTCGCTGTCGGAGATGCGGTACTGGGTCTGCCGCAGCAGGACATTGCCGCGCTCTTCGCCGACCGTGCGCGCCAAAAACTGGCCGTAGGGGCTGAAAAAGCAGAGGTCGATGCCCTTGGCCGCGCATTTGCCCATGAGTGCCGGGCTTGCACCGGAGCGGCTGAAGCAGACGATCCCTTCCAGCGTGTGGAGCGGGACCCGCCCGATCTCGGTCTTCTGGCGGCTGACCACGACATTTTCACCGTCGAGCGAAAGATAGGCGTCTTCCGAAGTGACGTAAAGCTGGGTCAAAAGCTGTCTCATGGCATGTCCTCCGCTTGCACTTCGTCCAGATAGGCTTTCAGGTAGGCCCTGGGGTCGGCGCGTTTGTACAGTGCGGGCAGGCAAAGCTCTTTGAGGGAGCAGGCGTTGCAGAAGGTTCCCGGCTTGACTTTTGGTGTGTAGCCGCGGGCAAAATACTGGTTCATCTCGTCGGCCATGGCCTGCGTTTTTTGGCGCAGCGCGTCCGTCAGCAGGACAAGTTCCCGCCGCCGTGTTTCCTCGTAGAAGAGCGCGGCCTGCGGGATATCACAGGCCAGCATCTCTTCCAGAGCCATGGCCTGCGCACAGAGCTGCAGCCGGTCGGCGTCGTTCTCCTTGGCGCGGCCATGTTTGTACTCCACCGGCATGGGCCGCCAGCGGCCTTCGGTGTGCTGCAGCGGGATGCCCTCCGGGTCCGCCCGGAATTCCACAACGTCGCAGTCTCCGCTGAGCCGCAGCCGGTGGCTGACGACCTTCATCCCCCGCGTGATGAGCAGATCGCCCCGCCGCTCGGTCTGCGCGGTGTCATGGCAGCGGGTATGTTCCAGCCGCCCCTCTGCAGTGCGAAGGTTCTCAGACCATTGCTGTTCGAGGTAGGCCAACGCCCATTGTCTTCTACAAAAGGCAAAGTGTTGAATACCGGACATTTGCAGATATTCGTCAGTGTTCATCATACACTTCCGGCGTCAGACCGTCCAATTCGTCGCAGGTAATCTCGTAATCCTCTGCGCTGTGAGGTGTCTCGCAGGTTGACTTCACATGCAGGCAGCGATGGACCTTGGCGGAGGAATACTGACCGCTCTTGCAGTTGTGCTCCCACCAGTACAGGCGGATCACCTCCATGCTGCCGTCCGGCCGGGCAGAAGACGTGTCGTTCTCAAATAATGTGAGGAGAGCCTGCTTGATCAGGTCTGCATCCTCCTGCGTGAAGCCGGTCTTTTCGGCAAGCTGGCAGTTGATGCTGCCAAAGGTAGTATAGACGCCGAAGTCAACACGGTGCTTCATGCCCATGGTATCGCTGGATTTTTTTGCACCGGATACGCCGTTGACGCTTTTGGTGATCTGCAGGCTGCTGATCTCGACGGGGTCAACGCTGAACGCCGGGTGGATGGATACGGGCCCACGCACACCGATCGAGACACCGTCGGCCTCGCCGCCATTCTTGAAGGCGAACACCTGGCCGAAGCTGCGCACATCCAGCCAGGTCTGGCAGGCGACTTTTGCGTAAACATCGGCGTCTTTTTCTTTTTTCAGTGCAGGGATAGAGTCAGCACGGTCTTTCAGGCTTTTGCAGCCGTCGATGCAGCGGTCATTGGACTGCACAAAAACCGGAGCGCCGAGGTCCATCATGCGGTTGCGGATCTTCCGTTTCAGGCAGACATCCGAGATCTCGCCGTAGCCTTCGTAGGTCTCACGGGGGCGGTTGCCATTGAGCGGGTCCCCATTGGGGTTTGCGTGGCGGACGGAAAGAACAAGGGCAAAGTCGATCTTATGGTTCAAAGCACTCATAATAGTAGATCCTCCTGTTATTTATTCTTCACTCGGATTGGAATTCTTTTTCGATTCTTCGTTTTCACGGCGGAAGGCCATCAGCTGGCTGGAATAGCCAAGGAGATAAAGTTCGCTCAAGGGTTTATTGGTGAAGTTTTCTTCACCGAGCTGATCGATCAGATCCAGCATGAGCTGATAACGGCGTCGGCTGCCGTTTTTGGACTGGATGCGGCTCAGATAGGGCGTGAGCTTGTTTTGCAGCAGAACGGTCGTTTTGGCGGGTCGCTGTACGAACATGACCTGTGCCCGTTCGGCATTCGTTGTACGTTTTTCATCGATGGTCAGGTTTTGTGCATAGCGTTCGACCTGCTCTGCGCAGGCGAGGATGCGGCCGAACAGATAGCTGCGGTCGCGGCAGGTTTCATCCAATGCCATAGAATAAGATTCTCCTTTCGATCGGTTGTAATAACCGCAGATCAGCGCACAGGCGATGCTGCGGGTCTTGCGGGCTTCCCAGGGCTCCAGCGTGACGCCTGCCGTAGCACGGCGTACAGCGCTTCGCACAAGGTCATAAGGCAGCGGTTTTCGTTCTACCAGACAGGGAACAAGGCGCTCCAAAGTCTGTTGCTTGAGTTTCTGATCGACCTTTTCTCCGTAAGCAGCTTTCGCGATGTCCTCCGGGGCGGGTGCTCCGACAAACGAAAAATGTTCCTGCTTGGGTTTCGTTCCGGGCTGTGCCGGTGCGGGGCGGGAGCGGTATTCCAAAAGCCACACAAAGGTCTTGTGCCAGTCAACGATATTTTCCAGCAGCCGGGAGCCGCTGAGTTCCTGATAATACCGGACCGAAAGGCGGCCTTTGGCACCAGAAGGAGAGTCCAGGATCAGAACGGAAAGCTGGGAGGTGTCGGTCAGCTTCAAGCGGTATCCATGGATCGCCCGATTGAACTGCCGCGCAATGGTCTCGGCGGTGGAAGCTTCCTGTGAGGGCATCAAAGCAAATTCTGGAATCTCCATCTCATCGAGATCATCAGCGGGGGCATTCTGCGCAAGATCATAGGTATCATCGCAAAGCGAGGGAACCGGTTCATCCTGTGTGCCCCAGACCAGGATGGATTCATCACCAAGATTTGTGCCCTGACGGCTGATGAGCCAGCGCAGTGCACTGTGGGCTTCCTGCGTGGTGCGATAGCCGATAGAAAGCGCCTGCTGCGTATTATGAAAACGACCACGGAAAGTGTAATTGAACCCTTTGTCCGCATTGTGCGAAATCAGCTTGGTTCCGTCGCCATCATTACGGATTTTCTTAGGACTGAGATACGAAATAGCAGTTTTTTCACCAAGAACTGTGCAGTAATCTCTTGAAGTGATGGTTGGCTCATAAAATGACAAAAACGAATCCCAGATCTCTTTGTCATTTGAAAGGTCGATGCCATTCACGCGAAATCGAACAAAAGCTTCCGTTTGATCACTGATAAGCGAACTGATGGGATGTTTGGAATCATTGGGGTTATCGTCTGTCCGGGGGAGAAGACCTGAATCGTCTGTAAAAAGAGCGTTATAATGAATTAAATCTTGAATGAGTGTGCCTTTTTCAAGATAGGTTAAAACAGCACGGACCAGTGGATGCGAAAAAGGTGAATTACACCATTGAACAAGTTGGGCATGATACGCGTCCCAGCCGGCCCTTTTAGGACCACCGAAGTCTTTATAGTTGGAAGCAACGTATTGAAGCTTATCTGCCAAGGGATGTGGCGCAATGTTTGTGGTACGAGCAAGGGATTCTTCGGTGCAGGGGATGATAGTGGTTTGTTCATCCTCCTTTTTGGGCCCCTTCTCTTTGTTCTTTTTGCGCAGGACAAAAGCGTTCAGAAAATTGCCGTCGAGGTCGAGCTCTACCTGAATCTGTGCCTGCTGGGTGGTGTGACCGACGGGCAGAAGGGTGGCACGATTGGGTTCCTGCCTGCCGATGAGGTCAGGTTCTGCCCGGCGGATGTACTCATAGGTCTGATAACAGCGTTCCAGCCAGCTCATTCGGAGAACACCTCCTGATAAAGATCATCGCAGCTTTGGAGCGTTTCGTTCAGGATGAAATGCTTGGCCGACTGCTTCCGGATATCGCGGACGACGGGGCACTCTTCCGGGCGGCAGAAGTGGATGATGCCGTTTTCCATCACCGGATACCAGAAACGCTCCTGCATGGTGCCAGTGGTGGTCTCGTCTGCGTAGGTCAGACCATGCAGCATCAGGCCAAGCGGAACAGAGGGAGTGTTGTCGTAAGCACCGGGGCCATCGCCAAAGGTGCAGGGTTCTACGTAACCCTGACATTCCCGTGTGCCGAGGAAGATGTCCCGCCGCCCGCCGCGTTCCAGCATTCGCTTGGCGATGGCGTAGTGCTTGTTTTCGTTCCGGTCCTGCGCAAGGTCCGGGCGGTGCTCGTTCCACTCAAAGTGGGCGCGCACCTGATAGGCAACATCAGACAGATACGTATAGATGGAAAGGTCATTTTTGCCGTTGCTGTAGTTGATGGGACGGATGCCCTTAGACTGCGTTTCGATCCGGTTCAGGATGCGGACATCGGTAGGGACCCAAATAAATGTGGGCTTCCAATATACGCTTTCCAGAATGCCTTTGAGCGCTTGATACGTCGGGACGGGGTAACTGCATTTCTCGCCGCCCACGCGGGTAATGGGGTCACTGAAAAGTGCATAGCGTCCGGATACAAGCAGAGTGATGGTGTTGGGATATTGCAAAGAAATTCCTCCTTTTTATCAGAAGATCAGAACCTCCGGTGCAGAGGGCTCGGTCTGGATGCCCTTGATGGAGTCATAACAATTGGACTGCAAAAGATAGACGGCTCCTTTTGCTCCGGGTAGGATCACATGGGCTTGGTCAAGGCGTCGGAACTCGCTGCTGTTGAGCTCTACGGTATAATGCTGTGCCGCACGGAACAGTTCGGAGGTGGGGTGTTCGGTGGCCAAAAAGGCGGAGACAAGCTTTTGCCCCTGCTCCTGGTACGGCACAATGACGGAGATCGTGTCGCTTTCCAGTGCATGAAATTGCGATTCGGCTGTATCAAATGCTTGAAAAAGCATGACAGGGGAAAGCGGCGGTGCCGAACGGTGGGTTTCCCGATATGCTTTGACACCGGATCTGTTGTCGCTCAGAAGGTCGAGGAGCGTCTGTCCGTCCTGCCCGGTCGGGGCAAGCATCTGGTCCTTCTGACGACCTTCTGAATAATAGGCGTCGTAGTAGGCCTGAATGGAGGCCGGAGAGAGCAGGTCTGTATGAGCAGGCAGGCTGGAAAGCAGACGTTCTGTGGAACGACGCCCCTCATCCAGATCCGGCAGGGAGTCCAGATGTTCTTCGTTCTGTGCGCAGGAAACCAGATAGACCGGGCGGCAGGACGTTTTACCGTGACGATTGCAGCGTCCGGCGGCCTGTGCGACGCTGGGCAGGCCGGCCATGCCGCGAATGACGCAGTCAAAGCTCAGATCTACACCTGCTTCAATGAGTTGAGTGCTGACACAGATCAGCTTTTGTGCCGGGTGTGGTGGATCCAGATGGGCTTTGATGGCGTCGATCACATCCATGCGGTGCTGCGGGCAAAGATGTGTAGTAAGGCAGAAAAGCTGAACATCCGAACCCAGAAGCGGTTTTAGATGATCGAATACGGCTTCGACCATCCGGCGGGTGTTGAGGATTACGAGCAGAGAATCATTGGTTTGGAGTTTATCCAAGGCAAAATCGGCCAGTGATTCAGCAGAAAAACCGGAATGGTCGAGAATGGGGACGATTTCGGTTCGCTTGAACTGCTCAAAGCGTTTTGCATAATCTGGAACGATGTCCTTGGGAGTAGAAAACAAAAGTGGATAAGCAAGTTGCTCCAGAGGAGGCTGCGTGGCGGTGCAGAGGACGATCGTGCAGCCCATCGCCTGCGAAAGCAGGTTGAGTGCAATATTGAATAAGTAGGTGTGTTGCAAGGGAAGCGACTGGATCTCATCGAAAAGCAGGACAGCGTTGGCCAGTGAGGGCATTCTGCGGGCGTTGCGGCGAGGCGCAGCGAACAGGGTGTTGAGAAATTGAACCATGGTCGTTGCAATGAGGGGCACACCCTGCCAATTCTGCGTTTGTGCCAGAATGGATTCCTGCAGAGTCTCGTCCTGGATGGCGTCCGCGTGATGTTCCAGAACAAGAGCGGAATTGCCGAGCGCCTTCCGGAAATGCCCGGTGTTCTGCCCGATGATTGAGCGATAGGGTGCAAAATAGAAGATCCGGCTGGCATGGGTGTGCTCTGCTGCGTGAATACAGAAACGGAGGCCGGAGTAAGTCTTGCCGCCTCCGGTGGGAACATAGAGCCGGTAAATGCCGGGAGCAGCGTTCCGCCCGGCAGAATGACACTGGTCGGAAATTTCCTGCCGCAGAAAGTCGATCGTGCGGGTTTGCTTCAGGTCTGCAAGAAAGTGCTCCACGGTGTTCGAAAGTGCGGGCCAGTGGATTGCCTCAACGGATGGCAAAGGCGTGTTTTCTTCAAAATGGGCGGTGTCGGTCCAATCGGCATCGACCAATGCACCAAATAGATAGCGCTGAACAAGACCGAGCATCATCCGAAACGAAACACTGTTGGAGTTGTTGTTGCTGAGTTGTTTCCAGAGAGAGGCCATCTCCTTGGCGGCAAGGGCCATTTCCTGCTCGATCTCCTCCTGTGGGATGCACTCGGTGAAAAATGTTTCACAGCTTTGGGCGTAAAATGGGTCTGCTTTCTCGGAATACATTCGTTCCAGCCAGGGTTCGCTGCCGTCTTCCGGGTCGAAAATATCACAGCGCGTTCCGTGATGGCAGCCGATGGCGATGGCGGCGAACTGTGCAGCCAGGCGGTAACTTTTCCGTGTTTCGTTTTTTCCAAAGGCTTCCCAGAACCACCGCATCCCGGCACTGGAATGATTGAGTTTTCCGACGATCGGGGCTCCATAAAGATAGTCTTGAACCTCGTGAGCAGCTTTTCCGAGATCGTGCAGAAGTCCGGTCAGGCGGCCAAGATGTTCCAGGCCAATCTGCTGACAGGCAGCACCGCAGCGTTCACCGACGTTGCGACTGTGTGTTTCCAGAAGCTGGGTGCGTGTTCTGTCGGGTGTCTGATGGGCAATGAGAGGACGTTTCATCCGACATTCCTCCTTTGGGTGATTTTACCATAATGATAGGACGTGGTGCGAACGGTGTCAATCCAATACAAACAATAGAAAAGGATTTTAGCAAAGTGCCTAATTTTACGCAGGAAAAACCGTCTGATTGACGATGTGGGGAGGGAAATCTTGTGGCCTGCATTCATAATACATTCCATAATGTCCCATAAATCGTACTTCCACGCTAACTTCTCAAAAAATCTTGCCTTTTCCCCAAAAAAGGCTTACAATAGCCTCGGCAAACCGAAAAGACAAGGAAACAATTTCGGAGGACAGAACAATGGCTTGTACTACAATTTTAGTCGGCAAAAACGCATCATACGATGGCTCCACCATGGTCGCCCGCAACGACGATTCGGGTTCGGGGCATTTCACGGCCAAAAAGTTCGTGGTCGTGCAGCCGGAGGAACACCCGGCCGTCTATCGGTCGGTGATCTCCCATGTGGAGGTGCCGCTGCCCGGCCATGCGCTGCGGATGACGGCCATGCCCAACGCGGTGGAAGGCGAGGGCATCTGGGCGGCAGCGGGTGTCAATGCGGCCCATGTGGGCATGACGGCCACCGAGACCATCACGTCCAACCCGCGCGTTCTGGGCGCAGACCCGCTGGTGGTGTATCAGCCCGCCAAAGGGGAACGGCCGGAGGTGCCTGGCGGCATTGGCGAGGAGGACATCGTCTGCCTCGTGCTGCCCTATATCCGCACGGCCCGCGAGGGCGTGGTGCGCCTGGGCGAGCTGCTCCGGACGTACGGCACCTATGAGATGAACGGCATCGCGTTTCAGGATGTGAACGAGATCTGGTGGCTGGAGACCATCGGCGGCCACCACTGGATGGCCCGCCGTGTGCCGGACGACAGCTATGTCGTGATGCCCAACCAGCTCGGCATCGACAGCTTCGACTTTGCCGACGCCTGCGGCGCACAGGAAAACTACATGTGCTCGGAGGATCTGAAGGCCTTTGTGGACAAGCACCACCTTGACCTCTCGCTGGACGGCAGCTTCAACCCGCGCGATGCCTTCGGCAGCCACGACGACGCCGATCATGTGTATAACACACCGCGTGCCTGGTTCATGCTGCGGCATCTGAACCCCAACACCTGGGTCTGGGAAGGCCCCGATGCAGACTATACCCCGCATTCGGACGACCTGCCCTGGTGTATGGTCCCGGAGCGGAAGATCACACCGGAAGACGTGAAATACCTGCTGTCTTCGCACTATCAGGGCACTCCGTATGACCCGTATGCCGCCTATGGCGACCCGAAGAGCAAGGGTGCCTACCGTACGATCGGCATCAACCGCAACAGCTTCATGGCGCTGACCCAGATGCGCCCGGATCTGCCGGAGGAGTTCCGCACGGTGGAGTGGATCGCCTATGCGTCCAATGCCTTCAATACGATGGTGCCGTTCTATGCCAATGTGGACACCACCCCGGCTTACCTCGCCTGCACCACTGGCGAAGTCTCCACCGAGAGCTTTTACTGGGTCAGCCGGATGATCGCTGCCATGGCCGATGCGGCTTACGGCAAGTCCATCTTCCATGTTGAGCGCTACGAGGAAGGCGTCCTCTCCGCCACACGCGCTCTGTTGAACGCCTACGATGAAAAACAGGCCCAGGAGGCCGACCCGGCCCGCCGTGCCGCCCTGCGCACGGAGGCCAACGAGGCCATCGCCAGAGAGCTGAAGGCCCGCGCTGCCGATATGCTGAATAAGGTCCTCTTTGAACTGAGCTGCAATATGAAGAATGCCTTCTCCCGCTCGGATGCCTGAGCAACAAATAAGGGAATAACAGGGAGCGTCTCCGCACAGAAGCTACTTCGTGCGGGGCGCTCCTTTGTTGTGCCAGAAGCAGCATTTCATAAGGATCTCCCGATGCAAAAAAACTCAGAATGATGGATATAAATCATAAAGAAAATGATTTTTGTATGCGTTTCATATTTTTGCGGGGGGGGGGGGATAAAAATGAAAAAACATGGAGGAAAACATTGACAGACGGCTATAAAAGATGGTATCTTATGAGAGAGGCTTTATACCTCGGATGTCATTGTACCCTGAGGAGGGGAAAAACTTTTTGAAACGATATGACCAGGCAGGAAAAGCAAAGTGGCTGATCCTGGTCATTGCGGCAGGCATCCTTCTGCTGGGTGTGATCCTGTATGCAGGGGGACGCTGGCTGGAGACCAGGAGCGTTGAAGAAGCACGCGGGGATCTGACCCAGACGGAAGCGGTGGAAACGCAGGAATACAACGGCGTCACATACCAGCGCCGGGAGGGGCTGACCTCCATCCTTGTGATGGGCGTGGACCATGACAGCGCTGTGGAGAGCGAGGGCGCTTACCAAGGCGGCCAGGGAGATTTCCAGCGGCTGATCGTCATCGATCCGGAACGCCAGGTCATCCGTCAGTTGAAGATCGACCGGGATACCATGACAGAATGCACCGTGCTGGGCTACCTTGGCAGCCCCATCGGCACCAAAGAGATGCAGATCAGCCTTGCGCATGGCTTCGGCGATGGCAAGGAGGAAAGCTGCGAGTATGCCCGTGAGGCAGTGGAAGGTCTTCTGCTGGGAGAATCCATTGATTTTTACGTGGCCATGAACATGGATGGTATCTCGGAGCTGAACGATCTGGCAGGCGGTGTCACTGTGACATTGGAGGATGATTTCTCCTCCATAGACCCTGCAATGACCAAGGGCACGACCCTGACGCTGCATGGGGACCAGGCCGAGACCTTTGTCCGCAGCCGGATGACGGTCGGAGATGGGACCAACGCCAGCCGCATGGAACGTCAGGAGGCGTTCCGTGGTCGCGACCAAGAAGACTGCAAAGGTCTGAGTTTGAGAAAGTACCTTTTGTAGGTTTACAGAAGGCAGTGGCATTTGCTGCCACTGCTTTCTTTCTGCTTCAGAATAAATCAAAGGGAGAACAAAACTATGTCAGAATACCAAATGCCACCCCCCAATAAGGTGAATTCGCCCCAGCCCGGCAATGGAGACGAGGAGACCATTGACCTCCTGGAGCTGTTTTATGCGCTGCTGAGTAAATGGAAGCTGCTTGCAGCAGCAACCGTGGCCTGCGCCCTGATCGCAGCCATTGGGGTGCTGTTTTTTGTGACGCCCAAGTATCAGGCGTCGTCTACCATTTACGTCATCAGCCAGAAAGACTCGGACATCAACATCTCCGATCTGCAGATCGGCACGGCTCTGACCGATGACTATATCCAGGTCTTTCATATGTGGGAGGTGCAGGAGAAGGTGATCTCCAACCTGGACCTGCCCTATACCTACAGCCAGCTGGATAAGATGCTCTCTGTGACCAATGCCTCCAACACCCGGATGGTGGAGATCACCGTGACGTCGGAGTCTGCGCAGGAAGCAGCAGACATCGCCAATGAGTATGTTACCGTGGTGCAGGACTACATTGCTAAAAAGATGGCAACGGACAAGATCTCTATCATGTCCACAGCACTGGTTCCTACGGAGCCGGTCAGCCCGAACAAGACCAAAAGCATCCTGCTGGGAGCATTGCTGGGCTTTGTGGTCAGTGCGGGTGTCGTTGTTGTGATGACATTGCTGGACGATACCTACAAGACGACGGAGGACATCAAGAAATACACCGGCCTGGTGACGATGGCGGTGATCCCGCTGGAAAAGGGCGATGAGCCAAAACACCAGAGGGCAGACAAGCAGATCGGCCTGAAGTTGCCGGGAGGGAAAACGCTGTGAACAGACTTGAATTTCGAAAACTTCCCCAGTTGAGCTACCCGGTCAATGAGGCCTTCAACACCCTTTCCACCAATGTTTCCTTTTTGGGTCGGAATATCAAAAAGATCATGCTTACCAGTTCCCACGCATCCGAGGGCAAGAGCTTTACCAGCATTACGCTGTGCCGGAAGCTGGCAGAGCGAGGCAAGCGGGTGGTCCTGGTGGATACGGACCTGCGGCGGAGCATGATCACCACTGTTTATGGGGTGCAGTTTGCGCCGGGTTCCAAAAAGCAGGGCCTGTCTCACTATCTGGCCGGCATTGCCGAAAAGGAGGAAGTCCTGTTCCACACCAACGTTCCGGGCATGGACTTTATCCCTATGGGCCACGAACTGCTGAATCCCATCCCGCTGCTGAGCTCTGAGCGGTTTCAGAACCTGCTGGATGGACTGGCAGAGCAGTACGATTACGTGATCGTGGATGCGGCTCCGGTGGGCGTGGTCATTGATGCTGCGGAGATCGCCAAGGTCTGCGATGGCATTCTGTTGGTGGTGAGCTACAATCAGGTCCACCGGCAGGAGCTGATCGACGCAAAAAACCAGTTGGAACAAACGGGCTGCCCCATCCTCGGCACCATCCTCAATCAGGTGGATTACGAGGGCTTTGCCAACAAGAAGTATTATTACAAATCGCATTATTCCAGTTATTACAAGGCCTACGAAAAAGAGGCAGAAGAAAAGAAGAGCTGAACCCATGACAGAACAGTTTTTAGATCTGCATACGCATGTGGTCTATGGAGTGGACGATGGAGCCCGCACGGAAGAACAGATGCGGGCGATGCTGGACGCAGCTGTTGCCAACGGCATCACCACATTGGTGGCCACCACCCACGCGACACCGGGCCTGGAGGCCTTTCCACAGGAGCGCTACCAGCGCCACCTGGATGCAGCGCAGGCCTATTGTCAACAGCAGGGGTATGGATTGCGGCTGTACCCCGGTGCGGAGCTGCTGTACAACCCCATGCTGCGGGATGCGGCCAGAGAAAACGGCCTGCCCACGCTGGCCGGTACGGACTGGGTGCTGATGGAGTTTTTACCGCAGACTTCTGCCAAAGAGCTGGAAAACGGGCTGGAAGAAGTGGCTGTGTGCGGCTACTCCATTCTGATGGCCCATGTGGAGCGCTACCGTTGCCTGGAATCGCGGGGCCTTCTGGAAAAGCTGAAGGCCCGGTATCCTGTGGCCTGCCAGATGAACGGTTCCACGGTGCTGGAGCCGGGCAGCTTTTGGAAGCGGCGGCGGGTGGAACGCTGGCTGAGCAGCGGTGTCATTGATGTGGTAGCATCGGATGCACATAACACCACGTCCCGTCCGGTCAATCTGCGGGAAGCCTATCAAAAGCTGAAACTCACCTTCGGCGAGGAAACAGCGGACCGTTTGACCGGGCGCAGCGGCCTATGGAAGGAATTCCGGGACGCCTTAGCACAACAAAAAGCGACTTGACGTTCCAGCAAAGTGCTGGGGAACGCTTCCTTCTGCACAATGCGTAGCATGTTGGGAGCAGATGTGCAAGACGCAGAAAAAGCAAAACAGCGGCAGTTTTCCAAATTGGAAAGCGGCCGCTGTTTTTTGAAATCAATCTTGTTAGAATTTGCTAAAATTCTTTGAACTTATTTGTTTGCACAAAAAAACTCTAGATGCAAAATTGTTGCATCTAGAGCAAAAATAAAAAATCACACCCCCGATGCGCCGTAGTTTGCCAGCACACGGGCGGAGGGGTCGTTGACGTTGCAGTTCGGCCATGCCTTGTTGGGCATCCAGAAGCCCACGATGGTGCGGCTCTGGTCGTGGTAGTATTTCTCGAAGATCTCGCGGTAGAACAGGCTCTCCTTGGTGAACGGCATGCAGTGGGCCGAATAGTTTGCCCGGCGGAGCTGGAACTCCTCGTCGGTGTAAAGGCTCTCGGTATACTCCTTGATGTCGTCTACCATGCTGTGGCCCACGGCGTCGGAGAAGGCGGCCTTTTCACGCCACAGGATCTCCGGCGGCAGCCAGTCGCCCTCGAAGGCTTTGCGCAGCAGGTACTTGCCCTTGCCGTAGCTGTTCAGCTTCTTTTCGGGGTCAATGGCCATCACGTAGCGGACGAAGTCCAGATCACCGAAGGGCACACGGGCCTCAATGCTGTTGGAGGAGATGCAGCGGTCGGCGCGGAGGACATCGTACATAGAAAGCTCGCGGATGCGCTTCTGGCTCTCCTGCTGGAAGGCGTCGGCGGTGGGGGCATAGTCGGTGTACTTGTAGCCGAACAGCTCATCGGAGATCTCGCCCGTCAGAAGGACGCGGACGTTGGTCTGCTCGTGGATGGCCTTGCACAGCAGATACATGCCCATGCTGGCGCGGATGGTGGTGATGTCCCAGGTGCCCAGCAGGCGGATGACCTCTTCCAGGCTCTGGAAGACCATCTCCCGGTTGATGATGACCTCGTGATGCTCACTGCCCAGATAGTCGGCGGTCTGGCGGGCATACTTCAGGTCGATGGCGTCGGTGTCCATGCCGATGGCAAAGGTGCGGATGGGCTTGCCCAGCTTTTTGGCTGCGATGGAGCAGACCAGCGAGGAGTCCAGACCGCCCGAAAGCAGGAAGCCGACCGGTGCGTCGGCGTCCAGACGCTTTTCCACACCGGCGATGAGCTTTTCGCGGATGTTGGTCAAGGTGGTCTCCATGTCGTCTTCCATGGGGGCGGGCACGTCGGCGATGTCCTCATAGCGGACGAAGCGGCCGTCGCAGTAGTAGCTGCCAATGGGGAAGGGCCGGATGTCGTCGCACCAGCCGATGAGGTTCTGCATCTCGGACGCGAATGCGATCTGGTGGCTGGACTTGGAGTAGCCGTAGAACAGCGGGCGGATGCCGATGGGGTCGCGGGCTGCGATGAGGCGGTCCTTGCGGGAATCGTAGAGGATGAGGGCGAACTCGGCGTCCAGATGGCGGAACATGTCGAGGCCGTACTCATAATAAAGCGGCAGCAGGATCTCGCAGTCGCAGTCGGACTGGAACTTGTAGCCCCGGCGCTTCAAAATCTCTTTTTCAAAGCGGAAGCCGTACAGCTCGCCGTTGCAGACCACACAGTCGGCTCCGCGGTAGAACGGCTGCATGCCTTCGGGCGTCAGGCCCATGATGGCCAGCCGGCCAAAGCCCATCAGGCCGAACGGCCCTTCCACGACCCGCTGGTCGTCCGGGCCGCGCATCACGGTGCGCAGCAGATAATCCTTGAACTTGGCGGCACTCAGATCGTGCCCGGTGTAACCCATTACACAACACATATTTCTTACCCCTCTCAAGTGACCTCTCCGTCATTGCTTTGCAATGCCGCCTCTCCGGATCGGAGCGGTCTCAAATAAAAAAATACGGCAGCCTTCATCCCACTTTGCTAGGACGAATGCTGCCGTATCCGTGGTGCCACCTAAATTACCGACACGCTGGGCATGTCAGTCACTTTTGTGCGCTCTCCCCGTTGAAAGCACTGCCGCGATAACGAGCGGCGCACGTCTGCCCCTACTTGCCGCCTTGCGCGGGTTCAGGGGGAAGCTCACGGGGGTTCGTTCGGGTCCGGCTCTCTGCGCGGCTCACACCTGCCCGCGCTCTCTGAAAAAGAGCGGTTGGACCTTACTTTTCCCGGTCAACGCTTTTCTTGCCTGAATTGTATCACGGCTTTTTGTCCGTGTCAACATCCGAATTTGAATTTTCTGCGGTTTGTTCAGCCTGCTCATTTTGCTGCGCACAGCGGCGGCAAAGTCCGTACAAAACGCTTCCCTCGCACTGGAGCGTAAAGCCGTGTTCGGCCATCAGATGGGCGCGCACCTCGTCCATGAAGTGGCAGTCCAGGTGATAGATCCGCCCGCACTGCACACATTTGAGGTGCAGATGCTCCCGGCAGTGCCGCCCTTCGTCCACATACTGGAACACCGCTTTTTCGCCCTTGTCAGCGACATATTTCATGATGCGCTGTTCGCCCGCCAGCTTGTCGAGATACCGGTAGACGGTGGTGGGGTTGGGGCTGGCGCCCTCGGCCTCCAGATGTTCCAGAATATTCGACGCACTGACCGCGTGCTGCCGGTTGTTGATGAGGTAATCCAGGATGAGCTGCCGGGTTTTGGTGTTGTATCCGCCGCGACCTGCCATGATATCCGCCTTCCTTTCCGCATCAAGTGTACCACAATTTATCCTTCGATGCAAAACAAGATGGGAGAGTTGGTGACAAGCACAAAAAACTTTGTGAATAATGCGAGAAAACACGGCAGAATATCTGTACAAAACGGAAAAGCTCCCAATCTTTTGGAAAAACTCTTGTAAAGATTGACAAGTTGTGTGATAATATTCGTATGAGATGAGTTGGATTATTTCAGGGATACAAGCTGCCTTTCGGGCGGCTTTGCGTTGTTTGAGACGAACATCGGAATGAAATGATCTGTTCGGTTAGGAGATTGGAAAGATGAAAGAGATGGAACAGCAGGCAAAGCAGAGCTTGAAGCTCCAGGCCTACCAGTACCTGAAAACAAAGATCCTGAACTGTGAGTACCGTCCCAATGAGTTTCTCAACGAGCAGAAGCTCTGTGCGGAGATGGGCAACATCAGCCGCACCCCCATGCGGGATGCGTTGGGCCGGTTGGAGCAGGAGGGCCTCATCACCATTCTGCCCAAAAAGGGCCTGATGGTCTCCGGCATCACGGAGGACGATGTGCACAGCATGTTCGAGATGCGCCTTCTGGTGGAGCCGTATGCGCTGCGCAATTACGGCAACCTGATCCCCCGGCAGGCACTGGAAGACTATAAGGAACTGATGCACCACCCGGACCGCATCGACGACTTCTGCAAGTCGGACGATGACTTCCACGAGCTGCTGATGAGCAGCCTGCCCAACAAGTACCTGCGCTCGGCCTATGACCGCATCACCGGCCTGAACACCCGGTTCCGCATCATGACCGGCAAGGTGAGCATGATCAATCAGGATCAGACCTGCGAGGAGCATCTGCACATCCTGGATGCGGCCCTGAACGACAACTGGGACACCGCCGCCGATGCGCTGCAGCACCATCTGGAGCTGGCCCGCGATAAGGCCGAAGGCGTCATCAAGGTCATCCGGCTGTGGTAAGACTTACCCTCTCAGGCGCTCCGCGCCAGCTCTCCCAGAGGGCGAGCCACTGGCGAGCCGGTTCTGGTCGTGCTGGATGAGCAACGTTTTTTGGAACCATAAAATAGAGTGCTCCGCTGTTTCGATTTACAGCATCCGTACAAACGCTCTTTTGTCAGAGCCATTGTATCGATGCCGTTGGTCTTGACGACGGAGCACTTTTGTTTCCGATTCAAACTGCTTTCAGCATCCAGCAGAGCCTGTCCGGCCTGCCAAGGGCTCCCCCATCGGGGGAGCTGTCAAACCCACAGGGTTTGACTGAGAGGGTACTTTTTTGCACAAAAACAGCATATTTATCCAGAAACAGTTGGCTATGTATAAAAAATTCATAAAAATCATAAGAATTTGACATTGCATAGTTTTTAACAATGTGGTAAAGTAAAAGGCAGAGAGACCCGGCTGAAAACGGGTACAATGATTTGGAGGATCGTAATTATGGCTGATCGTATCGTACTGAATACCATTTCCTACCATGGCCACGGTGCCATCGAGAACATCGTTCCCGAACTGACCGCCCGCGGCTACAAGAAGGCGTTCGTCTGCTCCGACCCCGACCTCATCAAGTTCGGCGTGACCAAGAAAGTCACCGACCTGCTGGATGCGGCAAACTTTGCCTACGCTGTGTACAGCGAGATCAAGCCCAACCCCACCATCGCCAATGTGCAGGACGGCGTGGCGGCCTTCAAGGCTGCTGAGGCAGACTGCATCGTAACCATCGGCGGCGGCTCTTCCATGGACACCGCAAAGGCTATCGGCATCATCATCAACAACCCGGAGTTCGCGGATGTCCGCTCTCTGGAAGGTGTCGCACCCACCAAGAAGCACGCTGTCTTCACCATCGCTGTGCCCACCACCGCCGGTACTGCGGCCGAAGTCACCATCAATTACGTCATCACCGATGTCGAGAAGAAGCGCAAGTTCGTCTGCGTCGATACCAACGACATCCCGGAGATCGCCGTCGTGGACCCCGATATGATGTCCTCCATGCCCAAGGGCCTGACCGCTGCCACCGGTATGGACGCTCTGACCCACGCCATTGAGGGCTACATCACCAAGGGTCACTGCACCATCTCCGATATGTTCCATCTGGAAGCCATCAAGCTCATCAGCGAGAACCTGCGCGGTGCCGTCCAGAACACCCCGGAAGGCCGTGAGGGCATGGCGCTGGGCCAGTACATCGCTGGTATGGGCTTCTCCAACGTCGGTCTGGGCATCGTCCACTCCATGGCACACGGCCTGTCCGCTCTGTATGACACCCCGCACGGTGTGGCCTGCGCCATCCTGCTGCCGGTCGGTCTGGAATACAACAAGAGCGTGGCCGGTGAGCGCTACCGTGCTGTCGGCAAGGCCATGGGCGTCCAGGGCATCGACGAGATGAACGACGCCGAGGCAGCCGATGCCACCATCGCCGCCGTCAAGCAGCTGAGTGCAGATGTGGGCATCCCCGCCAACCTGCACGGCATCCTGAAGGAAGAGGACATCCAGTTCCTGGCAAAGTCCGCTTACGACGACGCCTGCCGCCCCGGCAACCCGCGTGACACCAGCGTGGAAGAGATCGTGGAGCTGTACAAGAGCCAGCTGTAACCCGCTCCGGTCCAGCCTGCAGTAACATCCAAAACCTCAAAATGCCATCTTCGGCCGCAGCGCCGGAGGTGGCATTTTTGCGATTCGGGCTTGTCAAACGCCCCGAAACCGGGTACAATCAGAGTACACTTTGTTTCAGGAGGGCAGCAGCCGATGGAATTGAATTTCTATACCCTTAGCGTCATCTATCTGGTCTACTCGTTTTTGGGCTGGGTGGGGGAAACGGTCGTGGCTACCGCCAAAGGCCGCCGGTTCACCAACCGCGGTGTGGCCTCCGGCCCGTTCTGCTTCGTCTACGGCACGGCGGGCGTTCTGCTGGCGGTGGGTTTGGCCGACCTGCGCAGCAGCTGGTTTGCGCTGTTCGCGGGCAGTTTTCTGATCGCGACTGTGGTCGAGTGGATCACGGCGAAGCTGCTGGAACGGGTGCACCACCGCCGCTGGTGGGATTATTCCGATAAAAAGTTTAACCTGGACGGCTACGTCTGCCTGCAATATTCTGCCCTGTGGGGTGTGCTGGGCGCAGTAGCAGTCCGCTGGGGCAACGACCTGCTGCTGCGGTTCTGTGCCTGGCTGCCGCCGCTGCTGCTCCACATCGCGGTATGGGTCAGCATGACGGTCGCCGTGCTGGACCAGATCGGTGCGGTGGTGGTCGTGGGGCAGTATGCCGCCAGACACCCCCGGCTGGAACAGCTGGGGCAGGAGCTGGGCAAGGGCACCGACCGGCTGCAGCAGAAGATCGCCGCCCGCGTCGAGCGCCGCATCCAGCGGGCCTACCCCGCAGCGGCCCGCCCGGAGCCGACCACCAGCGCCGAAAAGGCGATGAGCGTATCCGACCTGGTCTGGCTGTTCGTGGTGGGGGCCTTCCTCGGCGATGTGGTGGAGACCCTGTTCTGCCGCATCACGGCCGGTGTCTGGATGAGCCGGTCGAGCCTGGTGTGGGGCCCGTTCAGCGTGGTGTGGGGGCTGGCGCTGGTGCTGGCCGCCGTCCTTCTGCGGGGCAGCGAGCACCAGAGTGAGAGCCGCATCTTCTGGTTCGGCGTCATCCTCGGCGGTGCGTATGAGTATGTGTGCAGCGCCGTCACCGAGCTGCTGTTCGGCACCGTGTTCTGGGATTACAGCGGCTTCAAGTTCAACCTCGGCGGGCGCATCAACCTGCTGTATTGCTTCTTCTGGGGCATTGCGGCGGTGACCTGGATGCGGTACGGCTACCCGCTGGTGGCAAAGTGCATGGGAAAGCTGAAATCCCGCATCCGCCCTTGGATGACGGCGGCGCTGGCCGTTTTTATGGCAGTGAATATGCTGGTGTCAGCGCTTGCGCTGGCCCGGTACGATGCCCGCACCAGCGGCGTGGAGGCGGCGAACCCCGTCGATGTGGTTCTGGATGCGCACTTTGACAATGCCCGGATGGAGCGCATCTATCCCAATGCGAAAAAAGTCTCTTCTCATGCCCGGTGAGAGACTGCACCGCTGCCCGATAACATGAAAGCCCCCGCCGTTCGTCGGCGGGGGCTTTCTGTGTCGCAGGAAAAGTTACTGCTGTGCGAAGATCTTCACGTCGTCCTTGTCCATGAAGGCGGCACCGGCGAAACCGGCAGCTTCGAGCTGACCCAGCTGTTTGCCGAGCTTCTTGCCCTGGGGCAGGATGGTGACTTCGTAGTTGTCACGCAGAGCGGCGGCTTTGGCGAGGACGGCGGGGAAATCTGCCTCCTTGCCGTAGAGCAGGGCGATCTTCTGCTTGGCACCGGGGATCTGATACCCCTGTTCCAGCAGGATGCCGCAGACGCGCTCGAAGCCGATGGAGAAGCCGACAGCGGGCACCCTGGTGCCCAGGAACTTGCCGATCATGTTGTCGTAACGGCCGCCGCCCGCCACGGCACCGCTGAACTGCGGGCAGGTGATCTCAAACACCATGCCGGTGTAGTAGCCCTGACCGCGGACGAGGCTGGGGCAGTAGGCCACAGCGAAGCGGCCGTCGGCGATGGCGTTGGCCGTGGCGAGAACATACTTCAGATCGTCGGCGATGGCGGGGTCGGCGCAGCGGGAAGCGACGGCATCCAGCGTGACGTCACCGGCGGCGATGAAGTCGGCCAGTGCCTGGATAGCGTTCTCCGGCAGCTGCTTTTCGGTCAGCTCGGCCTTGACGCCCTCGGCACCGATCTTGTCCATCTTGTCGAAGGTGATGCAGACGGAATCCAGCGTATCGGCGGCAAAGCCCATGCTCTCCAGCATCCCGCGCAGGATGCGGCGGTCGTTGATGTTGACCGTGAAGCCGGTGAAGCCGATGCGCAGCAGGGCGCGGGCCGTCACGTCGATGAGCTCGACCTCGGCGTTGGGGGATTCGTCGCCCAGAATGTCGATGTCGCACTGGACGAACTCGCGCAGACGGCCCTTCTGGGGACGCTCAGCGCGGAAGACGCGGTCGGTCTGGATGACCTTGAAGGGGTGGGGGAGCTTGTCCTTGTTGGCCGCATAAAAGCGGCTCAGGGGCAGGGTCAGGTCGTAGCGCAGACCCATGTCGGACAGCTGCTTCGGGTCGCCGGAGTCCAGCGCGCTGGTCAGCTTATCGCCGCGCTTGAGCACCTTGAAGATCAGGTTCAGGTTGTCGCCGCCGTCGGATTTGTCCAGATTCTCCATATCCTCCAGCATGGGGGTGGAGATGCGCTCGAAGCCGGAGGCGCGGTAGGTCTCCAGAATTTTGCCCTGAATGTAGTCGCGCAGGGCCTGCTCGGCGGGAAGAAGGTCCCGCATACCCTTTAATGCCTGTGTTTTCATGGATGATCCTCTCTCTATACCCTCTCAGTCACGCTTTGCGTGCCAGCTCCCCCAAAGGGGGAGCCATTGGCATGTCGGGCAGGTCTGCACGTTGTCGCCTTCGGCTCTTACGCGGCTGAGCCTTGTCCTCATGGGCAGCATCTGCCTGCCCTTTGCCGCAAGGCCCACGGCTTTTCGGAAGGATGGCCTGAGCAGCCAGCATGGCCAGAACCGGCCCGCCAGAGGCTCTCCCTTTGGGAGAGCTGGCGCGAAGCGCCTGAGAGGGTTATTCTTTTCATAGTACCTACAATTATAAAAGAATCTGCTCGTTTGTCAATCAAAAAGGGCAGACTAAGGGCAGAGGTGATGCAAAAAATGCAGCAGTTTTCTGCAAAACATCCGTGGGCCATCCTGGCGGCGGGGGCCGCCATTCAGGTGTTGACGGGCCTGCCCGCCGCGTGGGGCGTATTCCAGCAGCCGGTGATGGACGAGTACGGCCTGAGCGAGCAGGGGGCCGGGTATGCGTTCGGCCTTCTGATCGCGGCGTTCGGCGTCGGGTGCGTGATCGGCGGTTTTTTGCAGGACCGCAAAGGCCCTCGATGCGCTGCACTCTGGGGCACGGCCCTGCTCTGCGGCGGTTTCTTTGCGGCGGCGCTGCTGCCGGGGGAGAAGGGCGGCTTTTTCTTTTGGGCGTTCAGCATCCCGGCGGGGCTAGGCACGGCGTTTCTGTATCCGTCCATCCAGTCCTGCGCCCAGAAATGGTACAAGGGCCGCAAGGGGCTGGCCACCGGCGTCATCGGGGGCGCAGTGGGCCTGTCCGGCGCATTCCTCACCGTCTTCGTCCGGACGGCGCTGAAGGGCTTCGGGCCGGTGCAGGGCATCCGGGGCGCGTTCTGGGCGCTGGGGGTATTGACCCTTCCGGTCTGTCTGGCGGGCAGTCTGCTGCTCGTTGACCCGCCGCCCGAAAAGCAGCGGCCGGAAGAGCAGGGCCGGGGCAGGAACGCCCCGCCGCTCGACCTGGCCCCCTTGCAGATGCTGGGCACGAAGCAATACTGGCTCTGCGCGGGGGCGGTCTGCTGTTCCACCCCGGCAGTGCTGCTGTTCAGCCCCATCATCCTGAAGCTGGGCATGGAGCGGGGGCTGGATGAGCGCGCGGCGCTGTGGAGCGTGGTGCTGGGCAGTGTAGGCAGCGCGGCCGGGCGGCTGCTGATGCCCCTGCTCAGCGATAAAATTGGCCGCCGCCCGACCGATCTGCTCCTGTTCGCGGCGTCGTTCGTGCTGTCCGGCGTGTTTCTGTTTGCGCAGGGGTGGGCCGTGGCGGCAGTGTATGCCAGCCTGACCTTCTGTTACTCGGCGCTGGCGGCGGTGCTGCCTGCCCTTTCCACCGACCTGTTCGGTCTGCCCCACGCGGGGGTGAACTACGGTTTTCTGGCCCTGGGGCAGAGCGTGGGCAGCCTGGCGTTCCCCTTTGCGGCCAACCTCTGGGGGCTGGAGACCGGGCGGCACTGGCTGGCCATCGGCGGGGCGGCGGCAGGCTTTGCAGCTATCTGGGCCTTGCAGCCGGTCCAACAGCAAAAACCACCAAAGAAAAACTGAACCTTTTGGCAGACCTGACAAAAAAATATCAAACGAAACGGGAAAAGCATAAAATGTGGCGGTTAGCTACAAATAACCGTCAAAAACTTTGTAGAAAAATTGTCGGAAACGTCTTGAAAATTGCGAAAAGGTCCTCTATAATGAAACTATGCGTGGTAGTACTGGGCGTACCGATGAGAGCGGCGGGCCCGGTCGAATGCAAACGGCAGGGGAGCCCCCCTGCTGCGTGGCATCAATTTGTCAAAAGGAGAGTATGATTATGACCTATTCGCAGCAAGTACAGAATATGTGCCCGATCACCAAAGGTCCTAAGCATGGTCCGGCTCCCATCCCCGAAGAGGGCGCATGGGTCAAGGCCTATGAGATCAAGGACATCAGCGGCTACACCCATGGTGTGGGCTGGTGCGCACCTCAGCAGGGCACCTGCAAGCTGTCCCTGAACATCAAGAACGGCGTCATCGAAGAGGCTCTGGTGGAGACCATCGGCTGCTCCGGCATGACCCACTCTGCTGCTATGGCAGGCGAGATCCTGCCCGGCAAGACCATTCTGGAAGCTCTGAACACCGACCTGGTGTGCGACGCCATCAACGTGGCTATGCGCGAGCTGTTCCTGCAGATCGTCTACGGCCGCAGCCAGACCGCTTTCTCTGAGGACGGTCTGCCCATCGGCGCAGGTCTGGACGACCTGGGCAAGGGCCTGCGCTCCATGACCGGCACCATCTTCTCCACCAAGGAGAAGGGCGTCCGTTACCTGGAGCTGACCGAGGGCTACATCAACAAGCTGGCTCTGGATGCCAACGATGAGGTCATCGGCTATCAGTTCGTCAAGCTGGGCAAGATGATGGAGGATATCCGTCACGGCAAGACCCCCAACGAGGCTTACGAGAAGAACGTGGGTACTTACGGCCGCTTCAGCAAGGAGCAGGGCGCTGTGAAGTACATCGACCCGCGTGAGGAATAAGAGAGGAGGAACAACTCATGGCAACTTTTGAATCTATGGATCGCCGCATGCCGAAAATCGAGGCATGCCTGAAGGCCAACGGCCTGGAGTCTCTGGACGCTTGCAACGAGATGCTCCTCGCAAAGGGCATCGACTGCGACAAGATCGTGCGCGGCGTTCAGCCCATCTGCTTTGATAACGCTGTCTGGGCATACACCCTGGGCACTGCTATCGCCGTCAAGCGCGGCTTGACCGATGCTGCCGAGTGCGCTGCTGCCATCGGCGAAGGTCTGGAAGCCTTCACCATCCCCGGCTCTGTCGCTGAGCAGCGTCAGGTCGGTCTGGGTCACGGCAATCTGGGCGCTCGTCTGCTGAGCGAGGACACCACCTGCTTCGCTTTCCTGGCAGGCCACGAGTCCTTTGCTGCTGCTGAGGGTGCCATCGGCATCGCCCGCACCGCAAACAAGGTCCGCAAGACCCCCCTGCGCGTCATCCTGAACGGCCTGGGCAAGGATGCAGCTTACATCATTTCCCGTATCAACGGCTTCACCTATGTTCAGACTGAGTACGACATCCCCACTCAGACCCTGACCGTCGTCAAGGAGATCCCCTTCTCTGAGGGTGAGCGCGCAGCCGTCAAGTGCTACGGTGCAAACGACGTTATGGAAGGCGTTGCCATCATGAAGAAGGAGGACGTTCAGTGCTCCATCACCGGCAACTCCACCAACCCCGTCCGCTTCCAGCATCTGGTTGCCGGCACCTACAAGAAGTGGGCCATCGAGAACGGCAAGAAGTACTTCTCCGTCGCTTCCGGCGGCGGCACGGGCCGTACCCTGCACCCCGATAACGTCGCAGCCGGCCCTGCCAGCTACGGCCTGACCGACTCTCTGGGCCGCGTCCATGGCGATGCGCAGTTTGCAGGTTCTTCTTCTGTGCCTGCACACGTTGAGATGATGGGTCTGATCGGCATGGGCAACAACCCCATGGTCGGTGCTACCGTCGCCTGCGCTGTTGCTGCTGCTCAGGCAAACGCATAAGTTCGTTTTTGCAATAAGCGTTTCTGCGGTCTCCCGGAGTGTTCCGGGAGACCGTTTTTGCATTTTCGGGGGCCAAAACTCCACAAAAAGTTCCCTTTTTGTTAAAAATGTGGGGAAATGAAATTTGGACGCTTGTGCAAGCTGGGAAAATGCGATACACTACACTTATACAAGTCTGCAACCTGCCGGGCGGCCTGCCCGGACATATAGGAGGAGCATAGCAACATGAACTGGAAAAAGAAGAAGGACACCCCGGAAGCGCAGACGCCCGAAGCGGCTGCCGCAGGGAAGGGCCCGGTCCCGTTCCTGAAAAAGAACTGGAAGTGGCTGGTGCCGGTGCTCTGCGTGGCAGTGGCAGGCGGCGTGTTCCTGCTCCGGCCCCAGCAGGCCAAGCCTGCGAGTGTGGATGCCAGCTACACGGAGGCCGCCCCGGAGCGCCGGGATGTGACCAACACCCTGAGCGGAACCGGTACGCTGAACCCCGCCAATACCTACACCGTCAAGAGCCTGGTGGATGGCAAGGTGCTGACCGGCACCATTGAGGAAGGCAACATCGTGGAGGAGAGCAATGTGCTCTACACCATCGACAGCTCAGACGCTTCCACGAACTTTGAAAAGGCCGAGATCGCCATGCAGCAGGCGCAGCGCAGCTACGATAAGGTCGTGGACCGCCAGTATGTCCGCGCCGAGGTGGCGGGCGTGGTGAGCAGCCTGAAGGTGACGAAGGGCGATGAAGTGACCAGCGGCCAGGAGGTGGCTGTCATCCGCGACAGCTCCAGAATGCTGCTGACGCTGGAGTTCCCCGCAGCCGATGCGGCGAATTTCTCGGTGGGCCAAAGCGCCGCTGTGACGCTGGATGGCACCTTTGAGCAGCTGGACGGCACCGTGACCTCTGTGAGCGGCACCGATGCGCTGAGCGCGGGCAACCTGCTGACCCGCACCGTGACCATCACGGTGAAGAATGCAGGCGGCCTGACCACGGCGCAGGCGGCCACCGCCTCCATCAACGGGGTCAGCTCCATCGGCTCGGCCACCTTTGCCTATCAGGCCGAGCGCACCCTGACGGCGCAGGCGGCCGGCACGGTGACGTCCATCAATGTGCAGGAAGGCTCGGACGTGGCGAAGGATGACATCATCCTCGGCCTGTCCGGCGATGACCTGACCGAGTCCATCCAGTCGGCGTCCGAATCCCTGCGCAGCGCGGAGATCTCGATGCAGAACCTGCAGGACGCCATGAACAACTACACCGTCACTGCCCCCATCAGCGGCACCATCATCGAAAAGGACGCCAAGGTGGGCGATGCCGTCAAGGCCGGCGACACCCTCTGCATCGTCTATGACCTGAGCTATCTGGAAATGAACATCAACGTGGATGAGCTGCAGATCAGCTCCATCTCGGTGGGCCAGAAGGTTCAAATCACCGCCGACGCAGTGCCGGATAAGACCTATGTGGGCACCGTGACCCGCGTTTCGATGAAGGGTGCCTCCAACGGCGGCACTACGACCTACCCCGTCAGCATCCGCATCGACGACACCGACGGCCTGCGCCCCGGCATGAACGCCAACGCGGAGATCGTGGTGGCCAAGGCGAACAACGCCCTCGTCGTGCCCAACGCGGCGGTGGTGCGCGGAAGTTATGTGCTCGTCACAAAGGATTCCCCCAGCGCCGCCAACGCAGACACGGCGATGGAGGCCCCGGAGGGCTTCGTCTATGTGCCGGTCAAGACCGGTGTCAGCGACGACGACTATACCCAGATCGTCAGCGGCATCCAGGAGGGCGACACCATCGGCTACGACCCCAGCTCCGTCAGCAGCGACAGCTACTATGACGACGGCGGATATATCATGCCATTCTGATAGGAGGAACGATGAGCGCTCTGATCGAGTTTGATGAGGTCTGCAAGTATTACCAGATGGGTGATACCACGGTCAAGGCCGCAGACCACATCACCATGAAAATAGACAAGGGCGAGTTCGTCGCCATTGTCGGCCAGTCAGGCTCCGGCAAATCCACCTGCATGAACATCATTGGCTGCCTGGATGTGCCCACCCACGGAACCTACCGTCTCAACGGCAGGGACGTGGGCCGGATGAACCGCAACGAGCTGGCCTCCGTCCGGAATGAGATGCTGGGCTTTATCTTCCAGCAGTACAACCTGCTGCCCCGGCTGAACCTGCTGGAAAACGTGGAGGTGCCGCTGGTGTATGCGGGCATCCCCCGCGCCGAGCGCCACCGCCGCGCCCGCGCCGTGCTGGAGCAGGTGGGCCTGGGCGACAAGATCCGGAACAAGCCCAATCAGCTCTCCGGCGGCCAGCAGCAGCGCGTTTCTATCGCGCGGGCGCTGGTGCGCAACCCGGCGGTCATCCTGGCCGACGAGCCCACCGGCGCGCTGGACTCGCACACCGGCCGCGAAGTGCTGGGGATGCTGCAGCAGCTGCATGAGGAGGGCCACACTGTTGTCCTCATCACCCACGACAATTCCATCGCCGTGCAGGCCGACCGCATCATCCGTCTGGAGGATGGCCGGGTCGTCTACGACGGCGATTCCCATGCGCCGGAGGCCATCGTGCAGCCCACCCTGCTGCCGGAGACCCCGGAAAAAACGGCGGAACAGGAGGTGCAGGCATGATCATCGAGACCTTCCGGCAGGCCATCCAGAATGTCTGGAGCAACAAGCTCCGCACCTTCCTGACCATGCTGGGCATCATCATCGGCGTTATGGCGGTCATCGTCATCGTCGGCCTGGGCAACGGCATGACCAAGAGCATGCGGGACAGCTTTTCCGCCATGGGAACCAACACCCTGAACATCAACGTCTGGGGCTATGGCTCCCGCACCATCTCGGTGGACGACGTCTATGCCATCGCCGAAAAGAACCCGGAGCTGATCCAGTCCGTCTCGCCCCAGATCGACTTCAGCGGCAGCGGCGACCTGAAGATCGGCACCAGCACCTACCGCTGGCTCAGCATCTACGGTGTGGATGAAGACTACACCACCCTGAAGAACTACACCATTGCCAAGGGGCGCGGCCTGCAGTACATGGACATCAAAGACAACAAGCAGGTCTGCATCATCGGCGACTACCTCAACCGTGTGGCCTTCGGCGGCAACGGCGTGGGCCAGACGCTGAAGATCGGTGCCAACAAGTTCCGCATCGTGGGTGTGCTGGCCGCCAAGGTCAGCGACCCCAGCCTGCAGGAGGGCTCGGATGACGCCTGCGTCTACCTGCCCTACACCACGGTGATGCGCCTGTCCAAAACGTCCACGAATCAGAGCTACATCGCCATCATGACCGACGAGAGCAAGGCCAACGATGCCAAGGCCGTGATGGAGGCAGGCCTGTACAACGTACTCAAGAGCGAGAACGCCTACTATGTGTACAGCGCCAGCGAGTTCCTGGAAGAGATGAACAAGATGATCCACATGGTCATCGTCATCCTCACCGGCATCGCCAGCATCTCGCTGCTGGTGGGCGGCATCGGCATCATGAACATCATGCTGGTGTCCGTCACCGAGCGCACCCGCGAGATCGGCATCCGCAAGGCACTGGGTGCCAAGGAGCGGGTCATCCTGGCGCAGTTCGTGGTGGAGGCTGCCACCACCTCGGCGCTGGGCGGTTTCCTCGGCATCGTGCTGGGCTACGTCGTCTCGATGGCGGCCAACCGCATCCTGCCCATGGTCGCATCCGGCGTGGATGTCACCGTCAGCCCGTCGTTCAACTCCATCGCAGTGGCATTCGGCATCTCGGTGGGCATCGGTGTGCTGTTCGGCTACCTGCCCGCCAAGCGCGCCGCACGGCTCAACCCCATCGAAGCTCTGCGGTATGATTAAGGAGGTTCCCCAGATGAAAAAACGTCTTCTCGCATTCCTTCTCGCGGTCAGCATGGCCGTGTCGATGCTGGCGCTCCCGGCCGCAGCGGCGGGCAATGCCAACACCGCCGTGCAGCTGTCCATCACGCTGGACGGCATGGACTCCACCCAGACGGCGGCGCTGAACGCCGTGGTCACCCGCGGGGCCTTTGCCCGGATGCTGGTGGCCTATTCCACCTTCCGGGAGAGCGTAGGCTCGCAGGGGGCCGTGGGCACCCTGTACAAGGACCTGCCCGGCAGCTCGGCGTATGCGCCCTATGTCCGCATTGCGGTGCAGCAGGGCTGGATGAGCGGCTACACCGACGGCACCTTCCGCCCGGATAACGCCGTGACGCTGGAAGAGGCTGTCACGGCAGTGCTCAAGCTGCTGGGCTATAAGATGACCGACCTGAGCGGCTCCTTCCCGCAGGCGCAGCTGAACAAGGCCAGCGAGCTGGGTCTGCGCAATCAGCTGGAACGTCAGCAGGGTGAGGCTCTGAATTATGAGGAGTGCGCCATCCTGTTCTACAATGCGCTCACAGCCAACGCCGCCAGCGGCAGTGCCTATGGCACCTCGCTGGGCTTCACGGTCTCGAACGGTCAGGTGGATACGTCCAGCGTCATGCTGAGCAGCCTGAAAGGCCCCTTCATCGCGGACGGCACCACGCAGCTGCCCTTTGCCCCTGTGAGCGTCTACCGCAACGACAAAGTCTCTTCTTCCGCTGAGCTGACGAAGTACGATGTGTATTACTACAGCGAAAGTTTACAGACTGTCTGGATCTATACCCGTCGCGCGGCAGGCCGCATCACGGCAGTCTCGCCCAGCGCCAGCGCCCCGACGTCCGTGACCGTGGCGGGCAGCACCTACACCCTCGGCTCCTCGGCCGTGGCCTCGCAGGTGTCCTCTCTGAACGGCGGCGGCGTGGGTCAGGTCGTGACCCTGCTGCTGGGCATGAACAATGAGGCCGCCGGCATCGTGACCGGCGAGGAGGCCGACAGCGTCTTCTACGGCGTCGTCCAGTCTTCCGCCCGCAGCCTCATCGAGGAGAACGGCGCGGACGTGCTGCAAAAAGTGGCCGTCCTCTGCACCGATGGCATTACCCGCACCGTGAATGTGGATAAGAGCCTGAATTTCCCGGCGGGCTGGCTGGTGGAGATCACCGTAGGCCCGGACGGCGAGAATGTAGAGCATGTCAGCGGCCGCTCGACCAGCGGCACCATCAACGAGAACGCCACGGCCCTGGGCGATGCCGCTCTGGCCGACGATGTAGAGATTCTGGATACGACTTCGGAGGGTGTGGCTGGGACGGTTCGTCCCAGCCGCCTATCGGGGGTCACACTGAGCAGTTCGGACGTCCGCTACTACACCATCAATGAGGCTGGCCAGATCGACCGCCTCATCCTGAACGATGTGACCGGCGACCTGTGGAAGTACGGTGTGCTGGATGATGTGAAGAACCTCGCGGTCAATTACACCGACCTCAAGAGTTTCATCACCAGCTTCAACGCCGGTGCAAATTCGTCCGGCGGTTCGTCCACGGCGGGCGGAACCACCACCGGAACCACCACCGGTAACAAGAACGGGACAACGGGGTCTGCCGATTCCACGACGCAGGGGACCGTGACCGACCAGATCACGAGCCTTCTGGTGCCCACGACGAGCGAGATCCTGTGGGGCATCGTCTCCGGCGATATCCTCTCCACGGCCTGGCAGAAGCTGACCAGCAACACCGGTTCGCTGCTGAGCATCGGCTTCAAGCAGGTGGCCGAGATCACCGGCACCCCCTTCAAGCAGATCCTTCGGTTCATCGGCGGCGGCGCGACCTACGTGTGCTACGTGAACGGCTCGCCCGCCAGCTTCAGCACCGCCATCAAGTACCCGGTCATCGCGGGCGGCGTTGCAGTGCGGCAGGAGACCACCGGCTCGGTCAAGCGCATGGTCCAGCTGATGCCGCTGAAGATCGACCGCGTGGGTGCGGCGTCGGTGCTGTCGGGCAATACCCGCTATGAGATGGCTGACGATGCCCAGGTCTACCTGTGGTACAAGGGCCAGTATTACCCCACCAGATTGGCCTCCGTGAACACCGACGAGTACAAGCTCACCGGCTGGTACGACAACTTCGGCTGCACGGCAGGCAAAAAGGTGCGGGTCATCATCGCGGTCAAGAACGATTGATGCAAATCGAAAACAGCGGCGTTGGCCGCATTCTGCGGCAGCTGCGCTGGGTGCTTTACCCGCGCCGCTGCCCTTTTTGTGACCGGGTGCTGGGGTCGGTGAGCGCCTGCCCCGATTGCAAAGAGGAACTGGAAACGCTGCGCCGCCGCCCGACCTTTCGTCTGGCCAGGGAGCGGCACTACATCAAAAATCTGGAAGGTGCCGCCGCGCCCTACCGCTATGCGGGCTGCGTCCGGCGGGGTGTGCTGCGGGCAAAGTTCCAGGCTGCCCCGTGGGCTGCTGATGAGCTGGGCGTGGAGATGGCGCGGCTTCTGTTCGGGAGCGAAGTCCGGATGCGCGGCTTCGGGCCGGAGGTGGAGACTGTGCCCGGCCTTGCCATCGGCTACAACTGCGTGGTGCCGGTGTCGGCTTCCAGCCGGGTGCGCGGGTACAACGTGCCGGAGCGGATGGCCCGGTCCGTGGCCCGCGCGGTGGGTGTCCCGCTGGAGCCGAAGCTGCTGGTCCGCGCCCGCTCCGGCAAGCGGCAGGAGGGCCTCTCCTTCGATGAGCGGCTGGTGAATGTATCTGGCGCGTTCCGTGTGACAGACCCGGAACAGGTGGCAGGGAAGCGCATCCTTCTCGTGGATGATGTCATCACCACCGGTGCCACCGTGACCGCCTGCACCCAGGCCCTGCTGGCCGCCGGTGCCGAGAGCGTTTTCGCCGTGGCGCTGGCGACCGTGGAACTCGACACCCCGCGAAGCTCGACCGAAGCCATCTCCGAAAATTCCGAGGAGGATTTTTGAGAAAAGTGCTTGACAAAACCGCCCTCGTCGGGTATACTAAATGAGCTGTGAGCGACAGCCGCTTGCAGATATCCGGGTGTAGCGCAGTTTTGGTAGCGCGCTTGAATGGGGTTCAAGAGGCC
>OODA01000209.1_pt1 | contig 46223 bp, 25 predicted proteins | sample 1671341 | NCBI WGS metagenome assembly OODA01 (sample SAMN06348147, study PRJEB24527) | human gut metagenome | biome: human gut; feature: ankylosing spondylitis patient; material: feces | host: Homo sapiens | place: China | collected 2015-10 | reverse complement strand
GTGGCTACATATTGATGTTGTGCTGTTGCTTTTTACTGAAAGCTGCTACTAACGATTCATAAATCTACCCTTAATCGTGTATTGAATGATAGTTGCGGATTTTAGGTAAATATGGTACAGCAGCAACAACTAAAGCTGGTCAATTCTTCTTTAACAGCGTTGACATAACAGAACTTGATGCAGCTACCCCCCCAACCACTACCACCTTTGGCACCAACTCAGGCAAGACATTCACATTCACCAATGGCACGCTTGAGGGTTTTACTGCGCCTACAGCTACCGCTACAAAGAGCGACGACAACACCGACTTGTCTAACCTTATTGAATATACAAGCTCTGACGCGGACATCGTAGCCGTTGACTCTAAAACCGGCGAACTGACATTCACCAACACCAAGTTTGGCAAGGCTACCATCACAGCCACTCTGCCTAAAACTGACACCTATCAAACATCTACCGACTCATACGTTGTCGAAAACAAAGACAACCACATCGCTACTTCTCTCTCTTTTAACGGCACCGACATCACTCTTACCGAAGGCAAGACCGACGCTGGCACATACTTCACGGGCTACACCGCAACCGAAGCTAACAACATTGCCGGCACTATCACATACGCAACATCGGGCGACGCTGTGGCTACTGTCGACCCCACAACTGGCACAGTAACCATCAACGCCACAACATACGGCATAACAACCATCACTGCTACATTCACACCTGCAGACCCAACACAATACTCTGGCTCCACTGCTACGTATCAGATTACGAATCAGCAAAAAATAGATGAAAGTACTATCGTATTCGATTGTTCAAAATACGATCAATCACTTATCGGTGATACGTATAATAACAACGATAACACACCACGCCAATTAAAGAGTGTTGCTGGCAAAGATTACACTTTCACTCTAACACAATGTATGTTCTACAATAATTCCATTCAGATGGCTAAAACGAAGAAAGGAAAAATTGTTTCTCCAACTTTCTCATCGTTCCCATCTGGATATAAAGTAGTTGTTACGTATGATACAGATAACACTCCGCAACTTTATAGTGCGGAACTCACAGATGCAAAAGCGGAAGTAAACACATCACTACAAACCGTCAGCATCGAACTTCCGTCACCAACAGCAACTTTCACGATACAATCAGGTACAAAATATACTCAAATCAAAAAGATTGAGCTGAGTGCTCTTATCATAAAAGACAATCCTGCCCTCTCGTTCGCTGAAGCAACTGTAACAAAGGAGTTAGTAGCGGGCACTATTGACCTTCAGACCATCACCAAGCCTGAAGACCTTGACGCATCTGCTATCACATACGCAAGCTCTGACGACGCAACCGCAAAGGTTGAGGGCAATACAATTCACTTATACAAGACTGGCGAGGTGACCATCACCGCTACATCGGCTGCTACAGACAAGTATGCTGCAGGCACTGCGTCTTACAAACTCGTGATTGAAGACAATCGCGCAACTGATGCCGACTTCAAGTTCGCAGCAGAGAGTTACAACGCAGATTTAGCGGAAGCAACAGACGGTACTGTAACATTCAACGCAGCAAATGTGCTGCAGAACCCCCACAGCCTCAACGTAACTTACACCATATCGCCAGAAAGTGCCAATGCAACGATTGAAAAAACAGACGGAGAAGCACTTATTAAAGTTAGTGGCACATACACCATCACCGCAACCGCTGCTGCTAACGATACATATAAGGAGACAACGGCGACATGCACGCTGAAGGTAATCAATAGCGCAGTGGAAGAAACAAGCATCGAGTTCGTTGCTGGCGTAGATAATGGAACAGGAAAAGATAGCGACCATGCTCAAAACGATGACGAAATGCACAAGTCGTTTGTAAAGATTACTTCAGATAATGCTTGGTTCGATAGTACCCAAAAAGATAATTACCGTTTCTACAAAGGTACCCACACCATCTCAACCAAGATTGGTAAAATCACGAAGATTGAGTTTGTAGGCAATAACATTATAGATAATAAAACTAGCAATCCGTTGACGAACCTGACTTCTGCAGACAACAACTACACCTGTACAGATCCTAACAATGGTGTTTGGGTAGGTTCTGCTAAGGAGGTTGTATTTACAAACAGTTCTCAGGCTCGTGCCACAAAAATCATCGTCACAGTAGAAGTACCAAAAGCAAAGAACTACACTCTCGACGAGACAAAGACCGACAACGTCATCGAGACATACGAGAATGCTAACGTGACGCTGCAGCGCACGCTCGAAGCAAGCCACTGGAACTCATTCTGCGTGCCGTTCGCACTCGATAAAGACCAGGTGACACAGTACTTCGGCGAGGGCACACAGCTCCGCACATACGAAGGCAGATGCGAGAACAACATTGTGTACTTTGCAACTGTAGACAACATAGAGGCTGGCAAGCCGTACATCATGAAACCTGGCAACGCCGTTGTGAAGAACCCGACCTTCGAGGGAGTAAGCATGGTGGCAACAGGACTCGACGAGAACGGCAACCCGCAGGCTGTAGGCGATGCAAGCACAGTGCAGATGAAGGGTATCTACAACCACGTAACACTGGTGCAGGACAAGACGAACATATACATCGGTGCCGGCAACAAGTTCTACTACCCGGCTGATGCGGAAGCTTGCCAGATGAACGGCTTGCGTGCATACTTCATCGTGCCGGAGGGCACAGACATCAAGAAGCTGCGTGCCAACCTCGACGGAGCGACAACATCGCTCGGCGAAATATTCGACACTGAGGAAAGCAACACGCCGGTGTACAACCTGCAGGGACAGTGCGTAGGCAACTCACTCAGCACACTGAAGAGCGGCATCTATGTCCAGAACGGAAAGAAGGTCGTAGTAAAGTAAACATAACATCTTAAACATTAAGATATAAAAAACATGAAAAGAAAACTTTATATAAAGCCATCTATTACAACAGTGGAAATAGAGGCAATGAGCATAATGGCAGGATCTATTGGTGACGGTGGCGGAACTGGCAATATTGGAGACCTGGAACCGGGCTACGGCGGCGGTCACTTCGCTCCATCGCGCATCTACTTCGACTCCTGGGAGTATGATGACAACAGCAACGAAGAGGATGAGTATTAATAATACACTGCAACAAAGAGGATGAGTATTAATAATACAAAGACAACAAAGGTCGAGCGAAATCGCTCGACCTTTGTTGTTTTAAGGGGGTGCACTTGTCTCAAGTGCACCAACCGAACAGAATGTGTACCAACTGAACAAGAACTGCACCAACTGAGCAAGAACTGCACCAACCGAACAGAATGTGCACCAACTAATTGGTATTTTACTTGGTTGGTGCACTTGAGACAAGTGCACCCCCTACAAGCTTGTTCTCGCAGAACACGACCTTATAGCTTGCGCCTCGCTTTGTCTTGAACTTCAGCACCGACTCGCCGTAGCGCACCTCGCAGGGTTCGCCCGAGCCGGAGAGTATCTCAGCCTCAGCGAGCTTGCCGTTCTTCCAGCTGATAGACACGGTGAAGTTGCCCTTGGCACGCAGTCCGCTCACAGCGCCCTCTGCCCAAGCGTCGGGTAGTGCAGGCAGCAGGTGGACGAATCCCATGTGGCTCTGCATGAGCATCTCTGTTACGCCGGCTGTTCCGCCAAAGTTGCCGTCGATCTGGAACGGAGCGTGCGTGTCCCAAAGGTTGTCGAGCGTGCCGTTCTTCAGCAGATTGCCGTAGAGCGTGTAGGCATGATTGCCGTCATGCAGGCGTGCCCACTGGTTGAGTTTCCAGCCCATCGACCATCCCGTTGCGCCGTCGCCACGATGCTCGAGCACCACGCGCGAAGCCTTAGCCAGTTCGGGCGTTGTGACGGGCGACACGGTGCGACCAGGGTGCAGACCGAAGAGGTGGTTCACGTGGCGATGCTCGTCCTTCGGGTCGTCGATGTCCGTCGACCACTCCATGAGCTGTCCGTAGCGACCTATCTTATACGGAGCGAGATGCTTCAGAGCGTCCTCCCACTGGCGGCGTTCCTTTGCGCTCTTGCCTAACACGCGGTTAGCCTCCACAGCATCCAGAAGCACTTCGCGTATCACGGCGTGGGCGAACGTAGCACCCTCGTCAACAGGTCCGTGCTCGGGCGATGTGGACGGAGCCGCGGTGTACACGCCGTCGGCGCGATGCCAGAGATAGTCGGACGCGAAGTCGGCAGACTCCTTCAGTATTTCGTAGTTGTCAGCGAGGAAGCGGCGATCGCGCGTAAAATCGTAGTAGTTCCAGAGGTGTGTGGCGAGCCACGGACCAGCGAACGGCGAGAAGTTCCACGACATATCCTCGCTCGAGAGCGGCGATGTGAAGCCGAAGATGTTGCCCGATACGGACGTTGTCCAGCCACGTGTGCCGAAGTACGACTTCGCCGTTACACGGCCCGGCTTCACGAGCGTGCGGATGAAGTTGAAGAGCGGCAGCTCGCACTCCGAGAGTCCCGTCGGGCAAGCCAGCCAGTAGTTCATCTGCAGATTGATGTTGTTATGGTAGTCGATACGCCACGGTCCGTCGACGTTGTTGTGCCACAAGCCCTGCAGGTTAGCCGGCAGATTGTCGGCACGCGACGACGAGATGAGCAGGTAGCGGCCGAACTGATAGTAGAGCTGCTCCAAGTAGTAGTCGGGCTTGCCCTGGCAGTAAGCCTCAAGACGGCGGTTCACGGGCAGGTCGTCGGCATCAACCGAAGCGTTGTTGATGTTCAGACGCACGCGGTTGAAGAGCTCCGAATAGTCGGCATAGTGCTCGTTGAGCAGCGAGGCGTAGTCCTTTGTGGCAGCCTTGGCGAGCCAGTCGGCAGTAGTCTGTTTAGGGTCTACACCTACGTAAGCCTTCGGGTCGCTGAAATCGGGGTCGTAGTTGGGTCGGTAGTCGGTGTCGGCAGTGATGAGGAACACCACCTCGTCGGCATCCTTCACCGTGAGCTTGCCACCCTCGTTGCTCACCGCGCCGCCCTTAGCCACAGCCTTTATGCGCACGGCGTACTCCATACTGTTGTTGTCGAGACGTGCCAGCCAGCAGAGCGCGTCAGTGCCGTCCGCCTTCATCTCGCCCGTCGACACGGGGTTGGGAGCGTAGGAGAACACGAGGTTCTGCTTGCCACGCTGCGAGGCAGCGAAGCGCACCGCCATCACGTTGGCAGGATGCGACACGAAATACTCGCGCTCGTACTGCACGCCGTCCTTGCAGAAGCTCACCTTCGCAAGGGCAGAGTCGAGCGACAGCTCACGGCGATAGTCGGTCATTCCCACTGAGCTGAGTCCGGTCTCAATGTAGAACTCGCCGGCGGTAGTGAAGCTGCCGAAGCGGAACGGCTCCTCGGCGTCAGCCTCGTAGGGCACCACGCTGTTGAAGTTCTTGCGTGTGAGCAGCTCCGCCTTCTGCCAGTCGCCCTTGGTGAACGCCTCGCGTATCTCGCCCACCACATGAGCCGACTGCTTGTTCACATCCCAGTAGTAGGCGGTGCCGCGCGAGGTGTTCGGACCACCGCGCCAGAGTGTCTTCTCGTTGAACGTGATGCGCTCAGCCTCAACCGAACCGAGCACGTTGCCGCCGATATTGCCGTTGCCGATGGGCAGCGACTGCGACTCCCATTCGGGGTCGGGGTTGTTCACCAAGTCGCCGGCACGCACCAACTGGCGCTCGGTAGGCATACGGTCGGGACTCGAAGCGAGCCACACAGCCTGTCCGCGCATAGTCGTCGGACGGTCGAACCAATACTTCAAAGGGGTGTTCCGCTCGGCGAAAGCGTTGGCAGACCCCAAGGCACAAAGCGCAAGAAGCGCAAGGAGTTGTTTTTTTGATTGCATTATGATTAGTTTTTTATTTGTCTATCACCACAAAGTTACTGCAAAAAAGCGAAATAAGCCGCCATAACATCATCTATTATAATAAAAAGCAGTAAATTTGCAAAAATCAAATAATAAAAACTATGAACAATCTAAACAACATAACCAGCAAGTTCCTCATCGAGGGCACCGTGAGCGACATCAAGCCACTCGGCAACGGACTCATCAACGACACATACCGCATACAGACCGCTGAAACAGACCGCCCCGACTACGTTCTGCAACGCATCAACCACCACATCTTCACCGATGTCGATATGCTGCAGCACAACGTGGAGACCGTGACCAACCACATCCGCGAGCAGCTGAAGGCGGAAGGTGTCGACGACCTCGATCGTCGTGTGCTGCGCTTCGTACCCACCGCCGAGGGCAAGACCTACTTCTTCGACGGTGAGAACTACTGGCGCGTGTCGGTATTCATCAGCGATGCCGTGACGATGGAAACCGTGACACCCGACTCGTCCTACGACGCAGGCAAGGCGTTCGGCGACTTCGAGGCGCGGCTGGCTGACATAGCCGACCAGTTGGGCGAGACAATCCCCGACTTCCACAACATGTGCCTACGCCGCGACCAGCTGCGCAAGGTGTACGCCGAAGACCCCGTTGGACGCGCCGAGAGCGTGAAGCAGTTCGTAGAAGAGATTGAGGCGTATATGGACGAGATGTGCCTGGGCGAACGACTCCTCGCCGAGGGCAAACTGCAGAAACGCGTGTGCCACTGCGACACGAAGGTGAACAACATGATGTTCGACAAACAGGGCAAGGTGCTCTGCGTGATAGACCTCGACACCGTGATGCCGTCGCTCTTCGTCAGCGACTACGGCGACTTCCTGCGCACCGCTGCCAACACCATTGCCGAAGACTCGCCCGAGTACGAGAAGATCGATTTCCGCATGGACATCTTCGAGGCATTCACACGCGGCTACTTAGAGTCGGCACAACGCTTCCTCACTCCGCTCGAAGTGTCGCTCCTGCCCTACGCTGCCGAGCTCTTCCCCTACATGCAGTGCGTGCGCTTCCTCTGGGACTACCTCTCGGGCGACCACTACTGGAAGTGCCAGTATGCCGAGCATAACCTCACACGCGCCCGCAACCAGTGGCATCTCTTCCTCAAAGCAAAGGCACACGAGGCAGAGATGAAGCGATTCATCGAAGAGCTGAAGAAGTAGAGTTCTGTCATCCGCATCGGTCGTTACGAACATCCGCATCGACCGTTACGAGCATCCGCATCGACCGTTACGAACATCCGCACCGACCGTTACGAGCATCTGCACCGACCGTTACGAGCATCCGCACCGACCGTTACGAGCATCTGCACCGACCGTTACGAGCATCCGCACCGACCGTTACGAGCATCCGCACCGGTCGGTGCGGATCATAAAAGTCACATAATATTTTGCCAGTCTCACCATTTTTCACTAACTTTGCATCCGCTAATGCGCTTGTGGCGGAATTGGTAGACGCGCCAGACTTAGGATCTGGTGTTTTAGGACGTGAAGGTTCGAGTCCTTTCAGGCGCACCATACAGAATCCTAACTGCTTGATATTGAGCAGTTAGGATTTTTGCTTTTATGTTTTTGCCGAGTTTTTGACGAGTTAATTTACTTGTATCTGTTATATTCTCGGCAAATTCATTTTTTATATTCAAAATCCTGCCTTTAAAATCTATGGTTGGATATATTAATATGATTTTATTGAATATACTCCTTATTTACGCATACAAAATACGTTATAGTTTGAAAAATTGAATTTAATTCACTATCTTTGCACTATAATTTTGGGGCAATATGGAAGACATAAATAGAATAAAACTTGTACTGGTAGAAAAGAAACGTACAAACAAATGGCTTTCTGAACAGATGGGAGTAACACCTTCCACCGTTTCAAAGTGGTGTACAAACTCATCACAACCAGATTTGAGCAGTCTATTAAAAATAGCAGATTTGCTTGAAGTGGATTTGAGAGAGTTAATAGTACGTGAATATAAATCTTATCTATTATCGCAAGAGAACAACAAATAAGTAATGTTAGTCAATGGTATCGAAATAGAAAGTGAGGTAAACGGCTACCTTGCCGAAATGGGTTTTATACTTTAACGAAGAAACAACATGCTTAGTGAAAGTCAAAATATAGAATATAAAGAATCTTGGCGAGACGAATATCTGAAATGGATATGTGGTTTCGCCAATGCACAAGGCGGTCGCATTTTTATCGGTGTGAATGATGAGAAGCAGGTAATAGGTCTGCCTGATGCCAAGAAGCTGATGGAAGACATTCCTAACAAAATTGTCAACTACCTTGGCATCGTGGAAGATGTAAACCTACTTACAGAAGGAGAAAAAGAATACATCGAGATTGTGGTGACACCAAGCAGTATGCCTGTGGCTTACCGTGGTGTTTACCACTATCGTAGTGGTTCTACCAAGCAAGAACTAAAGGGACTGGCATTGCAGAACTTTATCTTGAAAAAGATGGGGTGGTCGTGGGATGATATGCCAGTCGCCGGAGCCACGCTAAACGACATAGATCGTCAGGCTATCGACTACTTCTTGCGTAAAGGCATTGAAGTAGGACGAATTTCGGGTGATGCATATACTTCATCTACTGAAGCTGTGCTGCGAAGCCTGAACTTGATAACTGAGGAAGGACAGCTCAAGCAAGCCGCCTTGTTGCTCTTTGGCAAGAACCCGAAGAGATTCTTTGTGTCTTGCGATTTCCGTATCGGCCGTTTCCGCAATGACGAGAGCGACTTGATCACACAGGATGTTGTAGAAGGTAATATCCTGCAAATGGTAAACCGTATCATTGAATTGTTGCGTTCCAAGTACCTTTTGTCCCCTATTCACTACGAATGGATAACACGTATAGAGCAATTGGAAATACCTGAGGATGTGTTGCGTGAGGCTATTTGCAATGCCATCGTACACCGTGACTATATGGGAGTACATACACAAATGAAAGTGTACGATGACTGTATAATGCTCTGGAACGATGGCAAACTGCCCGAAGGTATCAATCAAGAAAAGTTGTTTGCCGAACATGCTTCACAACCTCGCAACCGCAACATAGCCAATGCCTTCTACAAGGCTGGCTTTATCGAGACATGGGGGCGTGGCATTAACAAGATACGTCAAGGCTTGAAAAAGATTGGACTTCCTGAGCCTAAAATCGAGAATCATGTCAGCGGAACATTGATTACCATTTACCGTAATGTCGGTGTAAATGGCACTAATAACACCAATAATGTCGGAAACAAATGTCGGAAACATGTCGGAAACATGTCGGAAACGAACCTTACTGAACGTCAACGGTTTATCTTGTCTTCTATTAAGAAAAATCCGTTAATCACAGGAAAAGAAATGTCGGAAACATTGTCGGTGACACAGCGTACAGTAGAACGCGATTTGGCGGCAATGCAGAAAGCTGGCATCATTCGGCATGAAGGCAAGGTTAATGCAGGTGTGTGGGTGGTGCTTGAAAAGCCACAAAAAAAAGATTGAGAGGTATGAAAGAAAATTCAAAAATACAGAGATAGAAGAGATTCCTAAGGATTGGGAGGTTACACCTATCGGAAAGGTCTGTAATGTAAGACGAGGAGTACGTGTAACGAAAGAGCAATTAACAGACGAAGGAAGGTATCCTGTATATCAAAGCACCAATTACCCTATGGGCTATTTTAATAACTACAATGCGGATGCCAACACCCCATTTGTCATTGTGGGTGGTTCCGCTGGACAAATAGGTTTAAGTAAGGAAAGATATTGGGCTGCGGATGATTGTGTATTCTTTTCATGTCATAATATTTACAAGGAATATCTATACTATGTCTTACTCCTTAATCAAAGTAACATTTTGCATAATGTAAGAACAGGAACAATTCCACATTTAGATAGAACTTCTTTAAGTGACATTTTAGTATATATTTCTTCAAATTTAGTCGAGCAGCAAGCTATTGCCACCATCCTCACCAAGATGGATAATGAAATCACTGCCCTCGAAGCCAAAAGAGCTAAATACGAGGCTATCAAGCAAGGTATGATGCAGCAGTTGCTTACAGGCAAGATTCGTTTAATCGGTTAGCATATGAACAGACTTGTTATTATAGGAAATGGATTTGACATGGCACATGGTCTCAAAACCAGTTATATGGACTTTATTAACTGGTATTGGGATCAACGTGTGGATGCCTTCGTGGGCAATACAACCAATATTGCAGAAGACATTCTTTGCAAATTGATTATCAATGAAAGCCGAAGAATGAGCTGTTGGAATGTATTCTCATTTCAAAACTCGTATTTTAGGAATGTACAAGGAAATAGAACATGTGCTGGCTATGAAGTCTTTCAAGAGATAAAGAACCATTCTAAAACATTTTCTGTTGAATGTTGCCCATTCTTTGAATCCATTATGCAATCAATAGATACAAAGGGATGGGTAGATATAGAGAACGCATACTATCAGTTTCTCAAAGAAAGTGCAACTGGTGTCGATAGCAACTGTGTTGTCTCAGAATTGAACAAACAACTAGCATTTCTTCAAAAGAAACTGATAGAATATCTCCAAACCATAGAAACCAACGTGTTCAGAAATGATCTCCAAGGTGCAATGAAAGACAGGTTAAATCCTGATGATTTCTCTACAGAAGGTAAGAGCAAGGCCTTAGACAATATAGGGATTAACATTGCAGACCTTGCGACTATCAGGCGTAATCCCAGAAAGTTTAACAAACTCTTTCCCGAACGCACAATGCTATTGAGTTTCAACTATACAGCCACTGCCGAGAAGTACAAAGATGATAACACAATCTATAATTATATTCATGGTAAATTGGATTACCCCGAAAATATCATCTTTGGCTATGGTGATGAACTGGATAAAGGTTATCAAGAGATTCTGGACAAGAATGATAATGAGTTGCTCAGAAATGTAAAATCGGTGAAATATTTGGAGACAAGGCATTATCACGACTTGTTAGAGTTTCTTATTTCTGCGCCATTTCAAGTCTTGATAATGGGACATTCTTGTGGCAATTCTGACAGGACATTGCTCAATACTGTATTTGAGCATGAAAATTGCATCTCAATCAAGCCATACTATCATAGGCGGCAAGACGGAACAGACAATTATCTTGAACTGGTCCAAAATATATCTCGAAACTTTACTAACATGAAGCTGTTCAGAGATAGGGTTGTAAATAAGGAACAATGTCAAACGATGTAGCAAGAGAGAAAAAAAATAATAAATTAAGAACATGGGTATAAAGAAAGAATACACAATAAAACTACGTTGTGCTACATGTGGTTGTGAAGACCACTTTGAGTATAATAAAGATAAATCATACGTGAAATGCACTTTCTGTAATAGAGAGTACATAGGTGGCATTGAAGAATTAAAAGAACTTAATCGCAATGCCTTTGATGATACAAAAAAGGAGATTAAAAATGATGTAACTAAACATCTCCAAGATGTATTAAGAAAAGGGTTCAAAGGGAATAAATTTATAAAGTTCAAATAAAATGGAATGTCTTTTGTCTTTTATCAAAGAATGGGGCGCCCTACTTCTGTCTTCGTTAGGAATCTGTGGGGGATTTTGTGCTTACTTGCGACATGATAGAAAAATCAAAGAACAAGAACTAAGACTAAATGAGTTGCAAATTAAGCAGTTCGAGAAAGAAGAAGCTAAGGAGAAAATGGCCGAAATGAAAGCCAATATTATCCACTCTCATGGAGGAATCGCAAAAATTATATTTGTCAATGTAGGGAAGAATGATGCTAAACACGTAAGAATCGATATACTTTCATCCGAAGAAGAAATGTCTGGCATCTACCTTCATGGTTCTTTTGGCCCTTATGATGTCATCAATCCTCAATCATATAGAGAGGAAATAATGTCTCTTTGTGAAGGTCACAATGACACTATTCGCCTGAAAATAACATGGAATGATGAGTATCAAAATAATAGATCTGTTTCACTGACAGTTCCATTTTAGGATATACGTAATTCACTTTTCATGTTTTAATATAGCCAAGCAGATAAATGTGAAATAACAAAAATTCTCACACTTATCTGTCATTATGGTTGTTTCATACTATCTGCCACGTCGCATCCGATACTTCGCAGGTCACATCATCGCAGCCGACGCATCTTGACATTCCTCGACTAAAGTATCACGGACTGCGCCATAGCTTTGCCACACGCTGCATTGAAAGCAACTGCGACTACAAGACAGTAAGCGTACTGCTCGGTCATGCCAACATCACAACAACCCTTAATCTCTATGTTCACCCAAACATGGAGCAGAAGAAAAAGTGCATCACCAAGATGTTCAAGTCTTTGGGAAAATAAGACATTATACCTATATAAGCAAGAGAGTATGTAATAAACACACACTCTCTTGCATCATTATCTACTACGGAATTTTCTTTTTACAAAACACACATCACTCGGGCAGTGCCGTAACAATCACCACACGATTATGCTCGTTCTTCTCATACGGCTGCGCATTGCAGCCGATACCTTGGGCATCGATGCGTGAGGGAGCGATGCCGTAACGCTCTATGAGGATATTACGCACGCTGTCGGTGCGGCGAATAGATAGCATCAGATTTGTTCGTGCCTTGCCTGTGGCTTTGTCGGCATAACCGTCCAAACGGATGCGAGCAGAAGGGTGCTGCTTGAGATATTCGACGATGTTCTCAAACACTATGTCCTGCTTCTTCGCCGGCTTGGCAGAAGCGTAAGCAAAGCTAATAGAGGCAAGACGGAACGCTTCCTGCTTCTTCACCACCGGTTTCTCCACGATGCGGTCCTTAAAGACGGGACGCTCCACTACCCTCTCCACCATATACACCGTGTCGACCACAGCTTCACGGCGGCGCTTCTTACTGCGCTCCTTCCTGACGTATGGCTTTGAGGCGTTGAAGCGATAGGTCAGTCCGAGTGTTGCACCGAGCGTCGGCTCGTACTTTCTGCCCGTGATGCGACCGTCGAAATGGTCGGGCATGAGAGCCGAAGCAATCTCAAGGTTGACATCCATGCACTTCAGCACGCTGTACTTGGCAGCGACAGAGAAGTTAGCTGTGAGCGAGTTGGTGTTCGCCGTGCCACGATAGGCGAAGGCGTGAGCGTAGCCAAATCCTACAGCAGGAAGCACGTCAAACCTGCCCTGACTGCGGAAGAGCAGACGCGAGAGGCTCACCATGAAGTCGGCATGGGCGTTGACATAACGTAGATAGTGGCGATAGGTGCCGTCGGGGTTTACCGTCACATTGCCGATGACCGGGTCGTGAGGACCATATACGGAACCGTCGGTCTGAGGATCACGCAGATAGAGTCCTTCCGATGTGGACATACCGTTAAGCGCATAGCCTCCAACCTGCAGACGTAGGGCGTAAGCCGGAGTTATCCACTTGCCCACGCCAATAGTGTATGACGGAGTGAGGCGCTTGCCGAAATCCAGCTTGCTGGCATCGCTCGAGAAGATAGTCTGCACACCTCCGCCTGCCTCAACAAACCATCCGTTCTGTGCTGATGCCGGGAGCACAAATATGCACCCCAGCACCAAGCTTATTATAGTTTTCTTATTCATATATACAGACAGTTTTTAGCTTATTCGACAATGAGGAAAGTAGGTCTGCCGGGCTCGCTGACTGTGCCATAGCTTGCGCCACTGGCAAAGGTGAACACCGAGGGAGCCTGATAGAGATACTTGTTGCGTGTTGAGTAATACTTCAGTGTCACAGGTTCCTCCGCTCCCATGCTGCCGTTTATCTCCATGCGGAAGACATACTCGCCGTTCTCTGCCTGCTCCGCCTTTGCCATGCCGCGACACTCAGTGCCCACGAAGGCAGCCATCACGTCGTCTGCCGTTGCCTGACGCACTATGTTCTGAGGCAAGGCTACAACAGCCGTCATCTTGAGCGGATGCTTGCCTTCGACAACGAGAGGTACGGTGAGCGGATGCTCTGGCGAAGCCTCCACCTTGCCGTCGGCGAAGGCGAGACATGCAGGTGCCGTGAACACGTAGTTGTTGCGATGGCTGTAATAGCGGATGTCCACAGCCGCTGACTGTGAGCTGACACCATTCACCACCATCTTATATACGGGTCTGCCGTCCTGCTCGCCCACTACTTCGCCCATGCCGGCGCAGACATTGCCTATGAACGCCGCCAGCTTGTCGCCGCTCTTGTCGGCATAGCTGCCTGTAACGGCGTCAAGGGTGAGGTAAGCGGTCATGCTGCCTTGCGGCACGAAGGTGAGAGTCTGCGGCTGGTCCTCAGATCCAACCACCGAACCGCGCTTGCCGATGACGAAGGACTGCTCGGAAACGAACACCTGCTTCTTCTCTGCGCTGTAATAGCGATACGTCACCTGCTCGCCCTCGACACGACCGAGGATGTCATAGCAGTAGAGCATATCCGCCTCGCTCTCTACGTGCTTGATGCCGCGGCACTCGTCGCCGACGAAAGCCTGAAGCTCATCGCCAGCGGCTACTGTGAACGGCAGCTGTGCCTTGTCCACCTTCACCCATGCCTTGGTGGGTACGGGGAAGGGACCTGACTGCTCGAAGTCGGGGAAAGCAGGATTCTCGGCTGTGCCGTAAATCTTATCCACCTCATACTTTACGTCTGATGCCACGGAAACGTAGACGCGCTTCGCAGCTGCACTGTAATAGCGGAACTCCACATCGCCGTTCTCGCTCGACGGTGCCTTCACATGAAGGAAGAAGAGGCGCACGCCGTCGTTCATCACCTTCTTAGCCACACCGCGACACTCGCCGCCAATGAAGGCTGCCATCTTGTCGCCGTCGGCGGCAAGGGTTTCGAGGACGGGGCTGAGACGCACCACGGCGGTCATGCTCATAGGATAGACGCTCTTGTCAGGATCGGTCCACGACGGCACCGAGGCATTGCCAGTGAAGTCGGCTCTCCACCCCGGAGCAGAAGCCGGGGCGACCGCTGCCACTTGCCACGCCGGAGCCTCGCTTACGAAGTCCTCCTCAACCACGCTCCACTGGGGAGCGGGTTGCTGGGGATAGGTCTTGTCGCCTTCCTCGGTGCATTGCACGAAGAGGAAACCCAATGCGGCAAGCAATGAATACTTTATATATTTCATATAGATTTTCTGTTAATATTATTTCTTGATAGCTTTCATAGAGTATACGTTGCCGTCTACAGAGATGCTAACGACATACACACCAGCCGGAACCGTGTTGCCGGCGTTCCATGTGATGTCCACATTGCCGCCAGCGTTGCAGTCGTTCCATGCTACGATACGCTTACCGCTCATGTCTGTCACGTAGACATCTGTATAGGCATCGCGGTCTACCATGGCGCGTATCTTCAGCTGCGAGTAGAACGGAGACGGATAGACATAGAGGCCGCCTTCTGTGCCGAGGAAGCTGATGTGCATCGGCTCGTTGATGGTGCCGACATTGCTGTTGGCAGCATAGCTGATGACGCTCGGTGCCTTGGCGATGATGTCGCCGCCGCGCTCTATCGTCACGTCCACAGCCTCTGGCTTGTCGCCACCCACGGCGAGCATGAAGATGGTTCTGCCGTCGGGCAGGGTTATACCCTCAGCATAGCCGCGCGGCTCGCCCCCTACGTAGCTTACGAGGCGGTCGCCCTGCTGCAGCTCTACGCCCTCTACTTCTACAACAGCCGTCATATTGGCTGAATACGGGAAGTAAGCGTTTGTGCCGTCAGCGTTCTTGGCAGCTGCCATCGCAGCCTTAGCCTTGCGTCCTACGGAAGTCTTCGACGGATACTGCAGCTGAGCGTCGTCCTGCGACTGGCGCTGGAGCATATAGCCCTTGCCGTTCTCCATGTATGTAAGACTACCGATCCATCCCAGATTGCCGCTGTACATCGCCATCTGTGTCTGCGACTTCACGATGTCGCCCTCCTTGGCGTCGTAGCCGGCGAGAGCCTCCTTGAGCGTGAAGTTGTCCGAAGGCAGATACGAGATGTAGTTCCAGCGCGGTGTGCCGTCCTCCTTGGCTCCACGGATGGTGAGCTTGTGCGATGTCGGGTCAACCGCCGGTCCTGAGATATGCAAGTTCTGAGGTGCCGAACTGTGTACGAGATACATCTGGTCATTGTCAATTTCGGTGAGTTGTCCCACCCATCCGTTGCGCTTTGTCCATGATGCGAAGCCGCACTGCTCGTTCTTCACCTGGTCATCTGATGTCCACTTGCCGTCGGCAAGCAGTTTGTTGAGGTCAGAGAGCTTGTCGGAAGCGATGTTCGTCGATATCCACGTCCATCCCTCGTTCAGCGTGATGTTCTGCACACGATAGTCCTTTGCTGTGAACAGCACAGGCTGTGACGGGCTGCCCACTACGGCGTTGTTCTCGAAGCTTATAGGCTTCTCGCTCTGTGCGATGTAAGTCTGTCCTGTGCTTGCGTCCCAGATGCGGAACTCAAGGTCGGAGCCATTGACATCGTTAGAGTATACCGTGAGCATGGCGTAATACATATCGTTCTGCTTGTAGTAGCGGTTATTGCAAACGCCTACGCACTTTCCGCCGCTGAACGCAGCGAGCATATCCTCGTCGTCGGAAGAGTACACCTTATTAATATACAGCTTGCCGAAGACAGACATATTATACTTGAAGTCAGCCGGATTGACCGTCCACTCTGGTTTCTCGCCTTCCACCTTAACGGTGAGCTGCAGAGCCTCCACCACGTTGTTGTCGCCACGCAGATAAAGAGTCTCGTCATACGTACCGATGTTTAGACTCGGGTCGATGGTCAGAACGATGTCGGCAGACGAAGTCGGGTCGATAGTGCCGCTTGCGGGTTCTGCCTCCAGCCATGAAGGAAGGTTCTCGATGGTGAAGTGCTCTATCGAGCCGCCCTTGTTGAGTGCCTTCACCTTGATCGTCTTCTCCTCGTTGAGCTTCTTCACTACGGTGAGAGCGTTGTCGCTCCACTTCAGCTGGTTGCGGTCGATGTATGCGCTCCACGTTATCGGCGAGAGAATCTCGTTGCCGTTCTTGTCGCGCACGCCGTCCACCGTGAACTTCACGATAGTCTTCTCTATACGCTCGTAAGGTTCCTTCAGGTTGATGATGAGCGCGTCGTTGTTCACCACGAAGTCGTAGAGAAGCTTGCTCTCAGGTCCCTTAGCCTTGACCGGAGCAGAAGCCTTGGTCTCCACGTCGCCTCCTACAGCCACAGCCTCAGGCACCTTCTGTGTCGGGTCAGCCTGCTGCTTCTGGTCCATAAGAGAGAACTGCAGTTCCTTCACACCCTGCCATTCCGTGTATGTCTCGAACGGATAGTAAGCCAGGAGTCCCTTCTCCGCTCCGTCGAGTCGGTTGCTGTTGCCGTTCTCCACGAGCGCCTCGCTCTTGTAGAGGTTCCATACACGCACCTCGTCAATCTCGCCCTTGAAGAAGTTGTCGGCCTTCTCCTGCTGCAGGTTGTCCGCCGGAGTCCACACACGAGCGCCGAGATGGATGTAAGCCGCTGCTATGCCACCGAGGTCGGCAGCCTCGAAGTAAGTGTTCAGCTTGCCGTCCACATAGATCTGACCGCGTCCGCTTGTGCGGTTCACAGCCACTGCCACGTGGTGCCAGTCGTTGTCTGCGTAGCTGCCGTCACATGCCACACGCACGCCGTTGTTGTGGAATACCAGTCTGCCCTCCTCCAGATTGAGAGCGAAGAGATTGAGCGAACCGCCCATATCCTCACCGTCGCCGCGTCCGTTGGAGATGATGGTAGCCGTCTGCTGTGCCTCGTCAGCCTTGAACCAAGTCTCGATGGTGTAGTCCATGCTGTTGTCTACGACACACGAACTGCCCGAAGAGAGCTTCACGTACTGGTCCTTGCCGTTGAACGCCGCTGCGCGTCCTTCGGGGTTAGCCCATTCGCCGCCTCTCATCTCAAGGTTAGCGCCGTGCGCCTTGTCGGCAAGCACGCTGCCCTTAGCCTCCGCCATCGGATAGTAGGCGATGAGGTTGCTTTCTGCGCCCGAGAGCATCGTCAGCGAGTTGGTCTGCAGACGTGCCGGCGTCATCACCTTGTCCCAGATGCGTGCCCCGTGCATCTTGCCTGCGAAGTGTCCGCTTCCGTCCACGCTGGCTCCGAACACGTAAGCACCCTCGCCGTTGTACTCGCCCACCTCAGCTGCGCTGATAAGCTGCTCGTAGTTATAGTAAGCCGACACGTTACCCTCATTGTTATATACGAGAGCCACGTGTGCCCATGTGCCCTGCTCATAGTCGAACGCCTTGTCGCTGACGATGGTCTTGTCAGCCACCTTCACCTTCAAGCGGTTGTCGCTCGTCGTTGCAAGTTCTATTGAGCTGTTGGCGTTGCCCTGGCTGAAGAGCACAGCGTCCTGAGGCTTGTCTGCAAGTGTCCACATCTCGATGGTGAGGTTCTTGCCGCTCCAGTTGCGCTGGAATTCTGACACAAGTTCGTCGTTCTTTCCGTCGAGGCGTACGCTTACGCTATGGTCGGTCTGTGCACCGTTGCGTATGCCCGTCACCGAGAAGTTGTTGTCTGTCAGCAGACCGTCCGCTATCGGCTCGTTGAACCTCAGCATCACCTCGTCGTTCACCGTCAGCACGCCGTTCGCCGGCTGCGCGCTGCCGAAGAGGCGCGGGTTGTACATATCCTTTATACCCGTGTGCACGGCAGAATAGTTATACACCTCCTCATTGTTTATCATGCTCGTACCCACCGTGCGCAGGTCGTAACGCTGATCCTGCTGGTCGTCCATGAACCAGCGATACTTGATCGTGCCCGCGTCTGCCGCCTTAATCATCTCCGCGTTCATGCCGTTCTTCACCGCCTGGTCGTAGAGAGCCTCGTCGTCGTAGTAGCTCATGAGCGTCGTCCAGTCGTTGTCGCTGCCCGACGACGGCTTGTACTGCAGCATGATGCGGTGGAAGTTGTCATAGTTCACGTCGAAGCCGTCAATCACCACGTCCATGTAATGCTTCTGCACGCCGTTCACCTCCGCCGTAGGCAGCTTCGTGTTGTACGTCCAGTTGTCCGTCGGCTTCTTCAGCTTCACGTCCGTAGCCGAGGGCGTGAAGTGTACGCTGAACGTCACGTCGTCGTAGATGTCGCCCTGGAAGTCGGTCGGGTCACACTGACACTGCGACTGCAGCATCAGTCTGAGGTTGTCATAGTTCATCACCGAACCCTTGCGCACCTCTAACGTCTTCGTCAGCGTACCCCCTGCCGGCACGAGCAATGCCCTGCCGTTGCCGATCGGTGCACCGTCCATGAGCAGCTGCGCTCCGTTCGGATTGCTGCCGTCGTCGATTACGAGGTTATACCAGTTGTCGTCCTGCGACTCCGAGTTGTTGCGCAGATACAGCGTGAAGTAAGCCGACTTGCCCGAAGGAACATTCTCTACGAAGTCCTTCTCCACCGTTATCTCCGGCACCTCCATCTGAACCGTTGCCTCATCTATCACGTGCTGTCCCGGCTCGTAATACTTCGTCTTGTATTCGCCCTCGTAAGGACACGACGTAGCACCGCCACGGGTCTTGAAGATGAACGTAGAGAAAGTCTGTCCCTCCTCGTTCTTCATATCCTTGTACTTGATGTACTGGTCGCCATCCTTATATCCAGCCTCGCGGCATACGTCTACAGAGATATAGTCAGAGCCTTCCTCCGCAAGCACATAACCCTTACAGTGGCGTGCCGTCTCCTCGGTTGAGAACTCGCCGCCGTGTTCAGTGGTAAAGCTCTCGTCTACAGTGAGCACCATACCAGTGCCATTGAGTGTCCATCCGAAGTTGTTGGTGAACTGAGCGCCAATCAAGATAGAGAAGCGTTGAGTCTCCGAACGTCCAACCTCATACTCCTCAGAGTATTCATAAGAAGCACCGCCCTGGAACGAATGGTTCTGCATGAGTTCTGCCTTAACCTTCTGTTCCTCGTTATTGCGAAGCTGCATCTTCCAGTTGTCAATCGACTGATTGAGGAACATGATAGTATCCTCCTTCAACGGCTGTCCTGCAGGAGCGTAAATCTTGTAACTCGGTCCGTCTGTCGGGGTGTTGGCATTGGCACCCTTAAACACCTTGTCGTTGTTGCTCTTACCGAAGTTAGGATCGTCTACAGCAAGCTTAGAAACGTAAACAGGCTTCTTGGTATTGTTAGCCATAGCCTGGAAGTCTACACCTTCAGCCTGCTGATGCAGCAACTTGTTGCGTACATCCTCAAGTTTAGGCAGCAGCACCTGCTCAATGTGTACCTGCGGATAGGTGAACATAGTGCCATACTTCTGCGAAAGTCCCAGACCAGTAGTCTTCACAAGCAGATACTCGTTGCTTTCAGGAGTAACACTGCCGAACAGTTCGTATTCTGAAGGATTGGCGAGATACATCTCACGTGTAGTAACGGCGATGTTTTCGGTCTTGCCCACACCGATATTAGTAGAATAGCCTACGAAGAGGTCGCCGTCGCTTCCCACATACTGCGGGTCGCTACTTGTCTCGAAGCGTGTGGTAGTGGTCATCGTCTTAGTGTCAGAGTCAGTACCACCGATTGTCTCACTGTGAGAAGCGCCGAATGAGAATTCGTTCTTCACATCGTTCTCGTTCACCACTCCGGCACCAAGACCGGTGAAGGTGATGACCTTGGCACCAACCTTTGCCTCGTTGTTCAATACTCCCTCGTTAGTGACATTTCCCTCATACGTACTTGTAGAAGTAACTGTCACGCCCTTCTCAAGATAAGCATACGAGTTGCTTCCCGGCGGGTCGCGCAGCACGAAGAGCACCTTGTCCGGTCCGTTTGTAACGAAGTCCGAACCTAAAGTCTTTGCACCAATTACGATAGCCTTAGTGTTGCCCTTGCCGTCAAAGCCACCCTTCCAGTTGATTGTTGTAGAAGATGTGCTTTCGCTGTTTTCGCTGTAGGTCATATCCATAGCGGCAGAGCGCAGGGCCGAGGTCATTTCCGGATTGTTCACCTGGAATGTCCATTCTGCCTCACCCTTCTCGTCGGTAGTGATGTCTTCTTGCGTTCCGTACGCAATGTCGCCTCTACTGAATGACAGCTTAGCCTCAGGCGTTGGCACGATGTCTTCCTTAACGCCATCCTTACGTCTGCCGTCCTTATCCTTATATTCGTACACCTCCGCTGTGGTGATGTGATAAGTGACGTATTGTCCCTGCTCATACACCGGCACGCCGAGTGTGTAAGGCTGTGCAGCATTGTCAGGATCGTAGGTCTTCACCTTTATGGTCTTTGTCTGGTCGAGGGTAGCAATGCTGAGTTCTTTCTTTCCGAAGAAGTCCTGAAGCTTACCCTTCACCTTCTCCTTCACGATGATTGACGGAGTGTAGCGCTTGATGAACTGCTGCTTCTTGTTGTAATATACGGTGTCGCTGCAATTGACAAACTTGCCCTGCGTAGAGATAGAGTCGACATAAGCATTCACCTCGCTCTGCTTTGCAAACTCGTTGCTCAGGTTGAGGTCTTCGCCACTGCCCGGGATGTTGTCATGGCCAGGCACCACTACATTAATCTTATACTTCTCAGGAATGAGGTCGGCAAAGAACTCACCCGTCTCGGCATTAGGATAAATCGTAATCTTGTTGCCCTCGTACACCACGCGGTTGTCGTACTGCTTCTTGGCATATACACCCTTGAAGTGGTTGAGGGTTTCCTCGTGCTTAGTGGCGGTCATTTGGTAGGCATCGTTCTGATATGTAAGCTCGATGCGTACGTCGTCAGCGAGGTTGTTCTTCGAAAGCGAGTGGCCCACGGGGAACGCTTCCTGCTTGGTGCCGCCGGCAACACGTCCGATGTATCGTACGGTTGTAACGTCAAAGATTTCGAATCCGTTGTCGTCGTCCTGATAGTTGCGGTCGGTGCCGTCGCTGTTGGTCAGCTTGCCGCCGTTCTCAAACGTATGGTTGGCGAGCACTGCCTTCACCTCGTGCTGTCCTACAGGTACGCTTATGGTGAACTGTCCGTGAGCGTCGGTCTTCACGATGTTGCTCTTGCCGTCCATTACGGTGACTCCGTCCACGGCGAACGACACTCCCTCTACGGGCACGTTGCCACCCTTGTACATCACCTTACCCGAAATCTTGAACGACGACTTGTCCGTGAAGTTCACGGTGTGGCTCTGTGCCTGCGAGTTGATGAGGCGCAGCTCCTTTGCCGATGCAAACTGATGTATGCCGAGTGTCGGCACAATCATATACGTAGTTCCGTTGCCGGTGTAGGGCAGCGAACGAATCTGATAAGAACCGTCTGTAGCTGTGTAGCTGCTGTAGCCGAGCTGTGCGAAAGTAGGAATGTCTTTCGAACTGGTCGTAACATTCGTAGCCACACCATGGTTCATGTTGTACTTAGTGCCCTTGTACGATATGTCGTAGAAAGCGTCGTCAACCGAATAGTCGAAGGTGTAGTAAGCCTGCAGACCGTCCTCATTACCTACGAGGTAGCGGTTGTAGTCGCTTGCGATGGTGTCAGCATTGAGCGCCTTGTTCCACAGACGCACCTCGTCTATGGCTCCTTCGAAGCCTTCGCCCATCACCACCTTGTTGTTGTTGCCCGTAATCTGAGCCGTACGCTCGGCTTCTGCCACAGCCAGTCCGTTTACATATATATAAAGGTGTGTGTCGTTTGCCACGGCTGAGAGATGCACGAACTGGTCAGAAGAAACGTATTCGCTGAGCTTCTTCGGAGTCTTCAGCGTCTGGCTGCCAGCTGTGAACTCAATCTTCTTGCCGTTATACGCCAACTTGTACATGCCCGGCTTCTCGATGATGGTGCCTTCCTTGGCTGCTCTCACCCATGCCTGAAGCGTAACTGCTTGCGTGGCATCATTCAGAAGCAGGTCGTTGTCGACGGTGAGGTTAGACGCACCGGTGAACACGTACGACTTGCCCGGAACGCCCGAACCTTCCGTTGGCTCAGCGCTAACCTTTGCGCCCGACACAGCCTGGCCGCTCTCGAACGTCACGCGTCCGTAGATGTCACCCGTCGGTGTACGGAAGCCAACGTCCGTGAGCGCCTCGTCGCTCTCAAGCAGTTTGCCCGAACACATCACCTGTCCCTTGATGCGATAGTCGTAGACGATGCCAGGAATGGCGTTCACGTCGTTATAGTAATAGTCGTTCTGAGCCTCGTTGCCCTCAGTAACGGCTATCTGCTTATAGTCTGTATCAGGAGCGCCATGCTCCTTGCGGTTGATTACGAAGCGCTCAAAGTTGCCTTTGCTGCTCCACGCCAGTTCAACGCGGTCTGAGTAGTAGCCCTTGCCGGCTGTGAACGCAACAAGATTGCCTATGCTTGTGGGCATGATTGACTCAGGCGCAGCCACTGTAGGTAGTGTGCCGTAAGCCTCGGTAGGCTTCACCGTGAGGCGGTAACGATATTCGTTGCACACCATTATCATGTCGTCAACATACTTGCCGCTGAGGAATTCTTCCTTCGACAGCTCGATGTTGTCGGTAGTGTTGGTTGTTACGTTGATACGTGTAATCACCGCTTTGGTGCCCGAACTCCAGATGTCGCCCTCTGTCTGCCAAGTGATAGTGGCAGTCTTGGCTTCCTCGTCCAGTACGGCATGTACAGAACCTGCTGTAACATTGCTGTGCTTTGCAGAAGCCGATAGAGAAGTATGCTTACTGAAAGCGTTGTTCCACACGTCAGAGTTGCCTGTATGCGAACGCTTAATGCTGAATTCATAATTCAGACTCTTGCCTAAAGGCACGTCAAACTCATAGCTGTATACTGTCTTACCAGCCATATACTTGAAATTCTGTGTGGTTGTCTCCACAGCATTTGTCGCCTTGTCCGTACTCTTGATAGTGAGCACCATATTGTCCTCAATGCAGTTCTGCGTCGGAGCCGCACTGAGATTCCAGTTCACCTTCGCCTTACGCGTCACCTGATTATAGTCGGCGCTGAGTTCCTTCACCTGCGGATAGGCAGGGCGGGTGTGGGTGTCGCCGAGCGTAGAGTATGTCACCTGTTTGTTATAGCTTGGCGTATACTTCTGCTTCACCTTATAGTCGGCGAAGTTGTCAAGGCTCATCTTGTCAGTCGGAACGAAGAACGAACCGCTTGTATTGCTTGCACTGACCGAACCTATTCCGCTTATCTCCTTTCCAGCCGAGTTGCATAAGACGAAAGATCCGTAGTGATCGATAGAATAGTTGGGTGTCGTTCCGTCTTTCTTCCAATCAATGTAATATCCGGTGGTGTTGCGTTGAACCCCATATCTGCCACCGGTTATTACGGTCTTCGTACAACCATAACTGGTATTTATGGATGTATTATGACTAACCGGATTATCTTCTGATGATTCGGTCTTGCCTTTACGCCACCACATACCGCTGTAGCTTACAGCAACGTCTGTTCCTATTTGCGATTGGGTAAGCGGAATAACAAGTCGCAGGTAATAGGCTTTGTCGCTAGTGTATCCGAGCCATTTTACATACTTGTGATCAATTCCGGTAACTTGATCGGAGCCTACATCAAAATTCTTCCAATTATCATCAGGACCACTGATTTTGATGTCATATCCTCCCACCTTAACATTAAGGTAACCGGCATTTCTACAAAAGCCACAATGACCGTTACCTATTCCGCCCCAAGTCTGAAAGACGCGGATGTCAAGCTCAAGTGTAGCGTTGACAGGATTATACCGATGATGAATCCACGAGTTGTTCCAATCATCAGTAGCCGACGCCTTCTGCACTGAGAACGCCATCAGCATCACGACACAAAGGAAGAACTGCATGAATCTTCCTGCAGACGTTCGCATGGAACGCCGCGTAGAAACAGAATTGCCTGCAAACCGCCTGTCCAGATAAGGAGGAGGTTGCTGAAGTCTTCTTCTTTTCATTTTAATGATGTTTTAGAGTTATTGATTAATTTATATTATGTGATTTCGTTTCACATTACAAAATTAGACTTTTTTATTAAAATTAAGTGTCTGATTGCTGCGTCGCTGTGTCTACTTCCAACAAAAAAGGTGTCCACTTCGTAGGAAGTAGACACCTTAACAGTGTGTATCTTAACGGGCTATCATGCTTGCTTGTCTCGCCAGGCGATAGGCGTGCATCCCTCTTTCTCCTTAAACACTCTGTATAGATAGGAGCGTGAGGAGAAGCCACATTCGGAGGAGATGATGTCGTTGCTGAAGTCAGGATTTTCCATCATCATCTTTTTGGCAGCATTGAAGCGTATCTCGCTAAGCCAGATTCGGAACGTTGTGTTCTGACACTGGCTGAAGTATTGCGACAGCTCGGTTTTGTTGATTTCGAGCAAATTTGACAATGTCAGCATATTGACTGTGCAGTCCTTATAGCCTAAGTCGGCACACCAATGGTCGAGGGCAGACCGGATGAAGGTAATTCGTGAGGTAGGTAGCTGTTTGGAGGTTTGCTCACTGCCGGTCTCAGGCGCAGACTGCTGCACGTCACACTTGACAGACTCTTCCTCGCTCTCAGCGTTGACAGCATCGGCGGTCAGATTGTTACCTCTTTCCTTATCCAACAGTTCTTCAGTTGGAACATAATTGAAGCCGAGCGCCACAAAATTGACGATGAAGAAGAGCGTGGCTACGAGTCCGAAGGGACCTATTATATATAGCGACTTAGTAGAAAGGATGGCAAACGGGATGATGGTGGCTGTGATAAAGAGCAGCGTAAGGCAGGCATAAGCATATCGCGTGAAAGGGCGCATGTCGGTGGCTGTCATCGTCTCAAGGAGCTTCTTCCGCTTGTTCATCTCTATTATTATCATGTATATGCAGTAGACAATATTGCCCAAAAAGAGAGCAAGCATCACGTAAAGCCATGCGCCAATGTTCAGGGAACCGCTAAAGCTGTAGCCCACAGCGAAGGCGGCAAGCATGGCGGCGTATACGGCGGCGCAGATAAGGTTCATCTTACGGCGCTTGGTGTGGGTAGCCTCAACGTTGTAGATAGCCATCGCGAAAAGCGTGAAGCAAGGCTGATAAACCAGTATGTTGATAACAGCACCTAAGTATGTGCTCGTGGCGCGGAAGCCATAGTGCATCTGCAGGAAGAAGTGTGCTGCCATCAAAAGCAACGCCGAGGATATCATCCAGCGCGAATACTCGTACCGCCGATTTGTCCATCTTACGTGAATACGCGTGACGGCAAGGAAGAATGCGCTGATAAGCATTAATATCAGACATGCAAACTGTAACAAATATAGCATAGTATATAATTTTTGTATGTACGTATCAACAAAGATACACGTTGCAAAGATAGTGCAAACCGAAGGCAGAACATCAAGCTTGCTTGAGTGTTATGCTGAGGTGCAGCCTATCTTCTGCAAAGATACGCAAAAAAAACGTATCCGTATATAGTGTTTAACAATTATTACTGCTCAAACGCATATCTGTTTGAAAAAGAGTCAGTAACTTTGCACCCTCATACAACAACAATAACATTACTAATGAAAAGGAAACATAATCCGAAACAAATCAGCACCGTATTATCGGTAATCATGTGCACGTTTGCCATCGCCCTACAGACAGCAAACGCTAACCCTATCAGCCCGCAAAAGGCGGCGCAGATCGCAAAACGATTCATAGAGATACAATGTGGAATAAGATCAACATCTCAACACCTCACCACCTCAACATCTCACCACCTCACCACCTCACCCTACTACCTCTTCAACGCTGCCGACGGTCGCGGCTTCGTGCTCGTTGCCGGCGACGACGCTATGGGCGAAGTGCTCGCATACAGCACGGAGCACACCCTCGACACGCTCAACGCCAACCCCTGCGTCAGGCTGCTGCTCGAAGGCTACAGGCAAGGCTACCAGGCGCTGAAGGAAGGAACAGTTGCAGCACACGCTCCTGCACGCACCGGACTGTTCACCAAGACCGTCACACCGCTGCTCAAGAGCAAGTGGGGACAGTCCGAGCCGTACAACGAGCTCTGCGGCTATCCCTACACGGGCTGCGTGGCTACAGCTATGGCGCAGATAATGCGCTACCACCGCTGGCCGGCACAGGGCAAGGGCGAGAACGGCTACAAGGTGGCTGCCTATGACGACGACGTGTACGTCGACTTCTCTCAGTCGCACTACGACTGGGCGAACATGCTCGACGACTACCGCTATCCCGTGCAGCCCACGAAGGAGCAGCGAGCAGCCGTGGCTCTGCTCATGAGAGACTTCGGCGTGGCATCGTTCATGCAGTACACCCCCGCACTCAGCGGCACACAGGGTGTAAACGCATACAACGCGCTGCAGAAGCACTTCGACTACACCGCGGCTTACGTGACAAAGGCGATGGAGGGCGCAACACGCTTCTCCGAGATACTACGCGAGGAACTGCTGGGCGGCTGCCCCGTCTACCTGGAGGGCCGCCCTGCCGGCTCAAGCTCAGGCCACGCCTGGGTGACCGACGGCTTCGACGAGAACGGACTCTTCCATATGAACTTCGGATGGGACGGCGGAGGCGACGCCTACTTCTCGCTCACCAACCTCAGCCTGCAGGAGACGGGCGACGAGTTCGGCAACAAGCCCCTCGCGTTCAACCGAGCCATCACAGCCATACTCGCCCACCCGAACAACGGCAAGTATCCGGCAATAGACCCCGGACTGCTTGAGAACATGCCGCAGCTGATGTTCAACGAGGGCGGCACGTTCACGATGAAGGATGCCGCAGACAAGGCGTTCGACGCCAAGCAGCAGCAGACCATCGACATGACCTCGTTCGTGAACAAGGGCAAGGCGTTCAAGGGCGACGTGGGCGTGGCTGTATACGACGCTGAGGGCAACTTCAAGAGCGTGGCTTACTCGGACGACCACGCCACAGGCGGATTTACGCAGCGCATCTTCGGCGACTACGGTGGCAGCATGGGCACCGACAACCTCATGGTGCACACACTCTCTACAAAGGTTAGCTTCGACGGACTTCCCAACGGCTACTACCGCCTCGTGCCCGTATGCGCAGCCATCAGCGAAGACGGAACATGGGGCGACTTCCTGCGCATGAAGAAGGCACCGACAATCGAGGTGGAACTCACCGACGGCAAGGGACGCATCTCCGAGACCTGCTCTACGGAGAATGTCGTCTTCCAGCTTATGAACCAGCCACGCCTCTCTGCCAGTGCAGAGCAGGGCGAAAGCATATACGCCTACTTCAACCTGAAGAACCTCAACGGCGTGCCACGCGACTGCTATCTGCGCGTGCAGCTGCTCGACGAGGCTAAGCAGGTGGTGCTGAACACACGTGTCGACCAGCTGACGGAGATTGAGGGCTTCACCGAGATGGAGATACCCGTTAAACTCTCGATACCCACCGACCTCGCCCCGGCACGCTACGAGGTGAAGCTCGAGGCGACACGCGACCAGGAGGAGACCGACTCCTACCCTATCAACAACATACACGACAAGGATGCAGCTTACATCGAAGTAGTGAAGGCTGAGGAGAAACCGCTCATGGCAAAGGTGGAGGTGTTCTTCAGCGACAACTCGGAGCAGAAGGTAGAGTCGGGCGTACTCGATATGTCGCAGACCGCACTGTTCAAGATCGGCGTTCTGCTGCGCACCAACGAGAAACTCTCGTACGAGGGTCACGTGAAGATGATGTGCGAGGACGTGGAGCTCTGCGAGACGGTGGCTGTCAACGGCATCGACGACGACGTAACCGTGTCTTCTGCCTTCGACATTCCGCTCTACAGCTACTGGCTGCGCAAGAACAGTGTGCCGTTCGAGGACGGACATATATATAAGGTGATGATGATGGGCGCGAAGAACGGCGAAGACATGGAGCTGAAGGTGGCAGACGCACCGGCAACATACATCAAGCGCGAGGGCGACCTGCTCACGCTCACCAACGACATACCAACCGGCATTGAGTCGGCTGCGGCTTCTACCGTAAGCGTGAAGCGCGAGGGCTCGCAGATTGTTGTCACCGGCGAAGGCATCAAGAGCGCAAGCCTCTACAACGTGAGCGGCGAGCTGATCACCACCTCACCATCACACCACCTCACCATCTCAACATCACACCTCGCCCCCGGCGTGTACGTGCTGCGCATAGAAACAGGCAAGCAGACACACGTCTACAAATTCATTCTCTAAGATTATTGCAAATCAAATAGCTCTTAATGCTAATCATAGGAGGCTACGGCATTCGTGCCGTAGCCTTTTTATATATATGTATCAAAATATTTTACGCAAATAATTCTACGTTTTTCCTTTTCGTGTTGTTTTATTTCATATATTTGCAAAATCTATCGGCAACGACCAACCACTAATATCCATTATCAACCTAATAAATAAAACGTTATGAACAACATCCCCTCAGTATTTTGGCTGATCCCAATAGCCAGTGTTGTAGCATTGGGAATGGCATGGTTCTTCTTCCGTTCGATGATGAAGGAGGACGAAGGAACAGACAGAATGAAAGAGATTGCCGAGCATGTACGCAAAGGCGCAATGGCTTACCTCAAGCAGCAATATAAGGTTGTGACAATGGTGTTCGTAGTGCTCGCCATCGTCTTCTCGTTCATGGCTTACGTGCTGAAGGTGCAGAACCCGTGGGTGCCGTTCGCTTTCCTCACCGGCGGTCTGTTCTCCGGCTTGGCAGGCTTCTTCGGCATGAAGACCGCAACCTACGCTTCGGCACGCACCGCAAACGGCGCACGCACCGGACTCGACAAGGGCTTGAAGATAGCCTTCCGTAGCGGTGCGGTGATGGGACTCGTCGTCGTGGGTCTCGGACTGCTCGACATCGCCATCTGGTTCGTCGCTCTCAACGCCTTCTACGACGGAGAGGCTACAGCCCTCGTCACCATCACCACCACTATGCTCACCTTCGGCATGGGTGCTTCGACGCAGGCTCTCTTCGCTCGTGTAGGCGGTGGCATATACACAAAGGCTGCCGACGTGGGAGCCGACCTCGTGGGCAAGATGGAGGCTAACATACCCGAGGACGACCCACGCAACCCTGCCACCATCGCCGACAACGTGGGCGACAACGTGGGCGATGTGGCTGGCATGGGCGCCGACCTCTACGAGAGCTACTGCGGTTCGATACTCTCAACGGCTGCCCTCGGCGCAACGGCGTTCGCCATGAACGCAGACATGCAGCTGCGTGCCGTCATCGCACCAATGGTGATTGCGGCTATCGGCATCTTCCTCTCGCTCATCGGCATCTTCCTCGTGCGCACCAAGGAGGGCGCAACGATGAAGGAACTGCTCCACTCGCTCGGTCTCGGCACCAACGTCAGCGCGGCACTCATCGCCGTTGCCACCTTTATCATATTATATATGCTCGGCATCGAGAACTGGCTCGGACTCTCCTTCTCCGTAATCAGCGGCTTAGTGGCTGGCGTGGTCATCGGTCAAGCTACCGAATACTACACCTCGCATAGCTATAAACCGACGCAGAAGATTGCGGAGGCTTCGCAGACTGGTCCTGCAACGGTCATCATCAAAGGCATCGGAACGGGCATGATATCGACGATGATACCCGTCGTGACCATCTCCGTAGCCATCATGCTCAGCTACCTCTGCGCCAACGGCTTCGATATGTCGCTCTCAGCGAAGTCGATCAGCACCGGTCTTTACGGCATCGGCATCGCTGCCGTGGGTATGCTCTCGACGCTCGGCATCACTCTCGCCACCGATGCCTATGGACCAATCGCCGACAACGCCGGCGGCAATGCAGAGATGAGCGGACTGGGCAAGGAGATACGCGAACGCACAGATGCGCTCGACGCCTTAGGCAACACCACCGCAGCTACGGGCAAGGGCTTCGCAATCGGCTCGGCTGCACTCACGGCTTTAGCCCTCCTCGCCTCTTACATTGAGGAGATAAAAATAGCCATGGTACGCACCGTGGAGAACGGCAAGCAATACTTTGACGCAGCCGGCAACCTCTTCGACCCGACCAACGCCACAACTATCGACTTCATCGAGTTCTTCCAGGTGAACCTCATCAATCCGAAGGTGCTCGTAGGAGCATTCCTCGGAGCCATGGCTGCCTTCCTGTTCTGCGGTCTCACGATGGACGCAGTGGGACGTGCTGCAGAGTCGATGGTGCAGGAAGTGCGCCGTCAGTTCCGCGAGATAAAGGGCATACTCGAAGGCAAAGCGACACCCGACTACGGCCGTTGCGTGGAGATAAGCACACGCAGCGCACAACGCGAGATGCTCATCCCGTCGCTGCTTGCCATCATCATACCTATCGTCGTAGGCTTGGTGCTCGGCGTGGCTGGCGTACTCGGTCTGCTCACAGGCGGCTTGGCAGCAGGCTTCACCCTCGCCGTGTTCATGTCCAACTCGGGCGGAGCGTGGGACAACGCAAAGAAGATGATTGAGGAAGGCCACTTCGAAGGCAAGGGCAGCGAAAACCACAAAGCAACTATCGTGGGCGACACCGTGGGCGACCCGTTCAAGGACACCTCTGGTCCGTCGCTGAACATCCTCATAAAGCTCATGTCGATGGTGAGCATCGTGATGGCTGGTCTGACTATCGCCTTCCTGTAACACCGTCTTACCACCTCAACACCTCAACACCTCAACATCTCAACATCTCAACACCTCAACATCTCAACATCTCAACACCTCAACACCTCAACATCTCAACACCTCACCATCTCCGCTCGGCTTTTGCCGCTTGCCAGAGCAAGAACACCTCACCAACCAGCCCGAAGCCCCATAGAACTGGGACTTCGGGCTTTTCTCCCCCCAACAGCAAGTCCACACAACCGAAAATACTATGCATTTTAGCAAAGTAAAAGCATTCGTTTTGTACATTTTACCGAAATAGAAACACCCAATTTATGCATTTTACCGAAATAGAAACACCCAATTTATGCATTTTACCGAAATAAAGACAGCGTAAAATGCTATAAATCAATTAAATTATGTATATTTGCAGCACAATCTATAAATCGATTATAAAAAGCTGTACATATGATAGAAGAGAAAACTATAATACAGGTATTGGCTGAGCAAAAGGAATATGTTGAAGGCTATCATCCCGAGAAGTGGGTGAAGCGCCGAGAAGAACAGCTATTCGAGTTTGACAGTCCACTTGCCCAAGTGGTTATCGGAGTAAGACGAAGCGGAAAGTCTACACTTTGCCACAAGATACTGTTGGAGCACAACGTAAAGTATGGCTACGCCAACTTCGACGACGACCGCTTGGCTAATATGCAAGTGGAGGACTTGAACACGGTGCTCTCGTGCATCTATCAGATATATGGTGTTGACATAAAATATATATTCCTCGACGAAATACAAGATGTAGACGGCTGGCATCTGTTTGTAAACCGACTACTTCGCACCAATTTGCACGTTGTTGTTACGGGTAGCAACGCAAAACTCTTGAGCGGCGAATTGGCGACGCATCTCACTGGCAGATACAACGAAATACACCTCTTCCCATTCTCGTTCCGCGAATACTGCGAATACCATAATATACAGACAAACGGCTTGACTACTAAAGTGGAGGCAGAGACGAAGCGTGCCTTCATGGAGTATATAACGAATGGCGGTTTTCCCGAATTACAGAACATACGCAACAAACGCGGATATGTACAGAGTCTTCTGGAGGCTATTGTGACGAAAGACATACAGCAGCGTTTCAAGATACGCAATGTGGACGTGCTACGGAAGATAGCCAATCATCTGATAAACAACGTCTGCCAGGAAGTAAACTATGGTAATATTGCAGTACTTCTGGGAACAACAGACCAGACGGTGAAAAAATATGTCGACTACCTACGACAGGCATTCCTTATACAACTACTCTGCAAACACTCGTTCAAGAGTAAGGAAAGGATAAGAAACGCAAAAGCATACATCGTCGACCCAGGACTTCAGAACAACAGAGAGAACTCATTTGCAGCCGAGAACATCGGTTGGCGATTGGAAAACGTGGTATATACAGAACTACTGCGCAGATGCAGCAACGACTTCCTCGACATATACTACTATAAAGCCTCTCCACGATCAAAAGAGGTTGACTTCGTAGTATGCAATCAGGACAAAGCAGTGGAGCTTATTCAGGTGGCATACGACATAGACAGCGATAAGACATTCAATAGAGAGACAAGTTCGCTCGTGAAAGCCTCAAAAGCATTGCATTGCGATAACCTTACGCTTATAGCATTCACACAGACACGAAACGTAGAGATTGACAGCAAACAAATAAAGATTGTATCAGCTATCAATTGGCTGTTGAATATTTGACAATTAATAAAAACAACACTTTTAACAATGATAGAAAGCATAATAATAGCAATAGTAGCAGCCATCATAATTGGCGTAGTAGTGTACTCTTACAGCAAGAGAATATCGGAGCTGAAAGACGTGCACAACCAGCAAACAGAAGAACTGAAAGAAGCGCACAGCAAGCAAATTGCCGAACTGAAAGAGGCGCACGAGGCGCAGCTCAAACAGGTAAAGGAGACGCACGAGGCGCAGCTCAAACAGGTAAAGGAGACGCACGAGGCGCAGCTCAAACAGGTAAAGGAGGCACAGGAGAAGCAGCTGCAGCAAGCAAAGGAGGCGCAGGAGAAGCAGATAGAAGCACTCCGCGAGATGAACCGCGAGCAGATGCAGAGCCAGATGAAGCTCATCCGCGAGCAGATGCAGACCACATCGGAGGAAATTCTGAAGCGACGTCAGGAGGAGCTGGGCGAACGCAACAAGGAGCAGGTGTCGAAGATAATCGATCCGCTGACACAGAGTCTGAAGAGTATGAAGGAGGCTTTCGACAAGTCGAAGGAGCAGCAGAGCGAAGCACTCACACGCCTTGATGCCACGATAAAGGTGAACATGGAGAAGAGCGCAGCCTTAGGCGAGACTGCTGACCGACTGACACGGGCGCTGACGGGCGAGGTGAAGGTGCAGGGCAACTTCGGCGAGCTGAAGCTGAAGCAGCTGCTTGAAGACCTCGAGCTGAAGGAGGGCGAGCAGTTTGACACGCAGGAAACGCTGCGCGACAAGGCGGGCAAGCAGGCAAAGGGCGACGACGGTCGTGGACTCGTGCCCGACTTCATCCTCCACTTCCCGAACAACCGCCACGTGGTGGTCGACTCGAAGATGTCGCTCACCGACTACGAGCGATACATGAACGCCGAGGACGGCACACCTGAGAAGTCGGAATACCTGAAGGCACACGTGGCAAGCGTGCGTGCGCAGGTGAAGCGACTGGCACGCAAGGAGTACACGAAATATCTGCCCGACGGATACAACCGCCTCAACTTCGCCATCATGTACGTGCCTATAGAGGGCGCATTGAACCTTGCGCTGCTCAACGACAGCACGCTCTGGCGCGAGGCTTACGACGAGGGCGTGATGATTCTCGGTCCGCAGACCATGTACATGAACCTGCGTGTATTAGAGATGATGTGGACGCAGGTGCGACAGCTGAGCAATCAGCAGGCGATGATGGACGCAGCGAACGTCGTTGTGGAGCGCGTGCAGGACTTCGGTATGCGCTTCATCGACGTGGAAACGAGCATGAACAACACAATGGAGAAGATGACGAAGCTGAAGGTGTCGACAGCGGAAAGCGGCAGAAGCATCATCACCGCTGCAAAAAGTCTGCTGAAAGCCGGAGCGAAGGAGAACAAGAAGAAGAAGTCGCTCGACGAAATGGACAACACTGTGTTCATCGAAAGCAACGAATAAAAAAAGTCCTCGAAAGTTGGTTGCAACCAACTTTCGAGGACTTTTTTTATAATTGAGAGTTGAGAATTTAGAGCGCGTCGATTACGCTGCAGATATCACCGAAGATGCGTGGCAACTCGCCGAGTCCGTTGATGTGGTGGTGAATGCCTTCAGCCTTGTACCACTCGATGAGCGGAGCAGTCTGGTTGTGATAAACGTCGAGGCGTTTCTTTATTGTCTCTGCGTTGTCGTCAGAGCGACCACTCTCCTGACCGCGCTTCACGAGACGAGTCATCAGCTCGTCCTCCGGCACGTCGAGCTCAATCATGGCAGCCACCTTGTGTCCGCGCTCTGCGAGCATCTTCTTCAGGGCCTCAGCCTGCGGGATAGTACGTGGGAAGCCGTCGAAGATTACGCCCTTGTGCTCCTTGCCGAAGCTATCATACACACTTGCGAGGATGTTGATCATCAACTCGTCGGGGATGAGCTGTCCGTTGTCAATGAAGCCCTTGGCTGTCTTGCCAAGTTCTGTTCCGTTCTTAATCTCGCTACGGAGAACGTCGCCTGTAGAGATATGGTTGAAGCCATACTTCTCAATCATCAGGTCGCTCTGAGTGCCCTTGCCTGAACCAGGAGCACCGAAAATTACGATGTTTTTCATCTGAATTCTTTATTATGTAATGTTATTTGTTGACTTATTTTTAGAAATTCAAAATTCACAACTCCTACTCCACCAATGTGTAGATGTCGCGCAGGTTGCGTGCCTGCTGGTCGTAGTCGAGTCCGTAGCCGAGGATGAAGTCGTTAGGTATCTCAATGGCTACATACTCTATATCGAGCGGCACCTTCAAGCACTCCGGTTTCAGCAGCAGTGTGCAAATATGTACCGACTCCGGCTCTTTCTCTTTCAGCTGATTGAGCAGCGTCTGCATGGTGAGTCCCGACTCGATGATGTCCTCAACGATGATTACCGTTCTGCCCTTTATCTCCTCGCTCAAACCGATGAGCTGCTTCACATTGCCTGTAGACGCAGTGCCCTCGTACGACGACATCTTGACGAACGATATCTCGCACGGCACATTAATCATACGCATGAGGTCGGCAGCGAACACGAACGAGCCGTTGAGCATGGCGAGCAACAACGGGTTCTTGTCTGCCATGTCCTTGTTGATACGATCGGCTACTACCTTTACTTTCTTAAGAATCTCTGCTTCAGGGATTGATACCTTGAAGGTCTTGTCCTTTATTTTTATCACGCTCATAGGGTACAATATTTATAATTAGGTGCAAAGTTACTGAAAGTCTTGCACATAAAAAAACTGCTTGCAGGTTTTTTTTGTCGAGACGCATCGTAACTTATCAAAAGTTACTGAAAGTCTTGCACATAAAAAAACTGCAAGCATATTTTTTTGTATTGTCTTCGGTTTGCAGTAACTTTAAATAAGTTACGCTGCACCTCAACAATAAAAATATGCGAGCATATTTTGTATTGTCTTCGGTTTGCAGTAACTTTGCACGCATGAAACAAAATCAAGCATCTTTGAGCAGCAAGCAGTATGCTGTGCCGTTCATCCTCATCACCTCACTCTTCTTCATGTGGGGTTTCGCACGCGCTATCCTCGACGTGCTCAACAAGCATTTCCAGAATGCGCTCGACATCAGTATCACACAGTCGGCTCTCATACAGGTGACCACCTATCTGGGTTACTTCCTCATGGCAATCCCCGCTGGACTGTTCATTAACCGCCAGGGCTACCGCCGTGGCGTGGTAAGCGGACTCCTCCTGTTCGGACTGGGCTCATTGGCGTTCATCCCCTGCTCGATGTTGGGCACGTTCTACGCCTATCTTGTGGCACTGTTCATCATCGGTTGCGGACTGGTGTTCCTTGAGACATCTGCCAACCCATATGTTACAGAGCTTGGACCCAAGGAGACAGCCACATCACGACTCAACTTCTCGCAGTCGTTCAACGGCGTAGGCTCCATGTTCGCCACACTCGTAGTGGGCAGCTTCCTCTTTCAGGGTGCCGACGGCAGCGCAGGCGGCGATGCCGTGATACCTTACACCATCATGGGCGCGTTCGTGCTGCTCATAGCCGTTGTCTTCGCACGCGTACAACTGCCTGAGATAGTGCACGAGAACGACGGCGACACCAAGCAGGGCGCGCACAACCTGAAGATGCTCTTCCGCAACCGCTGGTTCGTGTTCGGACTGCTCGCACTGCTTGCCTACGAGGTGGCAGAGATATCCATCAACTCCTACTTCATCAACTTCGTGACGGGTCAGGGCTGGATGAAAGCCTCTACAGGCTCCACTATCCTCACCATCGGCTTGGGCGTATTCATGTTGGCACGCTTCATCGGCGCGGCTGTGATGAGCAACATCGCTGCCGAGAAGTATCTCGCCGTATGCGCTCTCGGCACCGTGATCTGCATCGCCGTTCTGCTGCTCGACCTCGGTCGCGACATATCGGTGCTGGCACTCATAGCCAACTACTTCTTCGAGGCTATCATGTTCCCCACAATCTTCGCCATGACCTTGCGCGGACTCGGCGGACTCACCAAGAGTGCTTCGTCGATACTGATGATGACACCGGTAGGCGGTTGCGGATTTCTCTTGATGGGCATCATCGCCGACTCTACCGACAACTTCACGCTGCCGTTCTTCATACCGCTTGCAGGCTTCACCTTCGTGCTCGTGTATGCGCTGCGATATGTAGCTAAGAAATAATAAGAGGGTGTGTCATAACTCAATTAATGCGGGCTGAAAGCCCAACTATCACATAGCCCAGGGCAGCGCCCTGGGTAAACATGCCCCACACTAAATCCACGCCCTGTAAGGGCAAAAGCCTAATTATTAAGGTGTTGCCCTTACAGGGCGCACTACTCAATATGTACATTCAATACCCAGGGCGTTGCCCTGGGCTATGTAGTGCTGCCCCTTCGGGGCGTGCTACTCGCGAGTTTTGACACCCCCTCTTTTGTTTTCTATCATCTATCACAAACAAAGAATATCTGCAAACAATGCCGTAATCTGCGATATTTTCAGTAACTTTTGATAAGTTACGATGCGTCTCGACAAAAAAAACCTGCAAGCAGTTTTTTTATGTGCAAGACTTTCAGTAACTTTGCAAGTTGTCAATCGATTGATTGATTGATAGTTGTCCTTTTATTCATCAATAAAGCATAAATACAGACAATGGCAGAATCTAATTTCGTAGACTATGTAAAGATATATTGTCGCTCGGGCAAGGGCGGCAGAGGCTCCATGCACCTCCGACACGTGAAGTACAACCCGAACGGCGGTCCCGACGGTGGCGACGGCGGTCACGGCGGTAGCATCTACCTGCGTGGCAACCACAACTACTGGACACTGCTCCACCTGAAGTTTCAGCGCCACGTCTTCGCTGAGCACGGCGGCAACGGCGGTCGCGACAAATGTCACGGCAAAGACGGCAAGGACATATACATCGACGTGCCCTGCGGTACGGTGGTGTACAACGCCGAGACGGGCAAGTACGTGTGCGACGTGATGCACGACGGACAGGAGGTGCTGCTGCTCAAGGGCGGCAGAGGCGGACTCGGCAACTTCCAGTTCCGCTCAGCCACCAACCAGTGTCCGCGCTACGCACAGCCGGGCGAACCGATGGAGGAGATGACAATCATTCTCGAGCTGAAGCTGCTCGCCGACGTAGGTCTGGTGGGTCTGCCCAACGCAGGCAAGTCGACATTGCTCTCAGCCGTGTCGAGCGCACGCCCGAAGATTGCCAACTACCCGTTCACCACGCTCGAACCGTCGCTCGGCATCGTCGACTACCGCGACCACAAGTCGTTCGTCATGGCAGACATACCGGGCATCATCGAGGGAGCGAGCGAAGGCAAGGGACTCGGTCTGCGCTTCCTGCGCCACATCGAGCGCAACTCGTTGCTGCTCTTCATGGTGCCGGGCGACACCGACGACATCAAACGCGAGTACGAACTGCTGAAGAACGAGCTTGAGAAGTTCAACCCGGAGATGCTCGACAAGCACCGCGTGCTCGCCGTGACGAAGTGCGACCTGCTCGACGAGGAGCTCATGGACATGCTGCGCGAGACGCTGCCCGACGACCTCCCCGTGGTATTCATCTCTTCTGTCAGCGGTTTAGGCTTACAGGAGCTGAAGGACACCCTGTGGAAGGAACTCAACTCGGAGAGCAACAAGCTGCAGACCATCACCGCCGAGGACACCCTCGTACACCGCGACAAGGATATGACACGCTTCATGGCTGAGCTGGAAGCAGAGGGCGAGGACGAGATTATCTACGTCGACGACGACGACATCGAGTACGTTGACGACGTGGAAGACCTCGACGACTTTGAATACGAAGAGGAGGCAGACAATGAGTAACTCTGCGCTGCGCCTTACATATTATAATATAGCCGATGGCGTGTGTGCATTCTCTACCACACGCCACGGCGGAACCAGCGAGGGCAACCACGCCTCGCTGAACATCAACCCCTACTGTGGCGACAAGCCCGAACACGTGGCTGCCAACCGCAACCTTTTAGCTGCGGAACTCGGCATCAGCCCCGACCACATCATACTGCCCCACCAGACTCACGGCACGGAGACACGCATCATCGGCGAGGAGTTCTGCGCCCTGCCCGAACGCATACGCCAGATGCTGCTCGAAGGTGTCGACGCGCTGCTCACCAACGTGGAGGGCGTGTGCATCGGAGTGTCGACAGCCGACTGTATCCCAGTGCTGCTCTACGACGAGGAGCACCGCGCTACGGCAGCCATACACGCCGGATGGCGCGGCACACAGGCACGCATCGTGAGCAAGGCGATTGTTGACATGGGCGTGGCTTACAAGACCGACACGAAGAAGCTGAAGGCGGTTATCGGTCCGGGCATTTCGCAGAAGAACTTCGAGGTGGACGACGAGGTGTACGCCGCCTTTGAAGCTGCAGGCTTCGACATGACAACACTCGCAAAGCAGGAGATAAAGCGCAACGCAGATGCCACCGACCCCTCCAAATTGTTTGAGAAGAAGTGGCACATCGACCTAATACTCGCTAACCGACAGCTGCTCGAAATTGCAGGTGTGGCTCCAGAGAACATCAACGAAAGCAACATCTGCACGTACGACAACGTAGACAACTACTTCTCGGCACGCCGCCTTGGCACCGAGTCGGGACGCATCTACTCAGGCATCATACTATAAACCAAAAAACTATAATGCGAATAAAGAAATTACTATTAGCCATAGCCACACTCACACTCGTGTCGGCAACCCCCGTAAAAAAACAGTTCACCGCTGCCGAACAGCAGCAGATAAGCATATCCACACCCGGACTCTTCAGTCGTTCCAACGCCTTCAACATCGACCTCGATGCACTGAAGCCGAACGAATACTCCTTCCCACTGCCCGTGGGCAAGGCGACGCTGCGCAAGAACAACGTAGTGGAGATAACCACCAAGGACGGCGATGCAGTGAAGGCAATGTTCGAAGGCACGGTACGTGTCTCGCGCAAGTTCCCCGACATGGGCTACACCATCGTGATACGCCACCGCAACGGACTCGAGACCGTCTACGCCAACAACGCCGAGAACGTGGTAGAGGTGGGACAACACGTGCGTGCCGGACAGACCATCGCCATCGTCGGACAACGCGGTGGCAAGTTCTACTGCGACTTCTCTATCATGATCGACGGCAAACGCATCAACCCCACCGCCGTTGTGGGCATCGGCAGTCACCGACTCCACCGCCACACACTGCTCTGCGAGAAGCAGTACAACTACATAAACGTGTCGACCATCGGCGAGAAGGTCGACTTCGACGATAGCAAGAACTTCACCACCGAGGACGTCTTCACCAAACAGTCGACCTACAAGTGGAACCTCGAAGAGATGAAGAAGGGCACATGGGCATACCCACTGCCTGGCGCAAAGGTAATAAGCCCATACGGAGGCAAACGCCGACACAGCGGAGTTGACCTGAAGACGAAGCCGAAGGACGAAATAGTGGCAGCCTTCGACGGCGTAGTGACACGCTCAGCAACCCACTACGGCTACGGTCTGTGCATCGTTATCAAGCACGCCAACGGACTCGAAACGCTCTACTCGCACCAGTCGAAGAACCTCGTGAAGGTGGGCGACAAGGTGAAAGCCGGACAGGTTATCGGTCTGACCGGACGCACCGGACGCGCCACAACCGAACACCTGCACTTTGAAACAATATTCAAAGGACGCCGCTTCAACCCCAACCTCATCTTCGAACACAAGTCGCGCGGACTGCAGAAGGCCACACTCACACTCACCAAGAACGGCGGTATAACGCAGAAGCGCAACTAAAAAAACAGGCAGACAAACCCATCAGCACATCTGCCAAAAACAACCCTCAAATTGCCACGGCGTGGCAACATTGTTTGCTTAGCATGTACAACGACATTGCCGCAGCAGGCAAACAACCTTGCCACGCCGCGGTAATTTGAGGGATGTAAAACTGCTGTAAAACGAAAATCTCGAACACACCATTTTTAGTTATAGGATGTTAAAACAAGAAGTTTTTTCATCAAACATTTGGTGGTTACAAAAAAATGCTATACCTTTGCACTCGCTTTCAAGAACAAAGCAATTGTGAAGCAAGGGCGTTTAGCTCAGCTGGTTTAGAGCATCTGCCTTACAAGCAGAGGGTCGGCGGTTCGAATCCGTCAACGCCCACACAAAGCGAACAAGTTTTATAACTTGTTCGCTTTTTTGTTTACCTACTGCGCATTAACACCACAAATCACATTATTTCACAAAAAAACTACACACAAATAAAAACTTATTTGTAATTTTGCACCCGTAATTACACATATTATATATAATAGCAATTATGAAACTTGATTTGCTGACAGCCATCTCGCCGATTGACGGCCGTTATCGTGGCAAGACAGAACGCCTTGCCGACTACTTCTCTGAGTATGCACTGATACGCTACCGCGTACGTGTGGAAATCGAATACTTCATCACGCTCTGCGAGTTGCCATTGCCGCAGCTTGCTTCGTTCGACCATCAGCTCTTCGAGCCGTTGCGCGACATCTACCGCAACTTTGGCGAAGAAGAAGCCCAGCGCGTGAAGGACATCGAGAAAGTGACTAACCACGACGTGAAGGCTGTAGAGTACTTCATAAAGGAGGAGTTCGACCGCATCGGCGGACTCGACGCTTACAAGGAGTTTATCCACTTCGGACTCACATCGCAGGATATCAACAACACATCAGTACCCCTCTCTATAAAGGAGGCGTTGGAGCAGTTCTACTATCCGCTCTGCGAGGAGCTCATCGCACAGCTCCGCCAGTATGCAGAGGAGTGGGCAGCAGTGCCAATGCTCGCCAAGACCCACGGACAGCCCGCTTCGCCCACACGCTTGGGCAAGGAGGTGATGGTGTTCGTATATCGTCTGGAGGAGCAGCTGCGCCAACTGAAGGAGTGCCGCCTCACCGCCAAGTTCGGTGGAGCCACCGGCAACTACAACGCCCACCACGTAGCCTACCCCGAGTACGACTGGAAGGCGTTCGGCAACCGCTTCGTGAGCGAGAAGCTCGGTCTGGAGCGCGAGCAGTTCACTACACAGATCTCCAACTACGACTGCCTCGGCTCGGTGTTTGACGCAATGCGCCGCATCAACACAATCATCATCGACCTCGACCGCGACTTCTGGATGTACATCTCAATGGAGTACTTCAAGCAGAAGATCAAGGCAGGCGAAGTAGGCTCATCGGCAATGCCACACAAGGTGAACCCAATCGACTTCGAGAACTCGGAGGGCAACCTCGGCATGGCAAACGCCGTGCTGCAGTTCCTCGCACAGAAGCTCCCCGTGAGCCGTCTGCAGCGCGACCTCACCGACTCTACCGTGCTGCGCAACGTGGGCGTACCGTTCGGCCACGGCGTAATCGCAATAGAGAGCACACTCAAGGGCCTGCGCAAGCTCATCCTCAACGAGGAGAAGCTGCAGGAAGACCTCAACAACACATGGGCAGTAGTGGCAGAGGCTATACAGACAATACTTCGTCGCGAGGCTTATCCGCATCCGTACGAGGCACTGAAAGCACTCACACGCACCAACAAGCACATGACCGAGGAGACCATCCACGAGTTCATACAGACACTCAACGTGAGCGACGCTGTGAAGGCGGAATTGATGGCTATCACACCAATGAACTACACAGGCATTTAAGCCAACCCCCGATATAATTCGACAATAGCCGTGAGGCTATATACATAAACAATAAAAACCAACAAGTAACTATGGATTCAGAAAACGTAAAGAATCAGGAACAGAACACAGCGGATCAGACTACTGGCAATAGCGAGAGCTACGGCCGTGCCGCAGGAAACTATCAGAAAGAGTATCGCAGCGTGACGGGACGTCGCCCGCGTATTCACACACAGCACTCGGCTTCAGCCTCATCACAGAGCGAAGACGGCGGCTTCCGTCCGGAAGGCTTCGGCTCAAGCCTCGGCTCTCAGCAGCAGGGCGGCTACCAACCACGCCAGGGTGGCTATCAGCCACGTCAGCAGGGCGGTTACAACCGCGGCGGCTATCAGCAGCGTCCTCAGGGCGGCTATCGTCCACGCTACAACCAGGACGGCGAACAGCAGCAGGGCGGATACCAGCCGCGTCAGCAGGGCTATCGCCCACGCTACAACCAGGACGGCGAACAGCAGCAGGGCGGATATCAGCCACGTCAGCAAGGCGGCTATCAGCAGCGCGGCGGCTACGGTCAGCGTCAGCAGGGCGGCTATCAGCAGCGCGGCGGCTACGGTCAGCGTCAGCAGGGCGGCTATCAGCAGCGCGGCGGCTACGGTCAGCAGGGCGGCTATCAGCAGCGCGGTGGCTACGGACAGCAGGGCGGCTATCAGCAGCGCGGCGGTTACAACCGCGGTGGCTACGGACAGCATGGCGGCTACCAGCAGGGTGGCTACCAGCAGCGTCAGCGCACACCGGGCTACGACCCCAACGCTAAGTACAGCATGAAAAAGCGCATTGAATACAAGGAGGAGAACTACGATCCGAACGAACCGCTTCGTCTGAACAAGTTCCTCGCCAACGCAGGTATCTGCTCGCGCCGTGAGGCAGACGAGTTCATCCAGGCAGGCGTGGTTACTGTGAACGGAGAGGTAGTGACCGAGCTCGGCACCAAGATCAAGCGCACAGACGAGATAAAATTCCACGACCAGCCCGTGAACCTCGAGAAGAAGGTGTACGTGCTGCTCAACAAACCAAAGGACTGCGTGACAACAAGCGATGACCCGCAGCAGCGTAAGACCGTGATGGACCTCGTGAAGAACGTGTGCCCGGAGCGCATCTACCCGGTAGGACGCCTCGACCGCAACACAACCGGCGTGCTCCTGCTCACCAACGACGGCGACCTTGCTTCTAAGCTCACACACCCGAAGTTCCTGAAGAAGAAGGTATACCACGTATACCTCGACAAGAACGTAACGGCTCACGACATGCAGCAGATTGCTCAGGGCATCGAGCTTGAGGACGGCGAGATACATGCAGACGCTATCGAGTACGCAAGCGACACAGACAAGAGCCAGGTAGGCATCGAGATTCACAGCGGCAAGAACCGCATCGTGCGCCGCATCTTCGAGCACCTCGGCTACCGCGTCGTTAAGCTCGACCGCGTACAGTTCGCAGGACTCACCAAGAAGAACCTCCGCCGCGGCGACTGGCGCTTCCTCACAGAGAAGGAAGTGGAGATGCTGCGCATGGGAGCATTCGAGTAAAACATAAACAGGTTGAAGTGGTGAGGTGTTGAGATGTTGACATCGCACCATTTCAACTTTCCAATTTAAACAATATAATGGAAAGAACAAAAGTTATTGACGCTCTCCGTAGCACCGACTTCGGAAGCCAAATCAACGTAAAGGGTTGGGTGCGCACTCACCGCAGTTCGAAGGCTGTCGACTTCATCGCGCTCAACGACGGTTCTACAATCAAGAACATACAGATCGTGGTAGACCCCACCAAGTTCGACGCCGAGATGCTGAAGCAGATCACCACCGGTGCCTGCATCAGCGCAGTAGGTACGCTCGTAGAGAGCCAGGGTGCGGGTCAGACATCTGAGATACAGTGCGAGAGCCTCGAAGTGTACGGACTCTGCGGCAGCGACTACCCGATGCAGAAGAAGGGACAGTCGTTCGAATACATGCGTCAGTACGCTCACCTGCGTCTGCGCACCAACACATTCGGTGCAGTGATGCGCATACGCCACAACATGGCGATGGCTATCCACACCTACTTCCACGAGCACGGCTACTTCTACTTCAACACTCCGCTCATCACCGCAAGCGACTGCGAGGGTGCAGGTCAGATGTTCCAGGTTACGACCAAGAACCTCTACAACCTGAAGAAGACAGAGGACGGCAAGATCGACTACTCTGACGATTTCTTCGGCAAGCAGACTTCGCTCACCGTGTCTGGACAGCTCGAGGGCGAGCTCGGAGCCACAGCGCTCGGAGCCATCTACACCTTCGGTCCGACATTCCGCGCAGAGAACTCTAACACTCCGCGCCACTTGGCTGAGTTCTGGATGGTAGAGCCAGAGGTGGCATTCCTCGACCTCGCCGGACTCATGGACCTTGAGGAGGACTTCATCAAGTATTGCATCCGTTGGGCGCTCGACCACTGCAAGGATGACCTCGAGTTCCTCAACAAGATGATCGACAAGGGTCTAATCGCACGTCTTGAGGGCGTGCTCAACTCCGAGTTCGTTCGCCTGCCTTACACCGAGGGCATCCGCATCCTGCAAGAGGCTATACAGAACGGCAAGAAGTTCGAGTTCCCATGCGAGTGGGGCGACGACTTGGCTTCTGAGCACGAGCGTTTCCTCGTTGAGGAGCACTTCAAGAAGCCGGTTATCATGACCAACTATCCGAAGGCTATCAAGGCGTTCTACATGAAGATAGACGCTGAGGAGAGCGGCTTCGGCGGCAAGAGCGGTCAGACCGTTCAGGGCACCGACGTTCTCTTCCCGCAGATCGGCGAGATCATCGGCGGTTCTGTACGCGAGGAGAGCTACGACAAGCTGATGAACGAGATTGAGGAGCGCAACATCCCGATGAAGGATATGACCTGGTACCTCGACACACGCAAGTACGGCTCATGTCCGCACGCTGGCTTCGGCCTCGGCTTCGAGCGCCTCATACTCTTCGTAACAGGTATGCAGAACATCCGCGACGTGATTCCGTTCCCGCGTACTCCGAAGAGTGCTGAATTCTAAACCAATTTCCACATCCATAAACTTTATGGGGGGTGTAGCAGACAATAGTTTGCTGCACCCTTTTTTGTTATTAATATAGCGTATGCGAAAAAATCTCCCAACGGTTGTCTTTTATTTTAACATTATTTTAATTTGCATTAATGAGTGTATATCATACTATGTTTTTGCAAGATGTACACCGATATTGCAGAACACGCCAAATATTTGCAGAACATTCCAAATTGTTCTAAAGTTCATCTAAATGCGCTGAAAGAAGAACGTTTGCACGATTCTTAACTTTTACATAACTTTGCAAATTGTAGAAACTATTAAGTATTTTTCTAACGTTTCAAAGGCGTTATTTCCCTGTAAAGTTAAAAATCAGTTAAAACCTAAAATCCGCAACTATCATTCAATACACGATTAAGGGTAGATTTATGAATCGTTAGTAGCAGCTTTCAGTAAAAAGCAACAGCACAACATCAATATGTAGCCAC
>OODA01000207.1_pt1 | contig 46521 bp, 29 predicted proteins | sample 1671341 | NCBI WGS metagenome assembly OODA01 (sample SAMN06348147, study PRJEB24527) | human gut metagenome | biome: human gut; feature: ankylosing spondylitis patient; material: feces | host: Homo sapiens | place: China | collected 2015-10 | reverse complement strand
CATGCTCTACGTCTACGAGTAAATTATGACCAGACAACTTTATGTTTTTGCGATGAGCTATCACCTCTACATCAGATAGAGAGATTACTGTAGAATCCGAGATACCGGTCATGTTTTTGGCAACAACGCTACTATCAGAATCAAGGATAGCAATATTTGCCGGAACATCACCTTTGTTAACTCCCATATCCCTTTCTATTATATTCTTAGCTTGCAACAGAAGCGCACCCAAGAGCAACATGGACATACTTATAAAAAATCTCTTAACAACCATATTAATATAACCTTTAAGTTTAAAGAATCACCTTTGTCATTTACTGAGTCCACTTAAAAAAGTAAGGCTTGTTGAAAGTAGGCTCAGTAAATTAAAATGATCTCGGTGCAAAAATACCGAAAATTGCTCAAACCGCCAAACTTTTCACATCATTTCTCACATAATATTTATCCCCCAGTTTATTATGTAAAAATGATGTAGGCAACATCAGGTAAAAGAGTCTTGCGCTTTGGCTGCTTTAGAGCTTTATGTAAAAAAAACTAACTCATAGTTTTTTGATGCGAAAGTCATAACTTTTCGGCTAGAAACTCACCGTTTTTTGCATCGGGATGCACTAAAAAATGCATCGGGATGTAATAAAAACAGCCTGCATGATAGCAGATTATCGCCCTCACGAGGCATCATTTAAGCCTCGTGGCGGTCATCATTGATGACACTTATCTGTCTTCATATAAGACACTTAGCTATCTTAATATAAGGCACTTAGCTATCTTAAGCAGGAGCACAAAATGGGTAAGAAAAACAGCCGGGGGTTAACAGGGTTAACAGTTAACACCCCAAAAATGCATACTTCCCCCTACTCACATATAAAAATAAGTATATATATATTTATTATTATATAGGTAAAAAGGAGGGGGACCATGCAAAAAACAGCTGTTAACTGTTAACCCTGTTAACCCCCCAATGAAAAAGTTAATAGTTGATAGGGCGTAGCCGTTAGCAAGATTGCTATAAACTATAAACTTTCAACTATAAACTAACTTATCCTTTCTGCCTGAAAGCAGAAGGCGTTACCCCTCTCATCTTCTTGAAGAACTTGGTGAGATGAGCCTGGGATGAGAAGCCGAAGGTATTGGCTATCTCCTGAACCGTATGCGTGGTGGTAGAGAGCTCGCGCTCTATCTCCTTCACGATGTATTCATCGATGATTGCCTTCGGGGTCTTGCCGGAGATGCGGCGAGTAACCTGAGCCAGATAACGGCCACTCACATTCAGCTGGTCGGCATAGAAATGAACATCGCTGTAAGTGCGGCAGAAGTTATTCACCTGCGAGATAAACTGGTTGTAGAGCTCGGAACTCCTGCCCTGCAGATTGCTCTGGCGCACGAGTTCTACATTGATGAAATCCTGCGCCATCGCCAACGCCTCCTCCATCTTCTTGCCCTGATTCAGATAAACGGCAAGAGCTGAAGAGAAACGGTTGATGAGACCATGTGAATTGGCATTGTCGAGGCGATAGATCCGGAGTCCTTGCTTCTCGGCAAGGCTCAGCAGTTTGGAATTCTGAAGAATGATGTCGCTCTCCTTCTTGCGTGACACGACGACAGAACAGAGCGGCAGCAGGCGATATTTAATCTGGCTCACCACATCTTCCGTCATCAGCGCATCGCCCTGGCTCGACCAGATGGCAGGGGCATAGATGATATGGGCAGGACGGTACTTGGTCAGTGCATCGATGACCACATTCAGCGTTTCCACCCTGCGTATCATACCAATCTTCACTATATCAGGCTGCACATCGTTCATGATAGCCTCTATCTGCCCCGAAACAATCTCGGCAGGAATATCGAAGAATTCCTGAATACCCAGCGTATTCTGCACGGTGATGCTGGTTATCGCCGAAACGGCATAACCTCCCAATTCGAATATCGTCTTGATATCCGCCTGCACACCAGAGCCGCCGGTGCTGTCGGAACCTGTAATCGTTAATATTGGCAACATATCGTTTGAACTTTAATCCTTATACTTTATTCCTCGAACCTATCCTCTACATTTGAGAGTGAAGAAAAGTTCGAGGGCAAAGATACAAAAAAAGAGCGAATAATCAGCATGGTTTGCTGATTATTCGCTCTTTTTAATATGCTTTTCTGATTGCCGGGGATTGCAAATCCCCGGAGCACCTGGCGGGCTTTATTCTGAAAAATCTTTCGATTCTTTGATAACCTCGGCTGGCACCTCGCTGCAACGCTCGTATCGGCAGACATCGGTGGCATCATCCTTGCCGGTCCAGATCATCGAACCCGAAGCCAGAAGGCGGGTTACGAGATAGTTCTGGTTCCAGTCGCCCATGCCGTAATCATAGCTTCCGCTGATGATGTAGCCCTGGTAAGGATCGTTCTTGATGGCAAACGAACCCGTGATGTGGCGGCCATACATACTGTCAAACTTCTGATACATCTCGAAAGTCTGCTCCTTGCGGTTGAACACGATGTAGCAGTAAGTACCCTCAGGCACCTGCTCACCATTGTTCCACTCCACCAACTTCCATGTGCCATGAAGATTGGCAGGAGTCACCTCCAGTGCAGGCTCCTCCGGTTCATCATCATCGCTGCTGCAAGCTGCAAAGCCACAGGCAAACAAGGCAATCACCAGGAGGGTGAAGAGTTTCTTTAAATATTTCATTGTCTTTATCTTTTCTTGTTTATGAATGAATGGATTACTTATGATAAGGTTCTGGCATCAATGATGCCCAGACTCTGTCATCATTTAATACGGGATACACTCACCTGTATAGTCCTGTCGGACGGACGGGCATCCAGCCCCTCCAGAATAACAGGAAAGGTGAAGGTTTCAGGCATCGTTGCAGGAATCTGGTCTGCGATGATGGTGATGACAAGATCTGCCTCATCACCCGGCTCCAGCACCTCAGGCTCCGTGGTTAGACGGGCATAAGGCGGAAGAAGCAGACTGGTGATGCGGAGCGGCTTGTCGCCACTGTTGCCGCAGAGGATGCGAGCCGATGGCTGTGTGCCCGGCTTCACCTCCGTGATGCTTGCCTTCGCCTGTTTCAGCCTCAGCGCTCCCATCTTATGCGGATAGCGAGCCCACATATCGGCTCCCGGCAGCACCCTTCCCGTCAAGGCAAGCTTCACGGCTGGCTGACCCTCTATCTCTTTCAGATAGAGAAAAGCACCTGTATTGATAGTGCCCGGATAGCGATTCGGGGTGAAAGTAATCTGTACCTGACAGGTATCACCAGGCTTCATCACATCGCCCTTCACATAAGAACTGGTACATCCACAGGTGGTTCTCACCTGTGTGATGTGCAGTATCTTCTTGCTCACATTCTTACCCACGAAGGTAAAGGTGCGAGGCGCATCGTCCTCGGTCATCGTACCAGCATCGATAAGCGGATGTTCAAACCTCAACAATTCTTTCTGGGCATTCGCCACTGTTGGCAAAGCCAAAAGAAAAGCCATCAGCACTGTCTGAACCGAAGCCTGAAACAGCGACATCATGAAAGCAAATTTCTTCATATCCTTTATACCTTATTATATAGTAATCCTTTTTATCAAACTCTCTCTCCGATTACATCCAACCGTTGTTACCGGCGCTCTTACGAACAGTTACTGTCACAGTCTGGCTGGTACCGTCGGCAGCAGTTACGGTGAGCGATGTACTACCCGCAGCGAGACCCTTCACAGTGAGCATCTTGCCATCTACGGTAGCAGAAGCCACGCTGGTATTGGCAACCGAGCAGGAGTAGCCCTCGGTCTGACCTGCGAAATAAGCAGCAAGGTTGAGAGAAGTAGTCTTCTCGATACCCACATACATATTAGGCAGCTTCATCTCCGAACTGAGTTCCTTGTTCTGGATGCCGTTCAAGAGCTGAGCCGCATCAATCAGACCCGCACCCATCTTGCCGATATACTTGGAAAGCTCGATGGTCTCAGGCGAAGCACCCACGGTGGTATGGTTCATGTAATAAGTCTTGGTAGCACCATTCTGATAATGGCTATCCAGATCCTTCACCGATTTCTTCATCAGGGAGATGAAGTCGGCAGCACGATAGTGACGGTTTTGCTTGACAGCATAGGATAGCCCCAAGGCTGCCACACCCGATACGTGAGGACAAGCCATAGAGGTTCCCTCCATATAACCGTATGCAGGCTGGCCGTTCTTTACCAAAGTAGAGAGCACGGCACCCTTCTGCTCGCCAGTCTCAGCCCAATATTCATCCTCGGTCTCCCCAATCTTACCATAGTATTCCAAGTCACCGCCCGGAGCACTCAAGGTTACGAGCGAACCGAAGTCGGTATAGCAGGCAGGAGTATAATCGGCAGCCAGCGATGCTACGCTCACACACTTAGAGTAAGCACCAGGGAATGCAGGATTGCCCGCATACTCATTACCGGCAGCAAAGACAGCAATACCGCCATCGATTACGCCATTTGGCGAACCAGCATTGTTGATGAAGTAATCCAGCGCTTCCTTCTCCAGCGGATAGGTCTCAGCCCATTCCTTCTCGGTAGCAGGTCCAGGAGTGTAACCACTCAGCTCGCTACTCTCAGAAGAGTTGTAACCCCAGCTGCACTGCAGGATGACTGCACCATTATCGGCAGCATACTTGATGGCTCTCGCCTCTCCTGCCAAGGTAACACTGTTCTGACCGGAGAAAATCTGGCAAGACATGATCTTGACACCGGAGTTTGGAGTACCATCACCACCAGCCACACCGCTCACGCCGATACCATTGTTGTTGGCAGCAGCGATGGTTCCAGCTACGTGGGTACCATGACCAGAATCATTGGCATCCGACCAGGTGATGTTTCCGCTCTCCTCTACGAAGTTATATCCGTGAAGGTCGCCCTCATAACCATTTCCGTCGCCATCAGCCTTCGCACCCTGGGAAGTTTCTCCCGGATTGCACCACATGTTAGGCGCCAAGTCAGGGTGAGTGTACATCACGCCCTCGTCGAGCACAGCCACGATGATGGAAGGATCGCCTACGCAGGTTTTCCAAGCCTCAACGGCATTCACATCACATCCAGCCTCAGCACCAGCCTGATTATCGTTGAGATTCTCGAAGCCATAGTTGCCGGCACCCAGATTGCGATAGTGCCACTGATAAGCGAAGCCTGGGTCATCAGGTTCACCAGATGCAGCCGCACGGGTTGCCTTCTGCTGAAGCGCCTTGTCGCTGAGATAGATGCGCTTGCTATCGGTATTGTAGGCACGCTTGATGCGACCATTGGTCTGCACCTTGGTAACTTCGCCCAACTGCTTCAGGCGCTCTGCGGCAGCCTTCAGGTCGGTGCTCTTGTCAAACTTCACGGTGTACCAGAGGTGGAGTCCCGCCTCACGGGTTCTAGCCTCGGTGTTTGCATCAACAGGGAAGACACGCTCGAAGCTGTAGCTTCCCAGGATGTCGAGCACCTCGTCGGTAGAAGGAATACCCGAACGGGTAGCCTTTCCGGAGCGAGTCTTGCTCAGTTGTGCCTGGTCGAGGATATCGCTCATTTCCGGACTGAACTTAATCAGCAGTTCACCCGCCTCAGCATCTGCAGGGATGGTGATTTCTGAATTGCCGTCAGAAGAGCCGATGGTTGACAGGCTGTCAGAACAGCCCGTCAATGCCAATGCGACCATTGCTATATAGAAAAACTTTTTCTTCATTGTTTGCTTCTATATTGTTTTTATGTTTATCTTACTTTTTCTTAGTTCTCCTGTACTTAGCCATCAGCGCAGCTTCATTAATATCGCCTGCTGCCACGTATTTGCGGTAGTAGAGCGGATAAGCTACACCCGAAACCTTCCAGTTGCTACCTGGGTCGCTGGTTCCGTAATAGTAGTCGTAGCTGTAGCTGTCTTCTGTCATATTAGAGAAACCAACGGCAGCGCCATCGCTGTTCTTACCCTTAGGCTGCTGGTTGAAGATCATGATAGAAGGAGTCCATTCTACCAGATGTGGATGATAAAGAATCCACTTTGGCACCGCACCTGTCAGGAAGTTAAGGTTGAGTGACAACTGACGGCAGTTTGGCAATACACGTGGCACCTGGTAAGGATAAACCTTCTCACTAACTACAGAACCGTCCTTATGTTTGCAGGTTACAGGATTACTCCTGTCTGAGAGCAACCACCTGCAGGTATCGCCTACCAGCTTGTCGAGATAATCTTCCTTGTTGTTAGAGAAGTCAGACTTGCTGTATCGGGTAGCCTTGCCGGCAGCCTCCAGTGCCTCAGTCATCTCTTCATCGGTAGGAAGTTCACCCTCCAGGAAGCAGTAAGACAACTCCAGGGAATTCAGTTTTTCCCATGTAAGGAGCTTCAGAAGAGCCTGACGATCGCTGGTACCTTTGCTGACCTTTCCATACAGTCCGATAGGATAGTTATTATAAACATAGACGCCTGATGCGTTCTTTTCTCCCAGCGAAGCGATGTTGGTGACAACATCCGTACGGCGCTGTGCATAGAGAATGAGGTTACGCAACTTAGGGAAGTTCTTCTCGTTGACGATATCGGTGATATCCGACAACTTGTTGAAGTTGTTACTTACCAGATTGAGCGTTTCAAGACTCTTGCCCAGATTAACAAAGTTAGCAGGCAACTGAGTCAGACCGTAAGCCTGAACGGTAAGATTCTTCAGAAACTTCAGCGAACATATTTCTTCACCGAGCTTCACCTCACGAATCTGGTTGTTCTCGTTGGCAGCAACAGAGAATGACTCCAGGAACTTGAGATTGCCCACTTCCTTAGGAAGAGTTTCGCCACTCTTGAGGTTGAACATGCTGAACTTGACAGAACGTACACGTCCTAAAGCCTCAGGATGAGCTTTCACGAAATCATCAGTAGCTTCCCAGAGCGTTACGCCGCTCCAGTTACGCATGTTATCGCTGGAATCGAAGGTAGCAATGCTACCCAGTTTCTGGTTGATCATGATGACAGAGAGAGAGTCACCGGCACGGTTGTCCTCAATCTTTGGTGCTGCCTTCTGACGAACGGTCAGGATAACATCATCTATAGGTTTGCCATCTGCATCTACCAGTTGGTCTTCAGCCTTGACTGGCACGAGATGAACCTTAGCCACACGAACGGCAGGAACCACGTTCATCGCCCAGCGAAACTTGAAGTTCACGGTGCGAGGACGATACTTTCTGTCCAGCTTGATACCCAGGTTAGTACCTGTCAGCTTATCTTCATCCTTGCTGTTCAGGAGCCAGCCCTCACGCTCGCTCTCGTTCTCTGCCTTCTCAGCATCGGTCAGATCACCCTCGAAAGAATACTCAATCTTACCAATCTTGCATTCCACGTTGGCAGAAATGAGACTCTCGAAAGCACGGTTATCGTAAGAATCGGAGTTTTCGATTTCTACAACAGGATCCTTCAGGAAGATCTGCTTGCCATAACCGAACTGGGTGATGGTAAGCTTGCGACTCTGTCCGTTGGCACCCTGGAAGCAGAGTTCTGTGCTGCGGAGCTTGTTGGAAAGAGTAGAATCCACCTTGATGGTACCCTCAACAGAACCCACGCCGTTGGCAGGCGAAAGCATCAGCCAAGGCTCAGAGGTATTTGCCACCCAGTCCTGTGAGGCAGCGATGGCAATCTGCTCTGTTCCACCCTGAGGAGCTACTGCTATCACCTCCTTATCGAGCGCCAGTCCTCCTGGGATATCGACATCATCCTTATCGCTGCAGGCTGTGAAAAGCCCGGCAGCGAGAACGATACCTAATGTCAGTTTATTCATATATTTCATATTACTACTTTCTTATAGGGTTTAATTTTCGAGATCCAAAGCATCGCAACCGCGGATGTCCTGATTCTTGTCGTAGAACAGCTTATACATACCTGCCTTGATGTATGCGCAGACGCTGGTTACATCGATAGAGATGTTAGGGTTGTCTGCGATATTCAGGATATAGAGGTGAGAGGTCAGTGTCTCTTCTACCTTACGGATATCGTTGGAACCAATCTGGAACTGGATCAGGCTCGGACAGGTTGTGATTCCTGTAGGCCATGTACGCAGGCAACGCTGGTCGGTATTCTCATCACGCTGGTGGTTGATGGCAAAGGCACGGAGCACGGCACTGTTCAATGGCTGGGTTGGCACCTCGGTGAAGCAGTTGTAGCTCAAGTCCATATTGGTAATGTATGGCAATGTGGTTGAGCGGAAGTCATCAGAGAGGGATGTCAACTTGTTGAATCGGAGGTCGATGACCTGCAGCAGATAAGCCTTCTTGCCCTTGATGGAACCCTTAGGGATGGTACGCATCCGGTTGGCGCTCAAATCGATGGTTGTGATTGGCGAACCGGCTGTAAACAACTCAGAAGGGAACTTCTCTATCTTATTGTTTGACAGACTGACTGAAGCTGCATTGATACCCTTGTAGGTACCATGATCATTATCTACACCTGTAATCTCGTTGTAAGAGAAGTCTACAGAACCCATCTCGCGAACAGAACTTGCATCGAAGATATTCGGAATCTTCTTCAGTTTGTTGTGGGCGAAGGTCAGACTCTCTACATCATCTGTAAAGGCACAGAGATTAGCAGGAACCTCCTCAATCTGGTTGTTGTTCAGATAGAGTGAAGAAAGCGCTACCTCAGAACCGAACGGATGCAACTTCTTGATGTTGTTGTAAGCCAGGTCGAGCAGACCGAGGTTCACCATCTTTTTCAATGCAGAATACTCAGGGAACTCCTCCAGGTTGTTGTAGCTCATATAGAGAATCTGGAGAGTCTTACCGGTCTTCTCGTTAGCCAGACGGGTCCAGTCTTGTCTCAACTGATTAGCAGAGATGCCCTTGCATCGTGCCAGGTTCATCGCCTGCAATTTAGGGAGATTATAGTAGAAGTCTGGAATGCGACTGATCTTCGGACAGTTGTAAAGTTCGATATCGGTCAGGTTTTCCATCTTGTCCCAATCCTCATCCTTAAACTCCTGCGCAAACTTACCATAAACAGGATCGTCAGCATTGTAGAACTTCGCACAAACCTCATCGGCTGTGATAGAAGAGTTACCGATGTAGAACTGCTGCAACTTGGTCAGACGGTAGATGGCCTTTGAAATACCGGTGATGCGGTTGGTCAATGTACCGATCTGCGCATCCTTCAGGTTGATGCGGCTGTCCTTCTTGATTCTGTTCTTCGGTGCCACCTTAGGATCAGAGTTGTAGCTTTTTACAATCATCTCCGACATGTTGGCACGTGGGTCATACTTCAGGAACTTATTCTCATAGTCGTGACGCATGCTGCTCTTCTTTGCTGCAGTCAGACTGTTTGCATCATAATCATTGAAGATGTTGGCACCAATCTTCTCATCGTGAGAACCGAGGTTGAGCACCTGGAGTTCTGTCAGCTGTCCGATGGCATCAGGTACGATTCCCTTTGCACCGAAACCGGCGATGATGAGACCGATGACACGGCCGTTGCTGTTGAGCGTTACGCCCGGCTGTTCGCCCCACATATCGAGTTCCTTGTTGAAGTTCCAGTTAGCTCCCTTGAAGGTAGCATCGCCATAGAAGCTCCATTCCTTACCCTGGAGAGATTCCCAGATAGCCTTCAAAGCCTCATAGTCCTTGATATACTCCTTTGTCTTGGAAAGGAGGATAGGCACCTGAGCCTTATCATTCAGTTGATTATCCTCTACGATAAACGCCTCACCCTTTACAGGCTGGGTCTCATACTTGGTCTTCACCGCACCAGTCTTGCCATAGGTGGTATAAGAGGTAACCTGATAAGTACCGGCAGGCAGCCATACGGTAGAATCGCAGTAAGCAGTACCTGTGTCCATATACTTATCGTTCTCATTGTCAGGATTCTGATGCTCCTTGCTTCCCTCCTTGTATTTCACCTTCAGTTCAGGGAAAGTATAGGTTTCACGGGTAAAGAGGTTGGTTACGCTGACGTCAACGAGACGGATGTTAGAGAAGAGATACTCTGTACCACCGGCACGGGTCTTCTCCCACTCCTTGACGAGATTGAACTTCACCTTACCACGCTCCACAGTCTCCACCATGAGGTTCTGTACTTCCAGACCGCCACCTACTACAGTGAATGTTTCGCCGGCAGAAGAAGCCAGCAACTCCTCGTCTACCGCATCATAGAGATAGAAACCGATGACGGTGTAAGTACCCGAAGCGAGTTGCAGTTTTTCACTTCTCAGACCGTACTCTGCATTCTCTGAATTATAAGAATTGAGCACCAGTGTCTGAGACACAGTTGTACCGTTGTGCTCCATGACCACCTTGATTTTCTTGGCATCATCCAATTTCTCAAGTTTGTCAAGGGCAGCAGCACGGGTAGCTCTAGAAGAAACCTTCTTGCTGAGCTTGAACTGCACATATCCGTATGTGCCGTCCCAGCCTCCGGTCTCATCATCCGAGCAACTTGTTGCTGCAAAGGTCAGGAGAGAGACCAAGAGCAACAAGAGTGCCTTTGAAAATATTTTCATTCTGTTCATTACTTTCTCTTGCTTCTAAATCCCATATTATTGATAATGACTACTCGCTGGCATACTCTCTGCATGTCGTTGAAACCAGCAAGGATAGGATAAGTGAGCTCATCGGCATTCAAGCCAACATAGATACCCTTATCGTCCTGTCCTACCTCGTAGTTTTCATCAGGAACAGGGTTTCCTGTACCGTCGTAAATGACTACGTTTGCTCCAGCTGAAGGATTCCATCCGTCAATCTGAGGATAAATGGCTACATAACCACCATAAACTGTTGATTCAAATACATCTTTACCAGTATAACTGAAGATGCCCTCAGCATATGACTTAAAGTCCTCATTGGTTGTCAAGGCACAATCTACATTCATACCCATGCTGGTAACAATAGGAGCAGTAACCTCAGAATCGCCCTTCTTTTCTTCCTTCTGTACAACATCCATCAGGAAGTAACGGTCGTAATCGCTCTTCACTGTCATGAAGTCTTCCTCCAGCATTTCATCGAGACCGTTATCGAAAGTTGCGTAAACGCTCTGTGGCAATGCATAAACCAGGAACTCACGGCTTCCGCTGCTCAAGGCATCAATAGTGAGCTTAACGTCACCCTTCTCACCCTGCAACTTCACAGCACCGGATGTTTCCTCGCGCAGACCATCTTCCTTTTTATCGAAGACTACCAGCTGGTAAGCATCACCCAAGGTCTTGAGGGTGAAAGGAACGAAGTTGTAGAAGGTGAAATCGTTGGTATCACCACCATTCAGGCTAGAACCATTCTGAGTGAACACCTTACCATCGAGAGATACATTCCATACTGCCCACTGTGAAGAGGTTGGATAAGTAACATCCATGGTGCTGGTGGTCATACCATTATAGATAACAGGTATGGTTACAGCAGCCTTGCCATCCTCAGAAGTGAAGGTGATGGTGTAGTTGCCGTCCTTAGCGATGGCATACTTAGCACTTACGCCCTGATTCTCCTTGAAGGCAACACCGCCTACAGCATCCTTGTTAGGTGTACCTACCAGGAAGCCGCCTTCCAAGTCTACCCAAGCTGGAGTATTGGTAACCGCAAAACGGAAGTTTGACTTTACGGTAAACTTGGTGTATACATTGTAACCTACAGTGATACCTGTCTTGGTGATATCATTGCCATCCGCATCGTAAACCGTCAGTATATGGTCGGCAGCCGAACGCTTAACCTCAGCGATGGCAACCTTCTGACCACCCATATTCAGGAAGAGCTGAGCCACGCTCATATCATCGCTGGCATCATCACCAGTAATCTTAACCTTGATGGTCTGCTTGCCTGCAGTACCATTGAGTACGAAGGCGTCTGTTTTCTCGCCCTGCACCAGTTTACACCAGATTTTGTCTGAAGAAAGGCTCCAGCTCTCGTTAGCATCGAAGGTGAAGTTCAACTCAGCGCCAGCTGCACCGCCGATAGTCTTTACCTGTGGGAACACAGGAGTTACGGCATCGTCATCGCTGGAACAAGCTGTGAACAGAGTCACTGATACCAGCGCCATCAATACGAGCCAATATTTTGAAATCAATGTTTTCATTTTCTTTTTATTCTACGATTAATATCCTTGTTCTTTCAATTTCTCTGCCTCTGCATCGCTGATCCATTCATACATGGTGATGAAGGTTCCTACGTTGCCGAAGGTTGAACCATCCTTGTTGTCAACACTCATGGTGACATACTGCAATACATAGTTCTGGCAGGTATTATAATAAGAGGTGTAGAAAGATGGCTGGCTGATGCGCAACTTGCCATCTCCATAGATGGTGCCGAACGCCTCACCGGTCTCACCGGCTATCTGATCGTCCATCTCTACCTTTGGCTCCAGGATGTTATTGGTATTGAACTTCAACTTCAGGTTGTAGCCCTTGTAGTAAACATCCTTCAGCAGAACGGTATTCTCCTCGCCTTCCACTACCTCGGTCTTGATCAGACGGTTGGTTACGTTGTTCAAGTACTGGTTGTAGAAGGTAGATGTTACCATGCACCAGCCAGAGAAGTTGTGGATATCGAAAGGACAAGACTTCTGCATCACCACGTGGGTGTAGTCCTTGTAAAGCTCTGTCCAGTTATACTTCTCCGGAATCACCAGCTTCAGGGTGAAGCCCAGAGAGTCGGTTTTGCCGATGTTATCATAGATACCCTGAACCTGTACGTTTCCTACCATCTCTCCCGCCTTGATCGTAACGGTGTTGTTGAGGATGCGATAGTGCTGTCCCTCGATGGCATTGCTCTGCTTATCTACAACCTCCACGCCGAAGGTGCGGTCGTAATCAACCTTCTCGGTAGCCGAAACAGGAACATTGAAAACCTCGTTGGTTTCCTGCACGGCATACTGATAGAGCGTATCAGAGAACATGATATGACTTGGACCCGAATAGGTGGTATAATCCTGCGAACAGCTCGCAAGAGCGATGAGTACAGCCACGGCTGCCAAACATCCCATCATTATTTTCTTCATGATCGTCTCCTTATTTTATTTGTTACTTTCATTAGGCTCAATCTCCGAACCCGGTGCCTCCAGCTCATGCTGTGGGATAGGCCATACGAAGAGTGGGTCGTCCTTTTCTACCTTCAGGCTACTCTGTACGAAGTTGGCTGCTGGCTGGTCACTCACCTTACGGCTGAATCCCTTGTGCCAGCGCTTCAGGTCGTTCAGGCGGAAGCCTTCCATATAGAGTTCCTTCACACGCTCCGACTCGATAACGGTCAAGGCGTTGCTCTCGCTCAACGCGGTGTTACCACCATAAGAAGAGTAGCGGGCGGTGCGCAGGGTTGAGATATCCTTACCTGCCTTGGTGTAGTCCTTCTTCATTGCATAAGCCTCAGCACGGATCAGATACTGCTCGGCAAGACGGAATACCATTGGCTGGTGAACGTGAAGGATATTGTTGTTCAAGAAGGTGGCATCACCGAAATACTTGCTCAACAAAGGCCACTGCAAGCCGTGCTCATAACCTGTTACACGAGTAGTGAAGATGGCTGCGGCACGGAGGTCGTTGCTGTCGAATGAGTTGATAACCCAGGTTTCAGGAACATAATCAGGACGATAAGTCACGAAATTGTAGTTATCAAAGACAGTACCCAAGGCACCACCATAGCTATTCACGGTGAAACCAACCTTCCAGATAGCCTCACGGGAATCACCATTGGTCCAGATATACTTGTAATCCTTCACCTGGTTGGAATAGGTGTTGGAAGAAGCCTTCTCCAGGGTATAGAACTTGCTGCCGATTACCTTAGAAGCATACTTGATGGCATCGTCGTACTTGTGCATATATAAGGATACGCGCGCACGCAAGGCATGGCAGGTATATTCATTGAAGTAAATCTCGTTGTAGAGACTTCCGATGAAGTCATCACCTACCTTCAGATATTCAGCCGCCTTATCGAGATCGCTCAATACGAATTCGTATGATTCCTTCAGGGTAGCTCGCTTCTGAACCTCATCGCCCTTGTAGTGCTCTGTAAGTACTACGCCGAGTTCCTTCTCTGCCTGCTCATCGCTATCGTAAGCCTTGCAGAAGCACTTGATCAGTTCTGAGTAAGCCAGGGCACGGGCAAAGTAAGCCTCGCCCTCATACTGCTCCAACTTATCAAGCTGCTTGTCATCAGTAGTTGCTGCCTTTACCTTATCAACATTGTCAAGCAGGAAATTGCATCGGTTGATCACATCATAAAGGTCGGCATAAACCGATTCGATGTCGGTGTTGGTTGCCTTGATGTCTTTCCAGCGATAGATGTCGCCGTAGGCATTAGAGTAGCCCTTTACGCAGAATACGAAGTCTGCCTGCAAATCTGGCAGGATAGTCAGATTGCCCGAATACAAGGCGCTGCTCTTGAAACTGTCGTAGATACCGATCACCAGCTTATCCACATCTTCCACCTTGTTGATAGCCTCATCCATGCGGATGGAATCCTCTGGATATTTTTCAAGACAGGAAGACAGCGAGAGGGTCAGGATACCCGACAGGATGTATGTCTTTATATTTCTGATATTCATTTTATTTTCTCCTTTCTAGCTTAGAATTGCAGTTCCACACCCAGGGTAAACTGGCGTGAAGCTGGATACTGCGCCTGGTAAATATTGGATGAAACCTCTGGGTCCAAGCCGTTGAAACCGGTAATGGTGAAGAGGTTCTGTGCCTGTCCGTAGATGCGAACCATAGAGAAGAAGTTGGTCTTGCGCAACAAGCTCTGTGGCAACGAATACGACAGACTGAGATTCTTCATTCGGAGGAACGATGCGTTCTCCAGGAAGCGGTCGTCAAGCTGGGTTACCTCACCCCAACGTGGAATGTCGGTAATATCGCCCGGCTGCTTCCAACGGTCGTACAACAGACGGTTTGACTGGTTGTAAGCAGTTCCGAAGGTTACACCACTCTCCTCGAAGAAGCGGTCGTTGTTGATGACGTAGCGTGTACCAATCCAGCTGAACTGGGCAGAAAGCTGCAAGCCTTTCCAACGGAAGCTTGTACCGAAACCACCCATCCAAGGTGCATCGTATGTCTTGCCTGTCATCACCTTGTCGCTCTCACGGAACTCGTTGGTCACGTTGCCGTTCTTATCATACCAGAGCTGCTCACCATTTGCTGGGTTCACACCGGCATAACGGTTCAGGAAGAACTCGCTTACAGAGTGACCTACCACATACTTCAAACCGGTGGTTGAGTTTACATACTCGGTTACACCGTTATAAAGTTCCTTCAGGCGGTTCTGGTTGTAAGATACGTTGGCGCTTACATTCCAGGTGAAGTCACGGGTGCGGATTACATCACCGTCAGCGCTCAGCTCAATACCCTTGTTAGCCATCACACCTACGTTCTTCCAGCGATAGCCCTCGCCGGTAACGGTATAAGACTCAGGAACGCGCATCAGCATATTGGAAGTACGCTTGTAGTAAGCCTCGAAGCTGAAGTTGATTCTATCGAGGAAGCCCAAGCGGAGGGCGAAGTTGTTTGCCCAGGTTGACTCCCAACCCAATTCCTCGTTACCACTCTGTGATGGATAGAAACCGGCAGTATCATCGTAATTGGCACCACCAGAAACCAAAGCCAGGTGATAATAGTTTGGAATCTCAGAGTTACCCGATGTACCTGTACTTACGGCAAGCTGAGCAGAGCTGAGCCACTTTACATCCTTCAGCCAATCGGTAGATTTCACATTGTACATGAAACCGAGTGACCAGAAGGTACCCCAGCGATGATCCTTACCGAAACGTGAAGAAGCATCGGTACGCAGAGAGAAGTCAGCATAGTAGAGCTCCTTATAGTTATACTCGCCACGCATGAAGAATGACAGGTAAGAGTAGTCAGAAGATGAATCTGCCCAGCGGCTGGCACGTGTACCTGATGATACATTGGTCAGGAGATCGCTGGTCTGACCCTTGGAATATACCTGGAAACCCTCTGAGTGGAAATTGACAGCCTCCTGACCCAGCATCACGTTGAACGAATGGATATCGTTCAGGGTGAAACGGTAGTTAGCCGTAGTGGTCTCTGTCAAGTTGATGGCATCGCTGCTCTGGCGTGCCGCAGTACCCTGTCCGTTATTTGAAGAGAGACTTGGGAACGACTGGAGGAACGCTGTAGAATGAGTGAAATCGGCACCAAACTGAGTACGGATAGTCAGATTCTCTATCGGATAGATTTCAGCATACATGGTAGAGAGTACCTTATATTTCTTGTTCTTGATAGGATTCAAGCCCATGTAAACGATAGGGTTCTCGCTGGTTCCAGCCCAGTTGCCTGCAGCAAGTGAAGCCAGACTGCCATCCTTAGCGTATGGATTCCAGTAAGGCAGCATGAATCGGCATGCAGAAATAGGAGTAACGGTATTATAGCTACCGTCGTCAGCCTGCTGAGCTTCCTCATAGGCTGCCATGGTGTTGGTACCTACCTTCAACCACTTGCCAGCCTTTACATCAGCATTGGTACGGATGTTGTAACGGCGGAAGGTTGAATTCTGTGCGATACCATCCTGATCGTAGAAACCACCAGAAACATAGTAGTTCAAGCGGTCGGTAGCACGGTTGATAGAGAGTTCGTAGCTCTGCAGCGGAGCGCGGTCGTTGAATACCTCATCCAGCCAGTTTACATTTACTCTTGAAAGGAGGTTATAATCCTTACCAGTATCCAGACCTACTTCTTTCTCAAACTGGATACGCTCGTCGGTATTCATCATTTTCCAGTTGGTCTGTGCCAACTCAGAGAAACCATACTGTGCACGGAGCGTAATCTTCGCCTTGTCCATCGCCAAGCCTCGCTTGGAAGTGATCACAACCACACCGTTGGCAGCACGTGCACCATAAATAGAGGTAGAAGAAGCATCCTTCAATACAGAGATACTTTCGATGTCGTTAGGACTCAAGGTGTTGAAATCAGAGCTTGAGATTGGCACGCCGTCGAGGATAAAGAGAGGCGACTTGCCGGAGTTGATAGAGTTGGTACCACGGATCTGGAAGGTAGCCGCCTTGCTAGGTTCACCCGAAGAAGAGATGACCTGCAAACCAGTACTCTGTCCCTGCAAAGCTTGGTCGAAGCTTGCCGCCGGCACATTTTCTATCTTTTCAGACTTTACGGCAGACACGGAACCCGCAATGGTTCCCTTCTTTCTCACACCATACGCCACCACAACCACTTCATCCATCATCTTGGAATCCGAAGCAAGGGTGATGTTGAGCGTATTTGTCTGCGCTTTCACAACGTGCTTCTGCGTAACGCAACCCACATAAGAGTAGGCAAGCGTAGCCTTCGAAGCACCCTTAATTTCGATGGTATAGTTACCGTCAATATCGGTCACTACGCCATTTGATGTTCCCTCTTGCATAATGGTCACACCAATCATCGGTTCGTTGTCTTCAGCAGACACGACAGTACCCTTGACGCTGAAACTCTGCGCCAAGACCGATTGGATAGACAACAATACAAGTGAGACAAGTAAAAGAGTTAATCTTCTCATCCTTGTTTGTTTCAAGTTTATTAATTAATAATTATTATTTTTTTCTCATTTTTTTCTCGTTTGGTAAAAGCCGAAAGCACTCAGGGCGACACTTCGCCCCTCCATTTATACATTCTTTCACTAATATGCACGCATGGAAATACCTATTTAACTTAAATCGGTGCAAAATTACGAATATTTTCTTATTTGCCCAAGATTATCGCTTAAAATTTAAATGTTTGATATGAAATATCTATGTTTTTTAGCATATATGCTCATAAATTTAGTTAATTGTCGATTTTTTGTCAAATCCGATTACAGTTTGCTAAAACAAGTTCAATACATACTTTTTTTTGTTTCTATGCTGCCGTTTTCATAAAGCTGAAATTACGTCCCGACGTAGCTTGTACTACGTCGGGACGTATCTTTTGCTGCGTCGGGACGTAGCAAATGCTACATCGGGACGCATTTTTTACTGCATCGGAACGTATTTTATCAGCTGACTCAAGTAGCTCAATCAGCTGACTCAAGTAGCTCAGTCAGCTGACGCAGATATCTCGACAAGCCGAAGGATACGTCTCCATTAGCCTACGGAGTCATATCCGTAACCCGACGGAGTCGTATCCGTAACCCAATGCTGTCATATTCTTAACCCCACGCAGCCATATCTATAGGCAAACGGAAGCACTTCATTTATTTACCTCTTCACCTTCATGTATTCCGTAGGAGTCATGCCATACTCCTTGGAGAAGCATTTGGAGAAATAACTGCTGTTGGAAAAACCAACGGTATACATCACCTCGGAAACACTGAACTTGCCCTGGCTCAGGAGCTCGGCAGCACGGCTCATACGCATCCCACGGATATACTCTACAGGCGTACGGCCCGTTATCGCCTTCGTTTTGCGATACAGCTGCTTGCCACCTATGCCTATCACATCCTGCAACATCGAAACGTTGAAGTCGGAATCAATCATGTGCTTCTCTATCGCCTCATTAATCTCTTCGAGCAGACGCTTGTCTGCCACATCCAACTCGCTGACATCTACTTCCTTCTTTGCCCCTTCAGAAGATTCAGAGCGTGCAGGAACTGGTTCTGAGGATGATGACTCAGGCTCAGATACAGGCGAAGCGGATAACCCAGTGGCAACAGAAGATGACACCTCAGGTATCCTCACATTCAGGTAGCGGCCCATCAGAGCTGTCACCTCATCAAATGAATGATGAGCTACGGCAGCCTTCAAATCTTCCGTCAGACGGTTGAAGAAGTCCATACGCATCTGTACCTGCTCCAACACCTCAGCCTTCTGCTTCTGGGCATCAGCCAGTTCCTTGCGCAGAAAATACCAGCTTACCAGCCATGCTACAAACACGATGAGTGCCGTGATATAGAAGAGCTTGCACCACCAGGAGAGATACCAAGGCGGCAGGACGGAGATGTCGAGCGAATAAACCTCGGCAGCTATCTTGCCTTCACCATCCACGGCATGAACCGTAAGATGATAATCGCCATAAGACAAACCATTGTAGGTGATATCAATATTGCCGGAGTTCAGATAATGCCAGTCGTGGTCGCTGCCTTCGAGTTTGTAAGCATAAACGGCTGAAGGATGATCAGCAAAAGGAAGGTCGGTGAGCTGCAGGGTGAAGTTGTTCTCATCACTCTTCAGTTCCAAGATTTCTCCACGCTCCTCACAAGCCTGTCCGTTTACGATGATTCCAGCCAGCATCAGGCGGGTAAACTGCTTAGGCTTCTGTGCTACATCGGAACTGATTGCCACATAGCCGTCATTGCCGCCCATCATCACCTCATGAGTCTGTCTGCTGTAACAGATGTTGAGCGGCACAACAGAAGGAATCATGAAGCGCTGGCTCCCGCCCTCAGGATTGATTACGCAGCATTCATTGTCCGATACCACCCATATCTTGCCTTCCACATCGCACATGGTACTTACCTTGCCACCAATCTGCCATGTCTTGGAAGAAAAACTGTTACCCAGCACAGAACCGGCTGCATAATAACAGGTTACCGAACTGTTATCACCCATCCAGATATTGCCCTTGCTGTCTGCCATCAGATAGTTGATAACATCTGAGTTAGCTACCTGCACCACCTCCATATCGTTCGGATTGATGCAGTCGAGACGGGTATAGGTAGAAACCCAAATCCTACCCTTTCCATCCATCACCATCTGACCTACATGCAGACCAGAGAGCGCATTCTTTCCCTTGTCCGAGTAATGCCAGTCGGCTATGGTCTTGCCGCTCAGAAGAGCCGCCTTATCCATCACGAAGACACCGCCCTGATAAGAACCCATCCATATCCTGCCCTTCTTGTCCTGGAGAATATCGTAAGCCCAGGCAGTAGAATACTTGCCACTCTTATCGTAGACGATGAAGTTGCGCATCTGACGGGAACTGCGGTCATAGAAGTTGATGCCATGGTCGGTACAGATCCATACATCGCCGTCATGGTCTTCATAAATCTTGCGTACACGGTTATGACTCAGCGGGAAGGCAGAGCTGTTCTGCTTGTACCATGCCACATTCTGATAGCCTTCAGCATTCCGGGTGAAATGAATCAGACCGTTGGTACCGCCCATCCACCATTCGCCGTTACGGGTCTGGAGCATGGCATGCAGACAGTTGCCCTCACCCGACATCGTAATCTTATCGAGCGATACATAGCGGTAATAGGTATGGGTAGTGAGACGGGAGAGTCCATTGTCAGTACCCACCCATACATTCTGCCATTTATCTACAAAGCAAGCCCAGACGATGTTGTTAGGAATAGAAGCATCATCGCGGGAATCGTGGATATAATGGGTGATGGCATTGGAGAGTGCCATCTGATAGAGTCCGTTATCTGTTCCGATATAGAGATTGCCGGCAGCATCTGTAGAAAGACATTTGATGGAATTGCCGTTCAGAGCTGGAATCTGTGAGAAGTTCCTGAGCTGCAGGTCGGCACAATAGAGAGCGCCCTCGGTACCAATCCAGTAGCATCGGCGCTTGGCATCATAGGCGAGCGCATTGACCAACGGCTGTTCTCCGGCACGGAGCGGAATCAGTCTGCTGCCGAGACGCAGACCAGCAAGCGAACCTACGAGCAAGCCTCGCGGAGTAGAGAGCAAGGCATAGACATCGCCACCGAAGTCAGTCTTACCACCCTTGATATCGAGCACACGGAGTTCCTTCAGCTGCTTGCGCTTCGCCTCATCGGCAAAAGCCTTCATGGCTGGTGTTTCGGCATATTGATAAGATTGCGTATCGAATTTCAGGATGCCGTTGCCAGTAGCCAGATAGAGCATCCTGCCCTCGAAACCGAGCGCATTGACACGCGTATTGCTGAATGTATGTTCCTGAAAATGGCGATAGCCATGATAACCATCATAGCTGTAAAGACCGTTGTCGGTTCCGAGCCATATCATTCCATCACTGTCCTGGGTAATGGCACAAACGGACTGAGCACCTTCAAGGGAGGTGTTGACGAAACGCTGCGCATGGATGGCAAGCGAAATAAAGAGCATAGCAATTGCCATGCTGATGCGGTTTATAGGTTCTTTTGACTTTTTCATGCGTGCAAATTTACACATTATTCATGATAACGCCAAAAAATATCGGAGAAAATTCATAAAAAAAGAATCCCCTGGGAAAATAGCCGCTGCTATTCCCAGAGGATCCGATATAAACTATATACTTTATAACCAACTGAAATCTGTCTCAGTCATCTTATATTGCCTGGAGCGTAATCGACTTTTCGATATTTCGCTTGCTGTCTTTTACCTTCAGGATGATGTCACCCTTCTGCTTGCTGCTCTGTACGATAACTACGAGTTTGCCGGAGAAGAGTTTCATCTGTGGCTGGGTGAACGGTTCGAGCGATGTGGCATCGCCGTTGCAGGCTGCCTTGAAAGTGCCGGCACCACTCACCTCGAAGGTCAGTTCGTCATCGGCAAGCGGACATTCATTGCCGTCCTTATCCTGCAGACTCACAGTGATGAAGGCAAGATCGTTGCCATCGGCATTCAGCAGCACATTGTGCTCATCGGTACAGCCTTCTACCATGCAGGCAATAGGCTCATGATCAGGTGTTTCTACACTGAACTTCATCTGTGCAGGCTCGCCGGCAGTACGCTTCACGTCCTCGCCAACCTTTTCGCCATACTGGTTGTAGGTAACCACGCGAATCTCACCCGGTTCATACTTCACATTGTTCCAGCGCAGACGGTAGCGGTCCAACCGGCTTGACTTGTCCTTGCGAACCCTGCCCTGACTCTTGCCATTCACGAAGAGTTCGCCTTCCACACCATCGGTATAGCAATATACAGGGGTAACCTGTCCCTCTCTGCCCTTCCAGTTCCAGTGAGGAAGAAGATGGGTAGTATGCTGCTGCTCGTTCCAGCGGGCACGATACATATAGTAGCGGTCCTTTGGAAGTCCGGCAAGGTCGCAGATGCCGAAGTAGCTGCTGCGGCTTGGCCAGTAGGTATCGTAAGGAGTCGGCTCGCCCAGATAGTCGTAACCGGTCCATACAAACTCACCGATTACCCAACTGTAGTCATCCTGCATCTTCCAGTCATCATCCGGAAGATTGCTCCAGGAACAGTATTCGGTATCATAGCTTGAGCACTGACCATCAGGATAGGTAGCCTTATCACTTACCACTACCGGGAACTTGTATACGCCACGGGAACTGACCGTAGAGGCGGTTTCAGAACCGAGGAGGAATCCCTGAGGCAACTGCTCGATATTCTTATAATATTTATGTACGCGATAGTTGAAGCCCGGAACGTCCATTACCTGGGCAAATCCACTCTTCAGGGCATCCTCAGCCCTATCCATACCCTGGGTTACAGGACGGGATGGGTCGTACTGATGACAGAGATCCTGCAGATGCTTGGCAATCTCCATACCCTCCTTGCTCCACTGCTCAGGAATCTCGTTACCGATACTCCACATGATGATGCTAGGATGGTTGCGGTGATGCTTCACCAGATTGGTGATGTCCTTGTCGCTCCACTCCTTGAAGAACTTGGCATAGCCATTCTTGCACTTAGGATAAATCCACATATCGAAGCTCTCTGCCATTACCATCATACCGAGGGAATCGCAGATTTCCATCTGCATGGTAGAAGGCATGTTGTGGGCTGTACGGATGGCGTCGCAACCCATCTCCTTCATCGTCTTGATCTGGCGGATGAGGGCAGCCTTATTCTCTGCAGCTCCCAACGGACCGAGGTCGTGGTGCAGGCAGACACCCTTGATCTTGCGGGTAATGCCATTGAGCTGGAAACCATTATTCTTGGATACCGAGATGGTACGGATACCGGTCTTCAGCGTCTGGACATCAGCCACCTTCTTTCCTTCATATCGGGTTAACTTCACCTGATAGAGATAAGGAGATTCCGGAGACCAGAGCTGAGGATTTGCTACTTTCAGGGTAGTCTTGATGGCTGGGGCGGCACCAGAGATAGTCTGCTCGGCAACCTTTGTACCAGCCTCATCGAGCAAGGCGATGACGGTTTTTCCCGACTTTCCAATCTTTCCTTCCAGCAGGGCGTTCACTTCCACTTCGGCTTCCTGCTTGTCTGCTTTCAGGGTACGCACGAAGGTATCCCAGGTAGAGAAATTCTCGTTGCCGTAAAGTTCCACGGAAACCGGACGGTAAAGACCGCCACCTGGATACCATCGGCTGCTTTCCTCTACATTGTTGAGATGAACCTCTACGAGATTCTTCTTTCCGCCAAACTTCACGTAAGGTGTGATGTCGATGCGGAAGGCATTGTAGCCGTAAGCCCATCTGCCAGCCTCCTTACCATTCACGCTCACTACAGGCTGACTCATCGCACCATCAAATACGAGGACGGCACGCTTGTAGCCCTTCGGCAACTGAAGATTCATCTTATACATACCCTCTCCAATCCAAGGGAGAGCTCCAGAGCGTCCCGACTTCTCGGTTTTCTCCTTTTCGCCATTCTGCTCGATAGCCACCATCTGCAGGTCCCATTTCTTGTCGAAAGGACCCGCGATTGCCCAGTCGTGAGGCACGGCTACCTGAGACCACGCTTTGCCATCGCGGGAGAAATCCCACGATGGCAAATTAATGACTTTTCTGCTCTGCGCCTGGCACATGGTAGAAAGCGCCAGGGCGAGAGACATGAAAGTAATGCTTCTCTTGATCATATCTTTTTCTTCTAAGTTAGTACAATATTCCATTTTAAAATTCGCTTCTATCGCTCCCATAGGAAGCGAAGAAAGCTAACTTGCCCGATTACTTGAAAGCATCGAGTGCAGCGGTTGGCTTGCCGCTGTTGTCGAAGGCTCCCTTGTCGTAGCCGTTCCAGCCGCTGTTGCACTCAGGCTCCCAGTAGAACACGCCCTCGCAGGTAGAGATTGCCTTGCAGCCATCCACCATCTTCTTGAGGAATGGAGCGGCATTCTCAGAATTCCACACCATACCAATCTCTGAGATGATGACATCGCAGTTGTATTTGCCGGAAAGGGTCTTGATGTTGCTGAGACAGTCATCAGAAACCTGCTCCCAGGTCTTGTCAGTAATCCAATCTGGATAGAGCGACATACCGATGACATCCCACTTGGCTCCATTCTGCTTCAAGCCATCAAACATCCAGGTATATTGGCTCAGATTGTTTCCCTTATCGAGATGCACAATCACCTTTGCCTCCGGATAAATCGCCTTGACGGCATCATAACCGGCATTGATGTAAGCGGCAAAGTTCGCCATGTTCTTAGAGGCACGGCCTGTCACCTTCAGAGCAGCATCGCCTTCCTCATCATTCCAGAGCATTCCGTCGGTGGTTTCATTACCCACCTGCACCCATTCTACGTTGACACCTCTTGCCTTCAAGGCATTCAATACATCCTTGGTATGATCGGCAACCGCCTGCTTCATCTGCTCGAAATCATAGTTTTTCCAGGCAGCAGGAACACCCTGCTTTCCTGGGTCTGCCCAGGTATCAGAGTAGTGGAAGTCAATCATCAGACGCATACCGAGCTGCTGAGCTCTCCATGCCTTTGCCACCACATCATTCTTTCCGTTCCATCCATCCTTTGGATTTACCCATACACGAAGACGGATGGAGTTCATGCCGAGGTCGCGGAGAAGCGCCATGCACTCAGTAGCCTTACCGTTAGCATTATAGAACTTCTTTCCGTTCTGCTCCATCTCAGTAATCCAACTTACATCGGCTCCCTTGGCGAAGCCACTCATATCGTATGTCTTCTCCTTTTCGGGAGTGGTATTATCATCATTGCTGCAACTTGTTCCCGTAATAGAAAACAAGAGTGCTGAAGCCAGCAATATGGCTTTTCCAAATATATTCTTCATTGCTATTTTTCTTATTAATTATTCATATTTCCATGTCATGGTGTTGAGGTCGGCGGTAACGGTAACTTCACCACCAGTTACATCATCCTTGAACCAAGGATTCCACTTGTCGTCTGCCGTAGAAAGATTAAACATCTTATCATTACTTGGCTCGCAACCATACCATGTTTGCTTGTCATCCTTGTTGGCTCCTACATAGATAAACATAAATCCTTCCCAAGCTGTTGGCTTGTACTTGCAGGTATAAACACCATCGCTCACCTTATTCATCACGGCAAGTAGGCTGTTGCCATCCTTGCTGAACATGCAGAGAGTATGGCTAACCTCTGGCTCTGGAGTTGTCTGGTCGCCCTCAACGATGGTATATTCCAACTGACTGTGCTCACCAACCTTCACGGTTATGGTATAAGTACCCGCCTTGGCAATATTCACGCTGCCAGCACTTTCAGAGTCTGTCATCTTGCCATCAGCCAAAGTATAGTTCATTGTCTTCACCACAGCTGCAGCATCTTCTGTACCTGTAGCCTTGCTGTACTCAGCGCCTGTAGCTACGATGCTGACTGGAGTATTATCGGCTGTAGTTGTAATGACCTTGGTCCAAGCATAGTTAGGAGCATCGTAGGTCATATCTTCACCATTCAGTTGGAAAGATTTGAGGAGAGTTGGCTTAAATTCCTTAGCCTTTGTATCAATAACTGCATAATAGATACCAGCCTGACCAGGGAACCAGAAACTCCATGCTGACTCGGTATTATCCATTTCGTACACATGACCATCTTGTCCTACATTACCCCAAATGGTACCATCGTTTTCCTTACCCCAGAAGTTGAGCCAAGAAGAAGCATTCATATAGCCGGAATAAACTCCATCAGAATTAGGAGAATAGAGATAGGTAAGGGTTTGTTCCTTAGTATCCTTATCCAAGATATTGATGTAACTCATATCAATGAGGTATGGAGTAACCTTTACCTGGCAGACATTGCTGTAAGCGGCATCAAGATTGCTACCCATCTGACTCTTGATACGGAAATAGAGAGGTGAACTCACATCGGGTGTCAAGCCGAGATCCTTGGCTGCAGCATTGAGGTCAGCACCGGTGAAAGCCTTGGAAAGGTCGGTTACGGTGTATTCCTTTTCTGAAGTAAAGTTCTCTGAGGCTGATACCTGCAGATAAGTTTTCAGCACTCCACTGCCCGCAGGCTTGGTTTCATCGCTCGAAAGCAAGGTAGGATTCTGCCAAGCCAACGAGAGAACAACGTCCTTACTGTTATCTACAGACAGCTTCACATCGGATGCCGATGCCATCAGATCGGATGCCTTGAAGCCATCCAGATATATCTTGTCGCCACTCTCGTCGCAACTCACCAGGGCGGTGAGTGCGCAGAGAAGCATCATCAGGTTTCTAAATATCTTTTTCATTCTTTTATCCTATTAATAGTTGTCGTTATGAAGATTTGGATTTGCGGTAAGCTCGGTGTTAGGGATTGGATAGATGTTGTACTTGCTATCCACTGCCTGTCCGTCGTGAGTTCCACCCTTCCACTGCCAGATGTACTTATTAGTAGTAAACTGACCATAGCGAATCAAGTCGGTACGGCGATAACCTTCATGATAGAGTTCACGGGCACGCTCATCGAGGATGAACTGGAGGAAGGCTTCTTTTGATGAGAAGTTCTCTTTCCATACTTGTCCTCTAGGATTTCCATTTTCATCTTTTCCATATGCACGCTCGCGTACCTTGTTAATCCAATAGATAGCACCCTGCTTGCGGGAATCACTTTCAGCATCGCTACCACCAGCCCAGTCGTCCAATTTATCCTTGTCTTCAACAGTACGAGCCACGCACTCGGCATACATCAGATAGACATCAGCCAAACGGAAGAGAGGGAAATCGGTTTCTACACCTGCATCGGCAGTATTGGAAGCGGTAGTACCATCATCCTTCAGGTTGCTCCACTTCTCAGAAAGATAGCCGGCGGTTTCATCGGTCATGCTGGTTACATCCTTGCTCTGACCATTGGTAAAGAACTTGCAACGCTTGTCACCATTGCCATCGATATCGGTCTGGGTAAACTTATCCACGAACTCCGGACGGAGACGGAATTCACTCCAGCCAGCAGTAACACCATAATCGGCTACATTCTGGTTGGCATTCGACATACTCACCTGTCCGCAAATCAGATAGGTAGATGATCCCCAGCTTACGGTATGCTCTGCGCTTACCGGCAAGGCGAATATAATCTCGTTGGTACGCTTGTCGTTATCTGCATTGAAGAGCTTGCTGTAATCAGGCTCCAAAGAGTAGCCCATATTCATCACCTTCTCGCAAGCCTCCTTGCACTCAGCATATTTGGCAACACCAGTATAAACCTCGCTGTTTAGATAAAGCTTGGCAAGCAAGGTATAGGCAGCACCCTGAGAAACCTGACCGTAAGGACAGGTAGAAGCAGGAAGCATATCGCCAACGCAATCCTTCAACTCACTCTCGATATAATCGAATGTCTGCTGAGGAGTATAACGAGGAGGAATGTAGCTGCCTACAGGGTCGTTCTCTGTCACCATCGGAATGTTGCGATAGAAATCGAGGGCATGGTAATAGAACAGAGCGCGCATAAAACGAACTTCTGCCTTATACTCCTTCATCTTCTCAGCATCAGCACCTGAGAAACTGGCACTGTTGGCATTGCGCAGGAACTCATTGCAGAGGGCGATGTTGTAATAGATGCGATAATACATATCTGATACCCACGCATCGTTGGCATCCCAAGAGAGATAGGTAAGACCCGTAGTCTGCTCACCTGTAAGCCAGGTAGAGGCAAATTCATCGGTACCACACTCCTGCATATTGATAAACATACGCATGTAGTCGAAACCTGCTCCTTTATTCAATACGGATTCCATATCCTTATTATCGCCGCCCTTACCCTGACCACTGGTCACCATGGCAGCATAAATCTTACCCAGCACAGCCTCGTAATTGGCAAGCGAGGTATAAACATCCTTAGAGGTTGTCTCTGTATGAGGATATTGGTCGAGATCGGAAGCACAGCTGGTTGTGCCTGTCAGCACCGCTGTTCCCATCATCATACTATATAATATATTCTTAAGTTTCATTGTTATCTGTTTTGATTGTTAGAACTGAAGTCCGAGGCTTACTGAGTAAGTGCGAGGACGTGGATAGAATGAGTTGTCCATTCCGTTTGGCACCTCAGGATCTGTACCTGAGTAACCGGTGATGGTGAATACATTTTGTACCATTGCAGATACGGTGAGCGAAGCCCACTTGTTGATCTTGCCTACATTGTAACTCAAACTCAGGTTGTCGAGTTTCAGGAACGAAGCATTCTCTACGTAGTAATCAGAGAGATACTGACGGGTCTTGAAACCTGTCTTCAGGAAACTGGTGTTGAGGTTGTTGAGCTGTGAGTTGTTGTAGCTTACTGTCTCAAAAGCACCTGTACTCATACCCATGCCGTTGTATACATAGTTGTCGATGTTGGCACGGAAACTCATACCGAGTGTCAGCTGCTTGTATCTCAAAGATGTGCTCAAGCCCATGATATACTTAGGGGCTGGAGAATGATAGCGGTAGAGATCGGCATCATTGATTTCACCATCGTTGTTGAGATCGGCATAAGCACCCTCGATTGGCTTGCCTGTTTTAGAGTCGTAGAGCTGATGGTATACATAGAACATGTATGGCTCATATCCCTCTGAGAGTACCTGGAACTGGTAAGCATCGATAGATGGACCTACCTTCACGTTGGTCTGGCTTCCACCCTTTGTCAATGAAAGGTTCTTCACCTTCATGTTCTGCCAGGTAAAGTTGTAGCTCAGGTTCCACTCCCAGTCCTTGGTCTGGATAGGGGTGGCATTCAGAGAAACCTCGATACCCTTGCTGTCTACATTACCTACGTTGGTAAGGATAGTCTTTGAGAAGTTGGTACCTGCTGCTGTTGGTACTGATGCCAACAGGTCCTTGGTCTTACGGGTATAGAAATCGATGGCACCACCGATACGGCCATCCAGGAATCCGAAATCAAGACCGAAGTTCCAGGAGGTTGTAGTCTCCCACTTCAAGTCTGATACGTATGCCTCAGGACGGTAAGTATTGATATACTGTCCGTTGATGAATGCTTCGGCACCTGTCACGCTGTAGGTATAAACCGGCAGATAGTTGTAGTTGCCGATACCTTCCTGCTGACCGGTAACACCATAGCTGGCACGGAGTTTCAAGTTAGAAAGTACCTTCTGGTTCTTCAACCAAGGCTCTTCTGTCAAAGTCCAGCCCAAAGCAACAGATGGGAAAGTACCCCAACGGGTATCCTTAGAGAAACGGGAAGAAGCGTCTCGACGAACGGTAGCCGTCAGGAGATACTTTCCATCGAATGAATAGTTGATACGTCCGTAATATGACAACATTACATGACGGTAATCTGATGCCTTTACGGTTGACAGGTTTGTGCCTGCCGCACTTTTGGTATAATAAAGAGGTGTAGTACTCTTCCAGTACTGGTAGTCGTAACCGGCTGTCAGATCTACATTACTCTTGATATCTTCGAAATACTTCGCATAGTTGGCATAGAGGGTAAGCAATCGGTTCTCGTTCTTCTGAGGACCATACTTGTAATCGCTACCGCCCAAAGACTCATCCTTGTTGTAGCTCTGTGCTGCGTAGGCAGGAACATAAACGGTTCCGTCGCCCTTGGCATAGTCAGCACCCACGGTAGCATGGAGCTTGAGGTCTGGCAGGAAATGAACCTTGTAATCTACATCCATCGAACCGATGAAGCGGCTTACCTTACTCTTTGAATCATACAGATCAACCAGACCACGAGGGTTTCTTACACCGGCATTCACTGGATAGCCATCAGCATCGAGTGCCTCGTTGTAACCACCATACTTGTCGTTACCGGAATAAACCGGGATGGTTGGGTTGAATGTGGCAGCTGCCCAAACGGCACCACCATTATTGAATGAGTTGTTATTGAGGGTTCCCTTGGCATTGATGGTCAACTTCAGGTGATCCTGGAAGAAGCTAGGAGTCAATACCACGTTACCTGTCCAGCGCTCTACATTGTCCTTGCGAACCAGACCGCTCTGGTTGTAATAGCCTACAGACACGCGGAATGGCAACCACTTGTCGATGCTGCCGCTCACGCTGAGGTTATTATCTGTACCGAAGGCAGTACGGTAAACCTCATCGTTCCAATCGGTATTGGCTGTACCGAGCAATGACTTTTGGTTATCTGTACCAAACTGGTTGATGACATTCACGAATTCATCACGACTCAGCATATCTACCATCTGCGCACGGGTCTGCAAACTGTTGGTGGTATTGAAGTTCACCTTTACAGCACCCTGCTGTCCCTTCTTGGTGGTAATGATGATGACGCCGTTAGATGCACGGGAACCATAGATGGCTGTAGAAGAAGCATCCTTCAATACAGTCATGCTCTCGATATCAGAAGGGTTGATCATGCTGAGGAAGTTGCTGCTGTTACCAGAGATACCACCCTGCTCCAATGGCACGCCATCGAGCACGATAAGAGGGTCGTTGCTGGCATTCAGAGAGGCACCACCACGCACACGGATGGTACTACCGGCAGAGGCAGAACCACTGTTGGACATAATCTGTACACCCGAAACCTTACCGTTGATCAACTGTTCTGGAGAAGAAACGAGACCTTTGTTAAAGTCCTTCGATTTCACGGTAGCTACGGAACCTGTCAGATCACTCTTTCTTGCCGTACCATATCCGATGACCACGACATCAGCCAGCGCCTTGCTGTCAGATTCGAGTTTCACCTTCATATTGTCTGAGATAGAAAGTACCTTATCAATATAACCGATATAAGATACCTTGATCTTCTTGGCTGAAGAAGATACCTGAAGACTGAAGTTACCGTCAAAATCAGTAACTGTACCGCCCTTTTCGCCTTCCACCATGACAGTGGCGCCAATCAGAGCCTCACCATTCTGCGCATCAGTCACCTCACCTTTGATGGTTCTTGTCTGCGCCATGAGTTGCAGACATCCGATGACGAACAATGCCACGAGAAGCAAACTTCTCTTTGCTAAATTCTGGATTGCTTTCATTGTTTTACTTTTAGGTTGCGTTTTACGTTTAAATGAGTTTGCGTTTAAAATTGTTTTCAGTTGCAAAAGTAGAGAAAAAAGAAGAAAACAGCAGATAGATTTAAGACAAAAATAATGAAAAAACGGACAAAAGCAAATCTTTATCTAGCTTTTGTCCGTTTTGTCATTAAAGAGGCAGGAATCTTTAAATCAGTTCTATACCTTTACTCTTTTACAGGTACGAGTTTAATACCGAAGAGGTTGCATGTATCCTGCTTTGTAATAGTATGAGAACCTGCATCCAATGTTACAGTCATTGTCTTAGCTGTTGAATCAATAACTGCATTTACTTCAGCAGGCTTCTTTCCATCAATTTTGGCGTTCGTCTTGCTATCTGCAGAACTGAAATAAAGGGTCATTGTGACTTTCTTATCAACAGTTACTGAGATATTAGTTGCAGACTCCATCTTTACACAAGTAGAATATGAAGTGCCGTCAATAGTAGCAGTTCCCTTATTTGTAGCATAGTTACCTGAAACTGTTACTATGCTACTTGAAGGCTTAGAATCTGTGAATGTTACCAAAACAGTACCCTCGATAGGAGTTACAGTACTGCCACCTTCTGTCGTACCACCAGTAGAGCCACCAGTACTACCACCTTCGCCAGTTGCATTACTCTCACCGAACACTTTAACAACACCAGAAGTATAAGAGTCGAGAAGGCTTGCCAAAGCAGGCAATGGCTGCTGGTGACCATTGGTTACTACCGTCTCATCAGGAATAACGAAATCAATGTCACCATGATTCAAACGACCTGCACCATAGAAGCCTTCTACGATAGAAGGAACATCTTCTGCCTTATCTGCAGCGTATGCATACATGAGGCTTGAGTTGGTATCGAAGTTGTTGTAAGAAGTTCCACCTACCAAAGTCTTTACGCTTGCAGGAACCTGCTCACTTGGATCAGAAACCTCGTAGGCATCGAAGCTTGTATTGTTTTCTGCGTATGTGATATAGCTGAAGTTATCAGGCTTGTTGGCAAATACATTGCCGTATGCCTTAATCAAACCACCTTTCTCACCAGAGAAAGTACCATCACCCTTGGCATCAGTACCCTGCAAAGAGCTCATGATAGGACGCTTAACAGCATCAAAGTAATTAGACTCCATGAATATACTTGAACCACTGGTTGCACCAATACCATAAACATCACAATGCTGATAGTAGTTGTTGTACATGTGAACACTCATGGTACGAACGCGAGCCATACGAGAGTCTGAATGGTCGAACCAGTTGTGATGATAAGTAATCCAGTTTTCACCAGTTTCACTCTTCATACCACACATAGAAGCCTTACCATTATCCCAGAAGCGGTTGTAAGCTACAGTAACATACTTAGAATCGCCCTTGATGTCTACAGTACCGTCACCCTTAGCCTGGTCGGCAGCACTACCCTTCTTGCCATAGAAGAGATCCATATTGTGAATCCATACATGAGAGTTTTTAGTATCAAGAGACATGGCATCATCCAGGCAACGCATGATAGCAAAGTTACGGAACTCTACACTCTCAGCCTCTCTAAGCAAGAAGCCGAAGCCATATACGGTAGCATCATCACCGACACCTTCGAATGTCATATTCATCATAGCTCCCTTAATCTGCAATCCTTCAGCAGAACTTGAAATGTGATCCAAATCAGAAAGATTTACCTTACCGATGATACGGAAGGCGATTGGGGTTTTATCCTTACCTTTTGAATAAGCATCAATAATAGACTGAAGACCTGTAATCGTCTCAAGCTTACCCGTATTAACTGTTGTAGAAACAGTCTTGGTCGTCTTGGCTGTAATATACAGAACCTTAGCACCAGCCTTCAAAGTACCATCATTATTATAAGCACCTACACCAGCATACTTGAAATGAGCAAAGCCCTCACGGTTGTAGCTCTTTACTACCAAGTTAGAAGCAGTATTGGCACCAGTAATCTCTTTACCGTCAGCATTTACAGGAACAACCTTTACAGAATAAGTACCTTCCTTCAAACCGAGAACATCGGCACGATAGTAAGAAGCATACTGACGAATCAACTGAGCATCAATCTTCTTGTCATCTACATATACATTATAAGAAGAAGCGCCCTCGAATGGAGCCCACTTCAAGTAGGCAGACTCCTGCCAGCCCTTTGCCTCAGTAATCTGAATCACACCTGCAGGATTTTCAATATCACCACTTTCGCCCTGCTCTACTTTCTTTGCGAAACTGATTTTCTGAACAGAAGCATCATACTCATCATTCTCTGAACCTGATTTAGGTGCAATGATTGCCTTGTCACCTTCGAACTTCACACTTGTCAAGTCTGCAGTATTATAATACTTCACATCACCCGACTTGGTGGTAACATACATCTGGTTCACCTTGCTGTTACGAGCCACGGCATGGGTAATCTTAAATGTCCCTGTCTGAGCCACAGCTGCACTCAAGCTCATCAGGAGGAGTGCCAAAGTAAATACCATTTTCTTCATTGTTCAATCCTCCTTATTTTATTTGATGATTACTTTCTTACCATTAATAATATAAACACCCTTAGATAAACCCTTAGGGGATTTACCTACACACTGGCCCTGAAGGTTATAAACCTTACCTTGCAATGCCTGCTTAATGCCTTCTACCTGACTGATGCCGGTAGTTTGATAAGTGAAAGAAAGGGTTACGAGCGACATATCTGCCTGATCAGATGTATTATCTGAATACTGAAGAACGACATTGTCGCCATCGAAGGTAATCTCTGTGACAGTCTTGTCTATGACTTGACCATCAATCTTAACCGTCTGTTTGCTGCCGGCAAATACTGCCGTAGACAACATTCCAGCCAAGAATAACAAATAAGCTTTTTTCATTTTAATGAATGTTTGTTAGATTTATTTTTTGGTTTGTTTTTGAATTTTACAATGCAAAAGTAGTGAAAAAATAGCTATTATAAAACATCCTGGCGCATTTTTCATACGCAAACGTTTTCATAAGTGTAAAATGGAGTATTATAAAAAAGGGCATAAAAAAAGACTGAATCCTGTTACGAAGATTCAGTCTCATAAAGAAGTGGTACCACCAGGAATCGAACCGGGGACACAAGGATTTTCAGTCCTTTGCTCTACCAACTGAGCTATGGCACCAACTTTTACAAATCGCGATTTATCATTTGCAGGTGCAAAGGTAATACTTTTTTCTGGTTCCTGCAAATTTTTCGGGAAATTTCTTTCAAAAAAAGATAAAAAAGTCTATTTTTGTTGGTGTTGTCCATTATTTAATGTACCTTTGCAGCAGATATCGGGATTTAGCGCAGTTGGTAGCGCACGTCGTTCGGGACGATGAGGTCGCTGGTTCGAGTCCAGTAATCCCGACCAAACAATCATATAGACTTAAAATCCGTAAGCCTATGAAGTTTATAAAGGATTTTTTTTATATCAATTACCATGAACGGCGAGCATTACTCGTAATCCTGACCCTGCTCGTTGTCAGTACCACAATGATTTTCATTGTAGGTTCTAAAGAAACTATGCCCTCAGAAAAGCAACAAGCCCATAACGATAGTATCATCAGGCATGCCACACGGCAACAGCCAGGCTATTATGACGAAGGACTTCAGTCGAGCGAAGTATTCGCCTTTGACCCCAATACGGCAAGCCAATCTGATTTCCAACGGCTGGGACTGGAATCATGGCAAGCCAGAAACATCATCAAATATCGAAATAAAGGAGGTATCTTCAGAACACCTAGAGACTTTGCACGGGTTTACGGACTAACCAAGAAGCAATTCGAAAAACTGCTACCCTTTATCAGAATTGGTAAAGACTACCAGCCGGCTGCCAACTTTTACCCAAGAGAAAGATACAACTACGGCTATCAAGAGACGGCTATAAGAACTAGAGAAGAAAGGAAGAAAGACACTACCCAATACAATTATCCACGGAAACTGAAAGAAGGTCAGTATATCAACATCAATTCTGCTGATACGACCGAACTGCAGAAAATTCCCGGCATAGGCTCTTACTATGCCAGAAGCATCATCCGATACAGAGAGCGGTTAGGCGGTTTTGTTTCCATGAGCCAGATACAAGAAGTGGAAGGCGTGCCCGAGACAGCCCTCCACTATATGAATATTGATGCAAAACATATCCGGAAAATGAATGTCAACCAGCTCAGTTTAGCCGAACTGCGCAAACATCCTTACCTGGACTTTTACCAGGCAAAGGAAATCGTAAACTACCGCAGAACCCACGGTCCGCTGAAAAGTGCTGAAGAACTGCGTCTCCTCAAAGACTTTCCACCTGCCGAAATAGAAAGAATCAAGCCGTATCTTGCCTACTAGGGGCAAGATAGCCTGTCTGCAAGTTTGCCGGTGCCTGTCTGCAAGTTTGCCGGTTTTGCTAAATGACACCAAACTGGTGCAGGAAGATAAGGAAAATACAGATTGGACAGATAAAACGGATGGTGAACAGGAAAACAGGGAAGAGAGTTCCCTTCAGGGTTCCCCAGTTAGTAAACTCATCACGCACAATCTTCTTTGGCACATACCATCCCAGAAACAGACAGGTGATGAATGAACTCAACGGCATGAGCAGCTGGGCAGTAAAGTTGTCACAATTGCTCAGGAAATCCTTGCCGAAGAAACCCAAATCAGGTACGGCACCCTGAGAGAGCGAACAGAATACGGCTATGATGCTGCAAACGATGGTCTCGAACCAGGCTCCCTTGGCACGGCTTATCTTACCCTCCTCATAAATAAAGGCGGTACCTATCTCGTGCATCGAGATGGTAGAAGTCAGGGCTGCCAATACAAGCAAAGCATAGAACAACACCGAAATCACATAACCGACAACCGGCATGTTACCGAAAGCCTGCTGGAATACGTTTGGCAAGGTAATGAAGATGAGCGAAGGACCGCTGTCTGGCTGCACACCTACCGAGAAGGCTGCAGGGAAGATCATCAAACCTGCCAATACGGCGATTACCGTATCAATGGTCACAATCTGAGTAGCCGACTTCAAGAGATTGGTCTGTCTGTTGAAGTAAGAGGCATAAGTACACAGACATGCCGTACCCATGCTCAAAGAGAAGAACGCCTGTCCCAGCGCTTCGAGCAACACGTTTTCATCTACCTTAGAGAAATCCGGCTTCAGCAGGAACTCCACTCCCTTCATCGCTCCCGGCAGAGAGCAGGAAGCTATCACAATCACAATCAACAGGAAGAAGAGCATAGGCATCAGTATCTTGGATGCTTTCTCTATACCATTGCGCACACCGCGTACTACCACCATGTGGGTAAGCAGGATAAAACCTACTGCCCATAGGGTAGGACGGATAGGATCGGCTGCAAAGGTCTGGAAATAGGTTTTCACATACTCTGCGTCGCCATGAACACCGCCCATGATACTGGCATAGAGATACTGCAGGCACCAGCCAGCCACTACGGCATAGAAACCCAGGATAATCATAGAGGTGATGATACCCATCAAGCCCAAAGCACCCCAAGCCTTATGCTTACCCAGATTGGTATAAGCTCGGGCTGCATTAGAAGCGGAATGACGGCCGATGATGAATTCACTCATCATGCCAGGCAATCCGAGCAGAATGATACATACCAAATAGATGAGAATGAAGGCGGCGCCACCATTCTGACCTGCCATATAAGGGAAACGCCATACATTACCCAAACCGACTGCCGAGCCGGCTGTGGCAAGAATAACGCCCAACTTACTACCAAAATTTCCTCTTGTTTCCATTATCTAAATCTTTAATGTGTAGTGTTTGTTGTTTTCCGAAGAAACGGCAGATGCTACACCTTATTATATATAGTTATATCCGACTACAAATACTTTATCCGAAGACACCAAACTGGTTCAGGAATACCAGGAAGATGAGGACAGGACAAACGAACTTAATCAGGAAAAGATAAATACCGAAGAGACGGCCCTTCAAGGTTCCCCAGTTGGTAAACTCATCCTGTACGATCTGCTTAGGTACATACCAGCCCAGGAACAGACAGGTAAGGAATCCTCCCAGAGGAAGGAATATCTGACCCGTAACGAAGTCGAACCAATCGAACAGCGCCTTTCCAAAGAACGAAAGTTTGTCTGTTGCACCCAAAGAGAGAGAACAGAAGGCTCCGATGATGGCACAGGAAACCGTAACGATGGTAGCACCCTTCTTGCGGTCTATCTTCAACTCCTCATAGAAGAAAGAGGTATTCACCTCATGAAGTGACATCAGCGAGGTCAAGGCAGCTACCGACAGCAATACGTAGAAGAGCAGCGAGATAATCCATCCCAATACAGGGAACGATGCAAACGCCTGATTAAAGACATTCGGCAAAGTGATAAAGATGAGTGAAGGACCACTATCCGGTGATACTCCTACAGAGAAGGCTGCAGGGAAAATCATCAGACCAGCCAGTACTGCTACCAGCAAATCGATGATAGAAATCTGCAAAGCACTCTTGAAGAGATTGGTCTGACGGCTGAAGTAAGAGGCATAGGTACAGATACAGCCCATACCGATACTCATAGAATAGAACGACTGACCCAAAGCATTCAGGAACACGTTTCTGTCTACCTTTCCGAAATCAGGCTTCAACAGGAACTCCACGCCCTTACCTGCATCCGGCAACAGACAAGCTGCTACCACAATAATCAAAAGCAGGATGAACAGGAGAGGCATCATCACCTTAGAAGCCTTCTCTATACCGCCGCGCACACCATGAATAATCACGAAATGACAAATCAGGAATATCGCTACCGTCCACATAACCGGACGCACAGGATCAGAAGAAAACTCCTTGAAGTAATTCGCCACAAAGGTAGGGTCACCATGCAGTTCGCCCATGATGCTGGCATAGACATACTGCAGACACCAGCCCGAAACCACCGCATAATAACCCGTAATCAGGAAACCGGTAAGCACCTCAAGATAGCCTACCCACTTCCAAGCCGTACCATTAGAGAGTTTGGTATAGGCACGTGCGGTATTAGAGGCACCATGACGGCCGATGATAAACTCAGAAATCATACATGGAATGCCCAACAGGAGCACACTTCCGATGTATACCAGAATAAAGGCTGCGCCACCTTCCTGACCAGCCATATAAGGGAAGCGCCATACGTTACCCAAACCTACGGCACCACCAGCGGTAGCAAGAATCATTCCCAACTTACTACCAAAACTACCTCTATTTGAATCTGCCATTTCCTTTACTTTCTCCTTATTATTTTTTTAATCCTTATTATTTCTTTTAAAAAACTTAGATTCTTCTTTATTATTTCACATCAAACTCACAGCGCTATTATATCTTTCTTAACGCTTTAGCTCTTTGATGCTGCAAAATTATAAAAAATAATCCAAATAAGAGTATAAATCGAAAGTAAATTATGCAAAATCCTAAATAATTATGCAATTTTATAGCAAATCACGCCATTTATAGAATGGATTTGTCAAAAGATGCGAATTATAGAAGCGTTTGTCGCCTGTTACTTCGCGATCGATGAAATCCGGTTTCTCGTAAGTTTCGGTCTCGCTTTCCAACTCTACCTCCGCCATCACCAGGCCTTCGTTGTCACCATAAAACTCGTCCACCTCGAAGATATGATTACCGCTTTTCACGAGATAGCGGCGCTTATCAATCACGCCTCCCTGGCAAAGCTGCAGGAGATGCTGCGCCTCGTCCATGGTAATCTCCTTTTCAAACTCATAGCGGGTCATTCCGCCATTCACCGACTTCCCCTTGATGGTAAGGTAAGCCTTGTCGTCTCGGGTGCGAACACGCACCGTAGCCCCTTCAGCCGGAATATATCCCTGCTGGATATGACTACTAGAAAAGGCGGCGCTTTTGTAAGCGTCGCCCTTCTTGACGAGGAATTTTCTTTCTATTTCCAATCCACTCATTTCTTACTCATTTTATGCAATAGAAGCTTATTATGCGATAGAAGCTATTATGCAATCGAAGCTGCATAGATGGCAAAGAGAGCACCCAATGCTATCAAAGAGATGAAAATCCACTTTACTACTTTCTCGCCCTTGGCAGCCTGCTTCTTCTGATAAGCCTCATGCTTGGCTCTTCTTAAATCTTTATTTCCACTCATAGTTATCTTATTTTTAGGTTGTTATAATTCTATTGTTCGTCATCGGTAGTTGGGAACTCCATCAGGTATGCCTTGATGAAATCATCTATCTTGCCGTCCATCACGCCATCCACATCAGAGGTCTGATAGTTGGTACGATGGTCTTTCACACGGCGGTCATCGAAGACATAGCTTCTAATCTGGCTTCCCCACTCTATCTTCTTCTTGCCAGCCTCAATCTTCGCCTTGGCTTCGAGGCGCTTCTTCATGGCGCGGTCGTAGAGTTGACTCTTCAAGAGCAACAATGCCTTGGCACGGTTCTTCGGTTGGTCGCGGGTCTCGGTGTTCTCGATGAGGATTTCTTCCTCCTCGCCCGTATCAGGATCTGTGTACCAATAACGCAGACGGACACCCGACTCCACCTTATTTACATTCTGACCACCGGCACCACTCGAACGGAAAGTATCCCAGGAGAGCTTGGCAGGATCAACATACACCTCGATGGTATCATCCACCAACGGAGTAACAAAGACACTGGCAAAACTGGTCATTCGCTTGCCCTGAGCATTGAAAGGAGATACACGCACCAGACGATGGACACCATTCTCGCTCTTCAGATAGCCATAGGCGAACTCGCCGCCCTCGATGGTCATCGTCACGCTCTTGATACCAGCCTCATCGCCTTCCTGCATATCGGTGATGGTTACCTTGTAGCCATGAGCCTCAGCCCAGCGCATATACATACGCATCAGCATCTGGGCCCAATCCTGACTTTCCGTACCACCGGCACCGGAATTGATTTTGAGCACGCAGTCCATCGGATCTTCCTTCTGGCGAAGCATGTTCTTCAACTCCAGGTCTTCGATGGCCTTGATAGCCTTGCCGTAATCGACATCCACCTCTTCCTCGGTCACCATTTCGTCCTTATAGAAATCGAAGGCGAGCTTCAATTCATCGGCATAAAGGCGCACGGTCTTATAGCCATCGAGCCATTTCTGGATGCTCTTCACCTTCTTCATCTGCTCCTGCGCATATTTTGGGTCTTCCCAAAAGTCAGGAGCCTGGGTGCGGAGCTGCTCCTCCTCGAATTCTACTTTCTTCTGGTCGATATTGAGATAATGATGGAGAGCATCGGCTCTGTCCATCACATCTTTCAACTGGTCAGCTGTAATCATTAACTTTGAACTTTAAAGTAAAACCATTATTCCTCATACATCTTGTCAATCTCCGCCTTATAGTTCTTGTTGATGATAGGACGGCGAATCTTCAATGTATTGGTCAACTCTCCCGACTCCATAGAGAAATGATGAGCCAGGAGGGTGATACGCTTGATCTGCTCATAATAAGCCAAGTGCTGCTGAAGAATCTGGATGCGATCCATCAACATCTTCTGCACCTTCTCGTTGGCACACAGGTCCTCACGGCAGGCGAAGGCGATGTGATGCTCACGAGCCCAATCCTCTACGAGACGGAACTCAGGTACAACGAGGGCTGAAACGAACTTGCGCTGGTCGGCGATGACTGCCACCTGATCGATGAACTTATCCACCAGGAGCAAAGACTCCACCTGCTGCGGAGCGATATATTTACCATTCGAAGTCTTGAACAAATCCTTGATACGCTCGGTGAGGTAAAGCTCACCATCCTTCATATAGCCGGCATCACCGGTATGGAAGAATCCATCCTTATCGAATGCCTTGGCATTGGTGGTATCGCGATGATAATATCCTGGAGTGATGGTAGGTCCCTTGAGGAGCACCTCGTTATCCTCACCGATCTTGACCTGGATGCAGGAGATAGGACGACCCACAGAACCCAGGCTGTGCTTCTTGTCGAGATGATCGCAAGATACGGTGGCAAGACTCTCTGTCAAGCCATAACCCACCACCATATTGATACCGATGGCATGTACGAATTCCTCCACCTCAGGACTTACGTAAGCACCTGCCGTAGGGAAGATATTAGGATTATCCAAGCCCAACTGCTTGCGCACGATGCTCAGGATAGTCTTGTTGACAATCTTATATTCCAGCTCCAGAGCCAGAGGAGGACGCTTACAGTTGGCGATATAATCAATGTTACGCTTCTTTCCCACAGCCAAAGCATGATAGAAAAGTTTCTTCTGGATAGGACCGGCATCATCCATCTTAGCCTTTACGGCGATATACACCTTCTCCCAGAAACGTGGCACACTACACATACAGGTAGGATGCATCTCTCTCATACTCTCCTGAATTTCATGAGGATAAGTATTGATGATGAGTTCGGCACCTTCGCTCAAGCAGAGATATGCCCATCCACGCTCAAAGATATGGGTGAATGGAAGGAAGTCGATGACACGGTCCTTTTCGGTAACAGGAATGCACTCATCGTTTGCCTTCAAAGCAGCATAATACTGGCTATAGGTCAGCATCACGCCCTTACTGTCGCCAGTTGTTCCACTGGTATAGAGGATATTAGCCAAGTCATCCATACTTGCCTGCTTGTAGAGTTTCTCTACTTCTGTCTGACGAGGAAGATTCTCACCCAGCTTCAGGAAGTCCTTGAAATAGAGGGCTGCAGGGTCATGTGTACTGATGCGCACGCTTGAATCGAAGATGATGATACGTTCCAGAGAAGGACAGAGGGCAAAGATACGGTGAGCCTTGTCATACTGCTCCTGTTCGCCTACAAAGAGGAAGCGAATCTGCGCATCATTAATCATATATTGAATCTGCTGCTCGCTGCTGTTGGCATAGAATGGCACAGCAGTAACTCTGATACCGTACGCACCGAAGTCGGTGTACAGATAATGCACACAGTTCTGCGAGAAGACAGCAATTTTGTCAAGAGGTTTAGCCCCAAGATTCAGGAGGGCATTGCTCACTTGTTTCACTCTTAAGGAAAAGAGGTTGAATGAAACCGATTGCCACTGGTCGCTGCCAAACTTTCTGAAAGTTAAAGCAGTTTTCTCTCCCCATTTCTTGGCGAGATCATGTACCAGTACCGAAAGATGACTATTAATCTGCATAAGCTTATATTTATATTCTGATGCAAAGATAATAGAATTTGTTAAGAACACAAAATAAAAAGATACTTTTTCCACTTTATCTGCTCTTTTTTTCGTATCTTTGCCCTCGAAACAATAAAAAGGGAGATTATGATGACACAAGAAGAATATGTAAGCGATGCCGTGGATTTGCTGAAAAAGCTCATCGCCACCCCATCTGTAAGCAGAAACGAGAAGGAGGCTGCCGACATCATGGAGCAGACCATCCGCAAATATGGTTTTGAACCTCATCGTGAGGCGAACAACATCTGGATTATCGACCCTCATTATGATGAGAGCCGACCTACCCTGCTGCTCAACGCTCACATCGATACCGTGAAGCCTGTGACTTCATGGACACGCAACCCGTTTTCACCGGATGTAGAAGAGGGTGTACTTTACGGTTTGGGCAGCAACGATTGCGGCGGCGGACTCTGTTCGCTCCTCCAGCTATTCAGAATGCTGACCGCAAAGCCTCAGCAGTATAATCTTATCTATCTGGCATCTGCCGAAGAAGAGGTGTCGGGAAAGGATGGCATCACCCGTGCCCTGCCTTTGCTTCCGCATATCGACCTTGCCATCGTAGGTGAACCTACCGGCATGAACCCGGCTGTTGCCGAAAAGGGACTGATGGTGCTGGATGTGATTGCTCACGGAAAGAGCGGTCATGCTGCCCGCAACGAGGGAGTAAACGCTATCTACGAGGCATTGGATGATATGCGATGGATTCGTGACTATAAGTTTGAGAAGGTGAGCGAGTTCCTGGGCCCTACCAAGATGACGCTTACCGTAGTGAATGCCGGAACCCAGCACAATGTGATTCCGGACAAGTGTACGATGCTTGTGGATATCCGCACCAACGAGTTCTACGACAACGAGGAGGTTTACGAGTTTATCTGCCAGCACCTGAAGAGCGAGGTGAAGGCCCACAGTTTCCGTCTGAAGTCATCCCGCATCGACCCGGCGCATCCTCTTATCAGGAAATGTGTAGCCATGGGCATGAAGCCATTCGGCAGTCCCACCCTCAGCGACCAGGCTCTGATGCACTTCCCATCGTTCAAACTGGGTCCTGGCGAATCTTCCCGTTCCCATTCAGCCGATGAATTTATCAAAATAAGCGAGATAGCTGATGCTATCGCCAAATACAAAGAGCTCTTAGATGGCGCTGCCATCTAAGAGCTCTGCTCAATTCATCTATATTATATATATGTTTACCTGCAGAATTACTTCACTACCTGTTTAGTAGAGGCATTTGCACCATTGATAGCAGTACCGGCAGTACCATCGTTGATAAAGAACTTAGCCTTGAGATATGCCGTAGGAATCTGAACCTTATACCAACCAGTCTTACCATTATGAGAAGCAGATGCATCGTAAGTCATCTTAACACCTGGCCATACAGAAGAAGATGTTTTACCATTATAGAAGTAGCAATAAACATTCTCCCAGTTGGAAGCGTTATCGAAGTAAACATACTCTGGATCAACGATCTCATCTTCATGTACCTTGGTCACAATATTGCTGTATGTTCCGTCAACATAGTAGCCGTGGTTGACAAACTCCACGTCAGCAGTTATCTTATTTCCATTACCATCCAAGAAAATGATTTGAGTAGGAGCACTTGTCTCGGTGCCATCATAAGTCCACTTGAAGACATTCTTTCCAGAAACACTCTTACCTACAAGAGGCAACTTTTTATTGATAGCATCATTCCAATCACCAGCATACTTAATTACAGGACTAACCTTGTTATTCCATACATATACGGCTGCTGCCGTATTGGATGTCTCCAAGAAACAGGAGATTTCGTCAGCCTTGCCCAAGGCTGGAACGTAAGCCTTCACCTTCTTGTAAGTAACCGAACCTGTTTCTGTCTTGCCTTCCTTGTCAGTTGCACCCCAAGTGATAGTGACATTCTTACCATAGGCAACATCAGCACCTACAGTAAACTGCTTGGCAGCAGTAAAAGTCTGCTTAGCACCATCATTCACCTGAATCCATGCAGAAACAGCATTCAAAGGAGTAGCAGTCACCGTGAGAGACTCATCAGAGAAGGCTGTACCATCAGCAGGATTGAAAGCAACCTCAGGAGTCAGCACGATAGGACCAGCATTATAGATGACAGCAATACCTGACTCGCCAACATGACCAGAGATTGTAGAAGCATTGACGGTGAAAGCACCACCGCCTACCATATCCTTATAAGTACCAGACTTGAGCCACTTGCCATCGCCAGCACCATTGGCTACAGTCACGTCACGGTCAGAACCACTTCCCAATACGATAATAGCGCCACTCTTACGAACCTGGGCACAAACGCCATTACCTTTTACATAATAGTTTGGCTCGCCAGCACAAACGTTGTGCATGTGGTTTACCTGAGCCACTTCAGCATCTTTGAAGTGAACGCTTCCCTTATCACCAAATTTGATATCATTCTTTCCCTTCTGAGCAGGACGGGAGAAATAAAGAGCGGTAGCTCCATTGTTTCCTGCTACAACTGCATAAGCACGGTCGATAACATTCTGGCTTTTATTCTTTGACTCACCACCATCGTTGGCATAAGTATCATGGCTTTCACCCCAATAAACCAACTTTTCTGTCTTTGCTTTTCTCTGATTGAAATTGCCAACAGATCCGTTGATAGAACCACCGGCAAAAGAATTGGCAAAGCCGTTACCATAACCATTATCAGTAATACTCATGTATGTCTGATACTCTGGGAAAAGGACATTATCATCACCACCAGTACTGTCAAGGATCTCACCATAGTTGTACATCTCCTGATCCACCACATTCTTCATAAAAGAATCGCCTTCAGAAGGCAAAGCGATGTGCTTGATAGCATCCCAACGGATACCATCCACGCCACAGGCCTTCAAATCCTGGATGTATTGTTTGATGATGGCTTGCACAGTAGGATTGTTGGTATCGAGGTCCCACATACCAATCATGCCAAATGTCACCTGATGACGGTCGTGCCAGTTACCCACACCAAATCGTTCATGATAAAGACTCGCGTCCTTCAAGCGTTCAGCCACGTTAGGATGGTCGGTATGGTTGGCAACAACATCCACAATCACCTTGACACCATACTCATGAGCCTTAGCACAGAGAGCCTTCAGATCAGCTTCAGTACCAAGACCATTACCTATTTTAAAGTCGTATGGACGATAAACATCATACCAGACGGATCCTTTACCTGCTCTTTCGTGAACAGGAGAAGTCTGAACGGCAGTAAAGCCTGCCTTGGCGATATTAGGAATTTCTTCCTGGATATCTGCCAACGTCCAGTCGAAACAATGAAGGATGACACCATCCTGAATATTGTCTTTAAGACCATATTTGTTGTCTGCGAAGATGTTGGATGCCATGGTGAACAGCATCACCAACATCAGAAGACCATAATTGATTGTCTTTTTCATAATCTGCTATTATTTTCTGATGATTACTTTTTTACCATTGTGAATATAGAGTCCTGGCTGAGCAGGCTTGCTGATACGGACACCTGTAATAGAATACCAGGCATCATCGGTTGTCTTCTTCACAGCTGTGATGGTAGTATTCTCTATGGCTGTAACAACCTTACCGTCTACATAAACCGTTTCTCCCTGAAGAGCTGAACCTGCTTCGCCATTATTGATGACGAAACAACCTGTAAGGAAAGCAGCAGGAACCTCCAAAGAATAATAGCCTTTCTTGCCGTTATACTCAGTCTCTTCGTCGAGCTGCATCTTCACGCCAGGCCATTCTACAGAAGCCTCAGTTCCGTTATAAATATAGCAATATACATTCTTCAGGTTCTCTATTGTATTATCAAAGAACACCTTTACCTTGCCTGCAGGAGCAGTCTCAATGGTCTTGGTATATTTACCTTCTACGTAATAACCATGATTCTTGAATTCCTGATTACCGCCATTCAGTTTCTGCTCACCATCATGAGTAAAAATCACACCAGTAGGAATTTCAGTACCAACTGTATATGTCCATTTAAAGACATTCTTGCCATCTTTAGTTCCCATCAAGGTCATGGCATCTCCAGGCCAAGCAGCAGTAGTAAACTGTTTAACCTTGTCATTCCATGCCCAAATCTTGGCATTGTCATAACTTGTTTCCAAGAACACGGAGATTTCATTTTCCGTTACCACTGGTGTATAGTCTGCCGCAAGTGCTGAAACTGGAGCCATGAAGGTCATGCTCAGCAGCAATACCAGTGTACAAATCAACGTATAAAATTTCTGCATAAACAAAATGTATTAAGTTTGAATTATAAGATTTCGTCGGCAAAAATAAGAATACTTTTTGAAAAGCAGATGAAGAAAAGTTAAATAAATAGCATAAAAAAAAGACAATCGTTTGCACAATTTGCAAGCGATTGCCTTCTATTTTCTGACTTAATAACAGAACTTTCGCATGTGGCTTAAGTACGGGCTGAAGGCCCAAAAGCTCCAGAAGCAGCACGCCCTGAAGGCCCAGAAGCTCCAGAAGCAGCACGCCCTGTTTTACTCTAATTGAGCAAGCTTTGAGCGTATTTTTTAACGTTAATTA